>MRWF01030551.1_pt1 | contig 43472 bp, 40 predicted proteins | sample 1013331 | NCBI WGS metagenome assembly MRWF01 (sample SAMN06117577, study PRJNA244670) | biofilm metagenome | biome: Water; feature: Cathode Biofilm; material: Biofilm; isolation source: microbial consortium enriched at the cathode of a solar microbial fuel cell | place: USA: District of Columbia ... | reverse complement strand
ATATTGGCCCGATACACGCATCGTGTTCCGAGGTGACAGTGGCTTCTATCGGCCTCGCCTATTGAGCTGGTGCGACCGGAATAATGTGGATTACCTGGTCGGCATCAGCAAGAACAGCCGGTTGCTCAAGGATGTGGAAGCGCCTTCACGACTGGTCCGGGACACGCACCAGAAAGTCGGTGAAAAAGTCTCTGCCGTTTACCGATTCCGCTATCAGGCGCGTTCCTGGAAGTTCCCTCGCTGGGTGGTGGCCCGCCTGGAAGAAGGCGAGCTGGGTTCCAACCCTCGCTTCGTCATCAGCTCCCGCTACGATGACGGCTTCAAGCTCTACTACGAGCAGTACTGCGCCCGAGGCGATATGGAAAACCGGATCAAGGATCAGCAGTTGTACCTGTTCGCGGATCGAACATCGAGCGTCCGGTGGTGGACCAATCAATGGCGGCTGATCTTGTCCGGCTTCGCTTACACCCTGTTCGAGCGATTACGAGCGCACCTGAAAAAGACACCCTTCGAACGAATGAGTGCTGGCAATCTGCGACTGAAGCTGATCAAGGTTGGCGCAGTCATCATCCGCAATACCCGTCGAGTCCGGGTGCTGATGAGTGACGCCTATCCTTACAAGCACGAACTCACGGATCTGGTAAGTCGCCTGGTTCCGGGATAGATGCTCGGGCTCCCCCGGCCCGACGCAATGGGGGAAAGGGGGCAGTATGTCCGGACAACAGAAATTGATCAATTATCAGGCTGTGATGGCTTCATCTGAGCGGTCATGGCGGTAAACCGCTCAGTCTGCGAGACTGGCTGAGTAGCTATGAGAAATCCGGGTTAGGCCACAAGTGACATGGCCTGCTCTAATGCACGGTTCTTCAAGGCTGCACCGGTGCCAAACCAGGCTGAATCCAGTCGATGGTCGACAGTTTTGGCACGGCGCTGGTGATCGATGAATTCCGTCACTGCATTCAGAAGCCCGTAGGCTGTGCCGTCCGATGAAGCCAACGTGGCACCCATGCCCTCGCCTTCGTACAGACCCAGGGCTTTGGCCATGGAACGCTCGTTGGTTTTGCCAACCCCAGCACTAGAATCGTCCGTGAACACCTTGAGGAAGTAGTTCCTGGCCTCAGTGGTTTTCACTTTCCGCTCACTCAGGGTCTTCAGGCGGTACATGAAGTCATCCCATGCGCTAACGGATATGCCGAGCTGTTTCTTAACCAGGTCCGCGTCGAATGCGGTGTTGTGCTTCACCTTGACGGCGTTGGCAGTGGAGCCCTTCAGAGCGACGGCCAGAGTGTTGTTACATACAACACGAATACTCGTGAACTGAGCTGTCGTGGCCATAGTGCCGTCACAGGCGGTGGCCAGCAGCACGTAGGCATTGGTTTGATCGTTGCCCTTGAGCATGCCCGATTGGCCGGTGCGAGCCAGAGCCCACATCTTGCGGCCACCTTTCAGGACACCAGCTGTTTCCAGCTCAAAACCGGAGACTTCAGTCAGGTCACGGTAGAACTCCAGGATTTCCTCGGGCTGAACGACCTTGAAACGGTTGCCAACCACCGACAGCGGTGCCCTTGTATCGGAGCGGTAAAGCACTTTGGAATCCGGATAGGACAGAATCTCGCCCAGGGTGCCGCCAGAATTAGTGACATAGCGGACCGGGCTTTCCTGGATCTTCCAGTCCAGACCGGCTTGCTTTGCCCAGACCTCCAGGGGCTGATTCGAGGTGAGTTCGTTCCCCAGGCCATGCCACGGGGTTTGGCCAACATAGGCCATTTGCTCGATGAGATGAGCCATGGTTGTTCTCCTTTGAAGTGCGCGAAGGGAATTAACGGATGTCGTCTGGGGAGTCAGGGTCGACGCTGAAGGAATAGCCGCAATCAAGGCAGCGGTAGTTGTCGAGCACACGGTCATCCAGGACGTCGCCCAGAATCACGCCAGCGGAAGCGCCAGTGGCACCACCCAGCAACGCACCAATGACGGCACCGCCGATACCGCCAACAGTCGCACCGATAGGACCGGCAACGATACCGAGGGCAGCACCCGCTTGGGCTCCGGCCGTAGCAGCCGCATAGCCGCCGTAGGTACCGGCAGACGCGCCGACCACACCAGCGGTTTTCTTGCCGTAGTTGTTCTTGCCAATCCGCCGGGACAGGCAGTTGGGACATTGTTCAGACATTAGAGATTACCTCTGTGAATTGGGAGGGAAGACACTGTCAATGCCTTGGTTCACGGAGGTGATATAGGTTTGAAAAGTTTTAGGATCGTATACTCAGAACATTCCTTATTGGCCAGAGTTCTGCTTGCGAAGCCAACCTTCTGCTTGAACAAAAGGTCGGCCTGGCCCTGGCTGCCAGCTCAATGCGGTGCAGTTCCGGTAATAGCTGAGGTGTTATAGACCAGCTAAAAGCGGCTCTCTAACAGAGAACCAACTTCTGTACGCAGTATGGATACCACCATCGCCCTGCCAGAAAAAAACGCCTTCAAGGTAGTCCGGGTAAGAGCCCTGATCCAGCGGCTCCCCCAGTAAACGTGCAGCGGTGGCCATCACCAAAGAGTCGTGCGTGACGAAAACATGCACCCCCAGCCTATTCTCTGAGGCTGCCAGCATATGACTCACCAAACGATGAGCCGCCTCACCGGGTCGCGCCATACCAGGAAGAGCATCATTCTCCGTGACCAAGTGTCGCATGACCCCTTTAGATCCAAGCCGCTCCCAATTGGACCAGGCTATTTCGCCATCAATGACAAATGCCCCCGGATCGCCAAGCAATCGGTCTTCGGTGATGGGTAGGTCCAACCCAGCGCCCTTATTGAGGGCCTCAGCTGTTTCTACGCATCGCGCCAGCGGACTACTGTGCAACGTCTTTAAGCGATCGCCCAATATTTGACCAAATTTTGCCCCCTGCTGCTTCCCCTCTTCGGTAATGGGAAGCATATAGCCAATACCGTCCGGCGGCAGTTCGTCCCGAATCGAATGCCGAAGCAGTATCACGACAGCTCGATCAGAGGGCACTTTTTCAAGCAGATCGGCGGTAACGGAGTAATGTTGATATGCCAACTTGTTCATTTGGCTATCCCCACCAATACCGAAGGCAACGCTGCCAGATTCTTAACCTGGAGAAACTCAAAACCGGATGCTTCAAGAAGCTTCTGGTACTGGCTTGCTGTTCGCTCCTCTCCCCCTGTCGCCATCAACAAATGCAAGTCACAAAGGCCTCCCGATCCGCCCTCTTCAGGCAACAGCATTTCCACCACAAATAAACGGCCACCCGCTGACAATGACGCCCTGGCATGATGCAGAATCTGTATGGCATCGGAATCATTCCAGTCATGGAGAACCCGGGACAAGATCACACCGTCAGCCTCCACGCCCCATGGCTTAAAAAGGTCCACTGCTTTCCACTTAAGCCCCTCACGCTCGGGCTGTTCATGACTGCCCTGCGCAATGACTTCACTTCGGTCCAGGACCGTTACCTTTATTCCCGGGTGCGCATCCAGCATAAAGTTGGCCAGCGTACCCAGGCCTCCTCCCGCATCGAGAATATGTTCATTACCACGAAGCCCCAAACTTCTTGAGACAGCGGGATAATCATGACGGGCATAGCTTCGCAGCATGCGATGGTGCGATGCCACGCGTTTTGGATTCTGAGCCACTTCACCGAAGACATCAGGTGCTTTCCAGTTCCCATCAATGCGCAGGGCTTGCGTCAGTGAGGACCACATAGCAGATAGTGGGCCAGCGTATTCAAGGGCTGCATCGGCCAGAGTCATCCGGTGATCAGCCCGTAGAAATTCGCCGCGCGCAGTGAGGTGCCAGCTTTTATCCGCGTGATGAGCGATATGCAGTTCTTCAAGTGCGCGCATGAGCCGGCGAGTGGCCTGGGAGGAGAGGCCACATTGCTCAGAAATACCGGCCTCCTGGAGCGGGAGTACTTCAGGGATACCCAGTTCAATGGCAGTAGCTATCGTCTGCGTTTTCCAGAACCCCACCATATCGCCAGACAATGCCGCGAATTCTGACTGGCGTGGGAGGCACAACGTAATTAGCGTTTTTCCTGCTTCTGAAATTATCTCCCGCCCACCATCAAGACGCTCTACCCGCGCCTGCCCGTTATAGAAGGGCTCAACTGCAGCAAAGCGCCTTTTATAGACTGCAGCCCCGTTGCTGTCGATGTGCATCCATCCTGCGTCGTCACGGGCTCGCGCAAAACCCTTGTGGTAAACATCCAAGTCAAGAAACCAGTGACCATGAGTGGGACGACCCTGTAAATCCACATGCGTAGATTTACCATCCTCTGCCTGCACAACCGCAAGACCATCACGATAGTCACCGGCATAGCGCCAGTGAGTATCAGATATTTCAGCACCTAGCTCATCAATGTGGCAGTACAAACCAGTATGTTGACGCACCGTGCATCGCCTTTCCTGAAAATTGCCACACCATGCATACCGCTGTGAGTAGATTTCCTCAGCAGATGCATCAATGTGGTGCCAGCCGGACTCATCACAAACTGCGGCAATTCCACCATAGAATCCAAAGGTCTTTAAAAAGCGGCGAGAATAGGCCGCCGTGCCGTCAGGGTTGATGTGCCATGCCGCCAAGTCACGCAGAACAGGCGCCAAGCCTGGCGGATGGAAAGCCAACACTTCATCAAACCGCTCGCTATAGGCAGGCTGCCCTTCAGGATTGATATGATGAGTTTTGCAAGCGGCAGGACGTAAGTTGCGCCAATCACTCATGCGAACTCCTCCTCTTCTCGAACCTGGCACTGAGGGCGGGAATAACCCGATCTCTCACACCCAACCAAAGATCCGGATTAGGGCGAGCACCATGAGTTGACTCAATTTGTAACGCCTGGACGAGGTCTTCTAGCACTTGTTGGGCAAGAGGGTATACAGGCTCATTATTGGAGCTACACCAATCAAGCATTACCTCGATTTTTTCTGCTAACGTACCTGCTTGCTCGAAGACAGGTAATGTGGGGTAAGCACGTAAAAAAGCATCGAGTAATAGGTTCCCCGATGTGTCTATTCCAAAGCATTCGGGATCAACTCGGGGAACAGGAATCTCAATTCTTCTCTCGTATTGGTCTGCATAAGACCAACGGACTGCCAGCACACGACGAGCACCCTGCCCCGTAAATGCATCTGCTGCATGCCAGGTTTGTGCATCAAAAATCACCACATCTCCAGCTGTGACAGGAACAGGAATAGCGCACTCCGCCCATTCATCGCTTGTTGCGTGATCACGAAACTCAGACGCGAGAAAGTCCTGGCGCACACTGATCTTTTTGTAGTGTGATCCAGGTAGAAACGAAAGTACCCCTCCTTTTTCCACACAAATATCATCAAGTGCCAGCCAGGTCGTCAAGCCATAGCGAGCTTCCGGCCCTCGATTCCACCTGTACGCAATATCCTGATGAGCATGGGTTGCACTTCTTGCCCAAGGAGATTTTATGAAAAGAGTGGCATCAACAGGCTGTGGGTGAACCTCTGCCACCTTGCTTGCCACTGCTTTGAGTTGCGGCATGACCGCCGTCACCATAGCCTTTACAAAAGTGCTATTGATTCCCCATGCAGAAGCAAGGTTTTTCATTTTTTCTAATTGAAGCTGGTTAGCCTTCGATGCATCGGCGATGCCTGATTCGGCCATTGTTTGCAAGTCATGAACTTGTCGACTTAATAACACCCCAGGATCACAAACAAAGCCATCAGCTTGAAATGAAGCACGGATGTCTCGGGCGTTATGAGTGGGATCAGTCATGCACCACCCCCAGCCGGCTTCCGCATATTACAACCGCGGCATAGGCTCCGATTACGGTAAGTCGTTGCTAGTTCACGATAGGCTTTACCATTCCAGATCTCCATAATCGGCTTTTCGTTCAGGTTGCCAAAGTCACCGAGTGTTTTGCGCTGCTGATCAGGCGCACAGCAGGGATTGAAGCGCCCCTGAGCGCTGATCCAGGCTTCCTGTCCCAGAAACGGACAAGCCCCTTCAGGAGCGAGATTTTCAGTTGCCGTTTCGTCCAATAAAAAGATGTTCTCAAGCAAAATATAACGCCCATTGGGCAATGTGGCTGCTGAAGCTGCAGCCCGTGCTTCGATAACAGCTTTATTCCAGCGCAGTATCGATTCCCGGTTACGCCGCATAGACTGATCATCAATTTCTTTAAAGTGCGCCCAAAGGTGGTGCCCTTTTACTCTGTCCACACCGCACTCTATGGCGAGCCGAACGATGTCTGCGAGTTCTGCCACATTGGCTTCCAGAAAGGTTAATTGCAGGGTAACTCGACACCGATTTCCACCGTCACTTGCCTGTGCGTCACGAACGGAAATAAAGGTGCGCAAATTCTCAAGTACTGTCTCCCATCGCGCGCCCAGCATAATCCTCTCATGGGTTTCTTTGGTGGCCCCATTCCAGGAGAATTTCACGTCCGAAGTGACTGGCACGATCTTTTCTGCCCAAGCCTGAGCACCAAGTCGAGGAAAGGTCCCATTGGTGGTTAAATTGAGTTTGACTCCATAGCGTTCACAGAGCTCCAGGATGCCCTCGAACTGTTTGTATAGAAGCGGCTCACCCATTGTTGAAGGGATAATTTCCTGCAACCCGTGGGGAGCTGCATCAGCGATGACCTTTTCGATCATCTCAAAGGGCATGAGGCGCCGTGGCCGGCCCTCTTTTCTACGCTGGGTTTGCGTCTGACTGTGCGGTGAATGGTCCTCACACATGATGCATTTCATGTTGCAGGTGTCGGGATTCGTATCAAAGGTAATGCGCCAAGGCCCAGGATTATGCTGAATGCGTGTACTGTCACGCCGCCGTAAAACCTGCTCATACAGTTTCTCTATTTCCTCAACATGGGCTCCGATGTCAGGGATATCCCCCGTGTCGCTGAACAGATAACCTCGATCACCCAGTCTTCTAGCCAGATCCGGGTCATCAAGAAGACGTTGCATCTGATCCGATAAAGCCGTGAAGGACCGATGTTCGAAGAGAAGCCCATTGACTTCATGCTCTACGTATTCGGCCATGCCACCAGCATTCGCCGTTATTACCGGCACACGGGCCTGCTGCGCCTCATGAATAACCAGTGGGGAATTCTCCACCCATACGGACGGCACGACGATGGCATCACAGCGATTGAACACATCCGGTACCAGATGCTGATTCCTGTACTCGGGGCACCACTCAACACGTTCGCTCAGTCCTTCCGGTAGTGCAGCGATCATCCCCTTCAGCGCTTCAGTATCCTGCCCTCGCGGTTTCCCCCAGATTTTCAGCATTGCACTACCTTCAAGGCGGCCAAATGCACGAATCAGGTCATGAATTCCTTTCGCCGGAATTTGTGTGCCGATGTAGCCAAAAGTAAAAGGCTCTCCGGACGATCTTTCCCTACCGGCCATCCGGGCCCGGTCAAAGCCGTAATCCAGGTAAACCAGTTTGCCCTGAGGCAAGCCAAAGTCCTCGCGGTAACGGTTGCTTAGGTATCGGGCGGGTGCCACAAAGAGATCAACCAGTTCCGTCATTTCACCGACATGCCGCATACGCCGACCTACCCAGTCAGACCAGTAAGCGACATCCGCCTCATATTCATCCGGTGCACCACTGAAATAGCGGGAATAACAGCGTTCAGCGCATTTACGGTCTTCTTGGCCGTCACAAGCGGCCCAAAGATCGGTTGGGTCCTTAGGCGAGGTTTGCATAAATTGCCCACGGGGACACATGATCCAGTAATCATGGAGCGTATAGATAATAGGGATATCCCGCAGGGCAGCCTCACGTAGCAAGGAGGTGGACAGATGATTAAGGTGCCCCACATGAACCAGATCGGGCTGAACCTTATCCAGTACCTCCGCAAAGCGCTGATCAATACCCGTGGCCCGGTAGCGATCCTTCAGTCGCGGGTTGTTTACGAGGTGGATAGTAATCCTGGGGTCGTCAGGGTCCCGTTCTGTCCGCAGCCGAAAGTCAGGCGCAAAGGAATCTTCTTCCCGGGTGAAGACATGTACTTCATGACGTTCAGCAAGCCCATGACAAAGTGTCTGGCTATAGACTTCTGAACCGGCGTTATAGCGCATGGGATAGCCATGGATGACTTTGACTATTTTCATTAGGATGCGATCTCCTGCTTTGAGGCAGTACATTCTTTGCGATAGTCATATATAAGCCGTGCGAGCCCTTCACGAAGACTTACCTCGGGAGTCCAGTTCAACAATTCCGCCGCTCTCGAGCGGTTACCAAAAAACTGTGCAACATCGAAATTCCTCGGAGCCGCATGTGCAATCTCTGATTGGCTGGCAGCAAGTTCGATCGCCAATTCGGCAAGTTCACCGAGAGTCGTGGGAACACCACCTACAAAATGGATGGGGGGCGGCGCCTCGCCCCCGTCGATCAATCGCTTCGATAGCGTTAAAAGACCCCGTGAAACGTCGTCTATGTGGGTAAAGTCAAAGGTGTTACCGGCACCTTCAAGGTGTAGCGTATCGCCTGTAGCGGCAGCCTTGGCAAATGCGGGAATAACTCGATCTGCATGGTCGGCTGTAGAGCCGTAGACGTTGGATAGACGAACGATACTGGCTCTTAAACCTGCCGCCCTGGCAACTTCGATCAGGCGCTCTCCTTCGACCTTGGAGCGACCATAAACATTGACCGGACGTAAGGCACAGGTTTCGTCCACAGGCAGGACATCCGGCTCCCCGTAAACCTCCCTACTGCTGGCAAAAACCACCCATGGCTTGCGCTCCAGGCCTACTATTGCTTCCAGTAAATTGTTGAGCCCGCCAACATTGGTAGCCCAGCAAAGATCAGGATCTCGCTGCCCCCAAATCACCCGGGACACTGCCGCGAGATGGATAATTCCGTCGCAGCCTTCTACTGCCTGACGGACCTTAAGTGGATCTCGAACATCTCCTTTACACTGGTTTTTCTCATTTAAATCAAACTTCCGAACTTCTACGTCCTGTCCAAGAAAACGGTGAATCAGGGATGTGCCGACAAGCCCGGAAGAACCTGTAATCAAAATTTTTGCAGTCATGATTTTTTCCAAAAAATGGCTATTCAAACCAAACCGGATAAAGCTCGAATGCCTGACTATCAGAAGGTTAAATCCATACGGCAATAAGCCGCCTACTTTAGGGAGAGTCCTCGTGATAGCTAGCCACCACGAGGCCATGGCCCTTAAGTCAGGATCTCAGGATTTGATGGGAGCAATTCGAGATAAAGAGGCGTGCCTATCAGCCTTCTCATCGGAAAAACCACGAGATTTGTAGAAAGCCGGATCACACGGATTGAGCTGCCTGGAACGGTTGTCCACGGATTTTTTCAGGTGGGGCTGGTGCTGGGAAGAAGTCATATTTGCTCTCACTGGTTCGTACAAGAAAAAGCTGACAACACACCCTCCAGAGGTACTGATCATGAAGGTGCCGGAGCACAGGCTGCGTAGAACGCTGTGAAGTCAACTTAGCTGTAATTGGGTTGTGTCCATGCTAGATACACCCCACCAGAAGTACTGGCACTCCCAACCCACCGGGAGACTTTAAGAGGTGTAGCTAACTTTTCCCATTCAATGGCTTTTTCGGGCGTATGTCAAATAGGCAGGTGTAGTTCCAGACCTCTCGATAAACACCCTGGTCTGGATTTTCCCAATATCTCCCTGCACATAGAGGAGCTCTGGTCAGAGGAGCTCTGGTCATCGAGATTCGACGTCGGCATGAGTCGCGTAGCGCGGTGAAGCGAAGTCGTATAGAGCTTTGCGATTCATTGAAGTGTGTAGAACAAATGAATAAAGGAGGTGATCCTTACCGATTTACGTAACTACGGCTAGGCGTGCCCGAACCGATTCTGAAATTTTCCGGGCCGACCGCGCGAATAAATCCGGCAACGGCGTACTATGATTGGAGCCATCTTCTAATAGAGCCTGATTATCAAAAACCAGCACTTCCACGCCTTCTGATTGCAGGTCAGACAGCGCGTCAAGGGCGACCTTCCGCCGAGTATCTTCAAAGCCAAATGGGAGTGTTGCAGCTACAATAAGATTTTTTCCCAGTGAACGGGCAAGCCTGACTACCACCGGAACCGCGCCGGTGCCAGTTCCACCCCCGAACCCAGCTACCAAAACAACCGTTACATAGCCTGCCAGTGCATGCTCTAACTCAACTATTGATTCCTCCGCAGCAAGAAGACCATGCTGGGGCACACCAGCGGGGGCACCTTTGCAAGCGCCTGGGCCAATTAGCAATTTCGATACAAAGCTACTCTTTCTCAAGGCACTAGCGTCGGTATTGATCGCAAGAGCATCACAGCCAAGGAGTCCTTGGGCGTATTCAGCGATATAACTACCGGCTCCACCAAACCCTACAACAAGCGTATCTCTCACAAGGCGCGCTCCCAATGATTAGACTTTGCGCCAGAATAGAATTTATACGTAAATTCATACTTCGAAGTTAACCAGCAAGCCACGAGAAATTTACTCTTTAACTTATGATTATAGGCATAAAAAGAACTATCAAAATATCTGATCATATTTTTAAATTCGAATGCATATTTTTGTTGAAATATGAACACCTTATTATCTGCATCAGATTGCAGTAATTTATTAAAGTCGTATATAAGCCCTCTGGGCTTTGGATCTGATAGTTCTATTTCAGCGGCAAGAGGGACGCCAAAAAATCGGTTATTTTCGTCGAATTCGCGTAAGGTGAAGTCATACAGCCATTCCCCACCAGTACTATCACCGCTTGACCTAGCGGCTATACGGCGTCCGTTGGAAGCTAGCTTTTCACCTTCTTGAGAGAACTTTCTCTTAATATCCTTATTCTTCTGACTGCTATACCAGGTATATCCCTCTCCGTTTATTCTTGCCTGCTCTTTTTTATGATTTGCAACTATTGCTAAATCTTCTAGCCAATCTTTTACAGTGTCGAGCATTTGACTATCGCCCCTAATTGCCAAAATAATCCCGGTCACAAAAGAGCCGTTTAGGTGGACCGCTGTGCGTTTTCTAGCATTATGCATCGGCTAATTAGACTGAATTTCTTGATTCGATTTCGGCAAGAAGCTTATCTCCGTCAGCGATCGACACCATTGTTCGTAGAAAGACAATATTGCCGCTAAGTACCTTCCTTATCTCGCTGGCTTTTATCGGAGTTTGAAGAACTGTGAAATTTGAAAGAACTTGATAATGGAACTCATCAGCGTCGCCATTGTAATCCCGAACCAGAGTTTCTCCTGATGCTTGGCCATAAGCGACAACTCCAACCCCGTTTTCATAAAGAAAAACGATATCACCTTTTTTTATCCGATTGATGCTGTACTTCCAGGGAGCGTAAAACGCAGCCGCGATGCCTTCGGAAAGCATTCGCCGGCTATCTTCGACACTATTCCTTTTGTTGGTGTTCAGTAAGTGGAAAGAGCATTGAGTAGTTGATTCCTCGGGCTCATCAAGCCCAAGAGCCTCGCGCGCCGCAGAAACACCGTCATCTATTAAAACCGCCAAAGTTTCTTGCTTAGACAAACCTAGCTGGTCAGCTAGCTCTTCAACGAAAGAGTGCGTTTCGGCAGAAATTCGGACTGTTGACGCCACCAACTTCGCGCTGCCGGACTTTTTTTCTCCGATAAGTTTTGCAATTTTGCTCATGAGCCTGCTCTCCAAGGTGGTCGAGCATCTAATTTACATCTGAATCCCATGAGATGCAATATTGAATCTTGTCAGATTCTATAATAAACCAATTTTGCCAGCGTGAAGCTCAGTGGGTTGCAGCCAACCATTAGTAGTCAAGATATTAAATCGATTGTAGGCAACGCCTAATGAGCTTGAGCTAGTCCTTGTCTAGTAGTACCCATTCTTTACCCCACTTTCTGACTGTCTTGCCCGTCTTACTTTTCTCTACCGGATAGAATCTTCTCAGATATCTCCTGCCGTTATATGTGACAATTTCCTTGCTCTGAGCATTCGGAAACGCAGCATCAAGTGACGCCTCTGCTAACTCATGGTCGGTGTATGGAATGATCCCACGCCGTTTGAGGTCTTCTTCAATCTCTCTAACTTTTTTGGCCACGAGCTTGGCTTCCGTATCCAGCGGGTTGGAGTCATCTGCCAAACCGGCGGCCACCCACCGCTCTGCCATCTCATCAAGCTCTGCTCTTGCCTTCTTCAAATCGTTTATGGTGTACATAAATTCCCCACGGGCCGCTTAGAAAAATGCTTTAATGGAATAGTGAGAGCAGAGACCCTGCCTGGCCGCTGGAGCCAGCTCCCTGCTTTGTCATGATCGCAATTACCAGCCGCCCGTTAATGCATGCGTAATAATTCGCTTTTGGCACATTATAGCTTGCTACGCCCAATCTCAAACATGGGAATCACTCCGCAGTACAGAAACGATTTAGGGGGTATATATTGGGGTACATTCTCTAATAGAATAATTATTTATAATTTTTTATCAATAACTTATAGTATTTTGCGAGTCCTGCCGGGGGTACCACCTCTCTTAACCCCGATTCTCGGTCCGTGATATTCAACCTGGCTCCAGGCGAGCTAAACTGCCCCTCCTTACCGACATCAGGACTTCTCAATGGCCCGCTTTACCGAAATCGGAACCGCAATGATCCCCGGCAAGGGAACCCGATTACGTCTTTTGCAACGCAATGATGAATTTTCCATCAAAATTGCCGGCACCACCGGAGAATTGATGAACAGCCGGATCCACGGCTCGGAGGATGCTCTTGCCACCCTGGCGTGCGAACGGATTGCCGATCAGCCTGCTCCCCGGGTTCTTATCGGCGGCCTGGGCATGGGGTTCACGCTGGCAGCAGCGCTGGCCGCTCTGGGCGACGATGCGCAGGTGACGGTAGCCGAGCTGGTTCCCGAAGTAGAAGCCTGGAATCGCGGGCCGCTGGGCTCTGCGGCGGGCAACCCGCTGAACGACCCGAGAGCGCAGGTTCACATTGGTGATGTGGCCGAATTACTCAGAAACAGCGACGGCGAATGGGATGCCATCCTTCTCGATGTCGACAACGGCCCGGAAGGCCTCACCCGCAAAGAAAACAACTGGATCTACTCACCGGATGGCATTGCGGCCGCCCAGAACGCCCTGCGACCTGATGGCATCCTTGCCTACTGGTCTGCCGGCCAGGAGCATTCCTTCACAGAGAGGCTGCGGCGGGCAGGATTTTCTGTTGAGCCCGTTACAGTGAGGGCCTTGCGACCCGGCAAGGGTGCCCGCCACGTTATCTGGCTGGCGTGGTAATCATTCATCGACTCTACCGGAATCTGTCCTGGCTCAATTTGGGATTATTCCTTTGTTATATACTTATTCCAAAGCCAAGAAGCCCGGGAGAGATTCAATGACCAAACCGACCATCACAACAGCCTTGCTATGCTCCTTGCTTTCCATGCCACTTCTCGCGCAACCCCAAGCAGATAGCCCGGAAGCAATGGTTGCCGAAGCACGTTCCCTGGTGAAAAGCTTCGGCGGCTCACTGAAGCAGGCGCTCCAGGCGGCCATCAAAGAAGGCGGCCTCACAAACGGTATTGGTGTTTGCAAGACTGTGGCACCGGAAATCGCCAGCAACAATAGCAGCGGCGGCTGGGTCATCAGTCGGACCAGTCTGAAAGTCCGGAACCCGGAAAACACCCCGACCGACTGGCAGGAGATCCAGCTGCTGGCCATGGACAGACAGCCGGTAAAGAACGGAAAACCGGTGGAGGTCTGGCAGGTCTCCGAAGCGTCCGGACAGCCGGCGTTCCAATATATGAGCGCCATCCCGACACAGAAACTTTGCCTTGGCTGTCACGGTAAGTCCATCGCCCCGGAGGTGAAGGCAAAACTGGCTGAACTCTATCCTGAAGACAAGGCGACCGGCTTCTCCGAGGGCGATTTGCGGGGCGCGTTCGTTGTTACGCGGGATGTTCCAGTAAACTGATGGCACTAGCCATTTCTTCAGCGATTGAGAACAGGTATGTCACTGAACTACAGAATCATTCCGGTCACGCCTTTCCAGCAGAACTGCTCACTGATCTGGTGCGAAAAGACGCGCCGGGCAGCCGTAGTCGATCCGGGCGGGGATCTGGAGAAGATTCGCGCCGCTGTGGCTGAGGAAGACGTGACGGTCGAAAAAATTCTGCTTACCCATGCCCACATTGACCATGCCGGCGGAACTGCGGAGCTGTCCAAAGAGCTGGGTATTCCCATTGAGGGGCCGCAGAAGGAAGACAATTTCTGGATTGTTGGCCTGCCCCAGCAGGCGCAGATGTTCGGGTTTCCGGCCCCGGAAGTTTTCACCCCGGATCGCTGGCTGGAAGATGGGCAGCAGGTCACCGTGGGTAACCAGACCCTGGAAGTCCTTCACTGCCCCGGCCACACACCGGGACATGTGGTTTTTTACCACAAGGAATCCGGTCTGGCGCTGGTAGGTGACGTGCTGTTCCATGGCTCGATCGGACGCACGGATTTTCCAAAGGGCGACCACGCAACACTGATTCGCTCTATCAGGGAACAGCTGTTCCCGCTCGGCGACGAGGTTGCGTTCATTCCCGGACACGGTCCAATGTCCACCTTTGGCCGGGAGCGAGCCACCAACCCCTTTGTTTCCGACCATCGGGGCTGAGCCTGTCGCCAGACCCACGCCGCCGTTCTAAAGGCGGCTTTCCTGATTCAGCCGGAACTGTTCGATGGTTTTCCTGAGATTCTCGGCCATGGCCAGAAGGTCTCCGGCAATTCTCGCTGTCTCCTTGGCATCCCCGGAGGTCTGCTCTGCCGAGCGACTGATTTCAATCACGTTGTGATTAATGGATTCGGAGACATCGCTCTGCTCGTTGGCAGCGCTCTCCATTTCCTGATTGAGGTTGGTGATCTCCCGCACAGCAGAGGCAATGGTTTGCAGTTCAGACTCTACGGTCAGAATCGCTGAAACCTGATGCTCTGCCATCTCAGAGGCATGGCGCATGGTGGCCACACAATCGACAACCTCTCCCTTCAGTCCGTTGATGGTGTTCCGGATTTCCTCCGTTGAATCCTGGGTTCTCGACGCCAGCGCACGCACCTCATCGGCCACCACAGAAAAACCGCGCCCCTGCTCTCCGGCACGGGCCGCCTCGATAGCGGCATTGAGCGCCAGCAGGTTGGTCTGGTCAGCGATATTGGAGATTACCTCCAGCATATCCGACATCTGGCTGGTACGTTGATCCAGCTGCTCAATGCGTTTTGCGCCACTCTGGACCTCGGTGTTCAATGCCTCGATGCTTTTTACTGCACTCCGGGCAAGGCTCTCACCCTTGCTCGCTGATTCCGCAGTATCTGCGGATTTTCGGGTGGTATGAATGGCATTTTCCCGGACCTGAACCGCAGATGCGGCCATCTCGGTAGTGGCGCTGGCCACCTGATCTGTGTTGTCACGCTGGGCAAGCACTTCCCTCTCTGTCGTGTCAGCCTTCCCCGCAATGCTTCTGGCCGCCTGCTCAACCTGTTCGGCGTTGTCCATGACGGTATTCATGCTCTCCCGTATCTTCGCCATCATCCGGTTGAACGCCCGGGACACGGAACCGATCTCGTCGTTGCGGGTAACCTCAAGCTCAATGGTCAGGTCAGAATTTCTGGAGATCTCGTCCATGCGGTCGTGGAGTCGCCGCAAACGGGAAAACACCAGTCGACTCAAAGCGGCGGCGGTCAGGAAAAACACCGCAGCAAAGATGGCTACCTGAATACCGCCACTGGTCAGCAGTTGCTGCTGCAAACGGGCATCGCTGTCAGCCATGGAATAGTCCACCCGAATGGCTCCAAGAACGTCTCCCTCACTGGCCTGATGACAGCCAAGACAGTTGACGCCCTGATAGTTCTCCATCGCGATCACGGGCTCGATCAGTGTGTAGACTCGCCCGTCCTCATTGCTGGAATAGGACTCCACCCGCTCACCGGCAAGCGCTTTCTTGTCCAAAGGTTCCCGCTTCTGTTCCGACGCGTTGCCGTTGCCGAAGATCCGGTTCAAATGGTCACTGCGAATCACCCGCACGTCCAGCACGTCTTCAGACGCCATCACCTTTTTCCGAAGCACATCCCGGTTACCGATGGTGCCGGTGACCATCATGGTATTCAGCCCATCGAAATAGGATTTTGCCAGTCCATCCACGTATTTGTGGCTGAACTCTTCAAGATGATCACGCTGTGAGTCTGCACTGTAGATTACGGTAAACACGAGCACCAGGGAGAAGGCAGCCGCCAAAGCGGCAAGTAAGAGAAAGCGGATGGAATACTGTTTTTTCATGGTAACCCGACACAGAGACCGCGCGGCATGCGGCCAGGACGTTGTTTTGACGTTTCGTGATGACAACTAACTGTCGCCAAACTTTATAGATATGCGTCAATTATTTCCTGACCCAGATCAGATCCGGGAAAAGTCGTTTACACATGAAGGAAGGAGGGAGCCCTCAGCCCGGGACTTCATCGAGTTGGCCTGAAAGCTGCAGAGCATGATGACAAGCATTCGTGATTCCCAACGCTGACTGTTCGGAAACCGCACTCCGGTTGACCGAAGGAGGAAACCCATCCATGTCCCTACTGACATCTCTGATCCGGGCGAGCACCCAGTTCCAGCAGGCCATGGAAAGGCGCCAGACGCCTTCAACAGGGCCGGAAGCCGCGCCCGGCAAAGCACAGGCAAAGGCCATGGAAACCGAGCCGACACCTGGCGATGACCGTTTTACACCCTCGGAGAACAACCAGTCTGACCTCTCACGGCTGAAAGCCCGCCGACTGGCCATGACCGACTACAAACAAACTGTGGGGCAGGATCTTGCCTTCGTTCGAGAAACACTGCGGCACAAACTTGCCGAATACAACCTGCACCCGGCAACCGCATTGAACGTGAGCAAAACGGAGAATGGCAGCGTTGCGGTGGAAGGTAAAATCGCAGACAACACACGCATCCAGATTGAAAAAGACCTGAACGTAAACAAAAACTTCAAGGAAGCGTTCAATCGCCTCAGCGTTAACGAGCCAACGCTGCATTTCATGGACAATGCGCTCAAACTGAATCAGGTGTACGGGGTGAATAACCCGCTATTGGACACACTGATCAGCGAGAACCAGCAATTTAACGGCCTGCAGGACCTCGTGCACCGTTACGACACCATGCGCCGCTCAGTGAGTGCCGAGCAAATCGAAGCTGCAGGGAATAGCCGGGCGTACGCCTTTAATCTGAACGCCCGGGCATAAAGGAAAGACGGATCAGGAGAATCAGACCTCGAAAGGCGCCGGATCCCCCTTACCAACACGGGTAACCACCGGAGCCTCGCCGGTAAAGTCCACGACCGTGGTCGCTTCCATACCGCAGAATCCCCCGTCGATAATCAGATCCAGCTCATGCTCCAGGGTTTCCCGGATTTCATAAGGGTCTGTCATCGGATCGGTTTCGCCCGGCAGAATCAGAGTGCTACTCATGATGGGCTCACCAAGCTCGCCCAACAGCTCCTGAACAATGGCATTGTCCGGCACACGGACGCCTACTGACCGGCGTTTGGGATGAAGCAGCCGCCGGGGCACTTCACTGGTGGCATCCAGAATGAAAGTGTAGGGCCCGGGCGTGAAATTCTTCAGCAACCGGTACTGGGTGTTGTCCACCTTGGCATAGACCCCGATGTCCGAAAGATCCCGGCACACCAAGGTGAAGTTGTGCTTGTCATCCAGACGGCGAATCCGCTTGATCCGATCCGCCGCCTGCTTGTCACCCAGGTGACAGCCAATGGCATAGGCTGAATCCGTGGGATACACGATCACCCCGCCACGACGCAGAATATCCACCGCCTGATTGATCAGACGCTTCTGTGGCGTCTCCGGATGAATCTGGAAAAACTGACTCATGAACCCTCTCCCTGTGCGGTCCGCGTCGCCATCGCCGGATCTTTCTTCGACCCGCCCATACAATTCGGAGATTCCGGCGCCGACTGCCCCGTCGCCTCCCATTCTTCCGGTGAGTATAGATGCAACGCCAGCGCATGAACCGGCCCCGCCAGTTCCTCGGCAAGCACCTTGTAAATCGCCTGATGCCGCCGCACCCTCATCTGCCCCTCAAATTCCGGCGACACCAGGGTCACCTTGAAATGAGTTTCAGAATTAGGAGGCACACTGTGCTTGTGGCTCTCGTTCTCCACCTGAAGCACACGCGCATCGAAGGCGTCGTTCAGCTTGGTTTCAATTGCATTCTGGATCTTCATGTTTCGAGACTCCTACAGCTCAACCCTGATGGAAGAGGGCGAATGGCGAACGGTCAGAAGCGGGTGTGGAGATGGCTTTCCCAAAAGTGTGTGTTGCCAAGGATGGCAGCACCAAGCCCCCATGGATGGGTTCACGGCGTCTTTTGGGAAGGCCATCTTCACAGCCGCCTCCACCAACACCCTCAGTCTACTACACATACAGGACACACCCGAGAGCCTTGACACCATAAAGCCAAAGCGCCACATTCCCATCCCGATTCCAAAACACCCAAACCCCATGCACCTGTACATCGCCGAAAAACCAAGTCTCGGCCGCGCCATCGCCGCTGCCCTCCCTGGCCCTCACCAGAAAGGCCAGGGCTGGATACGCTGTGGCACTGGCGAAAATGCTGCCACCGTTAGCTGGTGCATCGGCCACCTGCTGGAACCGGCAGAACCTGCACGCTATAACCCCGCTTGGAAGAAATGGCGCCAGGAAGACCTGCCGATGTTTCCCGACAAATGGGAGGTCATGCCCAAGGACAGTGTTCAGCAACAATTAAAGGTGCTGGAATCGCTGATTCGCCAGGCCAAGACCATTATTCATGCTGGCGACCCGGATCGGGAAGGCCAGCTGCTGGTGGACGAAGTTATCCGCTATTTCGGTGCCAGCGCCCCGGTTCAACGGATACTGATCAACGATTTGACGCCAGCGGCCGTGGCCCGGGCGATCCAGAGCCCCAGGGACAACCGGGAATTCCGTCGGTTATCCCATTCCGCCCTGGCCAGACAACGCGCCGACTGGCTCTATGGCATCAACCTGACCCGATTTTATACCCTCAGTTATCAGCGGCAGGGTGAACAGGGGGTCTATTCCGTTGGCCGGGTACAGACTCCGGTACTTGGCCTTGTGGTTGAACGTGACAATACCATCGAACACTTCCAGCCCAAGCCCTATTACCGCATTGAAGCAAGGTTCAGGGCTCAGGAGGAAGAAGCCGACCAGCAAACCTTCACCGCCCGCTGGCAGCCCAACGAGCAGTTCCAGGATTACCTGGATGAAGAGAACCGCCTGCTCAACCGGGAAGTCGCTGAACAGATTGCCGACAGCGTTCGAAACCGACCCGGCACCATCACCGAGTCCCGCTTTCGGGATCGGTCGGAAGCGCCACCGCTGCCGTTTTCCCTGTCGGCCCTGCAAATTGAAGCAGGCCGGCTATTCCGCATGGGTGCCAAAGACGTCCTGGATACCGCCCAGAATCTTTACGAGCGCCACCAGCTCATCACCTACCCGCGATCAGATTGCCGGTTTTTACCGGAAGGCCACTACAGCCAGCGGGAGCAGGTGATAAGAGCCATTGCCCGAGTGGCACCGGATCTGGAGCAAGCCTGCAACGGCGCAGACCTTGGCCGCAGGACTTCCGCGTGGAACGACAAACAGGTCGACGCCCACCACGCTATTATCCCAACCAGCCGCCCGACGCCGAACGGCAAACTCAGTGACGCGGAAGAAAAAATCTACGGACTGATCAGCCGGTACTATCTGATGCAGTTCGCGCCCGATGCCGTGCACAGGGAGGGTAAGCTAACGGTACGAGTGTCAGAGCACGAATTCCGCGCGACGGAAACGGCCATCCTGGTGCCCGGCTGGAAAACGCTGGAACTGAAACTGCGAGAAGCTCGCAAGGAACCGGAGAAGGCACCGCTTCCCAGACTGGAAAAAGGCGAACCGGTATTCTGCGACGATAGCAACCTCAGCGAGCGCAAAACCCAGCCGCCCCAGCATTTCACCGATGCGACCCTGCTCTCGGCGATGACCAACATCGCCCGATTTGTAACCGATACCGAACTTCGCAAAACCCTACGCGAGACCGATGGCCTGGGCACCGAAGCAACCCGGGCTGCGATCATCGATACCTTATTCAAGCGCGATTACCTGTACCGCGACAGTCGGCATATCCGCGCCACCGACAAAGCCAAGGCGTTGATCAGTGCTTTGCCCGAATCGGTCAGCAAGCCGGATCGCACGGCCGTCTGGGAAGCCAACCTGGAGAGCATTCGCCGTGGCGAGGGCGACCCCAGAAAGTTTCTGGATACCCTCAAAGAGGAGATCCGCGGCTTTCTGGCCAGGCCCCAGGGCCGCCCGACCGTCGACTCGGAGAGCATCGGCACAACCTCGCCAGAGGCACAGCCCCACTGCCCCAAATGTCGCGCCCCGATGCTGGAGCGAGAGGGCAAATTCGGCCGCTTTTTTGCCTGCACCCGCTACCCGGATTGCCGGGGCACCCGACCGCTGGAAGAAGCCACGCCTCAGGATGGCACTGGCCAGAAACCCATTCCATGCCCCCACTGTTTCTCGCCCCTGGTGCGACGAAAAGGGAAAAAAGGCTGGTTCTGGGGCTGCAGTAATTTCCCCGGCTGCCGACAAACATTGGACGACGACAACGGAAAGCCTTTAGTCCGTTTACGCAAGTCTACATAACGATACTGAACGCAGATCCACATTTTGTGATAATTGATTGATATAGCAGAGTAGTCCATTGAAAGCTCTGCTCGATACCAGGCAAGAGAGCGACACTCCGGGAGAGGCTTAATGCGTATTGCTTTGCTTGAAGATGAAACCGAACAGGCACAGCACATCCAGTCAATTCTGTCTGAAAGCGGGCATCACTGCGACAGCTTCCCGACCGGCCAAAATTTCCTGTGCGCGGTTCTGCACCGCAGCTATGACCTCCTGATTCTGGATTGGCAGATTCCGGACATGACCGGCATTGATGTTCTCGAGAGCGTTCGCGCCCAGCTGAACTGGCCGATTCCAGTCGTGTTTCTCACCCAGCGGGACAGCGAGGCAGATATTGTTCGGGCTCTGGATGCCGGCGCCGACGATTACCTGGCCAAGCCGGCCCGTGCGGCGGAATTGGGCGCGCGCATCAATGCTCTGGCGAGACGCTCCAATCCTGACAGCGAAAAGGAAGTGCTTCGCTATGGTCCGTTCGAAATCAACACGCAGCAAAGGGTCATTGCACTCCATGGTGAAGAACTGACGCTGACCGACAAGGATTTCGATCTGACCCTGTTCCTGTTCCAGAACCAGGGCCGGCTGTTGACCCGGGAAATGCTGCTTGAGCGCGTCTGGGGTCTGGCGCGGGATATCAATACCCGTACCGTGGACACGCATATGAGCCGACTGCGCCGTCGTCTCGGCCTGAACCCGGAAAACGGCTTCCGCATCAAGACCATTTACCAGCGGGGCTACCGACTGGAGGCCATGAAGGCGCAGGACCAGGCCTTTGACGTCGACGAACCCGCCAGGGCAGCCAATGACTGACAGCCCGGCTCCGCGATTACCGGCACTGCTGCTGATCCTTTCACTGCTTGCCTGGGCTGCCCCCGCGGCTGCCGAGCTTTCGGTAACGCGCGGTTCAGCCGGGCATTCTGACGTTTCGTCGGCCAACCCGGTGCCCGAGTGGATCTACACCTTGCGGCCTGGAGAAAGCTTTTCGGAAGTGGCCAACGACCTGCTCGCACCCAATTATCCCGCGAGTCGCCTTCTGCAATACAACAAGATTGGCAACGGTGCCATTCTGGGTGCCGGCGACAGTGTGCGAATTCCCCTTGCCTGGCTAAAACGCCAACCTCAGCCGGCGCGGGCGACATCGGTCACCGGAACCGTACAGCTGATTTCCGGAAATACCGGTCGTAAAACACCCCTGAGTGAAGACGCCCTCATCCGCGTTGGTGATGAAATTCTGTCCGCGTCCGGGACCGCCACCATTGAACTGGCGGACGGCTCGGAAGTAAGGATTTCTCCGAATTCTCGACTCATCTTCAATCGCCTGACCCAATACGGCAAAGCCGGCATGGTCGATACCAGACTCCGACTCGACAGGGGCGAGATCCACACCCGGGTGAAGCCGGTCATGGAGGGAGGCGCACGATTCGAGATTGAAACGCCTTCGGCCGTCGCCGCCGTGAGAGGTACCGCATTTTCACTCCAGACATCGGCAGAGGGCACTCGCCTGCAGGTAACCGAGGGTGACGTTGACTTCGGAGCCCCCGGCAAGACCCGCCGGATCCCTGCGGGTTTCGGAGCCAGCCTGTCCACCACCAACAATGACGGCCTGAGCATTCGTCGCCTACCGCCAGCGCCGGCGCTCAATCCACTGCCACCGAGACTGACCCAACTGCCCACCACCATGACCTGGCAGGAAAGTCGCGCCCCCATGCACCGGGTGGACATCTTCGAAAGCGACACAGGTCGCTGGGTAGAAAGCCGAAAACTGACAGGCAACAGCTTTGATATCGGGCAACTGGATAATGGCAGCTATGAGGTACACCTGGCGGCACTCGATACTCGCGGCACGGCGGGAATGCCCCGCGTCGTCCCGCTGGAAGTCGATCTTCAGGCCAGGACTGCCAGCCTGGTTGCTCCGGAAGATGGCGGCACCGTCAACGACGATATGCCCGAGTTTCGCTGGCAGCTTAACGGCGACAATGAAGTGGCTCGGGTAGAAATAGCCGAAGATCAGGATTTCCGGAACCTGATCGCCACCAGCGAGTGGGCACCCGAAACGGCTGCCCTGCCCTCACGCCCGCTTGGGCCTGGCAAGTATTACTGGCGCGTGGTGACCGAAGCAGGCGGCAATTCAGTTGCTACAACGCAGCCGCGGGAGCTGGTGGTCAATGGCAGCCTGCCTCCGGTTCGGATCATCAGCGTGAACTACATCGACAGCCAGGTAAGGGTGTTCTGGGAGAAGGTAGACACGGCGGCAGAATACCGACTGCAACTCTCGGAGGAGCCGGGCTTCAACAATATCATCAAGGAGGCAACACTGCCTGATACCACGGCAGCCTTGCGTCTTATTCCCGGAAGGCGGTATTTTGTGCGCCTGAAAGCTCTTTCTGATGGTCCACTGCAAAGCCGTTGGGGACCAGGGAGGGAATTGTACCTGGAATAATCCGTTGATCGACCGAACCACACAGCAGGGCTCATGAACCGGGATTGGCTGCCAATTAAAACGACCCCCTGGACTCTGGGCCTGATACTGCTGGCACTGCTCCTGCTTATCCAGACAACCGAACTGCCTCAACGCCTGGATTACTGGCTGTACGACCAAACCATCACCTCGAATCCACTGGAAGCCTCGGACGAGGTGGTTCTGGTGACGATCGACGAGCTGAGCCTGAATCGCCTGGGCCGCTGGCCCTGGCCCCGTAATCTGCACGCTGAGCTCATTGCCAAGCTCAACGAGGCAGGCGCAAAAACCATTGTGTTCGATATTCTGTTCGCCGAACCGTCGCCAGACGACCAGCAACTGGCAGAACAGATGCGAAGTCACGGCAACGTTATTCTGCCAGTCTATCTGTCGCCTCCCACCTCCCAGTACCTGTTAAGCGAACAATTGCCGGTTGGAGTGCTGGCTTCAGCGGCCGCCGGTCTGGGCCATGCTCATGTGGAACTGGACAGCGACGGCGTTGCCAGAGGTCTTTACCTGTTTAATGGCCTCGGGAACCAGCTCTGGCCAAGCCTTGCGCTGGCCGCAAGCGGTGTTGGACCACAAAATCCGGAGGCCGGGGATACGCCTTCCTATGTCAATATCCGGGATCAATACCGTGCCGTGCCCCTGATCGGTGGTGCCGGCTCTCTCCAGTCGTATTCTTTCTCGCAGGTACTCACTCAGCCGGCCGCACCCGAACACTTCAGTGGCAAAATAGTCTTTGTCGGTGCCACAGCCGCCGGTTTTGGCGACATACTGCCCACGCCCTTCTCGGGGCTGAGCCGTCCGATGTCCGGCGTTGAATTCCACGCCAACGTGTTGTCGGCATACATGCAGGGATTGTTGATTAAGCCGGCACCGGCGTGGGCGTCTGCCCTGCTGGCCATGACAACCATCCTGATACTCGCCCTCGCCCTGCCACCCATGCGCCCTGCGCGAACCCTTCTCGCCTGCGCGATGGTTCTGGCGGGACTGCTCGGAATCTATCTGTTCGTGCTGCTGACGATGCGATGGTGGTTTCCCCTTGCAAACGCACTGCTGGTTCCACTCTTGGCCTTTCCTGTATCCAGCGGCCTTCGACTGGCCATGACCAACCGATTTTTGAACCGTCAACTGGACGAACTGGCCAGAAGTCCCCAGGTCGCACTGCCCGCACCCTCGGGAAGGAACCCGACACAACTTCTGGAGCACTTCCAGGCCCTGTTTCGCCCCACAGGGTGGCTTTTGATGGAGGAGAACGACATCCTCTCCGCACGTGGACTGTCACAGAGCGATATTCCAGATGACCTGACTCCGGGGCACTGGTTTCACGACAGCAATCGCAGCTGGATTCAGCTATTGCGAGCCGGCACCCGCTATCACCTGGGCCTGCTGTTACCCAATGATCTCGGGCGCGAGGCCATCCAGCGCTATCTGCGCAGGCTTCACCTTGAGCAAGCCGTACCGGCGGATTCTGCAGCCAGACCCAGTGAAAACATTTCTGCACGAATCGAGCGGGTCCGCATCGCCACGGATCGGTTGAACCACATGCAGCAGTTCATCCGGAGAAGTTTTGAGCGCATGCCCGACGGTATCATCGTGACCGACGAACTGGGGGTCATCCGTTTTGCCAACGGCCACATAGAGGAATGGTTCCGCGAGCCCATGCCGAGCCTGGCCGGCCTTCCCCTGGTAAAACTGCTGGAGGGACACGATCCGCGGGAAACGCCACCCTGGCATGAAACCGTTTCCGACACCCTGACCCTATTACAGAGCCGCACCGTAGACCTCAGGATTCGCGACAAAGATTTCCTGATTCATTTTGCACCGTTTTCGCTGCCAGACAGCGACCAGCAAGGCATCATTGCCAATATTTCGGATATTTCGGAATTGCGGGAGCAGCAGCGCCAGCACCGCGAGGCAATCGACTTTATTTCCCATGACGTGCGCTCGCCTCTGGTTTCACAGCTTGCCCTGATCGAACAGTTGAAACGGGATCCCAGCCACATTGAACAGGAACAGCTGGAACAACTGGGGCGGCTGGCCCGGAGAAGCTATCACCTGGCCGAGGAATTCGTGCAGTTGGCCCGGGCGGAACAATTAACGGAAACCCGGTTCTACGAATGCGAATTTCTGGCGATCGTAGAGAACGCCCGTGACAGCGTCAGCGAGCAGGCTGTAGAGAAGCAGATACAACTCCAGTTACAGGGTACCGAGGATTTGTGGCTGAAAGGCAATGCAGAGCTTCTGGAGCGCGCCGTTATCAACCTGCTGACCAATGCCGTTCAATACAGCCCGAGTGGATCAGACGTCAGCATTCAGGTCTTCCGCGCTGGCCATCAGGCCTGTTTGACGATTGCCGATGAAGGTACCGGTATCGATCCGGAGGAACTGCCGCACCTGTTTGACCGTTACCGGCGTCAAAAAAGCACTGAGCTGGCCGGAGTCCACGGAACGGGACTCGGACTATCCTTCGTCAAAACCGTTGTTGAAAAGCATAGAGGGGAAATTTCGGTGTCGTCGCAACCGGGCGAAGGCTCTGCGTTCACCCTCAAACTGCCGATTGCAGACCCGATGGCCTGAGACTTCACACTCCAGGCCCGGGGTTCTAGTCTCAGGAACGGATGGACTTGCTCACAACATCGGAGGGCTCACTGATCAGCCCGTTGGTATCCTGAACCTGGATAGTGAAATACCAGGTCCCTGCGTCCAGACCACTCACTTCGTAGGACATTTCCGCTTCGGCCTGAGCATTGGTGACGACCACCTCTTCGCTCAGCTCGTCAGCATCCTGACCGTACCGGATCACATATTTGTCGAGCTCACCCATCGGAATGCTCTCGCCGTTAACGCGAGTCAGGGGAGCGCTCCAGCTCAATACTGCGGAGCGTTCCGGAGACGAGATTCCCCCACTAGAGCTAGTTTGTGTGCCTGAAGAATCGGAAGAGCCACCACCGCCACACCCTGTGAGTAGTGCTCCCATAGCGAACGCGGCAATCCATGCCTGTGACACTTTGATGACGCGCTTCATGTGGTTTAAGCACCATTTTTTCGTCGATTTTGTGAAATTGTATAAAACGGGGCTGATTATCGATGTGAACTCTGTCATTCCCCTAGTTACGAAATTGTCAATTTCCCGTCAGGGACTCGTAATGAAGTTAGAGAAGTTACTGATTGGGAAGGCAAAAATTTGCCCGGAAGGGGCCGACAACAGGCGGCAGCACTGAAAAAATTCTATTGAGGGAGAAGTATGGGAGTAGCTTATAAAACAAAAGGCCCGCAAAAGCGGGCCCTTTCTCTACAGCGGTCTCGGTGACTCAGAAGCTCCGATTAGAAACAACAAAGCCCGCATAAGCGGGCTTTGTTAAATAGTGGTAGCGGGGGCTGGATTCGAACCAACGACCTTCGGGTTATGAGCCCGACGAGCTACCAGACTGCTCCACCCCGCATCAAAACTGGTTGTTTACCGGGCTACCCCGATCAACGTGCGCGTATATTAATGATTGGATTCAAAACTGTCAATCGATATCTTCGAAAAGGTCTGCCCGGTACTGAAGCTCTTCGGGCTCTGGGGCAGCGTGATCTTGATAGAATCCCACTGTTTCAATCACTTCCTGAACAGGTCGAAAGGAGCGGCGGTGTTCAATGGTTGCTCCGAGGCGGCGCAGGGCCTCCAGATGGACCGGGGTCGGATAACCTTTGTGCTGCGCCAGGCCGAACCCGGGGAAACGCGCTTCCAGCGCTTCCATTTCCCGGTCACGGGTTACTTTGGCAATAATAGAAGCGGCGCTGATGGCAGCCACCCGACTGTCGCCTTTGACAACCGGTTCCGACGGCCAGCGCCACTTGGGACAGCGATTACCATCCACCAGAACGTACTCAGGCACCACAGCCAGCCCCGATACTGCGCGCTCCATAGCCAGCATTGTGGCCTGGTAGATATTCAGCCGGTCGATTTCGTGGGACTCGCACCGGCCAATGCTCCAGGCTTTGGCATGCTCGAGAATCTGATCGTAGAGGGCGTTGCGACGCTTCTCGGTCAGTTTCTTTGAGTCAGCCAGGCCTGCGATTGGCCGGTCCGGATCCAGAATGACCGCGGCAGTCACGACGGCCCCGATGAGCGGCCCCCGACCGACTTCGTCCACGCCGGCAAGCAAAGAACCGGTGTAACGACACTCGAAGGGTGGCAAAGGGCTCTTGGGCATCAGTGGACACCCTGCTCTATCAGGTCTGAGATCGCCTGAGCGGCTTTTTCATCAGCCCCCTGCTTCAGTGAATGGTGCAACTCGGTAAAGGCTTCGTTAAGCCTCGCCCTCTCCTCTTTGTTCTCCAGTCGCTCAAGCACTGCTGCACCCAGACTCTCGGCCGTGGCGTCGTCCTGGAGCAGCTCTGGAACAAGCTGGCGCTTCGCGAGGAGATTGGGCAATGCGACATGAGGCACCTTCACCAACTTCGACAGAAGCGCATAGCTGAACCCGCTCAGGCGGTACCCTACAACCATCGGCTTTTTGAGAAGCATCGCTTCGAGTGTTGCCGTTCCAGAGGCCAAGAGCACAACGTCGGAGGCGGCCATAACATCCCTGGAACGCCCACGTACGATGGTAACCGGAAGCTTCACCTCCAACGCATCGACCAGATCGCGCACCTGCTTCTCCCGGTCCCGGTTCACGCAGGGGATCACCAACTGCAGATCAGGTCTTCTGTCCTGTATCCAGCGAGAGGCCTCAAGAAACAGGGTACCAAGTCTCTCCACTTCTCCTGCACGACTACCGGGAAGAACCGCCAGTACGGGTGCATCCGCATCTATTCCCAACGACTCCCGCATCTTGAGGGTATCCGGCGCCATGGGAATTCGATCTGCCAGTGGATGGCCCACGAAGGCCACAGGCACCTGATGCTCCTCGTAAAACCTTGCCTCGAAAGGAAACAGGGTCAACATCAGGTTGACCGATTTGGCAATTTTGAAGATCCGCTTCTGCCGCCAGGCCCAAACCGATGGGCTGACATAATGCACGGAAAGAATGCCGGCCTCGCGGCAGCGCCGTTCGATCGCAAGCGTAAAATCCGGAGAATCGATACCGATCACAACATCCGGTGGCGTGGCGAAGAAATAGTCCAGGAGCCGGGCCCGGATGCTGAACAGTTCACGAATTCGTCCAAGGACCTCCACCAGCCCCATGACCGAAAGACGTTCCATCGGCACCAGGGAATGAAATCCCTCCGCAACCATTTCCTCCCCGCCAATGCCGACGAACCGGGCCCGGGGATAGCGTTGGCGCAGCGAACGGATCAGGCCGGCACCGAGGATATCCCCCGATGCCTCACCGGCAATGATTCCGAATGTGATTTTACGCTCGCTGATGGTCGCGTGAGAAAGATCTGTCACCGACAGGCTCCTGCCGGGTTAGCGGATGATGCCGCGGTGAGCTCCACGCAGGGAGTCAATGAGGGGACGTATTTCTGCAACATCGGAATAGGACTTCTCAAGCTCTTCGACGGCCTGTTCGGTTGTCAGCCCCTGGCGATAGATCACCTTGTAGGCGCGGCGTAAAGCCAGCAAGACATCCTTGCTGAAACCACGGCGCTTGAGACCTTCCACGTTCATGCCGTGTGGCTGGGCGGACTGACCGCTCGCCATCACATAAGCCGGAATGTCCTTGAGTACGATGCTGCCACCGGCCGCCATGCTGTGGGGACCAATATGACAGAACTGGTGCACCATGGTACCACCGCCCAGAATCGCGAAATCGCCGACCGAAACATGGCCCGCCAGGGTGGCACAATTGGCCAGAATGGTGTTGTCACCGACGATACAGTCATGAGCGACATGCACGTACGCCATCAAAAGATTGCCACTGCCGATACGGGTTTCACCCCGGTCCTGGACCGTGCCCCGATGAACCGTGCAATTCTCGCGAATCACGTTGTTGTCGCCAATCACCAGTGTGGTTGGCTCGCCCGCGTATTTCTTGTCCTGGCATTCCTCGCCGATACTGGAGAACTGGAAAATACGGTTATTCCGGCCGATAACCGTCGGCCCCTTGACCACCACGTGGGACAGGATCTCGGTACCCTCGCCGATTTCCACATCGGGGCCAATGTAGCTCCAGGGCCCGACTGTAACGTTGTCCCCGAGCCTGGCTGACGGGTCTACAATCGCCTGAGGATGGACACCCGACCAGTCATTTGTCGCCATCAAACTTCTCTCTCAGCGGTCAGAATCTCTGCCACGCAGACGACTTCACCGTCGACCAGGGCGCGACACTCGAATTTGTAAATACCCCGTTTACCGGAGATAAGTTCCGACTCCATGCACAGTTGATCTCCCGGCAAAACCGGGCGCTTGAACCGTGCCTTGCTCGAGCCGGCGAGGTATTGTACCACGCCGTCAGAAGGTTTCCGGCCCACAGTCACAAAACCGAGAATGCCCGAGAGCTGGGCCATGGCTTCGATAATCAGGACACCCGGCATGATCGGGTTGTTCGGGAAGTGGCCCTGAAAGAATGACTCGTTGAACGAAATATTCTTGTAGCCCTTGATCGATTTTCCTTTTTCGACCTCCGTTACCCGATCCACCAGCAAAAACGGGTATCGGTGCGGCAGGTATTCCAGAATTTCGTCGATGTTCATCATGTTGATCGGCCTCAGCCCTCTAATTTCTTTTCCAGTTCTTTGACCCGTCGCGCCAGCGCATCCAGTTGCCGGAAGCGCACAGCATTCTTGCGCCACTGACGGTTGGTATCGGCGCTGGTGCCAGATGAATAGACTCCGGGCTCACGGATATCCCCGGTCACCAGAGTCATACCTGTCAGATGGACCTGATCCGCAATCTCGAGATGGCCGGCCACGCCCGAGGCGCCACCAAACACGCAATGCCGACCAATACGAGTACTTCCGGCAATACCAACCATGGCCGCCATGGCGCTGTGATCACCGATGCGAACGTTATGGGCAATCTGGATCAGGTTATCGAGCTTTACACCGTTGCCAATCACCGTGTCGTCCAGTGCACCGCGATCAATGGTGGTGTTTGCACCCACTTCTACATCATTTCCGAGCACAACCCGACCGAGTTGCGCGATACGATGCCATACGCCCTTCTCATTGGCGAAGCCAAAACCGTCGGAGCCAATAACGGCGCCGCTGAGGATGTGACAACGCTCACCAACGACCACATCGTGGGCCAGCGTTACCCTCGGTCGAATCAGCGTGCGGGATCCGATGCTGGCGCGGGCGCCAATAACGGAGCCTGCTCCAACAACGACTTTCTCGCCGATCTCCGCTTCCGCTTCCACTACCACGTTGGGGCCAATGCATGCGTCCTCCGCAATGGACGCAGAGGGATCCACCACTGCAGTTGCGTGAACACCGGGGGTAGCAACAGGGGCAGGATCAAACCAGTGGCTCAGTTGAGCATATCCGAGATAAGGATTGTCCAGTAACAGGACGTTGGTCGGAGCATCTTTGGCCGACGCTGGCGAGACAATAACAGCCGAGGCGCGCGTATCTGCCAGGTATTTACCGTAGGACGGATTGGCAAGGAAACTGATCTGGTCGGGCCCGGCGGCCTGCAAGGTCGCAAGGCCAGATACCTTCACATCAGGATCACCCCGTAGCTCCGCACCCAGGGCATTGGCAATATCCCCAAGGCGATAGGACCTTTCTGTCATTGCGTGCTCCCAAGCAACGATCAGGGCACCGGGGTGCCCGTCACAGATTAACGGTTCAGTTTTTCAAGAAGCTGAGAGGTCAGGTTCATTTCAGGCTTCACATAGACAACAGCTTCGCTGGGCAGGATCAGATCGAGATTGTTCTCTTCAAGAAGCTCCTTGACCGCCGCGTCCACCTCGGGACGGGCCTGCTCCAGAAATGCCTGCTTACGCTGATTCACCGTTGAATCGAGCCGTTGCTTCAGGAAGTTGAACTCTTTTACCTTTTCCTGGAACTCACCGGCCAGCTTGTTGCGCTCGCTCTCATTCATCATGGCACCGTCTTTCTCCAGGCGCTCCTGGAGCTTGCGGGCCTCTTCCTGAGCTTCGCGCACCCGGGCCTCATCGCCCGTAAAATCCTTCTGGAGGGATTCGCTGAAGGTCCTGGCATCGTCTGAAGAGAACAGTGCCTGACGCAGGTCGACCACACCAATTCGGGTTTCAGCCATGGCCGGGAATGAAAACGCCATAACCATGGCGGCGAATATCAACATGAATCGGGACATTGGTTTTCTCCTGATTTTCATCCGTAGGTTGTTATTATCCATGCGCTAGAAGGTCTGGCCCAGCGAGAACTGGAATACCTGGGTGTCATCACCCGGCTTGTCGTTCAGCGGCTTCGCCAGACTGAAGGCCAGCGGGCCAACAGCGGTAATCCACTGGAAGCCAATACCGGCGGACATTCTGATTTCGCTCAGTTCCGGATCGAAACCGCGCGCAGTGTCGAACACCTGACCTGCGTCCAGAAAAAACGCCGTTCTCATGGAGCGGGTATCACCGGCAAAGGGCGTGGGGAATATCAGCTCAACACCACCTTCAGTGAGCAGGTTACCGCCGAACGGATCCGGGCGTGAGAGGTCGTTGACGTTGTTCGTAGCAAGGAGACCCAAGGAGTTGGCCCGGTACCCCCGAACCGATCCGTAGCCCCCTGTATAGAAGTACTCGTAAAACGGCATCTGGGTCCGATCTCCGTAACCATCACCATAACCGATCTCTGAACGCGCCCGTAAGATCCAGCGATTATCGTCAGTCACCGGATAGTAGAAATCGGTCTTGTGTGTCACCTTGTAAAAGGTCAGATCGCTGCCCGGCACTGCTACGTCAAGCGACAACGACTGGCTATGGCCATCACTGGGCAGAACACCCCGGTTGAAAGTACTGCGGCGCCAGCTGCCGAAGAGGAAGAAGTTATTGAACGAATCCCCTTCCTCATCAATGAACTGAATGACCTCCTGTGAGGTGAACCGGCCTTCCTTAAGATTGGACTGGGTAAACCCGGCCCCAAAGTTCAAACGGGTGATATTGTCCGTGGGATAACCGAAGGTGATACGGCCGCCATATTCGTCCAGCAGGAAGGCGGAGATATACTCTTCCTCATAATCGGTTTGCCGGGCAAAAAGACTGTAGCCACGGCTTACGCCGTCAACCGTGTAGTAAGGGTCCAGGTAGGAGACGTTTGCGCTTTTGACAAAATTACTCACGTTGACACCGAAAGAGACGCGCTTCCCGGTACCGAAAAAATTATTCTCGGACACGTTGGCGCCAAGAATCACCCCGGACTGCTGCGAGAAACCGACGGAAGCGGAAAGACTGCCCGTCGGCTGTTCTGCCACGGAGTAGTTCACATCAACCAGATCGTCGGTGCCCGGAACTGGTACCGTCTCAACATTCACCATCTCGAAGAAGCCGAGACGCTCCAGTCTGGTCTTGGAGAAGTCGATACGATCCGAAGAAGCCACGCCCCTTTCCATCTGCGTCATTTCCTGGCGGAGAACGTCGTCACGAGTCGACACGTTGCCCTCGAAATTGATCCGTCGCACATAGGCCCGTTTGCCCGGTTCAACAAAGAAGGTGACGGCGGCTGTGTTGTTTTCTCCCGGCTCGGGGACGGCATTGACGTTGGCGAAGGCGTAGCCTTCCCTTCCGAGCCGGAATGCCAGGGATTCGGAAATTGCCGTCATGCGGGATCGGGAGAATACGTCGCCCTCCTCAACAGGAATCAGCGATCGCAGCTCCTCTTCACCCACGATCAGCTCACCACGAAGGTTAATCTCGGAAATGGTGTACTGAGGCCCCTCATTCAGGGCAATCGCGATGAAGACTTTTTGTTTGTCAGGCGAAATGGATACCTGGCTGGACTCGACGTTGAAATCCAGATAACCACGGTCAAGATAGAACGACCGCAGCGATTCAAGGTCGCCACTCAGGCGCTCTCTCGCGTACTTGTCCGAGTTTGTAATTGAGTTCCACCAGCTCGTGGTCTGCAGCTCGAACAGCTCTTGCAGTTCTTCGTCACTGAAGTCCTTGTTGCCGATCAGGTTGATATGGTGGATCGCAGCGACCGACCCCTCGTTGATATCCAGGCGAATCGCAACGCGGTTTCTGGGCAGCTCCTCGGCCGTTGCCTTTACCCGGGCGTTGTAGCGCCCCTGGGCAATGTAGGAGCGCAGGATTTCCAGCTCAAGACGCTCAAGGGTTGCGCGCCGGAAAACCTGCCCTTCCTGGAGCCCGGCACCCGCCAGCGCGTCCATCAACATCTCGGTTTCGATGTTCTTGTTACCCTCAATCTCGATATCACTGATGGAGGGACGTTCGCGCACCGTCAGGATGAGTACGCCGGCATCCCGGCTGGCCTCGATGTCGGTGAAAAGACCGGTCCGGAACAGCGACTTGATCGCATCAGCCAGCTCGGTCTCGTCCACCTGCTCGCCAATATTGACAGGGAACGCGGAAAACACGGTACCCGCAGATACCCTCTGCAAGCCTTCCACCTCAATATCCGCCACCGTGAACTGATCAGCAAGTGCTGGCTTCAGGCCGGACACAGCCACAGCGAGGCCAACGGCTACACCTAGAAGAGAACGTCTCATTCAAATATTTCGCCTGGTTAATGCGCGTAAGGAGCTCGCAATTCTCACAACCGCATCAGGTCGTTGTAAAGAGCAAACACCATTAATGTGAGGATCATTGCCATACCAATTCGTAATCCAAACGCCTGAGCCTGCTCGGAAAGCGGCTTTCCACGGAGGGCTTCGATGGTGTAATAGACGATATGACCACCATCAAGAACCGGCACAGGTAAAAGATTCAGAATGCCCAGACTCACGCTGAGATAGGCAAGAAAACGCACGAAGTCTTCGAACCCGGAACTGACACTGGCTTCAGCAACCCGGGCAATGGTAATTGGTCCACTGAGGTTGGTGGGTGACAACAGGCCGGTGACCATCTTCTTGATGGCCACCAGTGTCAAGCGGGTATCCGCCCAGGTTTCGCTGAGGGCGACCGGAACGGCGGCGAATGGGCCGTAGCTGACATCACGCAGCACCTCTTCTGGCCATGAGATAGCTTCCACACCGGCACCGACAAAACCGATTGACTCACCACTTTCCTGAGTCTTCGCTTCCGGTGTCACGCTGACGGATTGTTCCGCACCATTACGCTCGATGGTTACCTGAAGTGTCTGCTCCGGGGCATTGCGAATAAACTCGACCAGCTCAAACCAGCTACTGATCGGCTCGCCGTCCACGGCCACAATGCGATCCCCGGGCTGCAGGCCGGCAGCCTGAGCTCGGCCACCATCGGAAATCTGCCCCAATACCGGCGGAACAGCCGGGCGCCATGGCGTAATGCCGAACTCGGCTAACGGATTGGGGGTATCGTCACTCAGGCCCCAACCGGAAAGCTCGCCGCTGACTGTGCCGCGCGCGCCATCTTCCGACACCTCCATGGAAATCAGACCGTGCTCGCCGGTCCGCTCCAGAATACGCATATTCACATCACGCCAGGAACTGACCCGATGGCCGTCCACAGCATGAATTTCCATGCCTTCCTGCAGACCTACCCGCTCAGCCACGCTCTCATCGGCAATCTGCCCGACAATCGGGGCAACGTGGGTAACGCCGACCACGCTCAACAGCCAGTAGGCAAAAATCGCGAAAATGAAATTTGCCACGGGGCCTGCCGCCGCGATGGCAATACGCTGGCCCGGAGGCTTGGAGGTAAAGGCCTGATCTCTCAGCTCCTCAGGAACTGGCCCTTCCCGCTCATCCAGCATTTTTACATAGCCGCCCAGAGGAATGGCGGCGACGGCAAACTCGGTCCCATGCTTGTCGTACCAGGAAAACATCGGTTTCCCGAAACCCACGGAAAAGCGAAGTACCTTTACGCCACAACGCCGGGCAACCCAGAAATGACCGTATTCGTGAAGGGTCACCAGGATGCCCAGGGTAAGCGCAAGTGCGAGGACGGTTTCAATAATCTGCATAGCGTTCCTGATTGAATGGCTTCAGCCGGGCAGCATTCTGCTGCGACTATCAGACAGTTAACAGACCTATCTGTTCCCGTGCACAAGCCCGTGCTTCTTTATCCTTGGCGAAGATAACGTCAAAGTTGTCGGCTGGCTCAACGGCGGTCACAGCGAGCGTTCGCTCTATGATAACGGGGATATCCGAAAAACACAGGCTACCCTCAAGAAAAGCGGCAACAGCCACTTCATTGGCGGCATTAAGAACCGCCGGGGCAGTGCCACCCGCCTCAAACGCTTCGGCAGCCAGGCGCAGGCAGGGGAAGCGCACCAGATCTGGCCGCTCAAAGTGAAAGCGGCCGATCGCGAACAGGTCCAGAGGCGGGACACCAGCGTCAATACGCTCCGGCCAGGCCAGGCCATTGGCAATCGGCGTTTTCATATCCGGGCTGCCAAGCTGGGCCAACACAGAGCCGTCCGCATACTCAACCATGGAGTGAACAATGCTCTCGGGGTGAACATGCACCTCGACTTTCTGCGGTGTTGTATTGAACAGCCAGCAGGCTTCAATCAGCTCAAGGCCTTTGTTCATCAAGGTCGCAGAATCCACGGAAATCTTCTGCCCCATGGACCAGTTCGGATGGGCACAGGCCTGCGCCGGCGTTACCGACCGCAGGTCCTCGGCGGAGTGCTCGCGGAAGGGGCCGCCGGAGGCCGTCAGCAGTATACGCGTGATACCGGCACCGGCAGGATCCCGTATCTTGTCCGCCGGCATGCACTGGAAAATGGCGTTGTGTTCGGAGTCGATCGGCAGGAGTTCCGCCCCGGCCTCGGCCACGGCATCCATAAACAACTTCCCGGACATAACAAGGGCTTCTTTATTGGCAAGTAATACACGCTTCCCTGACCGCACCGCTGAAAGCGTTGGCGATAGCCCCGCCGCCCCGACAATAGCAGCCATCACCGTATCAACAGCCGGCGTGGACGCCACTTCGCACAGCCCTTCCAAACCAGCGAGCACTTCAATATCCGGCAGATCAGTCAGTAACTCCGAGAGCACACCGGCAGCTTCGGGATCGGCCATAACAGCCACCCTGGGACGGAATTCCCGGCACAGTACGGCGAGCTCTTCAGCGCGGGTGCTGGCGGTCAGCGCGTAGACCGAGAAACGCTCCGGGTGACGTCGAATAACATCAAGAGTGCTGAGACCGATGGAGCCCGTAGCCCCGAGTATACTGATATGACGGGTTTCCATGCTCACCAGTGCCCGGTTGTCAGCCAACCAAGTTGGGTAATGATCAGCGCAAATACCGGAATGGCGGCCGTCAGGCTGTCAATCCGGTCCATGATACCGCCGTGCCCCGGCAAAAGCTGGCTACTGTCCTTGATGCCACGGTGCCTCTTGAGCATGCTTTCCAGCAGATCGCCCAACACTGAAACAAGACCCGTGGCGAGGCTGGCAACAATTAGCAGCGAGGTCTGAACCGTCCCCGCCGAAGCCAGCCAGCTGACAACCAGGGCAAAAACCCCGACGGCCATCAGGCCGCCCCAAACGCCCGCCCATGATTTGCCAGGACTGACACGGGGCGCCAATTTTGCCTTACCAAACGCCCGACCGGCGAAGTAAGCACCGATATCGGCAACCCACACCACACAGAATACGTAGAGGATGAGCAGCAGGTTGTTGGTACTGTCACCAAACTGGAAACCGCCGGTTCGCAGGTGATTAAGGCCCACCCACGCCGGCACCAGAACGAACAGCCCCATGACGGCTCTTGCGGGGAGACTGCCCCATTTTTCGGAGCCGGCGGGATAACTGCGAACCAGAAGAAAGCACACGCCCCACCAGAGCAACGATAACCAGAGGACTGCCACAAACGGAACGTTCAGCAGACCGTAAAGAAGGATAGCGGTGGCCAGTGCGTAGCCAACCCGACCGGCAGGACTCTCAATACCGGACATATTCGCCCACTCCCAGGCGCCCAGGGTAATGATGGCGCCGGTAAAGAGCGCAAAACCCAGGGGCGGGAGGAAAAAGATCCCGCCAATGGCGATAGGAGCGAGGATCAGTGCGGTGATAATTCGGGTTTTTAACACGGTTGACGTCGCTATCGTTCGTTATTGTTGTACAGCCTTGGCCGCTATCTGATCATCAGTCTGGCCAAAGCGACGCTGTCGGCCGGCATAGGCCTGCAGGGCCTTGAGCATCTCTTCCTGCTGGAAGTCAGGCCAATACACCGGTGAAAAGTAAAGCTCTGTGTAAGCCAGGTGCCAAAGCATGAAATTGCTGATTCTTTGCTCGCCTGCGGTACGAATCATCAGGTCCGGCATTGGCAGGTCACCGATGCTGAGGTGCTGCTGAATCAGGTCATCGGTGATGTCAGAGGGTGCCAACTGCCCGGAACGGACCTGCTCGGCCACCTTGCGTGTGGCCTGCGTGATATCCCAGTGACCACCATAGTTGGCGGCAATTACCAGGGTCATCCGGGAGTTATTGCGGGTCAGCTCTTCAGCCGCCGCCATGTGTTCACGCAGTGAAGCGCTGAACGCTGACCGATCACCGATAATGCGCAGGCGGATATCGTTCCGGTGAAGTTTGCGAACCTCGCGCTCAAGGGCGAACAGGAACAGCTTCATGAGCGCGGACACTTCGTCCTTGGGCCGGCGCCAGTTCTCGCTGGAAAAGGCAAACAGCGTGAGCACTTCCACGCCTTCACGGGCACAGGTTTCCACCACTGCCCTGACCGCATCGACACCGGCCTTGTGCCCAGCCACTCCCTTGAGCCGACGGGCCTTGGCCCATCGATTGTTCCCGTCCATGATGATGGCCACATGCCGGGGCCGACTGTCTGCCGACACCGGAATCTCTGCGGATACAGTTCCCGTCATGAAATCCCCTGTGCGGCCGGAGCGCCTCGGTGCTTCGGCCTTTCAATTCGCTTGCAAGTAGGTCCGGACGGTTAAACCGCCATCAGGTCTTCTTCTTTGGCCTTGAGCATCTTCTCGACTTCTGCAATGTAGCGGTCGGTCAGCTTCTGGATATCGTCCTCGCCCTTGCGCTCGTCGTCTTCGGTGATTTCCTTTTCCTTGAGCAGATCCTTGATCATGCTGTTCGCGTCGCGACGCGCATTACGGATGGAAACACGACCGTGCTCGGCGTCTGCTTTTGCCTGCTTAACCATTTCCTTACGGGTTTCTTCTGTCAGCATGGGCATCGGGATACGGATGATATCGCCGCTGGTCGCCGGGTTCAGGCCAAGGTCTGATGCCATGATAGCTTTCTCGATGGTCGGCATCAGGTTTTTCTCCCAGGGAGAGACCGTCAGCGTGCGGTTATCCTCGACGTTGACGCTAGCCACCTGCTTCAGCGGCGTCTCCTGGCCGTAGTAGTTCACCATGACACTATCCAGGATAGAGGGGTGGGCACGGCCGGTGCGGATCTTGTTGAACGCGGAGTTAAGGGACTCCAGGCTCTTTTTCATTTTCTTTTCGGCTTCTGCTTTGATGTCGTTGATCACTTCAGCATCCTCAATTCGTTCGTCATGTCATTCTGTAATCTGGCGCCACGATCCTGTGGGGCCGGGACAGCGATTCATTCGATCAGTGTACCTTCTTTCTCGCCAGTTACGATGCGAGTAAGGGCGCCGGCACGGTTCATATCGAACACCCGCAGCGGCATGCCGTGGTCACGGGCGAGACAGATGGCTGTCAAATCCATCACACCCAGTTTCTTGTCCAGAACCTCATCATAGGTGAGGTAGTCGTATTTCTCTGCACTGCTGTCGAGGTGCGGATCCGCTGAGTATACGCCATCCACTTTCGTCGCCTTCAGCACCGCGTCGGCCTCGATCTCAATGCCACGCAGACATGCAGCGGAATCGGTCGTGAAGAAAGGGTTACCGGTACCGGCGCAGAAGATCACGACATCGCCATCCTTCAGATCCCGTACCGCGCGACGGCGGTCGTAATGCTCCACGATGCCGCTCATGGGGATCGCGGACATCACACGGGTCCGGATGTTCGAACGTTCCAGGGCATCACGCATGGCCAGACCGTTCATCACGGTGGCCAGCATGCCCATATGATCACCGGTAACCCGATCCATGCCGGCCGCATTCAGGGCTGCGCCACGGAACAGATTGCCGCCGCCAATCACCAGGCCAACCTGCACGCCGATGCCAATCAGCGCACCGATTTCCAGTGCCATGCGGTCAAGAACTTTGGGATCAATACCGAAATCGTGCTCTCCCATCAGGGCCTCGCCACTGAGTTTGAGCAGAACACGCTTGTATCTGGGCTGGGTTTTCGATGATGTCGGCATGATGATCCCCTTGTCGTCTGTTGGCTGCTATCCGGCGTGGTACCCGTTGCAGGCTTGTATCTGACATACTCCTCATAAAAAGGGGTATCTCAGATACAAGCCCGCCACGAGAGCCGGGAATTCCCGGCTAACGTGGCAGACTCAGGTGATACAGTGGCTCAAAGCCCGCTGCATCGAACGAAGGATCAGGCCTTGCCTGTGCCGGCTGCAGCAGCAACCTCGGCAGCAAAGTCCACTTCTTCCTTCTCAATGCCTTCACCCACTTCCAGACGAACGAAGCCAACCAGCTCGCCGCCGTTGGACTTGATCAGCTCGCCCACGGTCTGGTCCGGGTTCTTGACGAAAGGCTGCTCAACAAGGCTGTTCTCCTTGAGGAACTTCTTGATGCGGCCACCCATCATCTTTTCGACGATCTCGGCAGGCTTGCCTTCCATATCCGGCTGGGCCTTGATCACATCCTTCTCTCTCTCGAGTTCTTCTGCCGGCATATCTTCCGGCTTGCCGACACGCGGGTTAACGGCAGCTGCGTGCATGGCGATGTCACGGGCAACTTCAGGATCACCGGCAGTCAGGGCGACAACCGAAGCGATCTTGTTGTTGCTGTGAACGTACCCACCAACAACCGGGCCTTCAACCTTGACGATACGACGAACAGTAATGTTCTCGCCGATTTTCTGAACCAGCGCTTCACGCTTGGATTCCAGATCGCCTTCCATCAGCTTGGCTACGTCGGTTTCGCCATTCTCAAACGCAACGTTCAGCACGTCGTTGGCAAAGTTCAGGAAGTTGTCATCGCGAGCAACAAAGTCGGTCTCGGAGTTCACTTCCAGAATAAAGGCAACGGTGTTGTCGTCAGAGATCTTGATCAGTGAAGCGCCTTCAGCGGCGGTACGGCCGGCTTTCTTGGCAGCTTTCAGACCGGATGACTTGCGCAGCTCTTCGATCGCAGCGTCAACGCTGCCTTCGGCTTCAACAAGTGCCTTCTTGCATTCCATCATGCCAAGGCCGGTACGCTCACGCAGCTCTTTGACCATTGCAGCGGTAATTGCAGCCATGTTCAATCCTCTCAACTGTTCCGAATTCGGTGGGGCGGTGTGCCTCGGAAAACACCGGGCACACCTTACATCTAAAACGTGAAGGTAAAACGTTACTCAGCGGCTGGAGCAGCGCCTTCAGCGTCTTCGCTGACTTCAACAAACTCGTCAGCACCGGCACCAGCAGACTGGGCTGCTTCCATGCAGGTATCAGCAACGGCTTTCACGTAAATCTGGATCGCACGGATAGCGTCATCGTTGCCCGGGATCACGTAATCGACACCGTCGGGATCACTGTTGGTATCCACAACACCGATGACAGGAATACCAAGCTTGTTGGCTTCCTTGATGGCGATACGCTCGTGGTCAACGTCAATCACGAACATCGCGTCCGGCAGGCCGCCCATGTCCTTGATACCACCAATGGAGCGCTCAAGGCGGTCCATTTCACGGGTACGATCCAGTGCTTCTTTCTTGGTCAGCTTGTCAAAAGTACCGTCCTGACTCTGGGTTTCCAGGTCACGGTAGCGACGGATAGACTGACGGATGGTCTTGTAGTTGGTCAGCATGCCACCGAGCCAGCGGTGGTTAACGAACGGCTGACCGGCACGCTCGGCTTCTTCCTTGATAATCTTGGCCGCGGCACGCTTGGTACCAACGAACAGGATCTTGTTCTTGTTCTCCGCCAGCTGCTGAACAAACTTCAGCGCGTCGTTCATGGCAGGAACAGTCTGCTCAAGGTTGATGATATGAATCTTGTTACGGGCGCCGAAGATGAACTTCGACATTTTCGGGTTCCAGTAGCGGGTCTGGTGACCGAAGTGAGCACCTGCCTTAAGCAGGTCACGCATATTTACCTGAGCCATGATAGTTACCTTTTTAGCTTCGGGTTAGTCCTCCACGTATCCGATTACCCCAACCTGACTCCTTTAAAAGCAGGAGCAGGCACCCTAGGATAACGTGCCGACACGTGTGTGAATTTGCTGGATTCGTTTCCAGCGGGCGCGTTTATACCATATTCGCCCCGACAAACGCCATTATTTTTGACGGCGAGCTTCCTTGTACCCGGGCAGCAGGCCCCTTAAAATGCCGGTTTGGCACAAACAACGGGAAACCCAATGCAGGTATCGATCAAGACACCGGAAGAAATTGAAAAGATGCGCGTCGCTGGCCGCCTGGCGGCCGAAGTGCTCGAGATGATTGGCGATCACGTCAAGCCCGGCGTTTCCACCGAAGAGCTCGACCGGATTTGCCACGACTATATTGTAAACGAGCAAAAGTGCATTCCGGCACCACTCAACTACAAGGGGTTTCCGAAGTCCATCTGCACGTCGGTCAACCACGTTATCTGCCACGGCATTCCGTCTGAGAAGAAAATCCTCAAAGATGGAGACATCCTTAATATCGATGTCACCGTAATAAAGGATGGCTACCACGGCGACACCAGCAAGATGTGGATTGTCGGCAAGCCGAAACCTGGCACCGAGCGGCTGATCCAGATAACACAGGAATGCCTCTATAAAGGCATTGAGCTGGTCAAGCCGGGAACCCGTCTGGGGGATATTGGGCATGTGATTCAGCAGCACGCCGAGAAACACCGCTATTCCGTGGTTCGAGATTACTGTGGCCATGGCATCGGCGCAGTATTCCACGAGGAGCCTCAGGTAATGCATTACGGCAAACCCGGCACCGGTCTGGAGCTGCAGGAAGGTATGACGTTTACAATTGAGCCGATGATCAACCAGGGCAAGTACCAGACCAAGCTTCTGCCGGATGGCTGGACCGTCGTGACCAAGGACCACAAACTCTCTGCACAATGGGAGCACACCATCCTTGTGACGGCGGACGGTCATGAGGTCTTGACCAAGCGAAAGGAAGAGTCCTTCTAAGTGGACCAAAGCGAGCTGGAATCCCGCATCAGTAATGACCCATCTCCGGTTACGGCGGCCCGGGAGCTGTTAAAGGGCAGGTATGACGCCGATGCCGAGGCCTTTCGACAAGGCGCCGATGTGCGCGCCCTTGTCCGCTCCCGGGCTGACACGGTCGACACAGTTCTCAGATTGATCTGGAACCGCTACCCCTTTTCCGATTCACCGGACATTGCCCTGATCGCCGTCGGCGGCTATGGACGGGGTGAGCTGCACCCGCATTCGGACATCGACCTGCTCATTCTCACCCGTGCCGGCATCGAAGACAGCTGGCACGAAGACCTGGGCGCGTTTGTTACCCTGCTGTGGGATCTCAGGCTGGATATCGGCCACAGTGTTCGCAGCATCGAGGAAAGCAAGACAGCCGCCCGCGAAGACATCACCATACTGACCAACCTGCTGGAAACGCGCACGATTGCCGGCCCGGATGAACTCCGGTCAGATCTGAGCGAGCAAGTCTATTCCGATGATGTCAGCACCGACCGCGACTACTTTATTGCGAAGCGTGAGGAGCAGCAGCAACGGCATCAGAAATACGGCGATACCGAATACAACCTCGAACCAAACGTGAAGGGTTCCCCGGGCGCCTTGCGGGACATACAGACGATCGGCTGGATTACCAAGCGACATTTCGGACTGCAGAACATCGCTGACCTGACCCGCTTCAGCATTCTTACCGAGGAAGAGCATCAGATTCTGTTCCAGGGTGAAACCTTCCTCTGGCAACTGCGATACGGCCTGCAGCTGCTCGCTGACCGGAATGAAAACCGGCTGCTGTTCGATCATCAGCGAGCCCTGGCCCAGATGCTCGGTTATAGAGATGAAGGTAAGCGGCTCGGCGTCGAATTGATGATGCAGGCCTACTATCGCACCGTCCTGGCCCTCGCCGAACTGGCGGATGTGATTCTGCAGTATTACGACGAAGCGATTCTGGGTAGCCCATCGGAAGACGCCATCCAGCCCATCAACAAGCGTTTCCAGATTCGTAACTACTATATTGAAGCGGTCAACAACCAGGTCTTCGCCTACGCGCCCTATGCCATCATGGAAATCTTCGTTCTGATGGCTCAGCACCCTGAGAT
>MRWF01003250.1_pt1 | contig 44111 bp, 39 predicted proteins | sample 1013331 | NCBI WGS metagenome assembly MRWF01 (sample SAMN06117577, study PRJNA244670) | biofilm metagenome | biome: Water; feature: Cathode Biofilm; material: Biofilm; isolation source: microbial consortium enriched at the cathode of a solar microbial fuel cell | place: USA: District of Columbia ... | reverse complement strand
GGGAAACAGATGACTGATTCAAGGCTGACTCTCCGCTCTGGCCATTAACCGATCTGCGACAGTTTGAGCAGGTGTTTCAGGTCCTCCAGCATATCCTTACCAGTATGCTCGGAACCGTAATGCATCATCACATTACCGAACGGATCAACCAGCAGGATGCGCGGCTCCGCTTCCGGATTGATACCGGCTGGCCAGTCCGGCCGGGCACCCGCCGCAGGCACAAGGCGCTCCATGGAGCTGTATTCGGAGGACCAACGCGCCTGCAGATCGGAGGGCACACTACCCAGTGCGGCAGCCCGGGAGACCCGGTTGGCGTTCTTGCCAAGGGCGATATTTACCTGCCTGGCCAGATAGAGCAGCTCTTCGCACTGACTGCCACATTGGCCGGCAGCCACAATCATGAGCCAGTCCGGATCGATTTTTTCCGGGCCAAAGCGTTCTGCCAGCGGAGTACCGGAAGCCGTTTCGAGATTGAGCGTTGAAACCGGGGCCACTGGCTGGAGCAAAACGCCGTTATTGGTGTGGCCGGCCGGGTTCAGCCAGCCGGTATAAAACATGATGGTTGCAACAATCATCGGGCCAAAACCCAGCGCAAACAGGAGGAATGCCGTGCGACGGCCGCGACGCACCTGTTCCGGGGTTGGCCCTTCGTTGTGTTCCTGGTCGGATATCCGGTTAGCCATTGTCATTGTCATTATTGGCTCCTGTCTTTCGGTAACTCGCCACTATAGTCAATATAGTCAGCGCCACGGCCAGCGCAAACCATTGCGTGGCATATCCGTAATGGGTTTGTGGCCCCATCAGGTCCGGTTCCCAGTCAGCCCGGTAAGCGCCCGGTTGGCGATTGCCGGAAAGCCTTACTATTTTGTCGGGAAGATCCGGAATCTCCTTTCGAGCGGCCTCTCCGGACAGACTCTGTACCCGCCGGGGCCACTGATTGCCTGCCTCTGGCTGATCCACCAGCACCGGCGGCACCGGATAGTCACTGAGTCGACCTTCCAGGGTAAAAATCCCTTCCGGCGTTTCCAGCTGCGGGAGCTGATCCCGGGTTCGCGGCGCCTGGACCCAACCGCGATTAACCACAACCGGCGGCCCTTCCAGAGGACGAAACTCTGTCAGGACTTCATAACCCGGGATGCCATCACGGGTCCGGTTATCCAGCAGCCAGTTTCGGCTTCCGTACATCCCGGTCAGTGTCAGAGGCCGACCACGGGTCAGATCACCGGACTCCATGTCCTGCCAGGCCCGGTTTTCCGCTTCCTGCTGCCACTGGTTCAGCAGAAGCTGCTTTTCTTCCGCCCGATTCAGCTGCCAGACACCGAGGCCAATAAGTATGGGCAGGAAGACGCCGCTGAACACCAGCAATCGCCAGTCAAAGTGCCATTGACGGTGTTGGCCCTGCGAATCAGACATGCTCTGCTATAGTGACCTCAACGGGTCTGGAACCTGTTCCTGCCCGTACATTCACTGCACCTACAAAAACAGGAACTCCCATGCTCAAGGGCTTTATCGTTTTTCTGATGCTTGCCGTCGTGGTGAGTCTGTTCAGTGGCCTGTTCTTTCTCATCAAGGATGGCGGCAAAACCAACCGGGTGGTGAACTCCCTGGCGGTTCGGGTCACACTCAGCATACTGCTCCTGGCGGTCATTCTGATTGCTCTGTGGCAGGGCGCCCTGACATTGAACCCGACGCCCTGATCAACCTTTTTCAGAGAATGTAGACAAAGACAAAGAGACCAAGCCACACCACGTCCACAAAGTGCCAGTACCAGGCCGCCGCTTCAAACCCGAAGTGATTATCGGCCGTGAAGTGGCCTTTGTTTATGCGAATCAGCATGATGATCAGCATCAGAGACCCGAGAATCACATGTGCCCCGTGGAAGCCTGTCAGCATGAAGAAGGTGCTGCCGTAGATCCCGGATTGCAGAGTCAAATCGAGGTCCTGGTAGGCGTGCATGTACTCATAGCCCTGGACAAACACGAACACGATGGCCAGCGCAATGGTCAGGGCAAGCCAGAGCTTGGTTTTCGCCCGATTGCCCGCCTTCAGGGCATGGTGAGCCACGGTTACCGTGAAGGAAGATGTCACCAGCAGAATGGTATTCATCAACGGCAAGCCCCATGCACTGATGACCTCTTTGGGTCCGGGGTAGGCCTCCGGGCTAGGGTTATTGATGAGAGGCCAGCTCGACTGAAAGCCTTCCCACAGCATGTTGGAGGAACCCCGGTCGCCCTCGCCACCCAGCCAGGGCACAGCGAAAACCCGAACGTAAAACAGGGCCCCGAAAAACGCGGCGAAGAACATCACTTCCGAGAAAATAAACCAGCTCATGCCCCAGCGGAAAGAACGATCCATCTGCGGACTGTACAGCCCGGCCCGGCTTTCCTTGATGACGTTCCCGAACCAGCCGAACAACATGTACGCCATGATGATGGCGCCAATCATGAACATGATCCAGGCACCGGTGGTGCTCTCGCCCTGCTTGCCGTTGACCATGATGGCCGCAACCCCATAGAGGGTCACGCCGAGGCCAACCGTCGCAATGATGGGCCACTTGCTCTGTTCCGGAACGTAGTAGGTCTGGTTTTCCGCCATGACAGTCTCCGATGGCTTATCCGTTATCGTTTGTTGTTGTGTCTTTCCGGGAAGTTTGCGTTACCGCCGGCTGCTTGCCCTGATCGTAAAGCGTATAGGACAGGGTGAGTTTCGTGATGTGCGCCGGCAGGTCTTTATCGACGATAAAAATCAGGGGCATTTCAGTGCTTTCGCCGGCTTCAAGCGGTTGCTGGTTGAAGCAGAAGCACTCGGTCTTGTGGAAGTAGAGCGTGCCTTCCGAGGGCGCAAGGCTGGGAACCGCCTGCCCGACCATCGGCTCGGCCGTGGGGTTCTCGGCATAGAAGTTCACCGTCGTCGGCTCTCCGGGATGCACTTCCACGGAGCGCACAACCGGGCGAAACTTCCAGGTCATTCCCGGGCCATTGGACGCAAGAAACTGAACTTTTACCGTCCGGCTCATGTCAGCTTCGGCCACCTCGGTGGACTCGTATCGCCCGCCGGTTTTGCCGTTTATCCCGGTAATCTCACAGAACACGTTGTAGAGAGGCACCATGGCAAAGCCGAAGACAAACATGCCAACTACCCCGGCCAGGCACCAACCCACAACACGGTTGGTGCTGCGGGATGCGCCTGCCTTGTTTGCCTGCTGGTTCGACATGGTGCCGGCCTCCGGTTACTTAACTTCCGGTGGTGTCGAGAAGGTGTGGTAAGGCGCCGGTGAGGGCACGGTCCACTCAAGACCTTCGGCACCATCCCAGGGCTTGGCGGCCGCCTCTTTGCCACCCCTGATGCACTTGACCACGATAAACAGGAACAACAGCTGTGTGGCACCGAACATGAATGCACCGACACTGGAAACCATGTTGAAATCGGCGAACTGCAGCGCGTAATCCGGAATCCGTCGTGGCATGCCTGCCAGTCCCAGGAAGTGCATCGGGAAGAACGCCAGGTTCATGCCAACAAAAGACAGCCAGAAATGGGTCTTGGCCAGGGTTTCGTCATACATGTGCCCGGTCCACTTGGGCAGCCAGAAGTAAGCCGAAGCGAAGATCCCGAAGATGGCACCCGGCACCAGCACATAGTGGAAGTGGGCAACCACGAAATAGGTATCGTGGTACTGGAAGTCAGCCGGCGCGATGGCCAGCATCAGACCGGAGAAACCTCCAATGGTGAACAGGATCACGAAGGCCACGGCAAACAGCATGGGCGCCTCAAAGGTGAGAGAACCCCGGAACATGGTGGCCACCCAGTTGAACACCTTCACCCCGGTGGGCACCGCGATCAGCATGGTGGCGTACATGAAGAACAGCTGGCCAACGATGGGAATGCCAACGGTGAACATGTGGTGGGCCCAGACCACGAAAGACAGCAGGGCAATGGCACCGACCGCATAGACCATGGAGGCATAGCCAAACAGGGGTTTGCGGGAAAATGCCGGAATGATATGGGAGACCGCCCCGAAGGCCGGGAGGATCATGATGTATACCTCGGGGTGCCCGAAGAACCAGAACACGTGCTGGAACAGTACCGGATCGCCGCCGCCGGAGGCGTCAAAGAAGCTGGTGCCGAAGTTGATGTCCATCAGCATCATGGTCACCACACCGGCCAGGACCGGCATCACCGCAATCAGCAGGAACGCCGTAATCAGCCAGGTCCAGACAAACAGGGGCATCTTCATCAGGGTCATGCCCGGCGCCCGGAGGTTCAGGATGGTGGCGATCACGTTGATCGCGCCCATGATCGACGAGATACCCATGATGTGGACCGCGAAAATGAAGAAGGTCGTGCTCGGCGGCCCGTAGGTTGTGGACAGGGGCGCGTAGAAGGTCCAGCCGAAGTTGGGACCGCCGCCTTCCATGAACAGGGTGGAAACCAGAATCAGGAAGGCGCAGGGCAGCAGCCAGAAGCTCCAGTTGTTCATCCGGGGCAGCGCCATGTCGGGGGCGCCAATCATCAACGGCAGCATCCAGTTGGCAAGGCCGACAAACGCTGGCATGACCGCACCAAAGACCATGATCAGACCATGCATCGTGGTCATCTGGTTGAAGAATTCCGGCTGCACGATTTGCAGCCCGGGCTGGAAGAGTTCTGCCCGGATGACCATGGCCATGCTCCCGCCCAACAGGAACATGGCGAAGCTGAATATCAGGTACATGGTCCCGATATCCTTGTGGTTCGTGGTCAGCAGCCAGCGGCTGAAGCCTTTTGCCGGGCCGTGATGATGATCCTGGGCGTGGGTATCTGCAACCGCACTCATGAAAACCCCCGTTACCGCCATTTATTGTGGCTGGTGATATCTGTTATCTGGCGTTGATTACTGCTGGTTCTTGTAATCAAAAATTTCTTTCGGAGTGACCATTTCACCGGTGTTGTTACCCCAGGCGTTCCGCTCGTAGGTAATCACCGCCGCCAGGTCCACTTCGCTCAGCTGGTTGCCGAAAGCCTGCATGGCCGTGCCGGACTTGCCGTTCACAACGATGTCTATGTGAGCCGCCATGTCCTGGGTTGCAATGGGACTGCCCTTCAGCGCCGGGAACGCCGGTGGCGCACCGCTGCCGTCGGCCTGGTGGCAGGCAGCACAAGCGGTCTGGTAGGCTTTTTCGCCCCGTTCCATCAGCTCGGCCATGGTCCAGTCTTTCTGGGTCAACTGGCGCTCGCGCTCGGCAGCTTCCTTCTTCTCCGCGACCCAGGTGTTGTATTCCTCCTCGGGAACCGCCTCGACAACCACCGGCATGAAGCCATGGTCCTTGCCACAAAGTTCGGTGCACTGACCGCGGTAAATGCCGGGCTTGTCGACGCGGGTCCAGGTCTCGTTGATGAAGCCTGGAATCGCATCTTTCTTGACACCAAAGTCCGGCACCCACCAGGAGTGGATAACATCGTTCGCCGTTACCAGAAAACGAATCTTTTTCCCGACCGGAATCACCAGATGGTTATCCACCTCGAGAAGGTAGTTTTCACCTTTGGCCTGTCGGTTCTCAATCTGGTCACGTGGCGTCGCCAGGTTGGAAAAGTAGCCGAAATCTTCATTGATATATTCGTATTGCCACTTCCACTGATACCCGGTGATCTTGATGTCCACCTCCGATTCGGAGGTGTCATACATGTCGACCAGGGTCGCCGTGGCAGGAATCGCCATAACAACGAGGATCACAAACGGTATGATGGTCCAGAGAATTTCTACCAGGGTGTTCTCGTGAAAGTTGGCCGGTTTGGCGCCCTGGGATTTTCGGTGGGCAAAAATAGACCAGAACATGACTCCGAAGACCACGACGCCAATGACGACGCAGATCCAGAGTATGGTCATGTGAAGGCTGAAAATTTCGTTACTGGTGCCGGTCACCCCCGGGGTCATGTTCAGTGTCCAGTCCGCCATGGACCAGGCGGGGAACATCAGACCGCCTAAAAGGGCACCTGCCCGCTGAGCGTGCACGCGCATACTGTGTCTCCACAGAGTGTTATTCTTGTCGGATTTTGCGTTATCCCGCTGGCATTTTCGGCGTCGCATACACCGCAAAACCAGAGTGGAAGCCTGCTTTCGGATACTCAGCTTGGAGTATAGACACAGATCAAAAAAAGACTAAAAAATCGGCTAAACCCAAAAAAGCTAAACAGAATTTTTTAAGAATTAAAACGCATATGCCTTTTAACTTGCCGGCAACCGACCGACGTCTCTGGGCCCTGGCCTGGCCATTGATGCTCACCAACCTCACCGTCCCTCTCCTGGGACTGGTGGATACGGCCGTGCTCGGCCACCTGGAAAGCCCGGAGTATCTTGGCGCCGTCGCCGTTGGTGCCAATCTGTTCAGCATCCTGTACTGGACCTTTGGCTTCATGCGCATGGGCACGACCGGCCTGGCCGCTCAGGCATGGGGCAAGCGGGACAACTTCAGTCAGGTGGCATTGCTGCTGCGCTCGATCCTGTTGGCAACCGGGATCGGCCTTCTTCTCATTCTGTTTCACCAGCCTCTGATACAGACCGGCCTGAGCCTGATGAATCCCAGTGACAACGTGACCGAACTGGCGGCCGAGTACGCCGGAATCCGGATCTGGAGCGCGCCGGCCGTTCTCTGCCAGTACACGCTGGTTGGCTGGCTCATCGGCACCCAGTTTCCACGGGGCCCGATGATCATGCTGATTGCAGCAAACGGCCTGAACATCGTGTTGGATATTCTTTTTGTTACCGTGCTTGGCTGGAACAGCCGTGGCGTGGCCATTGCCACTGTGATCGCCGAATACGGTGCCGCCGCCATCGGTTTCCTGATCGTATTACGGCGAATGCCTGAGGGGCAGGGGCTGACGAAGGCTCTGTTCGGCAAACTCGAGGATTACCTGAGGATTCTCCAGGTTAACCGCTACATCATGGTCCGAACCATCGCGCTGTTATTGGTGCTGGCATTTTTTACCGCCCAGGGCGCCCGTCAGGGAGACACCATCCTCGCTGCCAATGCCGTTCTGATCACCTTTCTTCTGTTGATCTCCAACGCCCTGGACGGTTTTGCCAATGCTGCCGAGGCGCTGATTGGCGAGGCTATCGGCAAAGGCAGCCGGCGGCGCTTCCGGGTGGTCTTTCGAAGTGCCCTGCGATGGTCACTCTGGGGCGCCCTCTTGCTCACCATTGTTTTTGTGGCCGGCGGGCATTGGCTCATTGCACTGCTAACCGGTATCGAGGAAGTGAGAGCCACCGCCTGGCGCTACCTGCCCTGGCTCTGGCTGCTACCTTTTGCCGCAGTCTGGGGCTTTCTTCTTGATGGGATTTTTATCGGCGCAACCCGAACCCGGGACATGCAGAACACCATGCTGTTTTCGGCCCTGGCCGTGTTTGCACCGGTCTGGTGGCTGACCACGGGCTGGGGCAATCACGGGCTCTGGTTCGCGCTGATCTCTCTGATGGTAGCGCGGGCCCTGAGCATGGGATGGCTGTGCTGGTCCCATACCAGGAACGACCGTTGGTTCCAGAGCCAGTGACGCAGATTCAATCCGTAACATTACAGCCGGGTATTTTCATCACAGCGGAAAAGCAGTCGCAAAAATCTCGGCTACACTTGTCTGAAAAGGCAGGCACGATGTGGTAGCCAGCCCTCCTCTCCTGCCCGGGAACTCGTTGCTATCAGTTGCTAACAACGGGAGGCGCCTTGCGACCTCAATTCGTTCAGACATCGGCTTCTCCTGAAATGACACCACAGGTAGTCCTTGAGATTATTGACCAGGCGCGGCGCAAGGAAGCCCGCTCCGGGACCTTCCTCCGACAGCTTCACGAAAAGGTTGCCGCGCTCCCGTCTGCGGTCACTATTGAGGGGTATCAGCCCGCCACCTGCCTGTTCCAGTTCGTGGTTGAGTACATCGAAATGGCACCAAGGCTCATCGAATGCGTTGAAGCCTGTGCCCGGGAAGCCGGAAAAGCCGATCTGTTTGAGCCCTTTGTGAATGCCGCCATCCGGTATTTTACTCAGCCATCAGCGCTCCTGGTTCGCTACGACGGTCTCGATGGCCTACTGATCCGCGCCTACCTTTGTCATCGGTTGATGGAAGAAATGTACGAAAACAACCGGTGTACCCGGGCCAGCGAAATCGTGGATATGGAAGCAACTCGTGCTAATCTTCTGGCTCATCAGCTTATCGGCGAGCCCTTTGCCAACGAGCTGGACGACTCCATCACCGTAACCGTGTTGCAGATAGCAGGCACGCCGGACTACTACGAACTCAACCTCGACCCGTTTGTCGAGCAGGTGAACAACGCCGCCTGGGACTGGATGCGGCATTACTGGGAAAATCTGCTGGTAAGGAACCACATTCGATTTTCTCTCGGGTCCGGCCTGGCCTGACAGGTTCAGAGGTTTAATGAAAGTATCAGCGATTGCAGTGCTGGCGGGACTGTTGATTTCTGCCATGGTATCGACAGCCAACGCGTACGAGCTGTCCGTAACCGTCACCCTGGAAGGCAACACCGAACCCGTGGCCAATGCCGTGGTTTCCGTAGACAGTGCCCGTCCGGCAACACCGGTTTCTGCCGAAATCTATCAGAAGGATCGCGCCTTCCATCCCCATGTACTGGTGGTGCCAGTCGGCTCCAGCGTGGATTTCCCGAATCGCGACAATACCCAGCATCACGTGTATTCCTTCTCGCCGGCAAAAACCTTCAACATCGAGCTTTACGCCGACCGCCCGGCGGCTCCCATTGTTTTCGACAAGCCAGGCATCGTTGAACTGGGCTGCAACATTCACGACCACATGCAGGGCTTTGTGGTGGTCACCGACACCGCTGACACCGGCCGGACAGATACCTCCGGCAAGGTCACCCTGTCGCTCGATACACTGCCCAGCGAGGGCAGCCAGGGCACGGTGACACTTGAGATCTGGCACCCACGGCTGCCGGATAATACCCGCCCGGTCACCCGTGAAATCGAACGTGATAGCGAGTCCGCAATCGTCACCCTCAATCTTGAGCCCGAGCCTGCCGCAGAAGGCTCGCTGGACCGTCTCCAGCAGCGCTTTCGGGAGCTTTGATGGGTCTGGTATCTCGTCTCGGATTCCGGGGCCGGCTTATTGCGGCGATGATCTCACTGGTGGCGCTGGTCAGCCTGGTGATCATCGCCCTGCTGATGGTGTACCTGTTCGAGGATGAAAAAAGCCGTGCACTGGAACAGCTGGCCATCGGAGAGCGGCTGACCAACGAGGTCATTGATCGCCGGACCGATCTGGAACTGTCCCGGCTCAGTGTTGTGGTGCAGGATTTCGGCTTTCGCTCGGCCATTGCCAGCCGCGACCCGGCAACCATCGACAGTGCCCTGGAAAACCACAGCGGCAGGGTGGGTGCCGACTTCGCGCTCTTGCTGGACAGTCAGGGAGAGCCCCTGGCTTCGACCCTGCAAAACCCTTTTCCTGCCGTCAGCCAGGAACAGCTGACAAGCACCCGTCGTAATGGGTTTACCCGGTCACTGCGGGCCATTGATGGCAGGGGCTACGAGATTCTCATCATCCCGATAGAGGCCCCGGGGCTTCGGGCCTCGCTGGTCAGCGGCTTTGCCATGGACCAGTCCCTGGCAGAGGTCATCGCCAGGCTCAGTGGCACCTCGGTGATCTTCCGGGCGCGATCGAACCAGAACGACAACCTGAACAGTTTTGCCGCCACCAGCAGCATCGATGCCAAGCTGGAACAGGAGCTTGCAGGCGCATCCGCCAACGCCAATTTTATTGAAAGTGCCGGTTATTTCACCCGGATCATCAACCTGGGCGAATCAGACCCCGCCGCCGTCCAGGCCGTGCTCCTGATCAGCCGTGATGCCACGCTCCAGAATTACTACCGGCGAGCGGTGGAAATTGCCCTGCTGGTGACCGCCATCCTGATTTTCGCCATTCTGCTGGCGCTGGTCATTGCCCGGAACCTCGGGCGCCCGGTTTTGCAGCTGGCAAGCTACGCGCGGGCTATCGGTGAGGGCACCACACCCGAGGCACCGGCCATCCGGGCCGGCGGCGAACTGACCCAGCTCCGCAACGCCCTGCGGGATATGCTGTCTGGCCTTCGGGAGCGGGAAGCCCAGATCCGCTATGCGGCAACCCACGATGACGTCACCGGACTGAAAAACCGCAACGCCCTGATGCAGGAGGCCGCCGAGCTGTTTGAGAACCGTGGCACGGGTTCACTGGTGGGGATCCGGCTCAACGATCTCTCCGATATCAACGACACCCTGGGGCTGGAATTCGGCGACAAGGTCCTGATCGGTATTGCCAAGCGCCTGCAGCAGGAACTCCCGGACGCCCATATCCTCGCCCGCACCGGTGGCGGCGAATTCCTGGCCCTGATCCCTTCACTGCCCCCGGAGCAAGGCAGTGACAGAATCCGGCAACTGCACGCGCTCATCGAATCTCCCTTGCAGGTAGACCAGACGCCCTTCTCCCTCAGGGTCACCATCGTCACCATGGAACTGCCGGAAGATGCCTCGGATACCGACGCCCTGCGTCGCCGGCTCAATCTCACCTTCGAGCAGGCGGAGGCCCACCCCGAAGCCTTCACGCGCTACAAGCCCGGGCAGGATGAGAGTCACCTCAGAGAACTGAAACTGATCACCGACCTGCACGCCGCAATTCTGCATAACGGGTTGCACATGAACTACCAGCCCAAACTGAACAGCCAGACCGGCGAATTGGTGCAGGTAGAGGCCCTGGTGCGATGGATTCACCCGGAACTGGGCTTTATTTCCCCCGAGGAGTTCATCTTTCTCGCCGAACAGTCAGGGCAGATCCACGACCTGACAGCCCATATCCTGCAACGGGTGGCCAGCGATGCCCGGCGATGGCACGAGCAGGGTGTTGACGCGGGCGTTGCCATCAATCTGTCCGCCATGGACCTCACCTGGCCCGCCCTGACCCGGCACATCGCGGAAACCTTTCACGATTGGCACCACGATCTGGAACGGGTGACCCTGGAAGTCACGGAAAGTGCCCTGATGGAAGATCCGGAAGAGGCCATGGCCACCCTGAACCAGCTCAGGGCGCTGGGAGTGACCCTGTCGGTGGACGACTTTGGCACCGGCTACTCCTCGTTGTCCCAGCTGCGCAAGCTGCCGGTACAGGAGCTGAAAATCGACAAGTCATTCGTGCTGAAGCTGGATTCCGAGCCCCAGGACCAGCTGATTGTCCGGTCCACCATTGATATGGCCCACGGCCTCGGGCTGAAGGTCGTGGCAGAAGGGATCGAGAACCTGGAAGCCTGGCAGCTGCTGCAACACTGGGGCTGCAACCTCGGCCAGGGTTTTTACCTGAGCCGCCCGATTGCCCCCGAGGATCTGCCGGAGACTGCGCTGTCCCTGGCTGCCCGCAAAGGAGAGCTGAGCCGACCCAACCCGGAGTATTCAGAATGATAAAGAGACGTCTGATGACACTGACCGTGGCGCTTCTGATGGCACCGGCCGCCATGGCCGACATCGGCAGCCGGATCTGGGCGACCGGAGGCGTCACCACCATTGAGGGCAGTGCCGGCGGTGGCCTGGTTCCCTGGGCTCTACTGGGCAGCTACGCCAGCGACGAGGAGTGGGGCGGCACCGTGGCACTCAGCCGGGCCGAAGTGGACGATTACTCTCTCTCGGTGACCGGTGCCGGGCTGAACTGGAATAACCGCCTGGAGATCACCGTGGCCCGCCAGACCCTGGATCTGGACAGCCTGGTGTTTACCCTCAAGGACGGCTTTGGCCTGGAGCAGGATGAACTGAATCAGGATATTTTCGGCGCCAAGGTCCGGCTCGCCGGCGATGTGTTGTACAGTCCCTGGGGCCAGTGGTCTGCGGGCGTTCAGTACAAGCGCCAGAGGGATTTCACCGTACCCTCGGCGATCGGCGCCCGGGATGACAGTGGCACCGATGTCTATGTCAGTGGCAGCAAGCTGTTCTTCGCCGCGGTGAAGGAGCGAAACCTGCTGGTAAACCTGACCGCCAGGGCTACCCGGGCCAACCAGGGTGGACTCCTGGGCTTTGGCGGCGACCGTAACAACAGCCACGAACTGATGATGGAGGGCAGCGTCGGGCTTTTCCTCAACCGCCAGTGGCTGGTGGGCGCGGAATACCGTCAAAAGCCGGACAACCTGGGCTTTGCCAGCGAGAATGACTGGTGGGACCTGTTCGTGGCCTGGGTGCCGGACCGTCGCCTGGCTGTCACAGGGGCCCTGGTCAACCTGGGTGACGTTGCCACCCTGGAAGACCAGCAAGGTCTGTATCTGTCGCTGCAGGGGAGTTTCTGATCATGACCAACCTGAACCTGAAACCCCTGTTCGTCGCCCTGTTGTCAGCGATCGCACTGGTTCTAGGTGGCTGCCAGAGTCTGAACAACAAACCCGATGATTCCCTATATCAACAGCTCGGTGAACGTGAAGGCATCGCCAACGTCGTGGAGGATCTGCTCTACCTGATTGTGGACGACGATCGCATCAACCAGCAGTTCAAGGGCATGGATGTCGACCAGTTCCACCACAACCTGACAGACCAGCTGTGCGAGCTCAGTGGCGGGCCCTGCACCTACACCGGGCGGGAGATGCGCGAGCTGCATTCCGACATGGCCATCACCAATACACAGTTCAATGCCCTGGCCGAGAACCTGATTCTGGCCATGGAGCAGAACGACATACCGACCGGCGCCCAGAACCGGCTGATCAAACAGCTTCTGCCGCTGTACCCTGACATTCGCAACCTGTAAAATGGAGACCCGCACCTTGCTCGAAAACGCTGATCTGGGAAAATTGTTTATCCGTCTGACCCTGGGCGGACTCTTGCTGTTCCACGGCATTGCCAAACTGCTCAACGGCGTCGGCTTCATCGAAGGCGAGCTGGCCAGCCACGGCCTGCCAACCATCCTCGCCTACGGAGTGTACGTGGGTGAGATAATCGCGCCTCTGATGGTCATCCTTGGCTATCAGACCCGGATCGGTGCGCTACTGATTATTTTCAACATGCTGCTTGCCATCATCCTGGTTCACGGCAATGAGTTGCTAAGCCTTGGACGCAGCGGCGGCTGGGCACTGGAACTGCAGGGCTTCTTCCTGTTCACGGCAGTGGCGTTGATTTTCCTCGGACCGGGGCGCTACAAGCTGAAGAACTGAGCCGCGACTCAGGCGCCGGGCACACTCGCCGCCCTGAAATCACGGGCCACCATGACACGGTTACGGCCGGACTCCTTGGCCGCATAGAGTGCTTCATCAGCTTGACGGATCAGCTCCTGGGGCTCCACGCCCGGGCCCGGGACCAGGGAGGCAACCCCGACACTGATGGTGAGGCTGACCGGGGCCACCCGTTCGCCGGAGTACACCGGCGAACGGGCCACGGCCTGGCGTACCTTTTCGGCAACCCGAACCGCGCCTTCTTCCGGTGTTGCCGGGAGCAGGATGCTGAATTCCTCGCCGCCATAGCGGGCCAACAGATCCCCGGAACGCTGCACTTCTGCGACGCACAAGGCGGCCACCGCGGTCAGGCAATCGTCGCCAACCAGGTGTCCCAGCTCGTCGTTTACCCGCTTGAAGTGATCAATATCCAGCATCAACAGGCTCAACGGGTGACCGTGTCTCTGGGCCCGTCGCCACTCATCGTTGAGTTTTTCATCGAACCGACGCCGGTTGGCCACATGGGTCAGACCGTCGGTGAGGCTGATCGCCTTGAGCTGCTCATTGGCCCGTTCCAGTTCGTCGGTGCGCGCCTGAACCCGCATCTCCAGGGTCAGGTTGGCCTGCTGCTGGATCGCCAGCGCCTGCTCCTGGGCCTCATGGCGCTTGCGACGTTCCAGGTTGATCCGGTAGGCAAGCGCAAAGGAAAGCAGAACCACCTCCAGGGCCACGCCGATCTGAGGCATGAACTCGGTCAGGAAACTGCGGGGCATGATGCCAAGCTTGCTGACCGCGAGAATCAGATGGCCGATCAGCAATGGCGTCCAGGCCAGAACGTAGAAACCGCCCAATACCTGACCTTTCCGCCAGACCAGGAAACCGATGAACCAGACCGCGGGAGTGACCACTGCCGCAATCGCGCTGACCAGGACAATCCCCGTCTGGTAACTGCCAAAAAGAGTAAAGACGAAGCTGGCAGAAATGGCGGCCAGAATCCACTGCAGGAAGCGGTAACTTCTGAGGCTGTAGGACCGGATATTGAGAAAACGGATGGCGAAGATAATGGCGGAGAACAGAGCGAAACAGATAACCGGAATGGTGAAATACCGGTTGATACCCGGGGCATTCGGCCACAGCCACTGGAAGAGCACACCATTGAAGTTGAGCTGAACCAGCCCGGTAAACACAACAGTCAGCACGTACCAGAAGTAGGTGGAATGGCGCACGATGACAAACAGAAACAGATTGTAGAGCGCCATGGCAACGATGATGCCCAGGAACATCGTCTGCCAACCGTAGGACAACTGCTCATTGGCGAGGAATTCCGCCGACGGAATAACTTCCAGTGGAATCTGCACCGAACCCAGCGTTTTCACCCGCACGAAGGCGGTGACCGGCTCGGTGTTCGAGGGCACCAGGAAAACAAAATTCCGATGGTGAATCGGGCGACTGCTGAAGGGCAGGGTATCGCCGGTATGGTGGGTCTGGATCAGCTCACCGTTCAGGACCCAGTAAACAGAGACCTCATCCAGCAACGGATAACCGATTTCCATCACCCGGTTCGCCGGCTCAGGCGGAATCTCGACTTTCAGCCAGAAACTGCCATCGCTGAAGCCACGATTGAACACCTCACTGGAGCCAGATGTCTGCCAGTCGCCCGGGGGCAGGGCGCGAACGTCTTCGAGTGCCAGCTCATCGGCGGGCGCTTCCAGCCAGTCAAAGGCGACGGGAGCGGCCTGAACAGGCGCGCTGGCCAGGCATGCCAGCGACAGAAAAATCAGAAGGATGCAGGATAACTGCCGCATCATAGCGGTTTCCGGTTTCCGGGCCCTTCCTGGTGTTCTACACTTTCAGGCCCTGACTGAGTCTTTTTGCATCCTTGCAGTTGCTTCCATTTTAGACGGTTGCGCGTGCTGCGTCCTCTATAACTGCAAGGCCAGCATAGCCTGAAACCATCGAGGCCGAGAATGACCGAACGCAAGAACGACATACGCCCTGGCCGTTACCGGCACTATAAGGGCAAGGATTACGAAGTACTCGGGATCGCCCGGCACAGTGAAACTGAAGAACAGATGGTGGTTTATCGCTGCCTGTACGGTGATTACAGCCTCTGGGTACGCCCGCTGACCATGTTCCGGGAAACCGTGGAAATGGCCGGCGAACAGGTCCCCCGCTTTGCCCGCCTTGACGAAGTCTGACCGTTACACAACCGCTTTGACTACCGCGATCATTTCCTGCACATTACCGCGCTTTTCATGATGCCGGCCCCCAAAAGGGGCCGGAACAACTATTAATTCCTACCCGGAGTTTTGCCATGAATGCCGTCGTTGCCGCGGTCGCGATTATGCTCGTGCTGAGTTTGTGCCGCATCCACGTTGTTGTTGCCCTGATCATCGGTGCCGTATCCGGTGGCCTGATTGCAGGAATGTCCCTGGAAGCCACCATCGAAGCCTTCAATAGCGGCCTCGGCGGCGGTGCCACCGTGGCACTGTCCTACGCCACGCTCGGTGCCTTCGCCGTTGCCATCGGAAAATCCGGCCTCGCTCACGCCCTGGCCGACCGGGCCGTGGCTCTGGTCGGTCGCCAGGAAGAAGGCGCCGCCGTAAACGGCATCCGCTTTCTGATCATCGGCCTGCTGCTGGCCATTGCCATCTCGTCCCAGAACATCCTGCCGATCCACATCGCCTTCATCCCCCTGGTGGTACCGCCGCTGCTCTACGTGATGGCCAAACTGAACATGGATCGCCGCCTGGTGGCGTGCGTGCTGACTTTCGGCCTGATCACCCCCTACATGTTCCTGCCCGTCGGCTTCGGCGGCATCTACCTGAATGAAATCCTGATCGCCAAGATCAACGCCAACGGCGTCGACGCCTCCGGTCTGAGCGTCATGAAAGCCATGGCGCTGCCGGCACTGGGCATGTTGTGCGGCTTGCTGATCGCAGTCTTTTTCAGCTACCGCAGTGGTCGCACCTATAACCTGGAAACCATCACCAAGGCCGAGCGGGTAGACACCAGCTATAGCCCGCGCACCCTGGTTATGGCCTTGCTGGCCATCGTTACCGCCTTCGTGGTGCAGCTCTGGCTGGGCTCCATGATCCTGGGCGCCCTGGCCGGTTTCGTGCTCTTCAACCTGTCCGGTGTGGTGCGCTGGAAAGAAGCCGATGACCTGTTCACTGAAGGTATGAAGATGCTGGCCATGATCGGCTTCATCATGATCGCCGCCTCCGGCTTTGCCGAAGTGATGCGGGAAACCGGAGAAATCGCCAGCCTGGTGGACAGCTCCGTGGGCGTGATCGGCGAGAACAAGGCCATGGCCGCACTGCTGATGCTGGTGGTAGGTCTGCTAATTACCATGGGTATCGGCTCGTCCTTCTCCACCATCCCCATCATCGCGGCCCTATACGTGCCCCTGGCCCTGCAACTCGGCTTCAGCCCCCTGGCCATCGTGGCCCTGGTCGGCACCGCCGGCGCCCTGGGGGATGCCGGTTCCCCGGCCTCCGACTCCACCCTCGGCCCCACCGCCGGCCTGAACGCCGACGGCCAGCACAACCACATCTGGGATACCGTGGTGCCGACGTTCCTGCACTACAATTTGCCGCTGCTTGGCTTTGGGTGGTTGGCGGCTATGGTTCTCTGAGCTTGGAGTTTGCCGTCCCTTGTAGCCTTCGTGTTGAGGGGAATTGCGAGGGGGCCGTACTACTTTTCCCTTGGAAATGGCAACTCGCTGCGCTCAGACATCAATTTCCGGCGGGAAAAGTAGTACGGCCCCCTCACATAAGAACTCACGGATATCGCTAAAAAGATCTTGTTCTGAAGAAATATCTTTTGAGTCAGGTAGAGAGGGTGTGGGTGTGCTTTTCTGGCGGGGAAAAGATGTCTGAGCGAAGCGAGTTGCTTTTCCCCAGAAGAAAAGCATTCCCATGGCCTCTCCGCCCGCAAACCTGCAGGCTAGGAAGAACAGCTTACTCGTCGTCGGCAGAAGACTTGAAGAACACGACCTGCTTGACCGTGTGATCGTCCTCGTTCTTGCGCTTGTTCACCCGCGTCTCAAGCTCGGGGTTGGACGGCTGTTCGGCGTCAGACACTGCATCGGTGAAGCCACAGGCCACGCACTCGCGAACCTGGTCATCGTCGTCGGTGGTGAACATCATGATCTTGTCCATCTCCGCGCAGCGAGGACAGACGGCGCCGGCGATAAAACGTTTTGGACTCGCCATATAAATACTCCCGTTTGGAACAACCGGCAGCCTTTACGACTGCCGGCTCAAATTGGGTCAGGCCGCTTCGTCCGTGATGCCGGTTTGTTTCAGTAGCGCATCCACCTGCGGTTCGCGACCCCGGAAGGCCTTGAACAATTCCATCGGCTCCTGTGAGCCGCCTTTCTCCAGAATATTATGGAGGAAGGCCTTGCCGGTTTCCGGGTCGAAGATACCTTTTTCCTCGAACAGGGAGAAGGCATCGGCCGCCAGCACTTCCGCCCACTTGTAGCTGTAGTAGCCAGCCGCATAGCCACCGGCAAAGATGTGCGAGAAGGAGTTGGGGAAGCGGTTGAATTCCGGGGCTTCCACCACGGCAATCTCGCTTCGCACCTTGCGATGCATATCCAGCGGGTTGGTGGGCGCTTCGTCGGTGAATTCCGCGTGCAGGCGGAAGTCGAACAATGAAAATTCGAGCTGGCGCACCATGCCCATGCCGGACTGGAAGTTCTTGGCCGCCAGCAGTTTCTGCAGCAGATCTTCCGGCAGCGGCTCACCGGTTTCGTGGTGCGAGGCGATCAGGCCCAGGGATTCCGGATTCCAGCACCAGTTTTCCAGGAACTGGCTGGGCAGCTCGACGGCGTCCCAGGCGACACCGTTGATGCCGGACACATCCAGCACGTCCACCTGGGTCAGCATGTGATGCAGGCCGTGGCCGAATTCGTGGAACAGGGTGGTGACCTCATCGTGGGTCAGCAGTGACGGCTTGCCGCTGACCGGCGGTGTGAAGTTGCAGGTCAGGAAGGCTACCGGCAACTGGAGCTGGCCACGCAGGTTGCGCCAGCGCACCCGGCAATCGGCCATCCAGGCACCGCCACGTTTGCCTTGGCGGGCATAGAGGTCGAGATAGAACCAGGCCAGGGGCTCACCGTTGCGACTGATACAGTAGGCCGTCGCATCCTCGTGCCAGGTTTCCACTTCCGGCTTCGCTTCAATCTGGACATCGAACAGCTTCTCTGCGACACGGAATAGTCCGGGCACCACCTTGTTCACCGGGAACCAGGGACGCAGGGTTTCCGGAGAGATGTCGTAGCGCTTCTGGCGAAGTTTTTCGCTGTAATAGCCGATATCCCAGGCCTGCAGCTCCTCGGCGCCGTACTCGTCTTTCGCGAACGCCTTGAGCTCGGCAAATTCTTTCTCGGCCTGTGGCTTGGACTTGGCCGCCAGTTGGTTCAGGAAGTCCAGGACCTCCTCGCTGCTGCGGGCCATCTTGGTGGCCAGGGAGCGCTCGGCGTAGTTGTCAAAGCCCAGCAGCTTGGCCTGGGCGTGGCGGCGCTTGAGGATTTCCGCCATCACCGGGGTGTTGTCCCACTGGCCGGCATCCGGGCCCTGGTCGGAGGCGCGGGTCACAAAGGCCTCATAGACTTCCCGGCGCAGATCCCGGTTGTCGCAGTAGGTCATGACCGGGAAGAAGCTGGGGAAATCCAGGGTGATGACATAGCCGTCCCGTTCCTTCTGGCGGGCGGCCTGTTTGGCGCTTTCAATAGCGGTCTCGGGGACGCCGGCGAGCTCATCGACGTCGGTGATATGTTTGAACCAGTGCTGGGTAGCATCCAGCACGTTATCACTGAACTTGTTGGACAGCTCGGACAGCTCCCGGGACAACTCGGCATACTGCTTTTTCTTGTCTTCCGGCAGGTCGACACCACCCAGATGGAAATCCCGGAGGGTGTTTTCCACAGACTTGCGCTGGGCTTCGCTCAGGTTCTTGAAGTCTTCTCGCTCGGCCAGCTTCTTGTAGGCGTTGCAGAGTGCCGCATTCTGGCTCACCTCGGTGCTGTACTCGGTGAGCTTCTCCAGGCAGTTTTTGTAAACCTTGCGCAGCTCGTCGTTGTTCATCACGCCGTTCAGGTGCGAAATCACTGACCAGGCATTGCTCAGCTTGTCATCCAGCGCCTGCATCGGCTGGGCCAGGGTTTCCCAGGTGGGATCGTCCTGGTCTGCGATTTGGCTGATTTTCATCCGGTTTTCACTGAGAATCTGGTCAATTGCCGTTTCCATGTGTTCGGTGCGGACATGGTCAAATTTCGGCAACAGGTCGTCAGTCAGTAACGGGTTATTCATAGGTCCCCTTCTCAGTTCGTCGAATCTTGGGTAGTTTGGTTTCTTAATTCTATGGGGCTGGCACCTGTGGGAGAGGTCCTTCCAAAACACGCTCCTGGCGGCACCCCTCCGGGGTCCGGCCTGCAATCATAGATTGCAGTCGTTCGGCTGAAGCATGAAGCTTTGCTTCATAAACGCTCAGCCTCACCCATGTGACGCTTGACTGTCGCCATCCATGGCGACAGACAGTTTTGGAAGGACCTCTCCCACAGGCGCCCCGGGCCTCCGGGTATACGCGTTCAATTTCACTTTAACAGGTACTATGTAATGTTTTGTACCCCAGAATATGCCACCCCTTAATTGCACCCAAATAGAAACCAGATATACTGATTAAAAATACAGTATTTGAGAGTCAAGGGTGGAGTTCCTTTTATCTACGTCAGAGTTTGGGGTCAGGGGCCATTCTTATCAAGGGTTCCCCATTCTTCTTAAAGGCAACCATGATGTGTTTGTCGAAGGAATGGAGTTTCTCGTTTATCACTGCTTAAAGCGTGGAAGTGTCCAAAGCCGAAGCAGTTGGGAAACGTTCGGGAGAGACTTGTGTGACTATTTCGAGTTCATAGAAGCCAATGGGTTTGATTGGCGAGAGCTTGATCACCGAAATCACGAAACCCTGTTAGCCCTGTATCGTGACGTTTCCTTTGATCGCTTTAACCTCAGTACCTCGACGGTCAACAGACGACTGCATCTGGTCATCAAGTTCTATCAATTTGCTCTGAAGCAAGGTTGGGTACATACACTGCCTTATGACCTTGAGACGGTAAGAGTCAGACAGCCCAAGGGATTCCTGGCACACACGGACACATCGGGAGGGTATGCCGTTAAGCCGGATGTGCTGCTGAAGACCTCACCAACCAAGATCAAAGTCCTCAACAAAGAACAAGTGGATGAACTGCTCAAACATATCAAGAACAAGACGCTTCGGTTGATCGTTCGACTGGCCTTGCTAACCGGTTTGCGAAAAGAAGAGTTGCTGACGTTGCCAGTTACTTGTGTGTCAGCACCCCAATCGACCTCGGCTCGAAGTCATGTGGTGGTTGAACTTGATCCCCAACAGATGAGCACCAAGGGAGACAAACCACGGACGATTCATGTGCCGATTTCCTTGATGGCCGACCTCTGGGATTACGTGATTCACGAACGTCATGAAACGACCCGAAAACACGGGACAGCCCCCAAAACCCTCTTCGTGACGGCAAAGGGAAATCCCTGGAGCATTCGTACCTCGCTCAACAATTCACTGAACCGATTGGAACTGTCGTTTGCCTGCCATCCTCACATCCTGCGTCACACCTACGCGACGCACACCCTGAAATCGCTGATGTCCCGCAAGAGCATCACGTTCAATCCCTTGATCTATGTGCGAGATCGGTTGGGGCACAACAGCATCACGACCACGGAAAAATACCTGCACTTTCTGGACGACATCGAAGACGATCTGCGCACCAGGTATCAGGAAGAAATTGAAGAAACGGCAAGGGAGGCAGCCTGCGCATGAAAAAGGATTTCACGATAGAGGAGCACGAGATCGGCGTTCAGGGCGCTGGCGAGACGGCGACCGAGACGAAAGCCGCCACCGTTGATCAAGCGCCGGTTTTAAAACCGGCGAACACCGTCGTTGCCTTTCCCGAAAACACATCAAACAGGCGGTCCGCAGACGTCAGTCCGTTTTACGGTCAGGGCTATGACGACATCACCGCCGCCTGCCACCGCACCCTCGAAAAGCTGGTTGCCGAGAGCGTCAAAACGACGGGAAAGTCCCTCAGCCTGACCACGATTGTTGGTTACTGGAACTCTGGCTTTCGTTACTTTGCGCCCTTCCTGTCGCTGCTTCACGCTGCCAGCGAAGAATGCCTGACCATGGCGGATCTGAACGCCGACACCATCAAACAATTTCTCCAGTACCTGAGAAACGAACCCATCGAATACGGGGCTCAGAAGAACTACTTCACTGCTACTAAATCTCTGCTCAGGGCCTGTCATCGATTCGGCTTCTGGCCGGAGGCGGACATGACAACCGTCTGGCCTCGCAATCCATTCCCGAACCTCAATAAGCGAACTAAGAGTCAGAAAGCCCTCACCAAGAACGAGAAGCGGCTCCTGATCAAAGCGCTAAGGATCGAGATGGAACGCATCGTGGCCCATTCGGAGCCGCTAACCAACTACGATTTGACCGTGTGCGTCCTGTCCATCGCGCTGTCCACCGGCATGAACGTGACGCCCATCCTGGAGTTGGTCGCGGATTGTGTGCAGCCCCACCCGCTCAAAGCCAACCTGCGCCTGCTCGTGAGCTTTAAACGCCGTGGCAGGTCCACGCACGTGGTGGCTCTTCGGAAGTCGGAGGAGGTGGCCGAGATGGCCAGTATCCACCTCTATGCCGCCGATGCCATTGATCTGATCCATACGAGAAACGCCACGATACGCGCCCAGTTCGATGACCCACATCGGCTGCTGGTCTACGAGAGCAGTAGTGGAACTACTGCTGGAAAACCTTGCCGACTTTCGGCTCAAGTTTTGCAAAGATCAATCAAGCGACTTGTCGACCGACACCAGCTTCAAACGGACGATGGCAAACCGCTCGCTTTGAACGTCAGTCGATTGCGCCAGACGCTCCTGAATCGCGTTTGGGAGCTGTCCGGGCAGGACCCGTTGATTACTGCCAGAACGGGGCGACATACGGTTCAGACCGGCGACGCCCACTACTGGGAAGCGCCGCCTGAAGCGGAAACCAACATGCGGTTCCTGGGCGAAGCCCGCGTGGAAGCCATGCTCAGCACATCGACGATCATTGCCAGTGATCGAACGCCTGTGTCGTCGTGTAAGGATGTCCGTCGAGGGCACCGTGCCCCGAAAAACGGTGAGCCCTGTCAGGACTACTTGGGCTGCTTCCGATGCAAGAGCTTTGTGGTGACTGGTGACGACTTGTATCGGCTGTTCAGCTTCTACTGGGCCGCTCTGCGGAACTACGACACCTTTGGTGGCAAGCGTTGGACGAAATACCTCAAGCAAGTCATCCGTCTGATTGATGAGGAGATTGCTCCTCTCTTTGATGCGACTCTGGTGTCCGAGCAACGGGAAAAGGCCAAACACAACCCCCATCCCTTCTGGCGAGACCTCAGCATGGCGAGGATGGCGGTATGAGCATAATCACAGGCGCAGAGTTGCTGACCGACCGCGAACGGCTGTTGAAGGCGTTGCCCGGTGGAGAGGTGCTGCAAGGCATCATGACCACAGACCGGGCCGAGGGCGCACTCTACGTGCTCTCAAGGTACGAAGACCCGCAGTGGTGGCTGCCCAAATCCAAGGACACCGGCAACCACCGCGACAGCCACCGTAAGCTGGACTTTACGCGGATCAGCGGCGAGCAACTGTGTGCCGAAGCCAAGCTCGTGATTGCACGCTCTATTTGGGCGGAAAATTCGTTGGCCAACGCGACGATCAGAACTCGCTTCGAAAACCTGGTGCATTGGCTGAACTGGCTACACGGTCAGGGCATTCGCTCGCACACGCAGGTTACCCCGTTGGTGGCATTACGCTACGTGCAATACGTCCGCGGTTTGACCTTGCCCAACAAGCCGGGAACACCCTTGAGTGGCACGACAAAGTTTTACAGGTTGTTTGCGATCGAACTCTGCTGGAAGGGCCTCCGGGCCACTGCGAGCGGCTTTGATCACCCCTGGCCCGACGGCTCGGCCACGGCGTTGGCCGGAATGAAACAGGATCGCAAATCCAAAACTGAGATCATCCCCGATGACGTTCTGAAGCAGCTGTTCCAGCACGCGGAGTCATTGCTCCGCCAAGCCGACGATCTTCTGGCGCACCGGGATGCCGTGGCGGCTTATCAACCGCGCTCGAAACTCCCGAATACCCAATCTACAGAGAAAACCCGCTTCCTGAAAACCCGAGGCTGGGATCGGGGAGTGGCAGCCCTGAAACAAACGCTGACCAACCTGCGAGACGGGTGCTTTGTGATCATTCTGGCCACCACCGGCATCCGCGCCCATGAATTGGGCCAGATCCATCGGGGCGACTGGTTCAGCCAGGTTCGGGACGGCGAGCGATTTTACTTCCTTGTCTCCCGCTCGGACAAAACCCATGCGGGCAAGACCTCCTGGCTATGCCCGAAGATTGCCATCGAAGCCGTGAATGTCCTGGAGCGGCTCTCAGCACCCTTCCAGCATGGCTTGGAAGCAGCGTTGGAAGCGGCCAAGGAGGCGGAAGACCTACAGGAAATAACCCGTTTACGGGCGATCTCCGGCGCGGTGGGACTGACCAAATCCCCGCCGAACCACAATAACCGCCTTACCCGACTAAGTGGTGCATCTCTGGATACAACCTTAAAAAACTTTACGAAGGCTCTTGGACTGGACTGGAAGCTGTCGTCGCACCAGTTCCGGCGCACTTTCGCCAACTACGTGGTCCACCACAAGCTTGGCGATCTACGGTATCTGCGGGATCACTTCAAGCACTGGAGCCTCGATATGACCATCCTGTACGTGATGAATGAGGCTCAGGATCTGGAGCTGTACGACGAAATATATGCCGCGTTTGATCACAAACGTCAGGCAATTGTGGGTCACTGGTTGGAGCCCGATACGCTGCTTTCCGGTGGCATGGCCGGTCACATCCTTCAGATGCGCAGCCGCACCGAGGAGGTACGCACCTACAAAGATCGGCGGGCGATGGTCGAGGCCATCAGCGAGCTGGTGTACCTGCGCTCCACAGGCATCGCCTGGTGTACCAATGACACGGGTGTGGACTGCGCCGGTGGTCAATGCGAAGGCTGTGAGCACGGCTGTATCGACGATACCCACAAACCGTTCTGGGAAGGGCTCTACCTACAACAGATTGAACTGCGTCAGATCGACGACCTGACCGACTCCGGCCTGAAGACCGTCAAGCGCACCATGGAACGCTGTATAAAGGTGTTGACCGATCTCGGCGTGGACATCAACCGCCTCAAGGAGCAACTGGCTGATGCCAAAGCCATCTGAATCAGACACCCACAAGCGTATCCGTCTGGCCATTGTTCGACTGGAAAACGGCCAGCCCAAGGTGGTGGAGAAGGGACGCAAGATCTCCGTAGCGGCGGTGGCTGAGGAGGCCGGAGTCAGTCGTGCCCTTATCCACAAAGACTACCCTGACCTGATGGAGCGCATCCGGGGCAATGCCAACAAAGCGATCCAGAGACAGCGTGATGAAAAGCACGATAAACTCAAGGATGAGAGAGCCAAGAACCGTCAGCTGCGAGAAAAAATCGTTGAGCTGACTGAGCAGCGCAATAAACTCGCCTCCAAAAACGCGACCTTAGAGCTCGAAAATCGTCGTCTCTCTTCAATTCTGGAAAGTAAAAACGTGACAGTTTTTTGGGGTAAACCAAGTGAGTAGTCTTATACATATTTTTGCCGCCCCAGCCACGTTATTGTGACATAAGTCGCCAGTTCGGCCGGTACTCTTTCCCTTGCACCCAACTAAACAGAAGCGAACATTCAAATCAGGGCTTTTCTCCGGAGTCTCCAAGCTAATCACGGCCATTTCATCCAGTATGATTGGCGGTGCAAATTGCAGGCGCTTCATGATTACATGGGAGAGATGCAAGGCACAGCTAATTGCTTTTATAGTGTCAAAGGACTGATCGATTAAAGGTGAATATCTTTGCGATAGCGGTATGCGGATCAATGCCGGGAATCGCCATCAGTCGCTTGGCCTGTTCATCCTTGCGAGCCATCGACCCTGAGGAATAATCAGGCCGAAATCAGCCAGTAATCCACGAATCTGGTTTATCCGAACGATGTGTTCCTTGGTTATTCCGCTTCGAATACGATGCAGACACAGCACCGCCTGCTGGTCTTCTGTCTTCACCGCAACGAAGCGCATATTTGAATTGGGCACGGATCCAGATGGATCCGTGCTTGATACATGAAAAAGGCGAGGAATCAGTCTCCCAGATTGCTCAGGCGTTGCGCCTCGACAATCTCGATCCAGTAACCGTCCACGTCCTTGATAAAGGCAACATCTTTCATCTTGCCCTGTTCCGGACGTTTCACATAGGTGACGTCATTGGCGTCAAACCATGCAATTGCCGCGTCCAGATCCGGTACGGAAAAACAGATGTGTCCGAAGCCCTGGGGTTGCGCGTTTCCATCGTGGTACGCGAAGTTTTCCTGACTCTCTGTGCCCCAGTTGTGTGTAAGCTCCAGGATGCCTGTCTGACTGAAGGTCCAGACGGTACGACCGCCTTTATCCTCAGGAACGTTGTTGTCGTCATCCAGCTTGGCCAGGAAATACAGCGAAAACTGCATTTCCTCGAAATCCAGCTTCCGCAGCACACGCATCCCGAAAATGTGTGTGTAGAAGCTCAGCGCCTTCTCCGGATCTTTGATCCGGAGCATCGTATGGTTCAGACGGAATCCTGAAGATTCTTTGGTCGGGGATTTTACTCCCGGGTAGTTTTCACCAGTAAAACTCATAGAACGAATCCTGAGTGATGGTTAGTTTATTGAATGAGGGCGCTCAGACTGCCCCCTGCTTAAGCATCTTCCCGAGTTTTTCGGATTGGCGGAGTGCCATGGCCACAATGGTCAGCGTCGGATTTTCCGCTGCAGAGGTGGTGAACTGGCTGCCATCTGAAATAAACAGGTTCGGAATGTCGTGGGTCTGTCCAACACCGTTGCAAACGCCGTCCTGGGCCTTTGCGCTCATGCGGCATGAGCCAAGGTTATGGGTAGACGGATACGGCGGCGTACGAATGGTTTTTTTGGCACCTACGGCATTGTAAATGGCCTCACCACGTTCAAAAGCGTGCTCGCGCATTGCAACATCGTTCGGGTGATCGTCGTAATGGACATTCGCCACAGGCATGCCGTAGGCGTCTTTGACGTCGGTATTGAGCGTAATGCGGTTGCTCTCACGAGGCATGTCCTCGCCAACCAGCCACATACCGGCCATATAGGAGTATTGATCCATGGCATCGGTGAACTCGGCACCCCACGCGCCTGGATTCAGGAACGCCGCCATGAATGGCAGGCCGAGGGACAGAGTTTCCATCTCATAGCCGCCTACAAAACCCCGTGATGGGTCATGGCGTGCTTCATCTGAAATGATGCCCGCCATGGTCGTGCCACGGTACATGTTGACCTGCTCTTCGAATGTGGCATAAACGGAACCGGTCATATGGCGCATATAGTTGCGACCCACCTGTCCGGAGCTGTTTGCCAGCCCGTCAGGGAACATGCTGGACGCAGAGTTCAACAGCATGCGTGGAGTCTCAAGAGAGTTACCTGCAACCGCCACGACTCGCGCTTTCTGACGCTGCTCTTTGCCGTCCTTGTCAAAATAGACCACTCCACTGATGCGGCCTTTTTTGTCATGCTCAATGCGCGCAACGTGGGACTCGGGACGAATTTCGAGGTGTCCTGTTGCTACGCCTTCGGGTAACTCGGTATACAGCGTCGACCACTTGGCGCCGAAACGACAACCCTGGAAGCAGAAGCCGCGCTGCTGGCAGGCCAGACGACCATCACGTGGCTGACTATTGATGGCCATGTGACCGGTGTTGCAGCTGTATCCAAGCTTTTCGGCGCCGGCATGCATTACCTTGAAGTTGTTGTTGCCGGGCAGGCCACCAATACCGTTGGTGCGCGTGACACCCATGCGGTCTTCGGCTTTTGCGTAATACGGTTCCAGGTCGTCATAGCCGATTGGCCAGTCGAGCAGGTTTGCCTCGTCAACCTTGCCGTAGGTGCTCAAAGCCTTGAATTCGTGAGGTTGGAAACGGAGACTTGCGCCAGCCCAGTGGATTGTAGTGCCACCTACCGCCTTAACGATCCAAGCGGGTAGCCCAGCGAAATCCTTGGCGAGGCGGAAACTGCCGGAGGTGGTGCGGGGATCCAGCCAGGCCAGTTGCGAGAACGAAGCCCATTCATCAGCCAGAAAGTCGGCCTTATCGTGAAGAGGGCCAGCCTCAAGAACGACCGTATTGATACCTTGCTGAGCCAGGCCGTTAGCCAGTGTTCCTCCACCGGCCCCGGAACCGATGATAACGACTACGTCATCGTCGTTGTGGGCAAAGGTTTTTTGTTTTTCAGTCAATGACATGGGATTTCTCCGGACTGTTTTTTTATAGGAATTCTTAAAGGGAGCAACGGAAAATCAGCTTGGTCTGATTCCACTGTCTGCTCGGGCAGGGTCTGGCAACCATTCAAGATCATCAAAACCGCTGTAGAGGTAACCCCCGTCGCCCTTGGAGCCCTCATAGCCGAAGTGTGCAAAGGCCAGTTCATTGTTATAGAGGGAGACGACAGCCGTGCTCCGGATGGTCTCGAAGAACTCTGAGCCGGCGATTGCCTCGACATGGCGGAATTGTTCTTCCGAACCCAGAGCAAGCCAGTCACCACCAGCACGTTGGTTAAGGTCTTTCACGCCATTAGCCAGCATGGAATGAATCGAGGGATTTTTGTCGAGGTCTTTGACTACAAACGCATAAACCGCATCTTCCAGGGTCTCGTGAGGAAAGATGTGACGGGTGAGTTTGAGGATTGTCTCGCCCTCTGCCGTGCTAAGAATCTGCAGTGGCATTGACCAGGCCCTGGAAGGTGCCAGTAAGGCGATTGATCCGTTGCTGAATGCCAGGGTTCCAACGAGGGCATTTCGGGTATTTCTGAGAAAATTTCTTCTTGATAGTGACATCGGTACTCCCCGTGGGATTCGGGCTTCGCACAGTCGGCCAAGCGCCTTTTCCCCATTTTTTGTTGTGATGTTGATTTGATCCTCTGGAGTCATTTCAGATTAGTCATTAGTTGAGGTTGTTTAACAGAAAAATTTCTGGTTTTCTTAATTCCATAAACTGGAACAATAGTGAGCTTTTGCTCCTACTACGGAACTGCGGTTTATGTACGATCGTTTTCGTTTGCTTAAAATCTTTGCGACGGCTGCCCGCTCAGAGAGTTTTCGCGATGCAGCCTTTCAGTTGCGTACATCCCCCCAAACCATCAGTCGGGGAATTAAAGAGCTCGAAGATCAGTTGGGAGAGCTTCTTTTTCACCGGAGTACCCGAAGGATCCAAATGACGAAATTCGGTGAACAGTTTTTACAGGATTCGAACAGCCTTTTGTCTGAGCTGGAGCTGCTGTTCGAGGACTCAACATCACCGGATAGAGAGCATTACGAAGGTAGGGTAGGTATTACCGCGCCCCACTCAATTGGCCGGGGCCGTGTTTTGCCTCTTCTCGAATCCTTTATCTGGACGTCCCCTGCATGTTTGATTGATTTGCGATTGGAGGACCAGGTTACCGACACCGTCGGGGCGCAGATCGACATAGGAATTCGTGTTGGCATGCTGCGGGATAACCGGTTCGTCGCCAAAGAAGCCGGAAAAGTTCCTTTGATGGTGGTAGGCACTCCGGAATTGATCCGCGAGGTAGGAGAACCCAAAACGATCTCGGACCTGATGCATTGTCCTATCTCAGGCAGGATTGATCGAAATTCCGGAAGGGTCTGGCCATGGCGATTTAACGGATTTACACACACGCCCCATAATCCACGATTCCTGTCGGATGACCCGGAAACTGAACTGCGTGCCGCATTGAACGGTTGGACGTTCGGACAAATTGCGGCATTTCTCGTAATTCCCTACATCAGGGAAGGACTTTTGGTGCCGGTGTTGCGACAGTTTGAACCAACGCCATTGCCCCTTTACGTTTATCGACCTCAGCGGGGGCCGGTCCCGGCGAGGGTTCGAAAAGTTTTTGATATTCTGACTGAAGGCTTTGCCGATGAAGAGTCCTTTCCGTCGGTCATCTAGGTGTCCTATCTGCGGGCAGCTGAAATCGGTGACCGGTTTGCCATGGAACATGGTTGCAAGCGCTTACCGCACGGGCGGGCCCAATGAATACCGAAAACGTCACTTGGCGTTTGGACTATCTGCTCGATGATGAGACTCCATTCGAGGAAGACCCTGAAAATTCAAGAGTGAGGGCTGCATAACAGGCCCAATTCCAATTTTGGCCTGTTATCGAGTGAGTCGAGCGGCCCGACTCAGCACATCGTTATGCCCAAATTTGAATGTTCGCTTTGCGACCTTCGGTACCCCAGACAAGACTAGACAGAAGCGGACCTTTTTATCACTCCTAGATGATCCAGATAAGTGATCCTGGATAGTCGTCCAAAGGTAACCGGGGTTACTAAGCAGAGAAGGGCTCCGGGATTGTGGAGACGTCGGGAAGAGAGTGGAAAGGCCGATTTAGAGTCGCGGGCGGGTTCTTGCAAAAGATGGTATCCCACTTAATCTTGATAGTGAATATAACTGTGCAAAATGCCTCTTAAATACTTCAGTACGGCGTTTAGGATTGTAAAAATGGATATTTCCCTGCGTTCTGGTTTCAATCAGTCCACAATTCTCGAATCAGGTCTGGCTCCGAGAGCCCTTCAGAATCTTGCATTAAGCCTTGAGATAATCGGGTTTGGTGCACTGTCAGGGGCGGTTGAAGCGAACGCGCTTGCCAGTCTCAAGCGAGAGGCCGCACAACGTAGAGCGGGCGCTCGATTGGTTTACGGGACAAAACCCTGTTTGCATAGCGCCTGTCTAGCGGGGTTGGGAAATGCAGGTTTCGAATTTCTCCATGGAAGGCTGATTCAGAATGTCTTGTATGCCCTGTTTAATGAACCTCTCGAATTGGAGGAAGGTGCGAGTTGCTACACCTACTACAGTGCAGGAGATTGCCTGGGGCCCCATCTTGACCATCCGCGCCAATGCGCGGTCACTGTTATTCTTTACGTGGATGTAAGGACGCCCGCCAGAAAGGCTGCTGATACAGGACTCCAGTTGCGTATTCTGGAGAATGACGATGGTGGACCGGGCCCTATTAGGGCCGCTTTGCGAACCGAGCTCGGAGGGATTTTAGTCGGATTGGGATCAGAGCACTGGCATGAGCGGCCGCGGCTAAGGGCGGGAGAACGACTCACAGCATTAACTGCTTGTTTTTCCCTCCGTCCCTGATTTCAATATGTAGAAGAACTTTGGGGATTGAGTTTTAGAATTGTTCCGTTTTCGATGGGGGCTCGGGAGACGTACGTGCCTTTTATCCATCGATCCTTGCCATTGTACCGGGGTTCGAAAGGGGTTCTTGCATGCAAGCAGCGTTTATTGTTCAGTATCAGGAGAGAATTTGCATAGTTTTTAACAGGTTTTGCAGACTGCCTTATGGCTAGGTTAAGGATGTCGATGGCTTCTCTAGATTGTTTGTCAGTCCCGGAAACGTTCTCTTCATCGTACTTAATGGTGACGTTGCCTTGTTCGTAATTGAGTATGGCTTTACAGACAGTTTTCTGAGGAGTTTGACTGACCAGATGTATAAATCGTGGTTCAAACAGAATCTTTATTATTTTGTCCGGTAATATTTTGATGACATCATCCACATAAGCAATCAAGTTAACTGAAAGTAGATCGTTGCGGATGCAGAACAAGAGCGTGTAGTCAGGGGCCAGTTGGGTATGCGCGGAACCATCCGAGTGAAACCCCAGCATTTTACGCGAATTAATGAAGGAGCTCGATTGTTCGTATCCGCAAACCGGGTATATGTCGTAGATAAGGTAGTCGCTATTCTCTTGGTAACCGAAGATTTTCCCAAGAGTCTGGCCGATACATCCAACGATTCCTGTGGCCTGGGAGACATTAGACTCTTCCGGAGGTGGGTAGGCGAGTGGAGTTGGCGGTATCCTTTCAGTAATGGGGATGTCAGTAAATTGATAGTGCTTATACTCCCCATTCTCCAGCTTCTTCAGAATGCTTTTTGTTTCCGGCGAGAGAAGTGCGCAAAGACTTCTTGTTTGCTCCAGGAATTGTTTCGGGTCTTTGAAGTGGGGTAAGGGGGGGCGGTTTAGCTGCCACTGCTCTGGTGTGTCGGCAAACATTAGTGTGCTACCCTTCTAGGTCGGGCCTTTTAGTTGATATGGTCAATTAGCGCGTCTGTAAATGCCTTGATCTGTACTCGGCATTCCGGGGTTTCACTAACATCGAAACGCCCAAAGCGCTTGTATTTTGTAAGGTTATACCCTCCGGGACAGAGCGAGTAATAGGGGCAGTCTTCAGCGCAGGTTGAGTGACTGAGTTTGAAGTCCTGATAGACCTTCTTTAGCTTCCTAGATGTCACGATGTCATCCAAGCTGTCCTCATTCAAGTTGCCGATGACCAGCCCTTTTCCATCACCATAGATGTTTGGGCATTCGTCTTGGGTAACGCCAGCATAGAATGTCGAAATATCACCGTTTCTCTCGATGTTGAAGGCACGCAAAGGTTGGCTCATGTACCCGGCCGTTGTGGTTAGTGAGGGCTCAGGAGTCGCTGTGAGTCGTTCGTAGAAATAAGAGAAATTCTTAATGTTCAGAATCTGATTCTCGGAAGGGGTGGTTTCTATTCTGTTCAGCAGTGTTTTTAGGAAGTCGTAGAAGCTTTGCTCAGAGCGTATATAAGAAAGCTCTCCGTTATCTGGGAAATCGTCCAGGAGGTTGAAACGAAATTCCGAGATATGGCTCTGATAAGAAACGAAGAAATCATAAATTTCATTAGGATGCTGAAGTGCCTGTGGAGAAATGACGGCGATCAATCCGAACTTGATTCCATGGTCAATGAGCTGTTGGATCCCGGAAAGGGTCCTTTCAGATGAACCCTTGTTCCGCCAGTCCCGGCGATATGCGTCATGCAACGCTTGAGGCCCGTCGCAGCTTACTCCAAGGGTCACAGTGCCCTCGTAACGTTTGAAGAACTCACACCAACGTTTATCAATCAAGGTCCCGTTGGTTTGAAAATCGTGGAATACGCGAAAATCAGAACCACATTGTTCAGTTGCAATGTCTGCAATACTGTTGATAGCGGCTTCGTAGTAATCGGTGCCGAGAACCATCGGCTCACCAGAGTGCCAGTTCACAACCAAACGGTCCTTTACATAGCGACTGGATAAAATCTTTGTGAAGTAATCAGTGATTTTTTGTACAGGGATACTACCTCTGTCGCGCCGGGTTTCCTCGGTGAGATAGCAGTACTTGCAGTTCAGATTGCAAAAAGATGTGCCCTGCACGACAACCAGTTCTATTGGTGAAATCCAGGATGGAATGTCAGGTGGCTCTGTCATCACGATCATCTCTGGTTGATGCGGGACAGTCAGTTTGTGGGGCGACTCCCCCCTACCGCGAAAAAATCATCAATAAGCGAGAGAGTTACCCCCAAAACAGCTTTGGTTCGACAAGTCCTCACGCTCTCATCATTGGGCCCCACTGAACTTTGCAGGTAGTTTTTTCCGAGAAGCTGTTTCGTAGTTCCATGACCCGAAACTTTCTCAGGTGATTTTCAGAGAAGGCTTTGGTCAAGTTTGATGTAACAGCCTGGATTTGCTCGCGGTCGGTCTGAGTGTGCTGGCTCATGTTAATGCTCCATCATCTTAACGTTGATTTTGGCGCACACATCAAGCATACATCGAAATACAGGAGGAGATTTTCTGCTTAGTGCATTATTTCTTTTAGCACAGTTATGTTGTATTTCAACTATATGGTTACTTTATATGTAGGCTCAGACGTGGCGAAAAAGCCAAGCCTGCTTCAGCGGCGCAGACGCCTGGGTGGGACCTAATACCGGGTTGGATTCTACCCCGTTTCCACGGACGTTTTTAAAACGGTGGTGGACTTACCCCGGTCCACTAGACACTCCTGGCCTATGATTGGACTTACCCCGGCAACGCCTGACCTCCCATAGCTCCGCGCGGAGGCTATTCCATTGGCAATGAACGCCTTACCCAAATGTCCGCTTTGCGACCAGGGCTTACTCTAGACCCAGCTAAACAAAAGCGAACATTCGCCCGGTGTCTTCTGAGCCAATTATCCCTCTGCTTAGCAAGACCGAAATCGAATGCGCCGCTGGTCAACGACTTTGTTTTGCGATACCCCGAACTCGACGTGGACATGAAATTTACCAACCAGATACTGGACCTGGTCGCTGAGGGGTACGACCTTGCCGTGCGCATGGGAAAGCTCGAGGATTCGACCCTGATGGCCCGCCGCCTGGCATCACGCACTTTGTACGTGTGTGCGTCGCCGAGCTATCTAGCCACACACGGCACGCCGCACTCGCTGTCCGATCTGACGAACCACAACTGTTTGCTGGGAAACCTGGATTACTGGCGCTTTCAGGAAGCGGGCCAGTCACGCAACGTGCGGGCAACGGGAAACATCCGTTGTGACAGTGGCAGGGCACTACTTGATGCCGCCCTCAAGGGCATTGGTATTGTTCAGTTGCCGGATTATTACGTTCAGGCTGCAGTGGACTCCCGGCGGTTGATCCCGGTGCTGACTCACTATCAGGAAGACGATGACGGTATCTGGGCGGTGTATCCTCATGACCGTCATCTGTCGCCGAAGGTACGCCTGCTTCTGGATTTTTTTTGCAGAATCGCTCGCATAGCGCCGGACAGCAGCGGGCCCGGTGTGCGGGCACGTTTGGCTCAGTTCAGACCATCCGGCTCAGGGTGCCGTCGCCTTTCACATGCTGGTGGTACAGGGCCATACCGATATGACCAATCACCAGAACCGCCAGAGCCCAGGCGAGGGTGGAATGGATGCCGCCAATGGTCGATGCCCAGGCAATCTTGTCACCCTTTGCAATCAGCTGCATGCCAAAGGCGTTCAGACCATAACCGCCGCCCAGCAGAATCAGAATTCCGGTGACGGGCAGCAACAGCATAGCCGCATAGAGCAAACCATGACCGATTTTCACCAGGCGTCCCTGCGGATCCTCATGTTGGGGCCGTTGGCCGCGCTGACTGAAAGTCCAAACCATGCGTAGCACGATTAATGCGAGCAATAGTGTTCCGATCGACACATGCCAGGGCACAAGGGTTTCGCCAACCCAGTGCTCGCCGTCGGCAATCCGGTCGCCAAACTTTAGAAACTGCCAGCCGATCAACACGGCCATCAGCCAGTGCAGGCTTTTGCTGAGCGTTCCGTAACTTTCCCTGGAGTCTTTCATGGTTAAGAGATGTCCTCTGGTTTAGGTTTTTGGTAATCGATGCAGCGCCCTGTTTCAGGCGATGCTTTCAACAATGCCGCCTTCCACTCGCAGGGCTGAACCGGTGGTAGCGCTCGCCTGGGGTGAGGCCGCGTAAATACACAGGCTGGCTACCTCCACCGGATCGGCGAACCGCTTGATCAGCGTTGAGGGCCGGTTTTCTTCAAGGAAGAGCGTTTCCATCTCTGCCATCGATACGCCCCGTTCGGAAGCCATCTCCTGAAGCATGGCTACGGCGCCCTCGGTGCGAGTAGGGCCCGGCAGGATCGTGTTTACTGTGACGCCTGTGCCCGCGAGTACCTTCGCCAGGCCGCGGGAAAGCCCCTGCAGGGCGGCCTTGCTGACGCCGTAGTGAACCATTTCAGACGGGATGTTCAGGGCTGACTCGCTGGAAATAAACTGGATCCTGCCCCAACCCCGGTCCGCCATGCCTCGGGCGTAGTGCCTGGCGAGCCGGACAGCACTCATGACATTGACCTCAAGTATGTGGTCCCAGTCGTCGTCCGCAATGTCGAAGAACGGCTGTGCGCCGTAGATACCCAGATTGTTGACGAGAATATCGACGTCCGGACAGGCCTCAGTCAGGGCCTGGCAACCTTCGGCCGTGCCGGGGTCGGCCACGATCCCCCGGATATCGGTGCGTCCGGAGGTCTGTTCGATACTCGCTAGGGCGTTGTCCAGTTTGTCCTGACGACGGCCTGTGATCGTGACCTGTGCGCCGGCGTTTGCCAGACCACTGGCAATGGCCAGCCCGATACCGGCGGTTGAACCCGTTACCAGTGCGGTTTTGCCGCTGAGATCAATCTGCATCTGGAATCTCCTGAAGGTTTTTTGAATTTGCTTTCACGCCATCGTCATCCGAAGCGGAATCCCGAAAGCCGGGTTTTCAGAACGTTTTCGGTGTAGACAGTGCGCCCCTGATCCGCGCCTGCGGCACCTGCCGCTACCATCATTGGTATCAGGTGTTCTTCTGCGCGTGTTGGATGGCAATCCCGGGCGTGGGGTGCCGTGGTCCAGTTGCCCAACGCCCGTTTCCGTTCAGCGGGTGTGTCGTGGACGGCATTGACCAGCCACTCGTTGAACGTTTCCGATGGTTGGGTGTAGCGGGCATCGCCGTAACCTCGCATGTTGTGGAAGCTCATGCCGCTGCCGATGATCAACACGCCTTCCTCGCGAAGACCGGTCAGGGCCTCGCCCGCTTCAAGGTGAGAAACCGGGTCCATATCGGCCTTCAGCGACAGTTGGACCACCGGGATGTCGGCCTCCGGAAACATCAGCTTCAGTGGAATAAACATACCGTGGTCAAACCCGCGGTGGGCGTCTTCATGGGCTTCAATGCCGGCAGCTTTGAGCCTTGAGACAACCTCACTGGCCAACGAAGGCATGCCCTCTGCGGGATAACTGAGCCGGTATGTGTGTTCGGGAAAACCGTAGTAGTCGTAAATCAGATCCGGCTGTTGGCCCGACGTCACTGTGAACTCGGGGGCAAGCCAGTGGGCGGATACCATGAGAATGGCCCTGGGTGGTTCCGGCAATGAGGTGCTTACGTTGGCCAGAAACTCAGCCATGCCATTCCAGGTGGTCGGCGGGTTCCAGTCCATAAAAAAGCAGGGCCCCGCTCCGTGAGGAATAAAGAGTACTGGCTGTGTTGCTTTATGGTGCATCGGAACTACCTCTCCTGACCGCAGTCTGTGGAAACAGCGTTGCCGAGCAACGATAACTATTCACCTTTAGAAAGAGAACCTGTTAAATTTAGGATCAGTTTTAACTGAGAGTTAAAAATAATGTTGGACCGTTTTACCGGCATGCGAGTGTTTGTTCAGGCCGCAACGCTGGGTAGTCTCTCTGCAGCCGGCCGTGATCTGGGGATCTCGCCGGCGATGGCCACCAAACATCTGGACGCACTTGAGCAACGGCTGGGCGTGCGCCTGTGTCATCGCACGACCCGTCGCCTGACGCTGACCAATGCGGGGCTGGACTACCTCACCACCTGCCAGAGAATCCTCCTGGATCTTGAAGAGTCCGAGTCGCAGCTGGCGGCCCAGGGTAATCAGGCCGTTGGCCTGCTACGGATGAACGTGCCCCTGTCTTTTGGCACTCACTACATCGCCCCCCTGTTGCCGGCATTCAGTCGCCGCTATCCGCTCGTTCACATAGAACTCGGTTTGAGTGATGCGCAGCAGGATCTGATTGCGGAGGGATGGGATCTCGCGATTCGCATCGGGCACCTGGCCGACAGTGATCTGAAAGTGAGGCATTTGGGAGACTACCCGATGCGGGTATGTGCCGCGCCAGACTATCTGGAGCGCTGTGGTACCCCTCGCAAAGTCTCTGAACTGAGTAGTCACCAGTGCCTCAGCTATTCGTTGTCTTCCCAGCAGGGCGATGGAACCTGGTCGTTTGGCCGCAACGGTGAGGTAAAAGTCCCGATACAGGGTCCGCTCACGGCGAATAACGGCGATGCACTGCTGGCAGCCGCCGTGGGCGGTCAGGGCGTGATCTACCAGCCCGACTTTATTGTTGCCGACGCGCTGCGCGATGGAACCCTCGTGGAACTGGTACTGGATGTTCCGGTGGTGCAGCTTGGCGGCCTGCACGTACTGTTTCCGCCCGATCGACGCCTCCCGGCCAAGGTCCGCGCGATGATTGATTTCCTGGTGGAGGCGTTCTCGGTCAGTTCCAGGTGACAACCACAGCTCCGACCCGGCAAGCGGCGGAGCTGGAGTTTTAGGCAATCAACCGACCGGATCGTGTATTTAAGCGCCCATCCTTTCAGAGCAAACTTTACAGCATGAGGCCATGGTCCCATCCCTGAACGCCTCATTTCCGAAACTCGTGCCATCACGTTCGGAAAATCAAGGCTAAATAAAGGTGTAGTGGTCAACTAATCCCGGACAGTATTTTAAGGTTTTCCTCGGCCGCAACGGGTGAAATGCCGCCGTTGAATGCATGAGGTCGTTGCCGGTTGTAGTAGTCCATCAAGTAGCTCCCAATATCCTTTTGAGCCTCAGGCAGATTTCGGTAACCCAGGGCCGGTATCCATTCCGATTTCAGGCTCCGGAATAGCCTTTCCATCGGTGCATTGTCCCAGCAGTTGCCACGCCGGCTCATGCTTTGTGTCATTCGATAGCGCCAGAGCCTCTGACGGAACTTTCGACTGGCGTACTGACTTCCCTGATCCGAGTGGAACATGACTTTCTCTGGACGACCACACTGTTCCCAGGCGTGATCCAGAGCTTTTACAACCAGGTCCGCATCCGGACTGGACGACATGGCCCAGCCAACAACCCGGCGAGCGTATAGATCCAGCACCATGCTGGCTGCTTCCTGTTTGAACTCAGGAGAAAAAGAACGTCGCTTTCTGGTCATCAGACACCTCGTTTATGATGGCGATCTTACCACCTACGTTGGTGTCCGGAATCATTGAACCACTACAGTCCTGGAGGAGCAGCACCGTGGAGGTTCTTCATAGATTCCACTCCTGATCATTTTGTCCAACTTCTTCTGTGCATCTCTCCTCAAGACACCGAATTATTGAAAGCGATGTCTTCAGGTCCTTAATCGTAATACCGTCCGTTAAAGCTTTGGCCCACCGTATTTGACGCTGGTCGGCGAGTCGGTATGTCTCAGCACCTTTATGTGTCAGGCCAACCAACTTCGCTCTCTTGTGATGGGGGTTTTCCGAATACTTTAAAAGGTCAGAATCGACTAAATCATTCACGACTCTTCGTACTGATTGTCGAGCCAACCCCATCCTGCGGGCGATTTGGGCAACCGTCAGGTCACGCTCTTCCAACACTATCGCCCCAAGTACCTGCCAGCGAGCACTGGTTAATCCCAAGTCGCCTACTAAGTTGTCGCCGGAATTCAGTAGAGCTCCGTTAAACCGAAATACTTCAAGAATGAGGTCTGTGGCGGCTTCGCTGAGCTCGGAATGTTTGTCCATGAGTTCAAGTCCAATTCAATTTGATTTCGTAAAGATAGAAGATTTGCATCAGATTGACAGCATACTGTCAATATGAGAGAAAGTTTTAGTGTTAGCGCAGCCTCCCTGTGTTCTCAACAACCGCTGTGTTGCTTTGGACTTCGTCCCATCGATAAAAATAGCATAAAAACAACATGTTACCGAGGAAGTGTCGATGAAAAAGGTTTTTTTCAGCCTCGCAATCGTGAGTCTCTTTTCCGGCTGCAGCCAGAATTCAGGAGGCCCAGCGGAAGGGGAATCGAGCGCACATCGTTGGGTACAAACCACCACGTTAGTGGAGGCCTCTGATTCATTCTTCAGTTTGACGGGAACAGTAAAAGCCCGTCACGAAGTGGAGCTAGCATTTCAGGTTGGCGGCAAAATCGATCGGCGATTGGTCGATGCAGGTCAGTCAATCAGGAAAGGTGATGTTCTTTTCGCGCTTGACCTTCGAGACCTTCGTCAATCTGTGGTTACTTCCCGGGCAAGGTTGAAGGCAGCAGAAGCAACCTTAGAGCTTGCTGAAAACGAATTTTCACAAGACAGTCAGCTGATTGAACAAGGCTATAAAAGTCGTCGGGAATATCAACGGACATTTCTGGCTCTAAAAGAGGCAGAGAACCAGCGCGATGCTGCCGAGGCCGAGCTGAGCCAAGCTCTGAATGCCCTGGACTACGGTGTGCTCAAGTCTGACAGCGACGGCTTCATTCTGGATGCCTTCGGGGAGCCGGGAGAAGTTGTAAGCGCTGGTCAAACTGTTGCGAAATTTGCCACGGATGCACAGCCTGAAGTTGAAGTTGATTTTCCCTCTGACCTATACCCGCCAGAGTCTGGTGAGCTTATCGTCGACGGTGTTGCGATTGCGTTGAAGCGAAGAGAAGTTTCGGGAGCTGCGGATCCTCTTAGTCGTACTTGGAAAACACGATATGCGATCGACCAAAAGCACCCGGGCCTCAGGTATGGTCAACTGGTCAAAACGCAATTTCGTGACAGTCAGCCCGACATACCTCTCTATAAAACCAAAATTTCATCCATTGATGAGAGAGGCGAAACTCCCCTAATTTGGACCGTCGACAATGGAGAAACGCTGCAAATCAGCATTTCTATCCACAAAATAGAAACGGAGTATGCTTGGGTCTCTAGTCCTGAGCTAAGAGACGGCCTGGAGGTTATTTCTCTGGGGACACATCTTCTCAAGCCTGGAATGGCGGTCCGCCCCGTCAGCGAGAGGGAAATCTGATGTCTTTCCCTAACCTCTCCAAAATAGCCGTTCGAGAGCGTTCGGTTACCTTATTCCTGATCATTATATCTCTTGTGGCGGGCCTATATGCCTTCAATTCCCTTGGACGCGCCGAAGATCCTGACTTCACTGTTCGGGTTATGGTGGTTTCGGTTCTATGGCCGGGAGCAACAGCTGAAGAACTCCAGGATAGTGTTGTAGACCGCTTAGAAAAGCGGATACAGGAAGTTAAAGACCTATATAGAATCGAAACGACAGTCCGGCAAGGTCGAGCCGACCTTCAAATCGAGTTTCAAGACTTTACCAAGGGCGAGAACGTTCCTGACCGCTTCTATCAGGTAAGGCGCCGAATGCAGGATGAAGCTGGCTCACTACCGGAAGGCGTAATCGGCCCCATCGTAAACGAGGACTTTGGCGATGTTTATTTCACTCTCGTAGCTCTGACTGCCTCAGGGATGCCGTTAAGAGAGCTCGTCAGAGACGTTGAAGAGATCAGAGATCGGGTGCAGCGCGTCTCTGGAGTCAAAAAGGCGGAAATCCTTGGTGAGCGTCTGGAGAGAGTTTTCGTTGACTTTGACATGAGTAAGCTGCAAGGGCTTGGATTATCCCTGCCTGACGTAGTCGAGGCGATTAATGGCTTTAACCGGCTTTTGCCCTCCGGCCACATTGTTACGGATGGACCCAAAGTATATCTCCGATTGAATAGTGACCTCTCAAATCTCCAGGCAATGCGAGAAGTACCAATCAGAATTGGAAATCAACTCGTTCAACTTGATGACATCGCCAACGTCTCCAGAGGATATGAAGATCCCCCCAGCTACCTCGTTCGCTCTCTTGGGGAGGATGCGCTGCTTATCGGGGTGGTTATGCAAGGTGGCGAGAATGGGTTGGAATTCGGTAAACGTTTAAGGGAATTCTGGGAAAGAGAAAGGGCTAACTTGCCTCTTGGCATGGAGCTCGACGTGCTGACGAACCAAGAAGAAGCAATTTCGGATGCTGTTAATCTTTTCCAGATCAAGTTTCTTATTGCCGTTCTTGTCGTGATGGCAGTAACTATGTTTGCCGTCGGGCTTCGAGCGGGAGTTGTTGTAGGGATCGCTATTCCGATAACTCTTGGACTCTCCTCTGTTGTCATGCTGGCGCTGGGTATCAACCTCGACAGAATCACTCTTGGTGCCCTCATCATTGCCCTGGGGCTTCTGGTCGATGACGCGATCATTGCTATAGAGATGATGATCGTGAAATTGGAAGAAGGTTGGGATAAGGTACGAGCCGCTGCTCATGCTTGGAACGTGACGGCAGCTCCAATGCTTTACGGTACTCTGGTTACAGTTGCTGGCTTTGTTCCTATAGGATTTGCTCAGTCAAGTGTCGGAGAGTATGCGGGTAACATTTTTTGGGTGCTAGCAATAGCACTTCTACTCTCTTGGCTGGTTGCGGTTTCTTTCACGCCCTATCTCGGCGTGAAGTTTCTGCCAGATAGCATCCCAAAGACTCACAATAACCAATCTGATACTTACTCTTCCCGCCCCTATCGCCTTCTCAGAAAGGTCATAACTGGTTCTCTGGCTCACCGAAAATCGGTGGTACTCACGACTTTTCTCCTGCTCATTGTCTCAGTTATTGGGTTGATAGGTCCCGTTGAAAAACAGTTTTTTCCAAGATCTGATCGTCCTGAGGTGCTCGTTAGCATTTATCACCCTCAGGGGACCTCTATCGAGGTAACAAACAAAACAGCCGAAAAGGTTGAAGATCTCATGGAAGATGCAAGTGGCATCAGATCGATGTCCACTTTCGTTGGCGCGGGCGCCCCTAGGTTCTTCATTTCAGCCAATCCCGAACAACCAAGCAGCGCATTTGCGAAGTTAGTTATGGTTGCTGAGGATGTGAAGGCGCGAGACAGTTTAATTACCATGCTTCGGAGCAGCGTTGCCGCTGGTCTCTTTCCTGAAGCGAGGATAAGAGTTGAAACACTGCTCTACGGCCCGCCCGTTGATTGGCCAGTCAGTATCCGAGTCCTGGGTCCCGAAGCAAATGAGTTGCGCAAACTTGCGAGAAAAGTTCGAGACGTTATTTCCGACCACCCCAACACAGAAAACACTCATCTTGACTGGGATGAGCGGACTCCCACACTGAACCTGGTCTTCGACACCGACAAACTCCGACTGTTCGGATTGACGCCAGAAGACGTTTCTTATCAGCTTCAGTTCCAACTATCTGGATTGACATTAACAACGTTGCGAGACGGTATCCGTTTGGTCCCAGCAGTAGGTAGAGCTCAAGCTGAGGATGCTGAGCAAATTCAGGATCTGGAGATTGTGAGCAAAGATGGGCGTCGAATTCCTTTTAACCAGATCGGCGAAGTCGATGTCGTCTATGAGGAACCTGTCATAAAGCGTTTTAACAGAGAGTTGTTCATTTCCGCCAACGCCGATGTCCGTGGAGCACAAGCGAAAGATGTCACGGCCGACGTTTGGGCGAATTTGTCGGATCTCCGCGAGCGGCTTCCTGCAGGTTATTCTCTTCAAATTGGCGGTGCCGTTGAGCAATCTGCAAAAGGCGAGAAATCCATTCAAGTTCTGCAACCTCTAATGATTGTCTTGATGCTGATATTCGTGATGCTACAGATGCGCTCTTTCAGAGGAACACTCGTTGTATTACTCACCGCACCGTTAGGTTTAATTGGCGCTGTAGCTGCGATGTTGATGTTTAGCCAACCATTTGGATTCGTCGCAACGCTTGGGATTATAGGTCTTGCGGGCATTCTAATGCGCAATACGCTCATTCTGACCCAACAGGTCTCTGACAATGTCAGCTCTGGCATGCAGATTCGGAACGCTGTCGTTGAGGCGGGGGTTCAAAGGTCTCGGCCAGTCATTCTGACTGCACTGGCAGCGGTATTGGCTTTTATTCCACTTACGGTGGATAGCTTTTGGGGGCCTCTCGCATACGTTCTGATTGGTGGGGTCTCGCTTGGCACTGTCGCCACTTTGATATTTGTTCCAGCGCTTTACGCAATGCTATATCGATTACCTAGTCAGGGCCGCGAAGATTCGTAAGAGTAAATGTCAAAGCAATTAATTTTTGATGATCTGAGGGGTTAATCTAAACAAGACGCCTTCGTACAAGCATGAGTTTTACCTCGCCACAGCGGACAGCTCCTAGAAGAGGCTGGTGAGTGTCATGTGGATCGGGGGACTCCAGCGTGTGAGCCGGGCGTTATTCCCGAATCCGAATGTTCGCTTTGCGACCAGGCTGGACAAAGGCAAACATTCATCGCGCACTTAATCCGAGCCCGCCTTCCCCGGATTTTCTGACAATGAGTGGTACTGAAACGAGGTCAGTCTTCGGAGCTGGATTTTTCCATTCTGGGTGGATTTAATACTTGGTCAGGGTCAAACTTCCAAGGCGATTTTGCATCTAAAGGTTCCAAAGAACTGTAGTGGTCAACTAATCCCGGACAGTATTTTAAGGTTTTCCTCAGCGGCAACGGGAGAAATACCACCGTTGAACGTGTGAGGTCGTTGCCGGTTGTAGTAGTCCATCAGATAGCCACCAACATCTTTTTTGGCCTCAGGCAGGTTCCGATATCCCAAGGCCGGTATCCACTCAGATTTCAGGCTCCTGAACAGCCTCTCCATCGGTGCGTTGTCCCAGCAGTTGCCACGTCGGCTCATGCTTTGTGTCATTCGATAGCGCCATAGTCTCTGACGGAACTTACGGCTTGCATACTGGCTTCCCTGGTCCGAATGGAACATAACTTTCTCTGGGTGACCGCGCAGTTCCCAGGCGTGGTCCAGAGCTTTGACGACCAGATCTGCATCCGGACTGGATGACAACGCCCAACCAACAACGCGGCGAGCATACAGATCCAGCACGACAGCCAGATAACTCCACCGCTGGCCGCTCCAGACGTAGGTGATGTCACCACACCAAGCCTGATTGGGCCGGTCTACCGTGAACTCGCGGGCCAGGTGGTTCGGGATATCCGGTCGTTCGACCGTGGCCTGCTTGTAAGCGTGAGGGCCTGGCTGCTTACAGATCAGCCCCAACTCGCTCATCAGACGTCGAACCTTGAAGCGCCCGACGACAATGCCTTCTTCGCTGAGTAAGCCCTTTATTGTCCGGCTGCCGGCAGAGCTGCGGCTCTTCGTGAACAGCCGGTTTACCTGGGCCTTCAGGGCCAGACGCTCAACATCCACACGGTTCCGCCGTTGGCGGTATTCGTAGTAACTAGAACGACTGATATCAAACGCATTGCAGACCATTTCAACAGGTATTCGCTCACTCAACTGGTCTATCAGCGCGTACGATTCATGTCGTCCGACATCAAGAGAGCGGTAGCCTTTTTTAGT
>MRWF01005188.1_pt1 | contig 46238 bp, 48 predicted proteins | sample 1013331 | NCBI WGS metagenome assembly MRWF01 (sample SAMN06117577, study PRJNA244670) | biofilm metagenome | biome: Water; feature: Cathode Biofilm; material: Biofilm; isolation source: microbial consortium enriched at the cathode of a solar microbial fuel cell | place: USA: District of Columbia ... | reverse complement strand
TACCGGGCCTGGCAGCCATCCCAGTGCATGCACCCGACCATTGGTGTGGATGGGCCTTTGGTGTTTGATATCGTGGACACCTGGAATGAACGTAGCCTGGGCGGCTGTGAATATCACGTGACCCATCCCGGTGGCCGGAATTTCGAGACTTTGCCGGTGAACTCGTTCGAAGCGGAAGGCCGCCGCATGGCGCGCTTCTTCCGGATGGGACACAGCTCGGGGCAACAGCCCCTGCGGCCGGTTCCGGAGCATCGGGAGTTTCCGTTTACCCTGGATCTGCGATATCACAAATAAGATGCCTGGACGTGTGGTTTGATGCTGGCTCCGGAGAGTAGAAAGCGGCTATGCTTCCAGCTCACTGACTAACGGAGCCTGAATTCAAGGTGGCGAAGCAGCAAGCAGTTACTGACATCCTCCGCCAGTACCATCCGGTGCCGGACCGGTTTGATGAGCTTGGCACCGAGGGTTCCGGGCCCAAGTCGCATTGGCGGCCGTTGTTGCAGCAGCTGAACCTTGAGTCTGTCGCCGGTCTGAATCTCAGGGCTCAGGCGGTTTCCAATGCCATCGCCGAAGATGGCGTAACCTACAACGTCTATGAAGATCCCCGCGGCGATACCCGACCCTGGGAGGTGGATCTGTTGCCGCTGGTGTTGGGCGCCGATGAGTGGCAGTGGCTCTCGAAAGCCGTCGCCCAGCGTGCAGAGCTCCTGGACAGCGTTCTGGCCGATCTTTACGGCGAGCAGTCGCTGTTAAAAGAAGGTCTTATGCCTCCGGCCCTGGTTTATGGGCAGGCGGGTTTCCAGTGGCCCTGCCAGGGGATTCAGCCTGCCGGGGGCCGGTTTCTGCACCTGTATGCCGTGGATCTGGCGCGCGCACCAGACGGCGGTTGGTGGGTGATGGCAGACCGTACCCAGGCGCCCTCCGGCGCCGGTTACGCCCTTCAGAACCGGCTGGTGATTTCCCGGGCGTTCCCGGCGCCATTCCACAACCTGCCGGTGACCAACCTTTCGGAATTCTTCCAGGGCTTCCAGAACAGTCTGGCGGGCATGTCGCCAGCCGGAACCGAGTCACCGCTTTGCGTTCTGCTGACCCCGGGCCGTTTCAACGAAACTTATTTCGAACATGTGTTCCTGGCTCGTTACCTGGGTTTGCCGCTGGTCGAGGGCCAGGATCTGACCGTGCGCGACGACACCGTCTACCTGAAAACGCTCCAGGGCCTGCGGCGGGTACACGCCATTTATCGCCGGCTGGACGATGGCTTCTGTGATCCGCTGGAGCTTCGCGCTGATTCCGTGTTGGGGATTCCCGGGCTCCTGGGTGCGGTGCGGGCAGGCAAGGTGCTGATGGCCAATGCCCTTGGTTCGGGGGTTCTTGAGAGTGCGGCGTTATTCGGCTTTTTGCCGGAGATTTCCAAGAAGTTGCTGGGCTCCTCTCTGGCCATGCCTTCGGTGGCGTCATGGTGGTGCGGTGAGAAACCGGCCCTGGACTATGTCATCGAGCACCTGGACGAGCTGGTCATTAAACCGGCCTTCGCGAGCATGCGAATGGAGCCGGTGTTCGGTTACCAGGTGAAAGGTGCAGAGCGGGACGCCCTGATCAAGAAGATGCATGCCCATCCCCATGCTTTTGTTGGCCAGGAGCTCGTCCATCTTTCCCAGGCGCCGGTCTGGAAGGGGGATCCGGAGCAGCCGCTGGCCACCCGGTCCATCGGGCTGCGGCTGTTTGCGGCGGCCACACCCTCCGGCTGGCGGGTCATGCCCGGCGGGCTGACCCGGGTCGCCATGGATGCGGGTGTGGAAGTCATCTCCATGCAACGGGGTGGGCTGTCGAAGGACACCTGGGTACAGGCTCGCTACACGGCTCCCTCCAAGTCACTGATCAAGAAACGGCTGCAGGTGTCCGACCTGCTCGACGGCGAGCGGGACACGCCCTCCCGGGTGGGGGAAAACCTGTTCTGGATGGGCCGGCACTCGGAGCGGGCGGAGGGAACTGCCCGTTTATTGCGGGCGGCGTTCAACCGCCTGTCGGGCCACGACCAGGCCAGTGAAGAAGCCCTGCTCGGGCTGCAACAGGCGGCCGAGCAATTCGGGACCCTTCCGGAGCCTGAAGAAGATGCGGTCCCCGAGCCGCTTCCCGACGCCTTGTTGAGAGCGGTGAGTGACCTGCAATTTCCGGGTTCAATCGCGTCGATTCTCCAGGCCCTGCTGTTCAACGCCAGCCAGGTCCGGGACCGTCTGTCTTCCGACAACTGGCATACGCTCAATCGGGTGGGCAAGCCCCTGAGCCCGGCGCCAACCACGCCGGACCGGTCGATTCGGGCACTGAACCTGGTGTTGCTGGACTGCATCTCCCTGGCGGGCTTTGCGATGGATGACATTACGCGGGATGCCAGCTGGGTTTTCCTGGTGATCGGCCGGCGCCTGGAGCGACTGGCCAATCTCTGTACGCTGATTTGCGTGCCCCTGTTCAGCGACCGGTTCAGCCGCCATGCCATGCTCGAGTGGCTTCTGGAAGTGGCCAACTCGGAAGTCACCTACCGCACCCGGTACCGTCGGACACCGGAGCTTCTGGGGGTACTCCATACCCTGGTGATAGACGCAAGCAATCCTCATTCGGTGATGTTCCAGCTGCGCCAGCTGCAGAAGGACCTGCCGGAGATGGGGCGTAAAACCGGTCAGCTGTTTCCGCCGGATCTGAACGAATCGCTGCAGCGGCTGCGAGCGCTTGATTTGCATCCGTTTGAGCGCAAGCGCCCGGACAAAGCCTGTGAAGCCCTGGCGGAGCTATTGTGTGACATCCGGTCGGAGGCCTATCGTGTCTCTGATGAAATCCAGCGGCAGTGTTTTATTCACACCCGGTATTCCGACCGGTCTGTGAACCCGGATTGAGGCGCCTGTCATGACATTTGTCCGTTACCATGTGCGTCATGAGACCCTCTACCAGTACGATCAGGTGGTGGGGGAGTCCCACCATTTGCTGAGGCTCACGCCGCGGGCGTTGCCCTGGCAGCGGAATCTTGAGCATCACCTGGCGATCTCACCGGAACCCTCCGCAAGGCGGTCCTTCCTGGACTGTTTTGGCAACCGGATTACGAAGATTCATTTCACCGCCGACCACGAGTACCTGGAGATCATCAGCGAATTCTGGGTGGAGCTTCGTGAGCGTCCGAAGCCCTCGGCAGCCGCTGCAAAAGTTCCCTGGGAAACCGTGCGTGACAGCCTGCGGTACCGAGCCGACAGGAAGTTCCCGCCAGACCATCTTCAGGCCACGGCGTTCCGGTTTGTCTCCACCAATGTGCCCATTGATTCCCAGTACGCCGCCTATGCCCGGGAGGCGTTCCTTCCGGGACGCCCGCTGGTGGAGGCGGCCGATGCCCTGATGCGGATGATTCATCGCGATTTCAGCTTCGATGCAACGGCGACGGAAACCTTCACTCCGGTCGAGCAGGCGTTCAAGGCCCGTCGCGGGGTCTGCCAGGATTTCTCCCATATCATGATTGCCTGCCTGCGCTCGGTGGGCCTGGCCGCGCGTTACATGAGCGGGTATATCCTGACCCATCCGCCCGAGGGCAAGGAACGACTCGTCGGTGCCGATGCTACCCATGCGTGGGTGGCCGTCTTTGTGCCGGATTTTGGTTGGCTGGAACTGGATCCAACCAATGCCCTGCGGCCGGATCTGGAACACATTACCCTCGGCTGGGGCAGGGACTTTTCCGATATCACACCGATGCGGGGTGTCCTGCTGGGCGGTGGTGGACATGAACCGGAGATTGCCGTGACCGTGGTGCCCGAGGAGGAGTTCGCCTCTCTGTACGGCGACGGCGAAACCTATCTGGAAGAACTGTCGACTTAACCGAATTCACCCGTCCGGCTGTGGTTAAGCTTATCCATACGTTCACTTCCTTACGGCAGAGTGCCGCGTAGCAAGCTATGCTTGCGGGCTTTCGATGGCACCCGGACGACACGGAATGATTGAAACGTTTTTCTCGACTTACATCAGCAGCACCATTCGCTTCCTGTTCCTGCTGGCGCCTTTTTTCGTGGTGACCATGTTCCTGGCGCTGACCAGGGGCCTGCCAGCAACCGAGAAAACATCGATTATCCGCCGAGCCTGCGTTTCGGCCTTTCTGATGGGCGTCATTCTGTTCTTTGCCGGCCCGCTGTTGTTCAGCGCCATCGGCATCACGCTGAATTCGTTCCGGATCGGTGCCGGTTGCCTGCTGTTCCTGACCGCCATCAGCCTGGTGACCAGTGGTACCCGGAATCACGCCACCGGGCTGCCTGATGAGGACCGTGATGACATTGCCGTTGTGCCTCTGGCGATTCCGGTGATGATTGGTCCGGCCACCATTGGTGCAATCATGGTGTATGGCGCCGAGCTTAACCGGGTATCCGAAGTGGCAGGCGGGCTCCTGGGGCTGGTATCCAGCCTGCTGATCCTCGCGGTGCTGCTGCACCTGTCCGGCTACCTGGAGAAGGTGCTGGGCAAGACCGGCCTGAACATCATGTCCAAGATCAGCGGTCTGATCCTCTCTGCCATGGCGGCTGAAATCGTGCTGACAGGCATTGCGGGTTTCATTGCCTCCACCTAGAGTATCGCGGGACAGGTTTTCGCTGCAGGGTGTCTGATGTCTGCCAATACCATTGAGCACAATCGCAAACGATACGATTTCTCCGGCGTGGAGTCGGTGTGGCTGTTTGGTTACGGCTCGCTGATCTACAAGGTGGATTTCCCCTTTCTGGAGCAGCGCCCGGCGTCGATTCGCGGGTGGGAAAGGCGGTTCTGGCAGGGTTCCCACGATCATCGGGGCACGCCGGAGGCCCCCGGCCGCGTGGTTACCCTGGTAGAAAAGCCAAATGCTGTCTGCAAGGGCATGGCGTTCAGGGTGTCACCCAAAGTGTTCGAGCACCTGGATGTCCGTGAAAAGAACGGCTATCTGCGCCTGAGCATCACGCTCACCTTCGACGATGGCAGCCATGCCGACGGCCTGGTTTACATTGCCACCGAAGACAACGAAGCCTTCCTGGGCCACGCGCCGGACGCGGATATTGCCCGCCAGATCGCCTCTGCCTCAGGCCCCAGTGGCCCGAATGCCGATTATCTCTTGCGCCTTGCAGAGTCCCTGAGGGCAATGGGTGCGGATTGCCCGCACACCTTTGCCATCGAATCCCACCTGCGTGATGAGTTGAGCTAAGTCCGTTTAAGTTTGCTTTAAGGTTCGGGGAGCACACTCACCAGACCTTGAATCACACTTATCCCGGAAAATCCCATGGGCTTGTCCTCAAAACCCACTCTTCACGCGCAGCCGTTTGTGCATAGCGGAACCGGTCGGTTTCAATGGCCTGCAATCAAACCGCATTGGCTGGTGTTGATCAGCGCCCTTGCACTGACCTCTCTGTATAACGGTCCTTTCTACACCGCCATTGATCGATACGTCGGCTTTGATCAGCCGATGCTGATGTTCAAACTCGCGTTTTTGTTGCTGCTGGTCAACCATCTCCTGATCGGCCTGTTTTCGGCACGATTTATCCTCAAGCCGGTACTGGTGTTTCTGTTTTTGAGTGCAGCGCTCAGTGGGTATTTCATGAACGCGTATGGCGTGCTGATCGACAAGCACATGCTGCAGAACGTGTTCGAAACCGATGTGCAGGAGGCTCGCGGCCTGCTGAGCCTCGGACTGCTTGTGCACATGGCGCTCTTTTTTGTGATTCCGGTTGTGCTGCTTTTTCTGGTTCGTGTGAGCTGGCCGGCGGGCCTGAAAAGGGTCACTCACTGGTTGGCCCCGATCATCGTTGATATCGCTCTGATTCTGGTACTGGCGTTGACCAGCTATCAGGAGATGGCTTCAACGTTCCGTAATCACCGCGACATCAAGGATCTTGTGGTGCCGGTGAACAGTGTTGCTGCCCTGGCATCGCTGGGTAGCAAGGTGGCTGCGGCGCAGTTTCCCCAGGAATACCAGCAGGTGGGGCTGGATGCGACGGTTTCTCTCCCGGTTTCCGATCGCAGCAGACCCAATCTGGTGGTTTTCGTTCTTGGCGAAACTGCGCGCGCAGACCATTTTGGTCTGAATGGCTATCAGCGCAATACCACCCCGGAGCTCAGTAAACTGGCCCGGCAATCGGGCGGAACACTGGTCAATTTTCCCCGGGTATCCTCCTGCGGGACCGCAACGGCCTTGTCGGTGCCCTGTATGTTTTCGTGGCTGGGCAGATCGGATTACGATGAAGCCGTGGCCAAGAACAGTGATAACTTCCTGGATGTCATGACCCGCGCCGGCATTGTCAGTACCTGGCTGGATAATAACTCTGGCTGCAAGGGCATGTGTGACCGGATTCCGACCGTTCGTCCGGAGGATACCGACCTCTGCCAGGGCGAGTACTGTGATGATCTGGTACTGCTGAGGGGTGCCCATCAGCAGCTCGATGCCGCAGACAACAATGACCATTTCATGGTGCTGCATCAGCTTGGCAGTCACGGTCCCGAGTACTACAAGCGCAGCAAACCGGACCAGAAAAAGTTCCTGCCCGAGTGTCAGAGCAATGAACTGCAGAGTTGTGACCAACAGGCCATCATCAACGCCTACGATGACAGTATTCTGGTAACCGATCGCTTGCTCGGAGAAACCGTGCGCATGCTGAAATCCATGCAGGCGGATTACAACACTGCTCTCGTGTATGTCTCTGACCATGGCGAGTCACTGGGCGAGGGTGGCATCTACCTGCACGGTATTCCTTACATGCTGGCGCCGGAGGCCCAGACCCATGTGCCCATGGTTGTGTGGTTGTCAGACGGTTTCCGGATGGATAACCGGATTGATGCCGAGTGCGTCAACCGGATCGCATCGCAACCGTTGAGCCACGACAACCTGTTCTCCTCCATGCTGGGACTGATGAACGTGAAGACCGGGGCGATCAAGCCGTCGCTCAATATTTTCGAGGACTGCAGAACCACCTGAGGCGCTGAACGTTTTCTTCACCTTCTGACAGAAAATTCGACACTACCGGCCATTCAAACGTCAAGCTGACGGGGCCTTGCGTAAAGATCCTGCAAAGCCGGCCCCAAGGCACTGACATTCGCTCCCGCTTCGATAATCTGGGTTCAGAGGCATCCGGCACTGGGTCCGGATGCGAGATCTGTCTCTGAGCAGAACGGGAGAATCATCATGAAGCGACTGTTGATCGGAAGCCTGGTAACGGCATTCCTGATGGCATCGGCTCCGGTGATGGCCAACGACGATGACCGCCGTGGTCACGGCTGGCAAAAGCACCATGAACGGGGGAGTGCGCTACCCCCGGGCCACCAGAAAAAGTTCCTGCAGGCCCACTATCGGGACGACCGTCACCATCGGCACCACCACAAACCACGGCACTACAAGAAGCATCAATGGGACCGGAAGTACCACGATCGCCACAGGTACCACGGTGACAAACGCGGATGGGGCAAGAAACACAAGCGGGATGTCTATCGCGACAGATACGATTCTCGGCGCGACTGGCACCGTCACCATTCGGGCCATTACCGCATCAAACTCGGCTATGGTGACGGATTGCCGCCGGAGGCCCGTATCGGTCGGATTATTCACGACACTCACGTGCTAATTGAATCTTCCCGGCACTGAATGATTCCTCCTGGTTCCGGCGCCCCTGTTGCTCCGGGACCGGGTTGAACCCCCTTGCAGGTTCCTTGCGCCGGTGCTGCAGACCAATGAGCAGCAGGGGCACCACAATCATCAGGCTGCCTGCCAGGAACCACAGGTCGGGCACTTCACCGAACCAGATCCAGCCAATCCCCACGGCCCAGATAAGGCCCGTGTATTCGGCACTGGTGACCTGGTTGGCATCCACCTGCCGATAGGCCAGCAGTACGGTTATGTTGTAGCCGAGAATAAACAGCGCCGAGCCCATGGCACCGATCAGGATGCCAGAATCCCATTGGGCGCCTTCCCACCAGGCCAGTGCACCCGCTGCGGGCAGAATCAGCAGGTAATTCAGGAACAGTTTGTGAACGGTGCTCTGCTGTTTCGGCAGTTTTCGGACCAGCACGGCGTTGATGGCCAGGGCAAAGGCTGAGCCAAGCGCCGCCACGGCCGCCCAGTTGAATTCCACCGGCCTCAGGATGAGCACGATGCCGGCAAAGCCGCTGAACACAGCGCTGACACTCAGCGGCGTGAGTTTTTCCCGGAACAGGAATACCGAGAGCACCATCACCAGGATGGGCGCGGCGTAGAACACGGCGTTAGCGGTCGCCAGCGGCAGGTTGGCCAGGGCGACTACCATGCAAAGCAGGCCGGCCAGGTGGATGTGGGCCCGGAAGGTGTGGATTTTCAGGCCGGCGAACAGGTTTTTCCGGTCCAGTTGCCCGGCCATTGGCAGCAGGAGTGCCAGGGTGATCAGGCAGCGCAGGAAGGCAAACTGGAACACCGGGGCGCCGGGTTCGAGGAGTTTGATGAACACGTCAGAGATCAATGCCATGGCGTTGCCGATCACCAGCAGCAGGATGGCGCTGTTTACGGTTTTTCCTGACATGTTTTTCTCCTTTGCTCTTCAAGTTCGGGTGCAAGAGCAAATCGAGTGGCTCCCTCCGAAAACCGCTGTGAATACGTCCCTGTACGCTTGCTCTCCGCCATCCATGGCTCCGAGCATTTTCGGAGGGAGCCACACGATCTGCTCCCGTAACATGTGTCAGTCCAAGGCTGGGGTGAGATTCTGGGGGTTGAGGAATCAGGAGGTTAGAGAGGGGTCGCCAACATGGCAATTAGAGATGTCAGACTTAACGTGAGATTTGTTGTCGCTTTCCCACGGAAGCATGAGATTTTTCTGGAAAAGGTCAACTAAAACATTGACCTATATTCAATGGCAGTAAGTAATAGCATTGAAATTAGGGAAGGTAAAGTGAATTCGCTTTAGCAACGAATTTGGAATCTGGCTGGTGTGTTCAATAAGCGGGGAGTGATTGAGGCAGAGCGGTAGCGTAAAAAGGTTTTGATCGGATTGTGAATTAAACGGCGATTTCAGTCATACCTTTCAAAAGGCAGACTTAGCGGAAAAGCTGAATCCGTGAATCAAAGTAGTCTTTCCGAACGCATGACATATTCGCAGAACGATTGATTGTCTACCCTGGGTTCAAACCGATGTTCTCCTACCCATTCGAGTAAATTAGCAGCTACAAGCTTGCGAATGTGCTGCCGACTGCAATTTAGCGCTTTGGTGGCACGCTTCATTGACAATCCTTGAGCGTCGGTACGAATGAGCTGATCAGTCAGCCACTTTTTGAGTATTTTGGGATGGACAAATAGACTTTTCACTCCGCGGGTATCTGAGAAACCACCATCGACCCGATTCAGTATTACGTCATTCGCGAGTTGCCCAAACGTTACCGGGAATCTTGAGAAAATTGTGTTGTCAGGAAATATTTCTATCGACTCGTTTGGGCGTGGTCGCTTTTGGATGATTTCCCTGAATTCACGCAGGTCGAATCTGCGACTTGTTGAATACTTGACGTTTTTGTGAGATTTCAGCACATCCCATCTGAAATAGTCTTGGGCAGATTCTTCGCTCAACCCCAGTATTTTTGCGAAGGAAATCACATTCGTCTGAAATCGATAGTTCGACTGTTCGTCCGACTCCAGTGCTTTGTCACGCCTAGATTGAGATATGTAAGCAGTGGTTTCTGAAAAAGCGTTTTCGGCGAAAGGTAACTCCTTGGTTGGCAGGGCTTGCTCGCTGGGACCTCGCCACTCTTTGACTAAGAGAGAGCGGAAATTGTTGCAGGGGGCTTCAACAAAATCCTGACCCAAGAAATTCAGCTGGCCTCTCTTCTCTTGGCACTGTTTGCGCCAGGCTGCATTTATTGATGGGCTTTCAAGCAGCGAATAGGCGCGGGCAACGTACCTGGAGTGTTCCATCATCTTTGGACAGCTTCTTACAGACTCGCAGACTAAGTCGAAAGGACGCATCGCAACCACTATCGCGAGACAGATGTCCTGCAATAGTGATTCGTCCACGTCGCTGGATGCAGTCGCCATGTCATCCCAAAGCTGACGCTCTGTTGTAGAGATCTCAGACGGTTGGCAGGAATCGAGTTCGTTCCAGCTTTTTCCGCAGTGCGGACAGCCGATGAGCAGACTGCTTGTCCACTTAAGTTCTCTATCACATTTCGGACAGTGCGACGTCAGTAGACACTCATGCTCCGGGCAGTGTGCCGTTACGGCGAGACCCCATCTCCAATCCAAGATGCCTTGCTCGGAAACGCAGGCCGTACAAATTCTGGGGAAGCCGAGCCGCAGGTCGAAAATCATGCGCCATTTTGAATAAAGCCACCTTAAGTGCGCTCTTTCCTTGAATCGCATCCGGTGTTTAGTCAGAGGCTTTTCGAGTTTCCGTTCCAACGCACTGAATATATGCTTAGAAGGCATTTCAAGCCAGCCAAAATAACCAGGCGCGGGCGTCGGCTCGCAGTCTAAGTATTTGACGATCTCAGAATGCTTAAACACACAGTTCAGCTTTCCGATGCGTAAAAGGAAGCCATTGAACGACTCATTTTCAATGGGCTCTGGTCGGACGGCAAACCTTTTCATCGTTGAATATCCCAGTTCTTTTTGTTCTCGATAGCCGCCTTCCTCGTCGCCTTCTCAGCCCGTTCTCTGACCCGATCAAAAGGCGCATTTAACGGGTTGAAGTTCCCTAGATCCGGGTTCATTGACGTTTTGGAGAGCGCCCGGGCGAGGTCATTCCTCGTGATTGTTTCGCCTGGTTCTGCGTCCATCAGAGCCATTACGATGAGGCTTGCGATTAATCGAGGAATTCCCTTAGTTGCAACGTATAGGCGGACTATCATTTCTTTGCTCGCCATTGGGACGATCTTCACGCTCTCGCGCTCGAGACGGTTTTTACACGCTCTGAGGTAGGAACCGAAAACGTTGAGATCGGCGTCTGTATCGACTTGGAACGGTGTTAAGCGCGTTTGATGCTGAGCAAACCGCTGATACAGCTCCTCGTAATGCGCTATCGATCTGTAGCCGGCAGGCGTGCCCGCCATCACTACGGCGAGCTTGTGCTGATCCATCATGAGTTTGATGTGGTTGACGACGCCGCGGGTATTTGACTTTGCCTGCTCGCGCAAGAAGTGCTGAAACTCGTCGAAGATGAGTAGCTCAACCCCTCGCTCCCGAATAAATTCGTCGAGCTTTTGCTTCAGCTCGTCAACCGTGCCCTTGGTAGATGCCTCGAAACTCGACGCCAAAAGAATTGCATGAATCAGTGACTTGAGCGTGGGCTCCGCGGGTACGGAGACATGAATGACAGGCTCTTTCGAGCGCTCTGGACTCTCCAAGTCTTTACGCCCTTCCACATACTTCCTGGAGTAGGACTCAAGGATTGAAGATTTGCCAAGGCCTGGAATGCCCATCAGTAGCATGCCCGTCCCCTCGATGCCGGACATTTGATGAGTCCGACGAATATTGTCTAATGCTTCTTGGAAGCGTCCATGTCGCGTTCGCCATTCTTTAAAAGCAACTACGGCAGGATTGAGGTCAGGCAGACTTTGTTCGTCATGATCAATCATCTTCGTACTCTCCATCCTGGCCGTACTCTTCAGAGCGGGTTTCAAGGGACTCGTAGGGCATCGAGTTACCGCCCACAGGAGGGTTAGACAGTGACCTGTCTTCCTCTAAGGATTCGTTGATCAGCTTCTCAACATCATTTACCGGGGCTGGCCGTGTTCGCCGGGAGCTGACTCTACGCATATTGGCATCATGTCCTTCGTTGGCATTAATGATGGCTCGGCTTGATCTTGCCTTTCGTGGGCCCGTATAGCCCTTGTCGGCATAGTGGCTTGCACGTCGAGCCTTCCATTCAGCGTGAGTTGTGCCAGGCTCAATGTCCTGGTCAGTGACGAACGCTGAGAAGACTTCGTCGCTTAAAGGATCGATGACGTTAATGCGTGAAATGTCATTATGCGTGTACTCCACTTGTACCTCGGCGGGCTCATTCATGCTCCTGAGAACCATGCCGATTCTCTTCAATCTGTTCTCGGGATCGTTGTACCGAAGGTTGTTCAGTTGGATCCCTTGGTGGCCGTGTGGACCCGAGATAGTGCAGATCCTGGTTTCACCCATGGTGTGTTTGAGCCGCTCAAAATTGACCGGCAGGTGCGGTGGAAATACTCGAGCCTGCTCTACCCAAACCTCATAGGGCGTTCGATTCGATAGGCCGCGGTGCGGCGTTTGGTGATACTCGTCAACCACCCACTCGTAGAGTGCGGTGCGGAATTCCTGCAACGTCATAGATGCCTTCTCTTTGATCGTTGCATCCAGATTTGGTCGGTCCGTATGCTTCCCGCAGTACCCATGAAGAGTCTGAGCAAAGCGAGTGCGCAGCGTATTGAAAAACCGTTCGATAAACGGTTTTTGCCAACCGGCGTAGGTTTGAACGATTTGGGATTGGCTCCCGGCGTCTAGGAGAAACGCGTGGGTTTTCATGCTGACATAGCCAGGGCCGCCATCGCTTACGAAAACCTCAGGCACGCCGTACATCGGCCAGTCATTTTCCAGTCCAGCTGGCAGTAAATCGGGGCCTTTGGGGCCGATTGAGTGCTTGTAGCTGTCAATGACTGGGCCAGCAGACTCACCTCGTCCCACCTGAACGACCAGGCCAAGTATCGCGCGGGAATACACGTCGATGACTCCGAAGATGGTCACCGGGCCCAGGTATCGACCGTTTTCATCAGTCACTCCAATTGAGAGATTGACTGCATCGGCTTCCACTCGCTCCAGAATCCGATCAGTTCTGAGTTTTTTGGTTGCGTTACGAGCGGCCGCTTTCGCAGCGCGCCGGCCCTGCCGCCTTTCGATAGCCTCAATCGGAGCCACACATTCTCTCGTCCACTTTCGAAACGTCTCCCGGCAGGGCCTTTCAGCGTCTTTTCCAAACCTGAGCTCAAAGGATTCAACGAAGCAGTCGTAAGCGTACTGGACTGTCGGATTCCCAAGCTGGAGGTAATAATCGTCGATGATTTCGAGGGCGAAATCTTGGACATCCTGTGAAAATGAGGATTGGCGATGGCGGGTCTGTTTTCCTAGCATGGATGCGACTCCGTGTGAGTGTGTCTTTGATTTCTTTGCCCAACGGGCAAGTGTTGAGTGGGATATCGGTTTGGTATCCCCGATTTCTCGAGCGACTCGTGCAATGACCTGTTTTCGGATGGCGATTCCGCCAATGCCTCCTTTTTTGGTAAGCCGGTTCAATTCGTCGATGTAGGCTGAGCGTCTTTCGAGCTCTTTAAGATCCCCTATTGAAAGATCCGGGGCTTTCGGAGCAGCGACCTTGTCTTTTGGAACGAGATGAAGAGTTGTCCCAAAAGCTGCCTCGATTTCGGTGCTGGGTTTAATGACTGGCTGATACCTTGAATCATCAAACGTGAGCACACAGTTCGAGTCTGGAAGCATCGTTATCGTTGCTGCTAGACCTTCAAATAAGACGCGGTTGCCGGTCACTGCGATGGAATTCAACATTGCTTTCTTGCTCCTTACAAAAGGGATTGGATGTGGATTTGTCACCACGTAAATTGCATCTCCGACCATGGTTTGGTCAGATCGCATTGGAGTAGTTGATGCGCTACCGCTCGGCGAATGAACGAAATATCCAACCGCAGATCATTGAGTAATTTGTTCATTACCTGCATTGACGCGGTGCGGACGTCTGTCGCGTCCAGAAGCGATTCGAATTCAGAAATTGGCGGCGGTGTGTCGAGCACCGGCATTAGAAAGCGAAGGTTCTGAGCCTGATTTCCAGGCCGGATGTCATCTTCTGTTAAAACTCGAAACGATAGGCCTCGCTTCCCGAAAAATCGATTAAGCTTCTCGGCTTTGCGAAGAAATTCCGGCCGGGTCGCGGCCTTTCGAGTTTTCACCTCATCGACGTATTGAACGCCCTGTTCGACGATCAAGAAATCCGGTGTGTAACGTCTGGGTCGCCCTTCAAGATGGAACTGGATCGAAAACGGTTGGCTTTCGACGGATTCCGCCGTTTTCTTGAAGCGGATCAGATTCAGATAGTCGAGCTCGAGTGTGCTTTCGACCGCGTACACCCGACCGTAATGGCGGGAATAGGCCATATAAGAAGACCGAATCGGTGATTGTTTCACTAACTGACGTTGTTGCATGCTTCGCTCCAGTTTCGTTTGTTCGACATCATTGAATAGTTCAAAAATCAGCCATCGCAAAATTTAAAGCATTAAAAATCAATGACTTATTTATGATTATGCAATGTTGCCGCCTGTCCGTTCACAGGTAAGTAACTAAATTGCAGAGCAAAACCGGACAAAAAAATTGGAAAAATTTGAGGTTTTTTGCGGAAAAGCCTCAGATTAATTATTGGTAATGTTTTAGAGCGCACAGAGAAGGAAGTGTTGTATGGATTACTCGACGGGCCCTGTGAGTACAGAAGAGATCGGACGTGTTGCGATGCACGATGGTGTAAAACAGGGGGCGCTTTCAGTCGTTAAAAAGAAGTTGGGCCACATTCTCGGGACAAGCAGAGATTCCGAAGTACACCAAGTTGCAGAAGATGCTTTGAATGAGGTCACGGTGCATCTATTGAATGCGATTCAAGCCGGCACCAGCTCATTGAAAGCCGAAGAAAGCGACGGGGAAGTCGATATTCTTAAACACCCCGTTGCGCGTTACTTGATCTCTGGCGTTGCACATTACTGCAATGACCGGCTCAAAAGGTGGTCGGTTAACAACGAAAAAGGCCAGGTCGGTGCGCGAGCGAGGTACATTATTGACTCGGAGCTAGCGGATGACTCCGATTACTGGGATCAACACCTGAGTCACTCTGGAAGCTTGGCATCCCTGGACGATGACCGCGTCGATGCTTTGCTCGAAGCCAAGGGCTTGTCGGGAGAGGACATCGCTTTGATCAAGCGAAACCTCGCAGGTTGGAGTTTTGTTGATCTGGCTGCGGAATACGGTGGCACAGCGGACAAGTATCGCCGTCGAATTCAGCGCGCTTTGGATAAAGCCGATATCGACCCCGAACTGCTTTCGTAAGAACCTCTTAGTTGGACGGGGCGACAGAATTTCTCTGACTTCAAGAAAGACCCGATGGCCGCTGTGGAGACTGGAAACGGGTTGCCCGTTGCGGTTCTGATTAGAGAGAAACCAGAGTTTTACTGTGTCCCAGCGGATGTCTTTGAGGCAATGGTTGAGAGCATTGAAGATCACGAGCTTGTTCAACTGATCGAATCGCGCCGATCCGAACGAAGCATTTCAGTAAAACTGGAAGACCTTTGAGTTCATCCCGGAAATCAATCTGACACACTCAGCCGTTTCTTTATTGTGGCGAGGGCTTTAACTAGCTCTCGATCACGTTCTGAATAGGGCGGTAAAAATTCTGCAACTGGAACCCACCAAGATTTCTCACCAGGAGCAATAACCGCAGCTTGATCATCCAGCAATAGTGAGTCAGATCTCCCGCAACGCGCCTTGTCTTTTATCGTGCCGCCGGGATGGCAGACAGGTAGGTCAAGGAACCAAGCCGGTGCCGCGCCCTCGTTAACCAACAGGTTCCGAATCACATTGACTCGCGCTGAGCTGACCGATGTGTACAGCATCAGATCACAGACTTCCGCAACACTCTCAAGAAAAGCATAGAGACCAGGCCTGGGTATTTGGGAGACGGCATTGCTAATGAGCGTCCCCTCGAGATCCATGCAAAGAAGCGTTTTCTGTTTTTTTCTTTTCACGACTGAAGCCTCGTTCGATGCCGCTCTCCGACATTAGTGGGGGCAAGCCAATTGTTTGTTGTAGTGGCTGCCAGAGGGCCAAACTTTTTGCAACTTCAGACTGGCGCATTCACGAATGTTGGCATACACTGAAAAAAACGTAAAGCATTGAATAAAAAGAGGAATTTATTTTGAGTTATGGAATGTTGCGAACGTTAAAAGCTATTCGAAAGCATTGAAGACAAGAGAGCCAAACCATGAGTACAAAAGCTTCAATTTCGCGCGGCCCAAAGTTCCACTTGTATTTCCAGGAGCTGCTCGGCGATCAACCAAGGTCGGTCTTTCTAGAGCTGAATGATCCGCAGGAATTTCGAGTCGAAAGAGAGACGTTCAAAGGCAAATCCTGGAATGTCCTTGTCGTTGAAATTCCATCTGAAGACATGGACAAGATCACGATCGACTGGATCAAAAAAAGAAGACTCCAAGGTGCCGTCGGTGGCCCCGTTGGTGCAGAGTGGGGCAGCCCCGACTGTCCTTGGCAGTAGCGATGAGGCTCGTTTGTATATCCGATACTCACAGTCTGCATGGCAAGATGCTGCCTCTCCCGGAGGGCGACGTTCTGGTCCACGCCGGAGACTGCACCGGATCAGGCTCTCTACCGCAGCTCGATGACTTTACTCGTTGGATGGGCTCTCGGCCATACGAACACAAGGTTCTTATCGCCGGCAATCACGACCACTGTTTTGTTCGATATCCCGACTGGTCCCGGGAAATGTGTGAAAAAAACGGAATAACCTATCTCCAAGGGATAGAGGCAACGATTGGTAGTTTGAAGTTCTACGGCTTTCCCTGGCAGCCGGTCTTTCGATGGATGAGCTTCAATGCGAAAGAAGATGAAAGATGGGAGCGACTCAAGCTTGTCCCGGAGGATACTGACGTACTTGTGACGCACGGACCAGCCTTGGGGATTTTCGACTGGATTCCGGATATAAATGAACACGTCGGCTGCTATGCACTCGCTAAAAGAATCGAGGAGCTGCCGCAGCTCAAGGCTCACATCTGCGGCCACATTCACGAAAGTTACGGTTTTGCGATTCGGGAAAGCGACGGCATTAAGTTTGCGAACGCGAGCACTTGTGATGCTCGCTACCGTCCAGTTAATCCGGCAATCATCATCGACCTGTGAAAATTATGACGCCGCTTCTAAGAGACTGGAGTTTCGAGAAGAAAACACTGATCGAACGGGACCACAGATGAAGATTGTGTATATCGATATGGATGATACTTTGTGCGACTTCGAAGGGGCATTTTCAAAAGCCTTAGAGATGAATCCAACTGTTCGGTACCCGCAGTCCCAATATCGATTCTTCGCCAATCTTCTGCCCATCGAGGGAGCAATCGAGACAGTGAATAGACTCATCAATTCGGACGAGTACGACCCCTATATCCTCTCTGCGCCAAGCACGAAGAACCCGTTCAGTTATGCTGAAAAGCGGGAATGGATCGAGCTCTATTTCGGATACGATTTTTGCGAAAACCTCATCCTTTGTGGCCAAAAAGGGCTCCTCAAGGGAGACTTCCTAATCGACGACAACCATGAGGGCAAAGGCCAGGAGCTCTTTGAGGGTGAGCTAATCCAATTTGGCAGCTGCGCTTACCCAAATTGGGCGGCTGTTCGCACTCGTCTCGGGATCTAGGTGGTAACGACGCCGTAAATTAGCCGCTCTCGTCGCAAAGCGAACATTTGCATTGGACGATTACGCGGAGCTTTGCGACTATTTTGGAGCAGCGAATCGGAGGAAAGTGTATTGGAGCGCTGCAACGGTGAGCTTTCCGCTCACCGTTGCCAGCACACGAGACTTTGTCCCGTTCATCACCCTCACTTGGACTCGAATACCGATTGGCCCGCGATGTGAAAGCCGCCGAAACTCAGAACAAGCGCTCCCCGTTATCCACCTTCGCATCAGGTCTTACCAGAGTAACTGCGCCATTCGCCGTCTGCACGCCAGTGACCAGGCACTCCGACAAAAAAGGGCCGATCTGTTTGGGCGGGAAATTGGTGACGGCAAGAACCTGCTTGCCGATTAGATCATCCTTACCATATAGGTCCGTAAGCTGTGCACTCGATTTACGAATACCAATGTCCGACCCGAAATCCACTCGCAATTTATATGCAGGCTTGCGCGCCTCGGGAAAATCCGTCACTTCAATGATGGTCCCGATCCGCAGTTCAACCTTCTCGAAATCGTCCCAAGTAATCATCTCATTGCTCCTTCGACGTAGTTAGTCTGTTAACAATTCTGGCTCGGCGACCGTCCGGCTTTTCGCACGACCCGCGATCAAAGAACCAATGACGATCAGAATGCTGGCACTCAACACCGCAACCGTAGCCTCGCCGAATCCGGCAAGGATCAAAAGGATCACTGAAATGAGTGGCGCACTGTATGCCAGGGTTCCCAGTAACTGGATGTTTCCGTGTTTTACACCATGGTCCCAGGTGAAGAATGCTACGCCCACCGGTCCGAGGCCCAGTCCGACCACGCCAATCCATTGAAGTACGCCTTCTGGCCATACCGTTTCCTCCCACAAAAGGTGGCAAATCAACGCCAGAATGGCCGTAACACCGCAGAACCAGCCCACGGCATCGGTCGGTACCGATCGAACCAGTCTGCTGAGAACGGAATAAGATGACCAGATCAGAGCGCAGGACAGAGCCACCAGGTAACCCGGCAGGTTCTGCCAGGCAAATCCGTCGGCATTACGGCTGATCAACAACCAACAACCTGCCAAGGCAACCAGGGCCCCAACGATGTACTGAGCTCGTAGTTTCTCGCCCGGCAGGAAGGCCGACAGCAGGACGATCAGCAGCGGCCAGAGGTAAGCCAGAAGGCTGACTTCAACGGCCGGGGCCAGTGTCATGGCCTTGAAGTAGGCAAAGTGATAACCGAACAAACCAACGATACCGATGCACCATGCAAGCGGCGATTGCCGTAAATAATGCACACCGGAATGTCCCGAGAAGACCCAACGGCTGCACATCAACAGGAAAGCGATGCCGAAGGTCATGGCCATGAGCTGGAACTCTGGAATCTCGCCACCGGAAAGCTTGGTCAGCAATGCCAAAGTGCCCCATAACAGAACGGAAATCGACCCGATCCAGGTTGCGGCGTTAACGGATGCCATGAAACCCTCCCCGAAATTCTCACGTGTGAATGATTTCAGAAGGGTATCCAGTGCGAAGGACAGGAACTTTCAAATCCTGGCGGAACTATTTCGAAATACGGCGGAAGTGGCTGGGCGCTTTGCCAAAGTGGGCTCTGAACCGGTCGCTAAAGGCCGATAACGATGAATAGCCGACAGCATCGGCAACTCGCTGGACGCTGCGCCCCGACTGCTCCAAAAGCCGCCAAGCTTCTTTCATTCGTAATTCTGTGAGGTATTGATGCGGCGTCATGCCGACCTGGCGCCGAAACAGATCGTTCAACTGCCGAATGCTCAGATTTGCCACGGCAGCCGCCTCGGTCAACGACAGCGGTCGGTTGAAGTGTTCGTCCAGAAATTGTTTCGCGGCGTGGACTCTGCGGTCCAGCTTCAGCTGACTTCCATGGCGCTCCTGAAGCAACTGAATCAGCAGGAGGAGCATTTGATGCTGGGTAAAATCCGACTCAGTCCCATTTTGGAGCTGTGCGTGAAGGAACTGGACGTAATGGAGCAATGCTGGATCGAGGTCTACGAAACAAGGTAGCTTGTCTAGCGCCGGGGCCAAGCCTTCGGGGACGTCTGCAACCAAAAACCGATTATCGTCGGTCGCAGCATATCCATGGCCAATTCCCGCAGGAATAATTGCCGCTCGATGCTGCGCAACCTCCCCTACCTTGGCATCTACTGACAGAGATAACGTTCCCACCAACGGCAATACCAGTTGGTGATGGTCGTGGGAGTGGCTTTTTCCCTCGTCCTCGTAGGTTCGTATATGCAAGCCGATCTCAGAATGCTTCATGCAACCAGTATAATCAGAAACACATGATAGTCATCACAGAACCACTCTTTCATCCATCTCTCATCCGGGATCCGACCGGTTCATAGTGAAAACGCGGGAAATTGGCAGTGACGAAGTATCTTGTGAACCACGCCTAAACGGTTTATGGCTAGAATGTCCGCTTTTTTTAGGTATTGCCTGAGATGCGGGATGGTCGCAAAGCGAAGGTTCAGTTTTGGCAATAACGCGCTTAATAATGGGCGCAGCACACGTCCCAATTGATTTAATTTTTAGCTGCCTTTATTTGGTGATTTATTCTTGCGACATAATTCTCAATGCTGTGATGCTCTGTCTTCTTGAAAAGGATCAGCGAGCCTATCTTTTTAAAATATCTAAACCTTCCATAGTACTTTACTTTCATTGATAGTGATTTATCTAAAGGATAGTTATTCGTACAATTTGAATAACCGAGTGATTCTGGCGGGACATTTGGAATAAGATCTCGACTGTTCAGAATATGGAAAGGGTTTGGGAAGAATGTAGTAGCGTAGCTGTTAGCGTATCTAGGCATACCAAAAGTGTATGCGCCTTGAACTCCTTTTCCTACCATATTTCTATAGGATCCCCATGAAGAATGCATATGATGAATGCCCATACCCCATAAACCGTATAAGATTGCTGCCATTGCGCCACCGAGCGAATGGCCAGAAATATAAATATATATACTGTCTGGATATCGATCGATGATTTCTCGTTCAAGGCGCTCCTTAAAAGCTAGTACCGCCTCATAAAATCCTTTGTGAAATTTTATCCTATTATCATATGTAAATAATGGGCTGAACTTCCTTGCATAAAGATTATATCTCCAGTCGGATATATTGAAAAACTCTGTCCCTCTGAGCGAAATAAATAACAATTCATTTATACGAACAACAGAAGCTATACCTAGTCGATCCTCTATCACGAAATTATCTATCTCGGCATCGAATTCATTAAATAGCTCTTTGATATCTACTCTAGTTTGGCTTTCAATGTATGCTTTCATTGAGTCAGCATAAGTAGAAGAAGGTATTAAATTTACATTATCTGTATTTTCTAACTCGAAATCAGCTATATGGCTATATGCGATGTTAGCGAACACCGCGTTCACAAATGCTTTTTCCCAAGAAAACCTAAAATCACTCCAATCGCATGAACTTATATACTTGCTTGCAATCGGTAAACTTTCTTCGATCTTCATTTGAGCCTCTTGCAACTAAGAGCAATTAGGCGGCGCGCTTTATCATTGCAGAAATATGACTGCGTCATCATTACTGTTTTTGAACCATCAAGAACGCTGCACATAGATCAATAAAAAAATAGGTTAGCTGAGCATGGCCATCTCTGCCATGTAATCATTCAGCGTCTGCAATTTGCTCTCGCAATCATACTGGATGAAATGGCTGTGATTAGCTTGGAGGCTCTGGAGGAAAGACCTGACTCGAAGGTTCGCTTTTGTTTAAAAGAAAACACTTTGGGCGGCCACAAGCCGTTGCCTGTGTGACCATAAGTTGGCCAGACTGGACAACTTATGGTTCCAAGAATACTAGGTCTGAGTGTAATCCCCCCAATTTTTCAGGCGGCTGAAAAGTAGTCCATAGGCACACAGTTCAACTCAGCCCGGCTTCATTGGCATTGCTTCCATAACGATGTTTCGGAACGGAGTCTGCTTGACAGCAGTCAGCCGGCAATCAACATTGCTTCGAGCGAGTTTCAGAAATCCGCGCGATTGTCTCGGGCTCATTCGAGCCAAGATTGTAAATCTTGATCAACCGCAAAAATCTAGAAATGTACTGACATTTCCCTGAGGGCGGGAGCCATTCGCTGGGCCCTCTTGCGCCTTTGCTGCGATTCAGACTTAACTCCACAGGCCAAAGGTTTCTCGGGTCATTCGCGAAACGTTTCCTCTTTTCATCCGACCAATCTCGGGCACCGTGCGCCCATGCCCATCGAAGTGGAACGATGTGATCAATATCAACCGACGACGCATTCTGAATGACCTTTCCGGTAAATGGACTAATCCAACGTCCTCTGACTACTCGACACCGGCTCGAATCACTGAAGACGACGGGCGTGCTAGAGGTTCCAATCAGTGCCTCTGCCCGACTATCCTGGCAGTCTCCGTCCACATCGGCCCAGCCTGATCCAAACTGCTCTCTCGAGTACGAATTATCTGATTCACCAGTATTCTGAGCATCGCCGCGATTTTCGTATGCAGCCAGAGTGAGGCTCTGAGGCAAGCGTCCGCCGGAAGCGAGGCACTCTCCCAATGAGTCAAATGGCTCATACTCTTTGGTGCGTTCATACCAACTACTTTCGGTGGGATGGCAAATCCCCGAGTTAGATTTCTTGATCAGGTCATCAGCATAGGGAACGTTTGGAAGTGATAGCAGGCACAAACCCAGAACGCAGGACAGGGTGTTTTTTAGCTCTTGTAGCAAAAGTTCCTCTCGGCATTTTTCTTGGATGTAAAAACCGTCAGTGCACTCTGGGTGGCGACGGGATGTGATTCATAGTGTTAGAACAACTCGGTCCTGTGCTGCGATAGTTACTACATCCCCAGAACTCACCGTATTGCCCTCGTCGTTTTCTCATTGGAGCCCCACAGATAGAGCAAAGCGGCACCCATGAACCGCATTTTTCATTGATACAGAGCTTGTAATCCCCCTGCTTCTTCATGGCACCGCCACATGACATGCATCCCGGCTCTGTATTCGTACAGAGCGGGTAATTTGAACAACCGAAAAACATAGTGGAACCAGATGTTCTCGGCACCATGGTTCCGGTCTTACAGACAGGACAAGAAAGCTCTGTTGCATGCAGTTGATGCAGAGAGGTTGGAAACTCCTCTAACTCCACGGGGTAGTCTTCCTTGATCAACTCCTTTACGAAGTCCGATGCAACACTCATATCCGCGATCAGATAGGCGCGGTGGCGTGCGCGGGTCAACGCAACGTAGAAAAGCCTTCGCTCTTCGGCAAACTCGTAAGGCTCCTCGGGCGGAAGAAGCGCGTTCAGCAGAGGATGGGTTTCCTTTGCCGAAGGAAAACCATTAGGCCCGACATCGAGCCCAAGTATGACAACGTAGTCTGCTTCCTTGCCTTTTGACGCATGGAAGGTGAGGCGCTCGACGTTCAGTTTTGGAAACTGCCTCTGTAGTCGTTGCAGCACCGGTTTCTCGGGTAAGCGATACCAGTACCGTGCCAGGAGGTAGACAGTGACTTTTCCCTCTACTCTACCTGAGATTGCAGCAAACACCTCTTCCAACTCGGAACCCTCTGCCCGCTCAGACCGGCCCCGCCGAAGTATCGACACCGCTGGTTCATCGACAACGGAATGTGTCGTTAAGTATTTTCGGACTTGTGCTGGGTTCTTCATGACGAATTTTGAGGCGACTTCGCTGATGCGGTTGTTAAACCGGAACGTCTTGTCGAGGGATGTTGTTTTTGTTGGGCCAAACTCTTTCTGGAATCCAGTTGTGAGCGTGACGTCGCTACCGGTAAATCGGTAAATGGCCTGCCAATCGTCACCAACGCAAAACACCGAACAGTTTTTTGTATTATCTCGTAAGGCTTTCACCAATCTGGCACGTGGCCTTGAGATGTCCTGGAATTCATCCACCAGAATGTATCGCCAACTAGGCTTAAAATGCCCCGACTCTACGTAGTTAATTGCCCTGCCAATCATGTCGTTAAAATCGATACTGTCACTAGCTTTCAGATGTGACTCATATCGATCGACAATCGGTTTTAAAAGCTCCATGGCTGAGAGGAATTGGCCGGGATTGGCTAGGCGGGCGGAACGGGTTCTGACTTCCTCCCATGTTTCATGGTTTCCCTTGAACGCTGCAATCAACTGACTCATTAGTCGGGAGAACTCAGTGATCACGCCCCTCTCCCTGAGCGTGTTGAGAACTGCCTCGTCGGGTAAAGGATCGAATGTAACCCCCATATCTGACAACTTCTTCTCCAGAGAACTGACGAGGCATCCCTCGCGTCTCTCCCAGGAATAAGTCTCGATAAGCTTGGTTTCATGTTCCTGATGTAACTCCCGCTTCCAACGGATGCCTTCCTGATATTTCCCAGCATCGACGTAGGGGGCCGTGGAGCCATCTCGGGCGATACCAAAGTGTTCCAGGTAAATATCGTATTCGGGTAAGTAGAAGTCTGGGAGGTAGGCTCGAAAGTCGGGAGTCTGAGTTTGGGCGGCCTGATAGGGTGCCTCATATTGATACTCAACGCCCATTTGGAAAAGCCAATTGGCTATAAGTGCCTCTTCCAAACTTTTTACGTTCTCACCTTTCAAGGAATAGATCTTATTGGCCCGGATGTATTCGAAGTACTCGCCCTGGCTGGTGAAGTCGAAATCGTTTTTCTCAGGATAAAGGTAATCGGAAAAGTAGCGGATGACCTGTTTCTGGTAGGCCCTTTCTTCTAAGAGGATTTTAATCCAGTCATCGACCGTTTTTGCTAGCGTGTTTTCGTCTTCTGCAAGCTTACTGATCTGAGGCCTTGCCCCTTCTACATCCCCAATGATTTTTAAACCCAGCGAATGGAAGGTTGCTGCCGACACTTGCGCCCCGGGGATTTTTTCGGCGACTCGTTCTTCCATTTCCTCTGCTGCCTTGCGACCAAACGCTAGCATCAGAATATCGCTGTCTCGCGCTCGACCACTTTGGAGCAGGTAAGCTGTGCGCCCGATCATTGTGCTCGTTTTCCCGGTTCCGGCGCCAGCGAGTACCAGGTTGTTATCCTCATCGATTATGCAGGCTTCACGCTGCCTATCCGTGAGAGGATTCGATTCAACTGAGTCGAACAACGCTTTAAATCGCGACTGCTCTGAAGTCACAAACGCATTTCGTAGTTGTTCAATCAACGACGGCTCAGCCTGAGCCCACTGCTCGAGCTTCACGAAGGGTTTTGCTTGCTCTTCAGGAAGATCGAGATCTCCAGGAGGCTCGATTAAATGTTTCTTCTGGGATTCAGCGAAGTGCGCTATTGCGCTAACGTGACTGGTCCGGAGGTACCCGGATTTTTTAACCAGTACGTCAATCTTGGAGAGAGCATTGACCGCCCGGCCGCTATGCACTTTCAAAAGGTGCCGATAAAGTTCGTTTCGAAACTTTTTTCCGGGGCCTTTTGGCAGCCAAGTGACGTTTTGCGGCTGGCCATTTATCGTAAACTCGATTCTTGAAGAAAGAACTCCCTTCCTCAGAACTGGGGCAGAGGTGAACTCGGTCCAACGGATTAACCGCTCAGCTTCGTTCCTGGCTTGTATTGAAAGGCCCGCCTCCAATACTTTCAGTGTGAGAGGCGCGTGAGAGAAAAACTTCACGAACCACAATTGACGAAAGTCGCTCATGATACTTCCAAGGAAATCTATCCGTGACTGGGGGCAATCCGATAGGCTACTCAAACTCCAACGCTGGGCAGATAGAGAAATGGACCAGTATTCCGTTCACAATCTAAATCAAGCACAGAGAACAGGTTTTATACGAATTCCGGCAGACAGGGTTGGGATGTCTCTGAAAAGATAATTGGGCCCAGACAGGCTTTTAATCATCGAATTATTGATCCCTCTCCCAGTTGAAATGAGGGGACAAGACGCTGCTTATGCTAAGACTTTGCCGTATCTGAAGACTGATCGTTCAAGCTATTCGTCCTTTGTTGTGCTGCGATCAACCATACTAAGATCAGGATGCATTGGGAAGTTGGGGCAGGTCACAGAGCCAACGGACGTAATAGATGCTGTTGCCTCACTTTGGATGAAAAGTATAAACCAGGTGGGTATGTCATTGGCATGAACAGCGGTCTTTCAGCGGCGCAGACTATCTCTCATGCACGTATCCATGTTATTCCTCCGCACCAGGGAGACGCTGCGAATCCCAGTGCTGGTGTGGGAGGTGTGATCCCAGAAAAACAAGATTACTGACTGGAGCTTTACACGTTTTGGCTGAGATACCGAACAACATTTCGAGCAATGATTTAGTTAAAGCCATGGAGCGTATCGACGCGGAAGGCGTCCCACCAAACGCCCATTCCTCAACCTATGATGTCGTTTACAACGGAAAATCCTACCCACCAAAGTTAGTCGTCGCCTGGGCTAATGCATTTGCCAATGGCAAAGAGCTCGATCGGAACAGCTTCAACGGCGGTCAGGGCACTGAATGTTTCAAATTGTTAGAAAGACAAGGCTTTCAGGTTCAGCCCAAGAAGCATGCCTCCTATTGGTTTGTTGGAGCGTCCTTTGATGGTGGTGCAAATGACCGTACCGATGAGTTTTGCGAGACGGGAACGTGGGAGAACGGATACACCGATAAATATTTAGATGACGTGAACCGGATTAAAGTCGGCGATAGGATTGCGATTAAATCCACTTACACGAAAAAGAAAAATTTGCCCTTTGAGGCAAACGGCAATACGGCGTCCGTAATGGCAATAAAGGCGACTGGCGTTGTTACCGAAAACGAGGGTGACGGTAGCCACCTCAAGGTAGATTGGACGAAGCTTCCGAACAAAAAAGAATGGTTCTTCTACACCCAGCGAGAAACTATTTGGGAGGTCAAACCTGGCGATCCTTTAACAGACGCGCTCATCAAGTTTGCCTTTGATGACCAGCCTCAAGATTTCAATTTGTTCTTGAACCACAAATTTTGGAGTGATCGGTTTGGCGACCATAACGAAGCCATTGATTATCTGCCTGAACTTGAGAAGTTCTTAGACCAAGCCAAAACCGGCGAACTGGCGACTAAAGGATATCGCAAACAAGTTTATGGCTTGCAGGTAAAAGTCAGCTTTGGTCAGGGGTATCCGGCCAGGGTGCCTTGGATCTCCTTTCTCGAAAAGGGGCAAAAAACCTCGCAAGGCATCTATCCTGGGTATCTTTACTTCAAGGATGTGGAAGTGCTGTTTCTCACTTACGGATCGAGCGAAGAAAACCCTCCATCTGTTACTTGGCAAAACGTTGATGGGCCATCGTGTCGAGAGTATCTATCTGAGCACTTTTCCTACGAGCCACCGAGGTACGGTCAGACAAAAATATTTAAGGCTTACGACCTGAAAGATGGTCTAGATAGAGAGCAGGTCAACGAAGACTTATTTGAATTAGTCCAACTCTACAAGAATGTCCTGTCGGAAGAATCCATGACTCAGGAAGTGTCCTCACTTGGAACGTCGGAGCGAAACGTATTGAATCCGGCGCCTTTAAACTCGATTCTGTATGGTCCTCCCGGAACTGGCAAAACTTACAACACGATTAATATGGCTCTGTCGATCATCGACCCAGATTTCCTGGCAGCCAATGAGAACAATCGGGCGTCTTTGAAAGAACGTTTCGATCAACTGATGCACGACGATCGAATCCATTTTGTGACGTTTCATCAAAGCTTTTCTTACGAGGACTTTGTAGAGGGAATCAAAGCGTCAACTTCGGATGGAGGCATCCGGTATGACGTGGCTTCAGGCGTGTTTAAGAAGGCTTGCCAGGCATGCATGATGGAAGCTGGCACTTCTGATATCGACTCCCTTTTAAGTCAACTGATCGAGGAAGTAGCCGAAAAACCAAAAGTTCTCAAAACTCCAACGGGCAAAGAGTTTTCTGTCTCTTACCGAGGCGATAATACGACTTTCACGTGTACTCCTCACTCCTCTGAGGAGAAACGAGGACTTCCTGCGAGTATCGAGCATGTGAGACAGGTAGCGTTGGGGGCAAAGCCAGAAAACGTTTACTGCAAAAGCTACGTTAATGGCATAGCTCAATACCTCACCGATTTTCAGGACCGCATAGCTCCTCAAAGAAAGTTCGACTCAGAGCCCGTGGTGCTCATCATCGATGAAATTAACCGCGGAAACATCTCAAGTATTTTTGGTGAACTCATTACCCTCATTGAGCCGAGCAAAAGGGCAGGTTCTGAGGAATCGATCGTCGTGACTCTTCCTTACTCCAAAGAGCCCTTTGAGGTGCCGGGGAACCTATACATCATTGGAACGATGAACACCGCTGACCGCTCATTAGCTCTCATGGATACGGCATTACGTCGACGGTTCGACTTTATCGAGATGATGCCCGACATAAATCTCCTGGACGGGTTATATGTTCATGACATCGATATTGCCAAGATGCTCAAGGTAATGAACCAGCGCATTGAGGTGTTCTACGACCGTGAGCACACACTGGGGCATGCATTTTTCATGTCTCTATTTGAGGAAAAAACTGAACACGCGAAATTTGCTCGTTTACGGGAGATTTTCTCCACGAAAATTATTCCCCTGCTCGAAGAGTATTTCTTTGAGGACTGGCAAAAAATCAGGTTGGTTCTTAATGATCATAACAAGAAAAGCGAATTCCAGTTCGTCCGTGAACAAACGGACGAATACGACCTGGAAAAGCTTTTTGGCACCAACGCGGAGCTCCCATTGGATATAGAGGAGAGTTCCATTTTCTCTCGAAATGACAGCGCCCTCAGCTTCTCAGAATCTTACGTCGGCATCTATGAAAGCTAAGCGTCGAGTATGCATTCGCGAATTCGAGCATTTGGTCGAGTATGGTTCGTTGCAGGTTGGCTCTGGGGTGGGCCAAGTGTCACACACTGCATTTAGCTTTCTGCGTGGGCTTCTGCATGAGGGCAGGGAAGGTGTCCAGGGCGAGCCCCTTTTCAAATTGACGACCTACCGCCGGCAAACTGCACTCAAAGCGCAAAACTATGTTGGCGTCATACAGTCGCCCTGCGGAACTCAAATCGAGATTTTACCGAAACTGTATGATGACGAGGCGCATGGTGGACTAGAAGAAACCCGACGAACGCTCATCAATATGCTTCGGTGTCTGAAAAACAGTCCCTTCAAACATGGTGGGACATCCGAGATTCGTGATGAGCGTATGCCGCTGCTAGAGGTTTATATCTCTCAGTTCCTCTCCCAGACCAACCAATTGGTCAAGCGTGGCATTCGGTCAGATTATGTGCGCCAACGATCGAATAAGCGCTATTTGAAGGGGCGCATGCTCGTATCACAACAGCTTCAAAAAAATGCGATGCATCCAGAGCAATTCTTTACCGACTGTGATGAATACAGGGTGGATCGCCCAGCGAATCGACTTATAAAACTCACTCTTGAAATAGCTAAGCGTGCGAGTCAGTCGGCTGCAAACCAGAAACTGGCACGTGAGCTCAGCTTTGCGTTTGACGAAGTGCCCCTGAGCACGGATATCAGGTCAGATTTCAAAAAGGTGCGGCTCAACCGTGGTATGCGGTATTACGAGGGTGTGCTCGATTGGTGCGATCTACTCTTAAATGGCCGTGGCTCAACACCATCCTCGGGTAAGTTTCAGACAATCTCTCTTTTCTATCCAATGGAAAGAGTTTTCGAAGATTTCGTAGCCAATCGTCTCAAAGCGCAGGTGGAACAGATCTTTGGGGCGGGGTGCAAGATAAAGGCGCAGTCTGCTAGCCACTCTCTAGTGGAGGACCACGGAGGCTCAAAGATCTTTAATTTGCGGCCTGATCTGATGGTTTATAGGGGTGGTCACCCAATATGCGTGATTGATACAAAATGGAAGTCGATCAACTCATCGGATAGAAGAAATAAATACGGCATTTCTCAGGCAGACATGTATCAGTTGTATGCCTATGGCCATAAATATCTGAAAAACAATTCGCGAAAAGAGCTGATGCTCGTCTATCCGATGAACAAAAATTTCCAAAGCCCTTTGCCCCCATTTCACTATGAAGATGGATTTCGACTCAAGGCGGTGCCGTTTGATTTGGAGCGTGGGAGACTTGTTTTTGAGCATGACTGAGGTTCGTAGCTCATAGGCAAAGTGACTCCCTCCCTCCTAGCGTAAATTGTCAGTCGAACAGTGTTTGTACTGCGACCTTCACCTAGTCATTGAACACCTTCTTAGCTCTGCGTAGACCTAATACGGGGTCAGGGTCACTGTTTGGGATCAAGACTTTGCAAGGTGGTGCAGACCGCGTAGAGCATCGGGTTTAGCTTGCGGCTGCTCCAGCGCCCCATTTCAGGGAAAACGGAGTGCTTTGCTCGCAAGACTGACAATCCAGGTACATATCAGCCTTGGATTTGCGGGTTTTGGTGGAAGCCGAGCCGCATACTGGACAGGGCTGTTTCAGAGCGGTGTTGGTTGAGCATTTGGCACACTGCACGTAATACCCAAAACGGCCATACAGCGCGGATAGCGCCTCGGTTTCACCGCACTTTTTGCAGCTGACCGTCACTGGCCTCTTGTTGACCCTACCCCAGAATTTAGGTCCATTTAAAACTGGAAAATCCGGCATGATAGAGCCCTGAGCAGGAGATCATGCCATGAAGCGGTCCCGTTACACCGAAGAGCAGATTGCCTTCGCCCTGAAGCAAGCCGAATTGGGGACACCGGTCCCGGAGGTCTGTCGCAAGATGGGCATCTCCGATGCCACTTTCTACACCTGGCGCAAGAAGTACGGTGGTCTGGGGCCATCCGAGCTGAAACGTCTGAAACAGCTGGAAGAGGAGAATCAGCGCCTCAAGAAGCTGGTGGCCGACCTGAGTCTGGACAAGGCCATGCTTCAGGATGTGGTGGCAAAAAAGCTCTGAGACCGCCTCGTAAACGCCAACTGGTGGCTGACCTGCAAAAGCGATACAGGGTCAGCGAGCGCCAGGCGTGTGCGGTCTTGCAGTTTTCCCGGGCGTCTTGTCGATACCAATCGGTGGCAAGAGATTCGTCGGCATTATCGATGAGGATCCGTGAGATCACTCTCACACGGCTTCACTACGGTTACCGACGCGTGCATGTCCAACTGCAACGAGAGGGCTGGCGTGACAATCACAAACGGGTTTACCGGCTGTATCGGGACCAGGGATTGTCACTTCGTCTAAAGCGTCCTAAACGCAACAAGGCGGCCAAGAACCGTCAGCCACTTCAACGAGCCACCCATCCCAATCACATCTGGGGCATGGACTTTGTCTCAGATGCGCTGTTTGATGGTCGGCGACTGCGCTTGCTGACCATCATTGATCTGTTCACCAGGGAGTGCCTCGGCATCGTGGTTGGACAGAGCCTGAAGGGCCATGATGTTCAGGAAGCCTTGACGGCGATTGCCCGCTTCCGAGGCAACCCGGAGGTGCTTAAGACCGACAACGGTTCGGAGTTCGCCGGCAAGGTCATGGATCGCTGGGCCTATGAGCGGAACATCGAAATCGACTTCTCGCGGCCTGGAAAACCTACCGACAACGCAACGGTAGAATCGTTCAATGGACGACTCCGGCAGGAATGTCTGAACGAAAACTGGTTCTTGTCACTGGCCGACGCCAGGGAGAAAATCGAAGCGTGGCGAGCGTTCTATAACCAAGTCCGACCCCATTCCGCATTGGAGTGGTGCACGCCCTCTGACTACGCCAGAAAACATGCGGTTTCACGAAGAAAACAGGAACAATTGGAGCCGGATTTTTCCAACTCTGGGTGGACCTAATACGGGGTCAGGGTCATTGTAAGCCACGTCCGATTGTTCAGTTGGCTCAATGGTAGGGGCTGTGCTTGTTTTCTGCTTTGGTTCGCTGGAATGTTCATAGGCCTTCAAGAATGCGTAGATTCGATCCATCTCTTCAGCTGTAAAGCGTGGCTCAGACTTCGCAAAGCTTTTGAGGCCGTTGTGGGAAGCTTTCGTAATGTCTTTTACTTTATCGACCAGGAACTCGGTTTTGACGATATGCTGTGAGATATCAGCAGGGATATGGTCTCGATCTAGCCTCGCGGAACTGGAAATAGCGATCACTGTTTTGTACTGGCGAAGCCCGAAGCCCTTCTGAATCCCCATCATTTTACCCAGCAGCTGGGAGTCATTCTCTCTAAGTAGGGCTTTCAGGCTGTCAACCTGAACGGCCGCTTGCTGGACAGGCGAGGGAATTCCGAACCACTGTTCTTTGTAAGATCGCTCCCACTCTCCCAAGGAGTTCACCCGAACTGAGCCTTGGATACTCTTACTCTCAACGATGATGAAGCCAGCTCTGTAAACGATGAGGTGGTCGATCTGCGAGTTAAAGCCGTTTACCTCAATTTTGAGGTTGTTAATGATTCTATAATTGTCGTCCCTGCCAAAGTATCGATCTAGAACGTATGAAACCTGAGATTCCTGTTTCTCTCCTGCCTTCCGTTTGTAATCTGGCATTACTTCATTTCCTTCTTCAGTGATTCCTTAGTTTCCCATAAATTACTAAGTTTACTGTGTCTCCATTGCCATGTAGAACACACGGGTTCTACCCCATTACTGCGGACATTCCTATAAGCCGTCGCCGATACTTCGTTCGCCGGATTAGCGGGTCATGGCCTCCATCGATACGGCGGGTGGAATGTAGCCCAGAATTGATCCAGCTTCGTCGTCTGGATATGAAAACGTGTAAACGCCTTCGCTAAACATCGCCGGCCGGGAATTAGGTGCGGAGTTCGGTACCAATACTTCTCGTGTCTCCATGCCAACTCTTACCTTGTCGATTGTGCGCAGACCAAAGTTCTCTCTGATATAGGATAGATTCTCCATCGTCGCGTAGCCCTGGGTATAGACTGAGCAGGTATTGATGGTGGTTGTGCCCAGCGTGATCATTTGCCTTTCCGCGGGTTTTCGCTCGACAACATAAGCCTTGCCCTCGGTGTCTGGATTGATGGTCGCATTGAGAGCTTCGCCCGTGATTTCATCAAATTCCATGGCCTTCGCCATATTGACGATCTGCCGATGGTCGCCGTCACTGCTAACGCAATAGGTTTGAAATACCTCGACTGGGTAGGGGAGGTCGCTGGACTGAGTGGCGTTGACGTTCATGGAGACCAACAGGCAGGCGATGCTGACGATACAATATTTCACGATTGGCATAGTGTCCTTGTCTGTAGTCGGGAGAGTTTCGCAGATGGTGCACAATCAAAGAATTGGCTGCAACAGGATCTGGGCTTACCCCTGTCCACTAGAAAGCAGCCCATGCTCAGATGCGTCATCTTTCCTGGATCTCCGCTTTGTGACCTCAGGAGCACCGAAACAAAAGCGGACATTCGAGTCAGGGCTTTTCTCCAGAGCCTCCAAGCCAATCACAGCGATTTCATCCAGTATGATCGGCGGAGCCAATTGCAGACGCTAAATGACTACATGGCAGAGATGGTCTTACTCGGCTAAGCTATTGTTTTATCGATTTATGTACAGCGCGATTGATCGTTCAGAGTCAGTAATCATGACCTAGTCCAATTTTGCAATGATAAAGCGCGCTGCCTAATTGCTGTTATACATGAAGGAGGCGACCCATGATTGAAGACTCACGGTTCTCAGCTCGTCATGGGTTCAGGGAAGTCAATGAGGCGGAGATTACTGTTCGTTATGACGCGCCACACGAGCTGCGCGGAGTAATAGTTGATCTCGCATATGAAAGTGGACTTCGTCCTAAGACACTCAGGCCCCTGGTTTGCAGAGTGTTGCGAAAACGACCAGATTCAAGCAACTGGTCCGAATATCCAAATATTGATGAAGAGAATCGGCAGCTTATCGATAGCGCTGAATGGTACAAAATATACGACCTTATAGAAGCTATTGCTGAGCACGCACCCGACACAGAGAGGTTTGAGAGCGAGCTAAATATTTACTTCATTGAAGACGGCATCGGCTGGAAGTTATCTAATGGCGAGCTTGAAGCTCGAAACCCTGAAGTTTTAGAGCAAACTATTCGTTCCGCAACACATACGCTTAAGGGTGCTCCCAGTCAGACTGCTCAAGGTGAACTTCACGAAGCTTTAGTTGATCTATCCCGCAGGCCAGAGGCAGACATCACTGGAGCGATCCAGCACTCGATGGCCGCTCTTGAGTGTGTTGCACGAGATGTTGTTGGCGATCATAAAGTAACCTTAGGGGAGCTGTTAAAAAGGCATCCTGATCTTATTCCTGCTCCCTTGAACCAATCTGTAGAAAAACTATGGGGATTTGCATCTGAATATGGGCGCCATATCAGAGAAGGTAGAGAACCGGAATTTACAGAGGCTCAGTTAGTTGTTGGTGTTTGTGCAGCAGTGGTTACTTACCTCATTGGCAAGAAAAATGTGTGACAATCGCAGGCATGCCGACGGCTTATCCATTGCGGCTGCACCCCCATTCCAAAGCCGCGCACGCTGCGGGTGTTAGGAAAAGGTAGATTTTCACGTGGCGTATGAAAGAAGAATTATAGGCTTTATCGACATCCTCGGATTCGGACAACTCGTTCTAGATAGTGAAGATGACTCGGAAAAATTTGATCTGATAAAGGGTGTTTTAGAGAAAATAAACAGCGTTGACGATATTTTAGGCTCCCCTGAGGATTTTTTTGCTCATTCAAATTATGCCTATCTATCGCCGGAAGCGAAAAAAGAGATGGACGAACTCCATGAGTCAATGAAAGCGGCAGCAGGTCCGAAAAGGGTTCGAATCACCACTTTTTCTGACTCGATTGTATTTTCATGCTCCGCAGATTCGGACGGACTTACAGATTTCCGATATTTTTTAACGAAGCTTTTAGTTTACATCAGTCCGTTCAAGCTTCTGATTCGAGGCGGGATTACATGTGGGTCGCTTGTCCATACTGATGAACTGATATTCGGGCCAGCCATGAATAATGCCTACTTTCTCGAGAGTAAGGTCGCAAAATATCCCAGAATCGTGGTTAGCGGAAAATTTGAGAGTTTCATTGAAGAGCTTGGAAAAGACACTCTCACTGATCTGGTCAAACAGGAGCTTATTCGTACCGATAATGAGACGATCTCATACGTCGACTGCCTCGCCTTAACCACGAATAAAGTGGCACAGAACATGTGTGGAGCGAATGCATACGAGATGCTTCTCAACGAGAAGAGCACAATAGAAGCGCTGATCAAAGATGCACCGGAAGATCCGACAGTCGCGTCCAAGTTGAAATGGTACGTCAAATATTTCAACGACTTTCTCATGAGAAAGTCTGAGGTAGAGGTCCTTCTATCTCACGTCCAAGGCGTGCCTTTGGAGACTGCTATGATTCCCGTGTCGGAACTACGAGTAAGAATTCCCTAACAAGTGGCTGTTGTCGGACGCGCCTGCGCTGGTGCTTCGGCATGCCAAAAGCCAAGGCGTTATACAAGAGTGAGAAACCATGAAAGAAGATGACATATTTGCTTTCGTCCTAATGCCGTTTCATGGTGAGTTTGATGATATTTATCGTCTCGGGATTAAGGAGACAGCTAAATCCCTTGGCATCACAGCAGAGCGTGTTGACGAGCAGATATTCTCGGAAGGCATGCTTGATAGGATCTATCGGCAGATTGAAGTTTCCGACATCGTTATTGCCGATATGTCTGAGCAAAATGCGAATGTATTTTATGAAGTGGGCTACGCTCACGGAAGAGAGAAACTTTGTATCTTGTTGACTAAAGATGCGAAGGACATACCGTTTGATTTGAAGCACTACAGGCACGTCGTCTATGAGGGTTCCATCTCTAAGTTGAGGGAGTCGTTGACTGAGGAGCTTGCATGGGCAAAGTCCCAGATTGAGACGGCGCGGAATAGCCGCGTAAAAGTGAGCTTGAGCAGCGCTTTCGGTAACCTTGAGAAAACCAAATATTCAGCACGGGGAATAGTTGACTTCAAAATAGATTTGCACAATGAGTCTGGGGTGGCATCTTCCGAAATTGAGGCTGTGTATTTTTATTCGTCAGACGGTTGGGAGCTAAAACAAGATGGTAAAGAATGTCCAAGCACAAAATCGGACATACCAGACTTCTCGAAAAGACATTTTATTTCTTGTCCAATAAGAAAACTCCACAAAAACTCCTGGGCGCAGCTTAAATTCTCCGCAACTAAGTACCTTGCTTTTTCGTGGGACGGTGAGGAGTTAAAGGATAGCTATCGTGTTACGGGGCGGTCAATTTTGCGTCTGGTTACCCAAGATGGCAACTTCGACTACGATCTTTCGATAGATACGGAATGTGATGAGATCCCGTTCTGATTGTATAACCAATGGGTGAAGTCCACTGGTACTGCGCTGGGCTTCGTTCCAGCGGTTTACCCGAGGTCGTTATCCCAAAATCTGAACGTTCGCTTTGCGACCAGGGCACACTGTGAGCTCATCTAAACAAAAGCGAACATTGGCCAAAACCAGTAAGCTGTTACTTTGGGGTTTGCCTCGAATCACAGAAAGCCCGGAGAGCTTAATGAAATACGTTCGTAACATAAGTGGGGCGTTTACAGGCGGAGCCTTAGGCGGGCTTTTGGACAGCTTCAATATCTGGTTTATGGGGAAGGTAGGGTTATCAGATCTTATTGGTATTTCAATGAAACCGGATTTCACCGCACCTTGGTTGTATCAGCGAATGATCTGGGGTGGGTTGTGGATGCTGCTATTACTAATACCCGTTTGGAAAGATCGCACCATATTACGTGGCATGGCGGCTAGTATCTTTCCCTCAGCAATGGTGCTCCTTGTTGTTTTTCCTTCAATGAACAAGGGTGTACTGGGTTTGGAGTTTGGCATCACTATGCCAATGGTTGTGATCACCTTGAACTTCATTTATGGGATATTTGCAGCTTACTGGTATGTGGCGACTTGCTCCAATCAAAACCATAAATAACAAGTCAGGTCAGCGAACCCGTGAGACGCACTGCTGCTTTCTGCGTTATAAGTTATTACTATGCCTTGCGTTTATTTGAATCAAAACGAATTATCTGACATGAGAGAGCGTGCCCATTCCGAATCTCATGATTAGGAAAAGAGGAGGGCGTTCATTAGGCTACCCTAGATGCAGGGGCTGCCACTAAGCGTGCGCCATCTTTTTCAACATTCAGCAAAACAATGTATTTGGGCACTGGCCCTCACGACGCTCCCACTGAACGGTCGTATGCTGGATGCCAAAGTGCTGATTCAGCATTTCAGCGGCCTCACTGATCACCTGGTCGTCACTCTCGGGGTCGGGTTTCACCAGGTGAACGGTTAGCGCGTTTTCGGTGGTACTCAGGGCCCAGATGTGTAGGTGATGGGCCGATATTACTCCTGGCAAACTTTCAAGACGCTCATGGACAGCCGAAGGATCAATCCCCTTGGGAACAGCATCCACCGCCAGGTTTACGGAGTCCTTAAGTAACTGCCAGGTGCCCACAAAGATCACAGCGGCAATAACGAGGCTCACAATCGGATCAATCCAGGTCAGGTTGGTGAACATCAGTATCGTGCCGGAGATCACGACGCCGACCGACACTGCGGTATCTGCGGCCATATGCAAGAAAGCGCCCCGGATATTGATGTCCCCTTTCTGCCCTTTGAGAAAGAGCATCATGGTTGCGCCGTTGATCAGTACGCCAATGCCAGCCACGATCACCACGGTCAGACCGGCGACGTCGGCAGGATCTGTCAGGCGCTGAAGGGCTTCCCAGGTAATGCCACCGACAGCGGCGATCAGAATCAGAGCGTTAAACAGGGCCGCCAGAATCGTGGTTTTCTTTAGGCCATAGGTCTTGGCGGAGGTTGCCGCTTTGCTGGCCAGCCAGCTGGCCGTCCAGGCCATGATTAATCCCATGACATCGCTGAGGTTGTGGCCGGCATCGGCAAGCAGCGCCAGCGAGCCGGAGATGACCCCGTACACCGCTTCGATGACGACAAACAGCATGTTGAGGAACACAGCAATCGCAAAGGAGCGGTTATGGGTGTCGAAGTGATGGCTGTGGTCGTGACCGTGACTGTGATCGTGCATTTTTGCCCCTATCAATGATCAACAACGATGTCGGTCTAGTTATGAACCCTGTAACAACTATAGGGTCAAGGGAGCCGCTGATTCTTCGGTACGTTGTGAGCAACCCTACTGACCGTGCGTTATTCCCAGTATCTCTGCCAAGTCTTCGGGCACCGGCATGGGTGCAAACGCGCTGACGTTTGCACGACCGGTGTTTCCGACCGGAACCCAAATTCGGGAAAAGACCAGGGCGGCAATGGTTCGGGTCAACTGCCCCAGCACCTCACGAACGTCTCTTGTTCGCCAACCCAGTCTGAGCATCCGTAAGTGGGTTGCAGCGTGCGCCAGAGCATATTTCTGGCTGAGGATATGGGCACGTTCCAGATGGGTGAAGGCTGTCTGGAAATCGCCTGCGCCTTCCGCCCTGCGTGTCGCCTCAAGCTCCGCAATATAGGATGGCTTCAGTTCACTGTGCATTGACGTTTACTCCCCATAGATTGGCAACGGCAAGCCGATAATCGACCGCCTGCCCCAGAAAGGTTCAGCCTTTCAGTGCCAGTATGCGTTTGGCACCCATCAAGACGATGCCACCAACAATTCCGCCAATAATCAAATCTGGGTAGTTGGACCCGGTCCAGGCAACGAGCAGCCCCGCAAGTATTACCCCCAGGTTGATGACCACGTCGTTGGCTGAAAATATCCAGCTGGCTTTCATGTGAGCACCGCCCTCACGGTGTTTTGCGATCAGAAGAAGGCAACTGATATTCGCGATGAGAGCAACAGATGCGACGGCCATCATCATTAACGACTGGGGATCACTCCCAAACAGAAAGCGCCTGCCAACTTCAACCAATACCCCAGCGGCAAGGATAAGCTGGAGGATGCCAGCCACATGCGCCGCTCTGACCTGCATTTTGATTCCGTGTCCAACGGCGTAAAGTGCGAGACCGTAGACGGCGGCATCGGCAAGCATGTCTAGCGAGTCTGCAATCAGGCCAGCAGACTGGGCGATCAGGCCCATCGTCATCTCGACCAGAAACATCAGAGCGTTGATTGCCAGCAGTATCCATAAAGTGCCGGATTCTTCGCTTTCGTTGGCCTTAGACGATTCAGCCGCTCTGACGGATTCAGCGCTGGCGTCTTCTGTCTTCTGCAAGGAAGCACCCAGGCCCAGGTTTTCCAGTTTGCTGGTAATAGGACCGGTTTCTCCATGGTGGATAATTTCCAATGTACGACCCGATAAATCGAATGACAGCGACTGAATGTTTTCAACGCCAGTCAGTGCCATTCGAATCATTCGCTCTTCCGAGGGACAATCCATTTTTGGTATTTTGTAGGTGCTTAGCTGGCTACCTGTTTCGGCGGTGGCGCGTCGCTGAAACTTGTCATCTACGACAGAGTCTTCACTGCCACACTTCCCATTGCAGGGTTTGCTCATTTTCTCGGCTCCGGTTCTCGTACAAATGATGCAATCTAAAACCCTGTAGCTACTACAGGGTCAATAACTAATCTACACTAGTAGTCGTCAAAATCGGCGTTTGTCTGGATAAAGATCTACAATGATAAGTGCGATGGTGTGGACGTCTAATTTTATTTCGAGGGTAAACTTTATGATTTCATTTAAAGGACTTACAGCAACCGCTGCGTTGTTGGTTTTTCCTGCATTCGTACTAGCGCATGGTGATCAAGGCTCATGGCAAGGGCATGGTCCTGGCATGATGATGGATCAGGAGCAAATGCAGCAGATGCACCAGAACTGGTCCCACATGAACCAGCTGATGCAACGCATTCCTGATGAAGCTTCACCGCAAGAACGGCAACGATTGATGCGAGAACACAGGGAGGCGATGCAAGAGCAAATGGGTTTTATGCATCACGGTATGATGGGCCCCGGCATGATGCGTGGACAAAACGGCATGATGGGAGGTCAGCACATGATGAACGGCGGCGGTAAATCAAAGAATGGTGGTAGTCTGTCTAACGAGAAACAAATTCAGATGATGCAGGAGCGCATGGATCAAATGCAGCTGATGATGGAGCAAATGCTGCAATACCAGCAGAATCTAAAGGTAGAGTGATCGAGAAGCCTTCAAATACCTCTATTTAACAGACGCATAGTTTCTGGCGAGTTTGATAGGCTGACGTTTGTGAAAACGGCGCAGTAGCTGGGTTTCAGTCGCAACGAAATCCGTGGCCTGTTACGGCTGGAAGATGGCACTCTGGGCATCACTTCGAATGTTCGCTTTGCGACCAGGGCATACTCCGGGCCCTGCTAAACAAAAGCGAACATTCGAGTCATGGCTTTCCTCCAGAGCCTCCAAACTAATCACAACCATTTCGTCCAGTATCATTGGCGGAGCCTCCTCTGTTCATGAAACCTGCTCATATGCAGTATTTGAGAATGAAGCCATGAACCACTCCCATTCCCTGTAGTTTGGTTTTACGCAGCTCAACCAAGCGTTCCGAGAACCGGAAACGTCGACAACATCCACGACGCAAAGAGTGTCATCTGACCGGTGAGCACCATTACTCCCATTACAACGAGCACCAAGCCAGCAAGCGCTCTCAGTAGTCTACTCCAGCGACTGAGCCAGCGTACTCGTTGCCGAAAGTGTTCAATAAACAGGGCAGTTCCGAGAAAAGGAAGAGCCAACCCCAACGAATACGCCGCCAGATACAGCATGCCCGCCTCAGCATTGGCATGCGTGGAGCTGAGCGCCAATATGGCCCCGAGTATGGGGCCTATACAGGGTGTCCAGCCGATGGCAAACGCGATGCCCAGGAGGAAGGCGGCAGTGGGGCGCCCGCCTTCAAGAGACTGCCCAATGCGCCAGTCCCGCTGTAACGCCGGCATGCTCCACCAACCCAACATAAACAGGCCCATTAACACGATGAGCACGCCAGCCACCAAGTTGGCCTCTTCACGATAAGCCATCAGCCATTGCCCAAGAACACTAGCGCTTGCACCCAGGGCGACGAATACGAGACTGAACCCCATCACGAAACAAAGACTCAGCCAGAACGCCTTCAACCGATTTGAAGCCTCAGTCAGAGCGCCTCCGGTAACAACCGACAGGTAGCCGGGAACCAAGGGTAAAGTACAGGGTGAGAAAAACGACACGAGACCTCCGGCAAACGCGGCGGCAATTCCCCAGGTTGCAAGATCAGGCATTTGGCCCCCTAAGTTTTGTTAGTTCGTTAAACCGCCCAGAAATCAAATTTGATGCCTTCCTTGGACGTGCCGTTGTCGATGATGGCCCGTGCGCGCCATAGCATTTTGCCGGTACCGCATTCCGGCAGGGTAATGGTTCCCTGGTAAACACCCTGGGTATGCGGTAACAGCTGGGTGCGGACCACGCCCATGTACATTTCAAGCCCTTCGAAATCCACGATCAGGGAGTCTGCTGTCATGTTGCCGAGATGCACACGGATGGGAATCTCTGTCATCGATTCGATGGCTTCATTACCTAAGCCGACTGTGATGGTTTGATCGCCTTTTCGCCCGATACACTGACCTTTGAAAGGTGCGCATCCCTCGGTGGCGTAAAAGGTAACACCGGCATCCAGATCAGGCTTCAGGTACTGCGGCAGCACGAAGATTGCTGTGACCACAATGCTGAAACCGATGAGGCCGAATAACCATGACCACTTCTTAAAAAGCTGTTTCAATGCCATTTTCCAGTTGCCCAAGACTTGAGGGAGGGTTGTTCCTTATTCCTGACTTTCGTTCTGTTGATAGCGGCGCTGGTCCTCGGTCCAGAGTGTTTTCAGGTAATTGATCACCGACTGAATTTCCTGGTCGGTGAGGATGTCCTCAAATGCCGGCATAGTCAGCCGGTCTGTTTTGTTGAAGGGATGCCGCCATCCCTCGGCAATCATCCTGAACAGCATGGCATCACTGTGGCGCCAGGTGTGGCCGGTCTCATCGTGTGGTGGCGGGGGCATTTCGCCTTTCTCATCCGGTTTGTTCCAGTCGGCCGCACCTTCACCCTGCCATCCGTGGCAAGCGGCGCAGTATTGCTCATAAATCTGGCGGCCCTCGGTTACTTCGGCCGGCACGCTGCCACTGTTTGTTGGCGCGCCTCCCGCCATCACAAGGGCCGGGGCAATGAGCAAGACCAGCGGGAAAGACCACTTATTCATAAACAGGAACCCATTCGCCAGAGGCGTTCCGCGAAAGCAACTCTCCGTTTTTAGTGCCCACCACGAGTCCTTCCGAGGGTGAGAACGTCAGAGCGGTCACCGCTTGGGGTATCTCAAGGCCAGCCCAGGTTTCGCCACCGTCAGAACTGTGGTGAAGTTGCCCCTCGATTACGGCGTAGACGTTTTCCGGGGCCGAAGGATCGTAATCAATGGCGGAAACAGTTCCTCGCAATTCGCCGGCGTCACCCCAGAAGCAGAAACAGTCCATGGAACGGGCCACACCGCGGGTGGTGCCGGCGAACAGCCAGCCACTTTCCATGCTGCCTGGCATATCAGAGTGCAGGAACGCCTGCACCGGCTCCCGGGGGCCACTGTCTACCTTCACCCATTCGGCACCCCCGTTCCTGGATCGGAACATGCCACTTGCACCGAGATAGGCGTAAAGCGTTTTGGCTTGGGTAGCGTGGGCGGCAATCGCCGTGACACCCAGGTCCGGCAGGGTGTCATTGAGGGATTGCCAACGCTTGCTGGCCTCGTCATAGCGCCAGATCCCAAGGCCAGGCCCTGAAAGGTACAGGCTTCCGTCAGCACCTTTTGCCATGGACCGGGGCTGGGCGCCGGAATCCGACGGTGGCAGGGGGATCTCGGTAGTGTTCTGGCTATCCAGGGCAAACAGACCGCTCTGCCGAAGCACCAGCAAAGCGCCAGATGAGTCCGTCGTCAGCGCTCTCACTGATTGGCCCTCATTCACAGACTGGGCTTGAACCAGGGTCGGCATGACAGCCACGAACGCGAACAGAAAAAGTCCGGAGACTGCTGAATTCAGGCGGGAAACCATTGCTCTCATAGGGCTGACCTCAGTAATCCTTGTGCTCACGGAAAACCTGTTGCTGGCCATTGGCGTTAAAGGCAATGACCTGGTAATCGTCCTTCCGGCCGGTTTCCATACCAGGGGTGCCGTGGGGCATTCCGGGTACAGACAAGCCGGTCGTGTTGAATTGCGGATCCTCAAGGTAGGCCAGGATGTCATTGGCCGGCACATGCCCTTCAATCACCAGATCACCAATCAGCGCGGTATGGCAGGACGCCATATCGCGTGGCACGCCATGCTGCTGTTTGATTTCATTAAGGTTGTCGGTTTCAACGATGCGGGTCTCAAAACCATTGGCCGCAAGGTGCTCGGCCCAGGACTGGCAGCAACCGCAATTGGGGCTCTTGTAAATGGTGATGGCCTGGCCTGCCTCTCCACTCTGGGCTAGAGCACCCGATGGCTGGGCGGATTCGTCGGCCTGGAGGGCCAATGTGGTGGCGCCAGCGCCGATAAGGATAGCGCCTACACCCGTATACAGAGCGAGTTTCTTGGTCTTCATGGAAAATCCTCGATTGGAATTGCTTATGAGCAGAGCAGAGCTCGGGGATGCGCATGCATCCCCGAGCCAGAGCTTCAGTTCATGAGGGTGCCCAAATGGTTATTTGGCGCCGTTGGCTTTGTCTTTCATGCCGCCTGGCATGCCATCGCCACCATGAGCCTGCATCATCTTCATGCACACCTCGGTCATGGCTTTACGGTCTTCCGGGGACATATCCGACATCATGTTCATCATCCCCATCATGCCATCCCTACCCTCCATGCCGTGCGAGGACATCATGCCATGGTGTTCGGAATGACCCTCCAACGTGCCTTCGCCCTCGCCATGGGCAAGGGCGGAAAAGAGAGCGACACTGCCGGCCAGAACGGCGGCGGTTACGGTGAGCTTGAGATTTGAATTACGCATTTGATTCACTCCGGTTAAAGCCTCGTTACGGATGAACGTGAGTACGAGACTTTGTCGCAAGAATTAACGTCAAAGAGCTTGCCACGATGGGCAAAAACCCGGGTTAAAACTCAGGAGTGATGTTCTGGAGGGGGCGTAATAGAGGCCAGGAACGGATCCTGGTAAAGGGCCGCTCGTGCGGCCAATACTGCTTGGGAGCCGGTGTCTTTAAAACCGATGGAGTTCTCTGGTAACAGGGCAAGGCTGACGCTGACCCCGCATTTGATCGGCCCAGTGGCGCTTAGACAGGCCATTTCCGGAGAAGAAACGCAATCCGGTTCTGCGTCTGTCGAGTAAGCGGCGTCTTCAGCCCGGTCCATCATCATCATGGAGCCGCAATCCGCCATCGCTGGCTTCGCCTGGCCGGCTGTTGCTTTTGACAAAGCAAACGCTGGCGCGCTGATCACCAGAAGCAGTGACAGCAACACGCAAATAATTGGGCGGTTCTTGACGGACATCCTGATTTCACGCACCAAGCTGTGAGGACATGAGCTCTGACATACAACCACTCTGTCAGTTCCACAGATCCTAGCACTTTTCTATTTCCAAAACACACCCGCCCGGTCGGAAATGGAATCAACTTTTCGATGACTAGCTGAACGTTTTATTTTGCGCGGAGGAGAACTGGCAACGGTGGCGTTTGGCTAGTCGGGCGAATACGACAGAGTATTATCTCGCAGGCATTCAAAGGCTTGACGAAGGATTATGTGTGGTTGAAGGGGTTGGAACAGAATGCTCGCTTTGCGACCAGGGCATGCTCCGGGCCCAGCTAAACAAAAGCGGACATTCAGAAACGATCGAATTGACCAAAAAGCGGTATACGTCCGGTGATCCCATCTTGAGCCGCGCGCTGAAAAGGTCTTTCTGGTTTTCAATTACTGCACCGGGGTAAGTCCACGGACGTTTTAAAGCCGTCCTTGGAAACCGGGTAGAACCCAAGAGGTTGATTGGTTCAGAAGCTAACCCTTTTGGCCTCTTGTCCCAATACCTCCCTCATGTAACGAAGCAATGAGCGGGCACGCGATGCTGTCCGGCTGTGCGTGGCATTGACTGACCATATCGCTCAGAGCCATCTCAATTTTGACCAGCCTTTCGATCTTTTCACGCACATCCTTCAGCTTGTGCTCGGCGAGCGCACTGGCTTCCTCACAGTGGGTGCCATCTTCCAGCCGTAGGAGGTCGCTTATCTCATCGAGACTGAAACCCAGGTGCTGCGCCGTTTTCACAAAGGTCAACCGATCAATATCGGCGAAACCGTAGCGTCGAATGCCACCCGGAGGCCGCTTGGGTTCCGATAACAGACCACGCCGCTGGTAATAGCGGATCGTCTCTACATTTACGTTGGCCGCCCTGGCCAAGCCGCCAATAGTCAGTGAATTAGCTTTGTCCAACATGATGCTTGACTCCGTACTTGACTACGGAAGTAACCTTATCTCATCAAGTCCATGGGCAACAGGTGTAAACGTCATGTCGAAATTCAAATCTAAATCCGGAGGTGCTTCTCTCGCTGTCGGGGGGGTTGCTGGAATTCTCGCCTCGGCTTGCTGTCTCGGGCCATTGGTACTTATCACTCTGGGCGTTTCCGGTGCCTGGATCGGCAATCTGACAGCTTTGGAGCCCTATCGACCGCTGTTCATTGGCGCGGCCATCGTCGCCATGTACCTCGCCTGGCGACGAATCTATCGCCCTGTAGAGCAATGCTCACCGGGTGAAACGTGTGCGATCCCTCAAGTCCGAAAGACCTATAAGATGATCTTTTGGGTAGTTACGGCTCTGGTACTGGTCGCTTTAGTGTTCCCTTACATTTTGCCCCTATTCTACTAAACGGAGATTTTCCTCATGCGTAAACAGCTTGTACTTGCCATGTTCCTCACTTTGCTCAGCATGTCCACCTGGGCTGCGTCTCAAAAAGTGACTCTCTCGGTGCCTGACATGACCTGTTCTGCGTGTCCGATCACCGTCAAGCTGGCCTTAAGTAAGGTGGAAGGGGTGTCGCAAGTTTCCGTGAGCTACCCTGATCGAGAAGCCGTCGTCACCTTTGACGATGCGCTCACTTCCATAGAGGCGCTCACCGAGGCCACGAGCGACGCTGGTTACCCCTCCACTCCCACGGCCTCAGAGGCGACCCCGGAGGGGCAATGAAGAATCCGAAGAACCTGCTCAGAGTTGGCATAGTAGGCACTATTCTGGTTGCACTATGCTGCTTCACACCGATTCTGGTCATTCTTATGTCCACCGTGGGACTGGCCGCCCTGACGGGCTATCTCGACTATGTGCTTCTTCCGGCACTGGCGGTATTCATCGGCCTTACGGTCTATGCGTTCTGGCGGAAAAAACACTATGACGCCAGCTACGAGAGCAATTCCAAAGCTCCAAGGAGTTTCCCGAGTGAAAAATGACCAAAAACTGCATATTGCTGTAATCGGCAGTGGCGGAGCCGCCATGGCGGCTGCCTTGAAGGCAACAGAGCGCGGTGCCCGCGTCACCCTGATTGAACGTGGGACCGTCGGCGGCACCTGCGTAAATGTTGGCTGCGTGCCCTCGAAGATTATGATTCGTGCAGCACATATCGCGCATCTTCGAAAAGAAAGCCCTTTTGACGCGGGCATCAGTGCTGCGGCTCCTGAGGTAGACCGAGCGAAACTGCTTCAGCAACAGCTTGCACGAGTGGAGGAGCTGCGTGACACCAAGTACGAAAAGATACTTCGAGAACACAAGGACATCACAGTCCTGAACGGTGAGGCCCGGTTTCTCGACACCAATAGCCTGTTAGTCACGTTGGCTGAGGGTGGTGAAAAACCGGTTCATTTTGATCGCGCCTTTATTGGAACCGGAGCCAGACCGGCAGA
>MRWF01013676.1_pt1 | contig 46546 bp, 47 predicted proteins | sample 1013331 | NCBI WGS metagenome assembly MRWF01 (sample SAMN06117577, study PRJNA244670) | biofilm metagenome | biome: Water; feature: Cathode Biofilm; material: Biofilm; isolation source: microbial consortium enriched at the cathode of a solar microbial fuel cell | place: USA: District of Columbia ... | reverse complement strand
GTGGCGGCTCCCGGCTGCGCGAGGCCGCCCGCCACGTCTTCATCGATGAACAGACCCTGCCGGACATCGTGCAACTGCCGGTGGGCAAGGCGTGTGATTACTTCGGCTCACTGGCCCTGCCCGGCCATCGTGGCGAAATCGCCGAGAAGATTCTCAAGGAAATCCGGGAGCGCCTGCAGTTCCTGGTCAACGTCGGGCTCGATTACCTGAACCTGGCGCGCAATGCGGAAACATTGTCCGGCGGTGAAGCGCAGCGCATACGCCTGGCCTCGCAGATCGGTGCCGGCCTGGTGGGCGTCATGTATGTGCTGGATGAACCCTCCATCGGTCTGCACCAACGCGACAATGAGCGCTTGCTGGCCACGCTGACGCGCTTGCGGGACCTGGGCAACACCGTACTGGTGGTGGAACACGATGAAGACGCCATCCGCACGGCAGACCACATCATCGACATTGGCCCCGGTGCCGGCGTCCATGGCGGCGAGGTGGTGGCTGCCGGCAAGGAAAAGGACATCATCAACAGCAAACGCTCCCTCACCGGTGATTACCTGGCCGGCCGCAAGGCAATCCAGGTGCCGTCCTCCCGCGTACCGGCAGGCGACCGTTGGCTGACCCTGTCTGGCGCCAGCGGCAACAACCTCAAGAACACCACCCTGAAGCTTCCGGTGGGCCTGATGACCTGCGTCACCGGCGTGTCCGGCTCGGGCAAGTCCACCCTGATCAACAGCACCCTCTACCCGGTGGCCGCCACGGCCCTGAACGGTGCCACATTGCTCAAGGCAGCCCCCCACACAGGCATCGAGGGGCTGGACCAGTTCGACAAGGTCATCGACATCGACCAGAGCCCCATTGGCCGGACACCCCGCTCCAACCCGGCCACCTACACGGGTATCTTCACCCCCGTGCGGGACCTGTTTGCCGGCACCCAGGAGGCGCGCGCCCGGGGTTACAAGGCCGGGCGTTTCAGCTTCAACGTCAAGGGCGGGCGCTGCGAAGCCTGCCAGGGCGATGGCGTCATCAAGGTGGAGATGCACTTCCTCCCTGACGTCTATGTGGCCTGCGAGGTGTGCGGTGGGAAACGCTACAACCGGGAAACGCTGGAAATTCTGTACAAGGGCAAGAACATCTACGAAGTGCTCTGCATGACCGTGGAAGACGCCCGCGAGTTCTTTGACGCGGTGCCGGCCCTGGCGCGCAAGCTGCAGACGCTGATCGACGTGGGCCTGAGTTACATCACACTGGGCCAGGCGGCGACCACGCTCTCCGGGGGTGAGGCACAGCGCGTCAAACTCGCCAGGGAACTGTCCAAGCGCGACACCGGGCGCACCATGTACATCCTCGACGAACCCACCACGGGCCTGCACTTCCATGATATCCAGCAGCTGCTGGCCGTACTGTTCAGGTTGCGCGACCACGGCAATACCATTGTCGTCATCGAGCACAACCTGGATGTCATCAAGACCGCAGACTGGATCGTGGACCTGGGCCCGGAAGGCGGTGACGGCGGCGGACAGATCATTGCCGAGGGCACCCCGGAGGCAGTGGCCAGGAAGAAGGGGTCACACACCGGGCATTTCCTCAAGCCACTGCTGTCGCCAGGCCGCAAGAAAGTACAGGCATAAAAAAAGCCGGGCTGGGCCCGGCTTTTTTCTTTCTGACGAGTGAATTACTCGTCAGCCGCCTCGGCCTGCGGACGGTCCACCAGCTCGACATACGCCATGGGGGCGTTGTCACCACTGCGGAAACCCATCTTCAGGATGCGGATGTAACCACCGGGACGATCCTTGTAGCGCGGGCCCAGCTCGTTGAACAGCTTGCCGACCATCTCGTCAGAGCGGGTGCGGGCAAACGCCAGACGACGGTTGGCCACGGAGTCGTTCTTGGCCAGGGTGATCAGGGGCTCAGCCACCCGACGCAGCTCCTTGGCTTTCGGCAACGTGGTCTTGATGGCCTCGTGCTCGAACAGGGACACCGCCATGTTACGCAGCATGGCCTGACGGTGGGCGCTGTTACGGTTGAATTTTCGGCCGCTCTTGCGATGACGCATGGTTCTGTTCCTTCGCTTCAGGGGTGCTCACCGCACCCTCACTAATACGATTTAACGCAGTCTGCTGTTCAATCGGTCATCGTCACGCAGGCTGGCTGGCGGCCAGCTCTCGAGACGCATACCCAGTGACAGACCCTTGGAGGCCAGAACGTCCTTGATCTCGGTCAGGGATTTCTTGCCCAGGTTCGGGGTCTTCAGCAGCTCCACTTCGGTGCGCTGTACCAGATCACCGATGTAGTAGATGTTCTCTGCCTTCAGGCAGTTGGCTGAACGGACCGTAAGCTCCAGATCGTCAACCGGACGCAGCAGAATCGGATCCACCTCTTCGCGCTGCTCTTTCTTCTCCGGCTGCGCTTCCTGCTCCAGATCGACAAACACGGCAATCTGCTGCTGCAGGATGGTGGCAGCGGTACGAATAGCCTCTTCCGGATCAATGGTGCCGTCGGTGTCCAGGTCCAGGACCAGCTTGTCCAGGTCGGTACGCTGCTCCACCCGGGCCGCTTCGACGACGTAGGCAACACGACGCACCGGGCTGAAGCTGGCATCCAGCTGCAGTTTGCCAATACCGCGGGTCTCTTCCTCGTCACCCTGGCGGGCATCTGCCGGCACATAGCCGCGACCCTTGGCGATACGCAGCTTCATGCGGATCTCAGTATCACCGGTGATGTTGCAGATCACGTGGTCCGGATTGATCACTTCCACAGAATGATCACGCTGGATATCACCGGCAGTGACGGCACCCTTGCCCTTCTTGCTGAGCTCGAGAACCGCTTCGTCACGGTCTTCCATCTTCAGGGCAACATTCTTGAGGTTCAGCAGGATGTTGATCACATCTTCCTGAACGCCCTCGATGGTGGAGTACTCGTGTTGTACACCGTCGATTTCAACCTCGGTGATCGCACAACCGGGCATGCTGGACAGCAGAATGCGGCGCAGCGCGGTACCCAGCGTGTGGCCAAAGCCACGCTCGAGAGGCTCCAGCACCACCTTGGCATGAGTCGGGCTGACTGCGTTCACCGCAATCGAGCGCGGCGTCAGAAATTCGTTCACAGCGGTCATAGAAATCCCTCGGGCAGTCCTTATTTGGAGTAAAGCTCGACGATCAGGTTCTCGTTGATCTCTGACGGCAAATCAACACGCTCAGGCTTTGCCTTGTACGTACCTTCAAGCTTCTTCTCGTCCACTTCAATCCAGGGCGCGAAACCACGCTGCTGGGCCAGTTCCATGGCGCTTTTGACGCGCAGCTGGTTCTTGGCCTTCTCAACAACGGTTACCACATCACCCGGCTGTACCTGGTAGGACGCCACGTTCACCTTCTGACCGTTGACCAGGATCGCCTTGTGGCTGACCAGCTGGCGCGCTTCAGAGCGGGTAGAGCCGAAGCCCATCCGGTAAACAACGTTGTCCAGACGGCCTTCCAGCAGCTGCAGCAGCACCTCACCGGTGGCACCGCGAGAGCGGGACGCCTTCTTGTAGTAGTTGCGGAACTGCTTCTCCAGCACACCATACATACGGCGTACTTTCTGCTTCTCGCGCAGCTGAACGCCATAGTCGGACAGACGACCCATCCGACGGCTTGCGGCGGCGTGACCCGGCGCTTGCTCAGCCTTGCACTTTGAATCCAGAGGGCGAATACCGCTCTTCAGGAACAGGTCGGTACCCTCACGACGGGAAAGCCTGCACTTGGGACCCAGATATCTTGCCATGCTCGTCTACTCCCGTTACACCCGACGCTTCTTCGGCGGACGACACCCGTTGTGCGGGATCGGCGTCACGTCGGTGATGCTAGTAATCTTGTAACCGCAAGCGTGCAATGCACGCACAGAGGACTCACGACCCGGACCCGGACCCTTGACCCGCACTTCCAGGTTCTTCAGTCCATAGTCCTTGGCCGCGTTGCCTGCGTTCTCGGCAGCAACCTGTGCAGCAAACGGAGTGCTTTTCCGAGAGCCACGGAAGCCTGCACCACCGGACGTCGCCCAGGACAGTACATTGCCCTGACGATCAGAGATGGTGATGATGGTGTTGTTGAAAGAAGCATGGACGTGGGCAATACCGTCTGCCACGGTCCGAGTTACCTTCTTCCGACGAGCGCCGCTGTCTTTCTTCGCCATGATACGTGCCTATCCAGATATTGGATTACTTGCGGATCGGTTTCCGCGGTCCCTTGCGGGTCCGGGCGTTTGTCTTGGTACGCTGCCCGCGCACCGGCAAATTGCGACGGTGGCGGATACCGCGATTGGAACCCAGGTCCATCAACCGCTTGATATTCATGTTAATTTCCCGGCGCAGATCACCCTCGGTGGAGATCTTGGCGATCTCGCCGCGCAGAGCGTCAAGCTGCTCTTCGGTCAATTCCCGAATCTGCGCGGTCGGCTCTACGCCGGTGCTCGCGCACAGCTGCTTGGCAGTGGTGCGACCGATACCAAAGATATAGGTCAGCGAGATCACTGCATGTTTGTTGTCCGGGATGTTTACGCCTGCTATACGGGCCATCCGAAAATCTCCGATTCAGGTGTTGCTTGCCTGGCGGCGCCGAAAGGCGGCAGATACTAGCGCCAGACCGGGCTGATTTCAACCAAACTCTTGATTTGCCTTGGGCAAATCATCCCTGCCGCTGCTTGTGCCGCGGCTCAGCGCTGCAAATGACCATTACACGGCCCTTGCGGCGAATAACCTTGCAGTTGCGGCATACTTTCTTGACAGAAGCCTGAACTTTCATTGCTATTGCCTCTTTGTAACTAGCGCACCAGTCCGGTGCCGCCATAACCCTTCATATTCGCCTTCTTCATCAGCTTCTCGTACTGCGTGGACATCAGGTGCGCGTTTACCTGCGACCAGAAGTCCATCACCACCACCACTACGATGAGCAGTGACGTACCACCGAGATAGAAGGGCACGTTAGCCACTGCCCGGAGACCGAGCGGCAGCAAACAAACCAGCGTCATATAGATCGCACCAATCAGGGTCAGACGACCCATTACGGTGTCGATATACCGGGCTGACTGCTCACCCGGCCGGATACCTGGAATATAGGCACCGGATTTCTTCAGGTTGTCCGCCACGTCACGCGGGTTGAACACCAGCGCCGTGTAGAAGTAGCAGAAGAAAATGATACCCAGGCTGAACAGCAGGATGTACAGCGGCGAACCGGGCAGCAAGGCGTCCTGGACGCGCTGCATGATGGTCGCTGTCATGCTGTCTCCAGAGCCCGCAAACTGGGCGATGGAGGCCGGGAACAGCAGGATGGAACTGGCGAAAATCGCCGGAATCACGCCTGCCATGTTCACTTTCAGCGGCAGATGGCTCTGCTGTGCCGCAAATATGCGCTTGCCCTGCTGGCGTCGTGCGTAGTTCACCGTGATGCGGCGCTGCCCGCGTTCCACGTAGACGACGAAGCAGATCACGCCAATGGCTACCGCCAGGATGACCAGCAGCAACAGTACGCCGATCTCACCCTGCTTGGTGGACTCGAACAGCCCCGCCAGGGCACCGGGCAACCCGGCAACGATGCTGGCGAAAATCAGCATGGAAATACCATTGCCGATGCCGCGCTCGGTAATCTGCTCACCCAGCCACATCAGGAAAACCGTGCCGGTCACCAGCGACGTTACCGCCACGAACATGAACGAGGCCTTGTCGACGAACGCTGCGTCCTGGGGCACCAGGGTAATCCCCTGCTGCTGCAGGCCGTAGGCCACGCCCGCAGACTGGATAATGGCCAGTGCCACGGTCAGGTAGCGGGTGTACTGGGTAATCTGGCGGCGGCCGGACTCACCCTCTTTCTTCAGTTGCTCAAGCTTGGGCACCACGGCGGTCATCAACTGGATGACGATGCTCGCAGAGATGTAGGGCATGATCCCAAGCGCCATGATACTCATGCGCTCCAGCGCGCCACCGGAGAACATGTTGAACATGCTCAGGATGGTGTCCTGGTTGCTGTTGAACAGCCGCTCGAGCTGGACCGGGTCCATGCCGGGAACCGGGATATGTGCGCCGATCCGGAACACCACCAGTGCGCCGAGCAGGAAGGCAAGACGACGCCACAGCTCCGACAGGGCGGAGCCGTCAACGGACGGCTTTCCAGCATTCAGCGTTTGCGCACGGTTCTTCGCCATACCCTAGCCTTATTCCTCTACCTTGCCGCCAGCTGCCTCAATGGCAGCGCGGGCACCTTTGGTCGCACCGACACCGCGAACGGTGACAGCGCGGTCAATCTCGCCGCTCAGGACGATCTTGGCAAAACGCTTGTCAGCGCGGATGACACCGGCGCTCTTCAGCGTGGCCAGATCAACCACATCGCCTTCAACCTTGGCCAGCTCGGACAGGCGCACCTCAGCGGTGGCCATACCCTTGCGGGAAGTGAAGCCGAACTTCGGCAGACGACGCTGCAGGGGCATCTGGCCGCCCTCGAAACCGGGCTTGATGGTGCCGCCGGAGCGAGAGGTCTGGCCCTTGTGGCCACGGCCACCAGTCTTGCCCAGGCCACTGCCGATACCACGACCTACCCGCTTTTCAGCGGACCGTGAACCGTCTGCCGGACGCAATTCGTTCAAACGCATGATTACGCTCCCTCAACCTGAAGCAGGTAGTTAACCCTGTTGATCATGCCGCGCACTGACGGAGTGTCTTCCACTTCGACAGTGTGGCCGATGCGACGCAGGCCGAGACCGCGCACACAAGCCTTATGGGCTTCCAGTCGACCGTTGGTGCTCTTAACCAGCGTTACCTTGATCTTGTTCGCCGCCATCGCTCTAACTTCCGTTATCTGTCCGGGATTAACCCAGGATCTCTTCCACAGCCTTGCCGCGCTTGGCTGCCACCTGCTCCGCTGAGGCCATGTTCTTCAGGCCCTCAAACGTTGCACGTACCACGTTCACCGGGTTGGTGGAGCCGTAACACTTGGCCAGCACGTTCTGGACGCCTGCCACCTCGAGGACGGCACGCATGGCGCCACCAGCAATTACACCGGTACCCTCGGAAGCGGGCTGCATGTACACCTTGGAAGCGCCGTGACGGGCCTTCACCGGGTGCTGGATGGTGGTCCCCTTGAGGTCCACCTGAATCATGTTGCGACGGGCAGCTTCCAGTGCCTTCTGGATTGCGGCAGGCACTTCACGCGCCTTGCCACGACCGAAGCCAACCTTGCCGTTGCCATCGCCTACTACGGTCAGTGCGGTGAAACCGAAAATGCGACCACCTTTAACAACCTTGGCCACACGGTTTACCTGTACCAGCTTTTCCTGGAGACCTTCGCTCGGATCAACCTTCGCCATATTCGGTACCTTTAGAACTCAAGCCCGTTTTCGCGCGCCGCATCGGCAAGCGCCTTTACCCGGCCGTGATAACGGAAACCGGAACGATCGAAGGCAACACGCTCAACACCGGCGGCTTTGGCCCGCTCGGCAATCAGCTTGCCCACGTTGACAGCAGCATCGACGTTACCGGTGCCCTGACCGCGCAAATCTTTCTCAACCGTGGAGGCCGAAGCCAGCACCTGATCCCCTGCAGGAGAGAGAATCTGAGCGTAGATATGACGCGGGGTGCGATGCACACTCAGGCGGTGTTCGCCCAAGGAACGGATTTTCATCCGTGTGCGTTTCGCCCTGCGAAGACGTTGCTCTTTCTTGTCTTTCATCACTACAGCCTCAACGATTATTTCTTCTTGGCTTCCTTCCGGCGCACATACTCATCGGCATAGCGCACGCCCTTGCCCTTGTAGGGCTCCGGGGGACGGAAGCTCCGGACGTTGGCGGCAACCTGGCCAACCAACTGTTTGTCTGTTCCGCGAATCACGATCTCGGTCTGGCTCGGCGTTTCTGCGGTAATACCTTCCGGCAGTTCAAACGCGATCGGGTGCGAGAAGCCCAGTGACAGGTTCAGAACCTTGCCCTGTGCCTGGGCACGATAGCCCACACCCACCAGCTCGAGCTTGCGCTCAAAGCCTTCGGCCACACCGGTGACCATGTTCGCTGCCACGGCGCGTGCTGTGCCTGCCTGAGACCAGCCCTTCGGGCTTTCCTCACGCGGACGGACAGAAAGCACATCGCCCTCGACAACGAACTCGACCAGCGGATTCACTTCAAATTCCATGGCACCCTTGGTGCCTTTTACCGCCAGCTTCTGGCCGTCGACTTTAACTTCGACGCCCTTGGGCAGGGTAATTGGACTCTTTGCTACTCTAGACATTGCTGCACCTAACCCGTTATGCCGCTATCCGTCAGGATACTTCGCCAATCAGTTCACCGCCGACGTTTGCCTGGCGTGCCGCCCGGTCCGTCATGATGCCCTGATTGGTGGAAACGATCATGATGCCCAGACCACCCTTGACCTTGGGGATCTCATTGGCCGCACGATACACACGCAGACCCGGCTTGCTGACGCGGGCGATCTTGTCGATCACCGGCTGGCCTTCGAAGTACTTCAGCTCAATGGTGAGCGTCGGCTTCAGTTCGCTGTCAGCGGAAAAGTCGGCAATGTAGCCCTCATCCTTCAGTACCTGGGCAACTGCCAGCTTGGTACGTGAGGACGGAATCTCTACCGTGCTCTTCTTCGCCATCTGCGCATTGCGGATACGGGTAAACATATCCGCCAGGGTGTCTTGCATGCTCATGCTGATATCGCTCCGCTAAACCTTCTATTACCAGCTGGACTTGACCAGGCCCGGTACATCACCACGCATCGCCGCTTCACGCAGCTTGATGCGGCTCAGACCGAACTTGCGGTAGAAGCCGTGGGGACGACCAGTCAACTGGCAACGGTTGCGCTGGCGAATACGGGCAGAATCACGGGGCAGCTTCTGCAGCTTCAGCTGCGCGTCCCACTTTGCTTCCGGCTCCGCGTTGGGATCCTTGATGATGGCTCGCAGCTCATCACGCTTCGCACCATAGCGCTTTACCAGCTTGGCGCGCTTCTTTTCCCTTTCTTTCATTGAGATCTTTGCCATGACAAATACTCAGCCCTTCAGCGGGAAGTTGAAGGCGCGCAACAGCGCCCGTGCTTGATCATCAGTCTCGGCCGAGGTGGTGATGGTGATATCCAGACCACGCAGCTTGTCGACCTTGTCGAAATCGATTTCCGGGAAAACGATCTGCTCTTTCAGGCCCATGCTGTAGTTACCACGGCCGTCAAAGGACTTCGGGTTCAGACCACGGAAGTCACGGACACGGGGCACGGCGATGGACACCAGACGCTCCAGGAATTCATACATGCGGCTGCCACGCAGGGTCACCTTGACACCAATCGGCCAGCCTTCACGGATCTTGAAACCCGCCACAGACTTGCGCGCATTGGTGATCACCGGCTTCTGCCCGGAAATCGCAGTCATATCAGATACGGCACCCTCGATCGCCTTGCGATCCTGGGCCGCTTCACCCACACCCATGTTCAGGGTGATCTTGGTGATGCGCGGTACCTGCATCACGTTCTCCAGTCCAAGCTGCTCTTTCAGCTTGGGGAGAATCTCACTTTCGTAAACCTTCTTCAGATTACTCATGGCTCACTAACCTCAGGCGTCCAGCGCTTCGCCGTTAGACTTGAAAAAGCGCACTTTCTTGTCGCCATCCACGCGGAAGCCGATACGGTCCGCCTTGCCGGTTGCCGGATTCCAGATCGCCACGTTTGAGTGGTGAATGCTGGCTTCCTGCTCAACGATGCCACCCTGAACACCCGCATTCGGGTTCGGGCGCACATGCTTCTTGACGATGTTCACGCCGCCTACAACGACGCGACCATTGGCAAGCACACGCTGTACGGTGCCACGCTTGCCCTTGTCCTTTCCGGCGATAACGATTACTTCGTCATTTCGCTTGATCTTCAACATAGCCCTTACCCGCCTCAAAGTACTTCAGGTGCCAGGGAGATGATCTTCATGAACTGCTCGGTACGCAGCTCCCGGGTTACCGGGCCGAAGATCCGGGTGCCCACTGGCGCCTTGTTGTTGTTCAACAGCACCGCAGCATTCTCATCAAAACGGATCAGCGATCCGTCCGGACGACGTACGCCCTTGCGGGTGCGAACGACAACGGCAGTCATGACGTCACCCTTCTTGACGCGGCCCCGCGGGATCGCCTCTTTTACAGTGACCTTGATAATGTCCCCAATGCCTGCGTAGCGGCGCTTGGAGCCACCCAGTACCTTGATGCACTGAACTCGACGGGCGCCGCTGTTATCGGCCACTTCGAGCATCGTTTCGGTCTGAATCATCGCTTATATCTCCAACTCTGCCTCGCAGGCAGCCACAGCCCAATTCGCTTACGCCCGCGGCGCTTCTTCAACGACGTTCACCAGTGTCCAGGTCTTGCGCTTGGACAGAGGACGGCTCTCCTCGATGGTGACGATGTCGCCTTCCCGACACTGATTGGTTTCGTCGTGCGCCAGCAGCTTGGTGGACCGACGAATAAACTTGCCGTAAACGGGGTGCTTCACCCGGCGCTCAACCATCACGGTGATGGTCTTGTCTGCCTTTGAGGAAACAACCTTTCCGGTTACGGAACGGCGCAACTTTGCTTCTGCCATAATCAGTTACCCTGCTTTTCTTTCAGGATGGTCAATACACGCGCGACATCGCGACGAATCCTGCCCAGCTCGTGGGTCCGAGACAGTTGACCAGAGGCCTTGCCCATACGCGCCTTGAACTGCTCATCCAGCAGATCCAGGTGCGTCTGCTTCAGCTCATCAACGCTCTTTTCTCTCAGCTCGCTCGCTTTCATGGCTTACATCACCGTCCGAGTCACAACACGGGTATTCAGCGGCAGCTTGGCTGCAGCCAGACGGAACGCTTCACGCGCCACGTCTTCCGCGACACCTTCCATTTCATACAGCATCTTGCCGGGACGGATCTCAGCCACCCAGTACTCGACGCTACCCTTACCTTTACCCATCCGCACTTCCAGCGGCTTCTTGGAGATCGGCTTGTCCGGGAATACCCGGATCCAGATCTTGCCGCCCCGCTTGACGTGACGGGTCATGGCACGACGCGCTGCTTCGATCTGGCGCGCAGTCAGCCGGCCTCGGCTGGTGGACTGCAGGCCAATGGTGCCAAAAGACACCTTGCTGCCTCGCTGTGCCAGGCCGCGGTTGCGACCCTTGAACTGCTTGCGGAATTTTGTACGCTTCGGCTGCAACATTGCTCGCTACCTCTTAGCTACGGCCGCCACGCTTTTTGGGCGCAGCCTTAGCTTTCTCTTCCTGCTGAATCTGCTCCATGCCGCCAAGTACTTCGCCACGGAAGATCCAGACCTTGATACCGATGGTGCCGTAAGTGGTCTCGGCACGGATGCTGGCGTAATCAATGTCAGCACGCAGGGTGTGCAGCGGCACACGGCCTTCACGGTACCACTCGGTACGCGCGATCTCGGCACCACCCAGGCGACCAGACAGCTGGATCCGGATACCTTCAGCGCCCGCCTTCATGGCGTTCTGTACAGCACGCTTCATGGCGCGACGGAACATGACGCGACGTTCGATCTGGCCGGCCACATTCTCACCCACCAGGCGAGCATCAAGGTCAGGCTTGCGCACTTCCTCGATGTTGATGTGAACCGCGCGGCCCATCTTCTTGGCTACGTCGCGACGCAGACGCTCAACGTCTTCGCCTTTCTTGCCGATCACGATGCCAGGGCGTGCCGTGGCAATGGTGATCCGCACATTTTCGCTCGGGCGCTCAATCTTGATACGGCTTACAGACGCATTCTTGAGACGGTCGAACAGGTACTCACGAACCTGGAGATCAGTAACCAGGTAATCGGAGTAGTTTTTCGGACTGGCATACCACAGGGAGTTGTGCTCCTTGACAATACCCAGACGAATGCCAACTGGATGTACTTTCTGACCCATCTGGTTACTCCCCTTCCGAAACCTTGACGGTGATATGACAGGTACGCTTGAGGATCCGGTCCGCGCGGCCTTTGGCCCGCGGGCGAATACGCTTCATCGTCATACCCTCGTCTACGAACACGGTGGACACTTTCAGCTCGTCCACGTCCGCACCGTCATTGTTTTCAGCGTTTGCGATTGCTGACTCCAGAACCTTCTTCACGATCTTCGCCGCCTTCTTGGACGAGAACGCCAGGTCGTTCAGAGCCTGCTCAACCTTCTTGCCACGAATCTGGTCTGCAACCAGCCGTGCCTTCTGTGCCGAAATCATTGCCCCGCGCAGGCGGGCTGCCACTTCAGTCGCCATGGTCTGCTACCTTACCGTTTGGCCTTCTTGTCCACGATGTGCCCGCGATAGTTGCGGGTCAGGGCGAACTCACCCAACTTGTGACCAACCATATGCTCGGTAACCAGTACCGGAACATGTTGGCGGCCGTTGTGTACCGCAATAGTCATCCCAACCATCTCCGGAATAATCATGGAGCGGCGAGACCAGGTCTTGATCGGCTTACGGGAACTCGTGTCCGCTGCCTCTTCCACCTTCTTCAACAGGTGGTGGTCTACAAAAGGACCTTTCTTCAGTGAACGTGCCACAGCGTGAACCTCTCTCTAACCCTTACTTCACTCGACGATCGCGAACGATCATCTTGCGAGTGCGCTTGTTGGTGCGTGTCTTCTGACCCTTGGTCGGCACACCCCACGGGGAAACCGGATGACGACCGCCCGAAGTACGACCCTCACCACCACCATGCGGGTGGTCCACCGGGTTCATGGCCACACCACGAACCGTCGGACGTACACCGCGCCAGCGCTTGGCACCAGCCTTGCCCAGTGAGCGCAGGCTGTGCTCGCTGTTTGACACCTCACCGATGGTGGCGCGGCAGTCGGCGTGTACCTTGCGCATCTCGCCGGAGCGCATACGCAGGGTTGCCGTGTGACCGTCCTTCGCCAGCACCTGTACAGAAGTGCCTGCCGAGCGTGCCATCTGGCCGCCCTTACCCGGCTTCAACTCCACGTTGTGAACCGTGGAACCCAGCGGGATATTGCGCAGCGGCAGCGCATTGCCGACCTTGATCGGCGAATCAGAACCGGACTGAACGCGATCACCCGCCTTCAGGCCCTTGGGAGCGATGATGTAACGACGCTCACCGTCCAGGTACTTGACCAGGGCAATGTTGGCCGAGCGGTTCGGATCATACTCGATGCGCTCGATCTGCCCGGCGACACCGTCCTTGTTGCGACGGAAGTCGATTACCCGGTACTTCTGTTTGTGACCACCGCCCTTGTGGCGGGTGGTAATGCGGCCGTTGTTGTTACGGCCACCACTCTTGCTCTTGCTCTCCAGCAGCGGGGCATACGGCGCGCCCTTGTGCAGGTCAGGGTTTACCACCTTGACTACAAAACGGCGGCCCGGAGAGGTCGGCTTGCACTTAACAATCGCCATGATTCCTGTCTCCTATCCCTTACTCTGCGGCCAGGAAGTCGATGTCCTGCCCTGCTTCCAGAGCGACATACGCCTTCTTCCAGTCGCTACGCTTGCCCTGCAGGCGGCCAAACGTCTTGGCCTTGCCTTTGACGTTCAGCGTGCGAACGGATTTGACCTTTACATCGAACAGCTGCTCGACAGCCTTCTTGATCTCGGGCTTCTTGGCATCGCGCGCCACCCGGAACACGAACTGGTTGCCTGACTCGGCCACCAGGGTCGCTTTCTCGGAGATGTGCGGCGCCAAAAGCACCTGGAAAATACGCTCTTTGTTCATGCCAGCGCCTCCTCCAGCTGCTTGAGTGCCGGCACAGTCACCAGCACCTTTTCAAATGCGATCAGGCTGACCGGGTCGACACCGCTCGCGTCGCGCACATCAACCTTCGGCAGGTTGCGTGAAGACAGGAACAGGTTCTCGTCGACTTCGTTGGTCACGATCAGAACGTTGCTCAGATCCATGTCCTTCAATTTGCCGGCCAGCGCCTTGGTCTTCGGCTCGCTTACCGCGAACTCGTCAACCACAACCAGGCGATCCTGGCGAACCAGCTCGGACAGGATGCACTGCAGGGCACCGCGGTACATCTTGCGGTTCACCTTCTGCGAGTGATCCTGCGGGGTGGCAGCAAAGGTCTTGCCGCCGCCACGCCAGATCGGGCTGCGAATAGTACCGGCACGCGCACGGCCAGTACCTTTCTGGCGCCACGGCTTCTTGCCGCCGCCACTTACCTGGGAACGGCTCTTCTGGGCCTTGCTACCCTGACGGGCGCCAGCCAGATACGCGGTCACCACCTGATGCACGAGAGGCTCATTGAAATCCTTGCCAAACGCGACTTCAGAAACGGTGACGGTTCCTCCAGAGGCTGTGTTGAGATTCATCCTCTATTCCTCTTTCAGGCCTTCGCCTTGACTGCAGGGCAGACAACCACGTCAGTGCCAGTAGCACCGGGGACTGCACCCTTGATCAGCAGGAGATTCTTTTCTGCATCGACACGCACCACTTCCAGGTTCTGGACGGTGACGCGCTCGGCACCCATGTGACCAGCCATCTTCTTGCCCTTGAACACACGGCCCGGGGTCTGGTTCTGACCAATGGAACCCGGAGCACGGTGTGACAGGGAGTTACCATGGGTGGCGTCCTGGGTGCGGAAATTCCAGCGCTTGACCACGCCGGCAAAACCCTTGCCCTTGGACGTACCGGTAACATCGACCATCTGGCCCGCCTCAAAAACCTCGACCGTCACTTCGGAACCCGGCTCGAGCTCACCAGCGGCAGCGCGAAACTCGCGAACCATACGCCCGGCAGGCGTACCTGCCTTGGCAAAATGACCGGCCTGGGCCTTGGTCACACGCGATGCACGACGCTCACCAGTGGTAACCTGGATTGCCTCATATCCGTCAGCTTCTTCGGTCTTTACCTGCGTGACACGGTTAGGAGCCACTTCGATGACTGTCACGGGAATGCTTGCGCCGTTCTCTGCAAACACCCGGGTCATCCCGCATTTACGACCGACTACACCAATCGCCATTGTTTACCTCTTCACAACCCGCTGCGACCATAGCCGCTAGCTGTTATCCCAGGCTGATCTGTACATCCACACCAGCAGCCAGATCCAACCTCATCAGAGCATCCACGGTCTTGTCCGTGGGCTCGACGATATCCACCAGCCGCTTGTGGGTGCGAATTTCGTACTGGTCACGCGCGTCCTTGTTGACGTGCGGGGAGACCAGTACCGTGAACCGCTCCTTGCGGGTGGGCAGGGGGATTGGCCCCTGCACATGGGCACCCGTCCGCTTGGCGGTGTCGACAATCTCCTGGGCGGATTGATCAATCAGGCGATGATCAAAGGCCTTGAGACGGATGCGAATTCTCTGGTTAGCCATAGCTAACAAACTCCGAACTTGTAGCGACCATATCTTAGATGGCAAAAATCCCTCCCTACCGTCCCTGTATGGCGGCTGGGGGGGCGCGATCAAGCCCGGGAACGATGCCCCGGTTGGCTTATCCCTACTGGTCTAGCCAGTGAGAGGGCGCGAAGTATAGGGAACAAATCCGGCCAGAGCAATGCCTGGGGCAAATATTTTGCCAAAACCCGCGATTGCGGCGGAAATGCCGTCTTGACGGGCCCCGGGGGCCAGGGAGGGGCGGCCTGGACAACCCCTTGCGGGGCACCAGCGGCGGCCACACTGCCAGCACCCCGGCCGGGCCGTCAACCCGGCCCGGGCACACCCCCGCAATGGACACGCAAATTCATGCGCCGGAACGCTATCTTGTGCCCGCCCTCATCGGTATAATTGCGCGCTTTTCCACCCCCCAACCGGACTAGAAGTTGAATAGCCATGACTGACTTAGCCCAATACCGCAATATCGGCATCTTCGCCCACGTCGATGCCGGCAAGACCACGACCACCGAGCGTATCCTCAAGCTCACCGGGAAAATCCACAAAACCGGCGAAGTGCATGATGGCGAGTCAACCACCGACTTCATGGAGCAGGAGGCCGAGCGCGGCATTACCATCCAGTCAGCTGCCACCACCTGTTTCTGGAAAGACCATCGCCTGAACATCATCGACACCCCGGGCCACGTGGACTTCACCGTTGAGGTGTACCGCTCCCTGAAGGTGCTCGACGGCGGTGTCGGCGTATTCTGTGGGTCCGGCGGTGTTGAGCCGCAGTCAGAGACCAACTGGCGCTACGCCAACGACTCTGAAGTGGCGCGCATCATCTTCGTCAACAAGCTGGACCGTATCGGTGCTGACTTTTACCGCGTTGTCGAGCAGGTAAAGAAAGTGCTCGGCGCCAAGCCGCTGGTCATGACCCTGCCGATCGGCATCGAAGACAACTTTGTCGGCGTGGTCGACCTGCTTACCCAGCAGGCTTACGTGTGGGACGACACCGGCCTTCCGGAAAACTACACCGTTGGCGAGATCCCCGAAGAACTGAAGGAAAAGGCTGCGCAATACCGCGAGCAGCTGGTCGAGACTGCCGTCGAGCAGGACGACGACCTGATGATGGCTTACATGGACGGTGAAGAGCCTTCCATCGAAGATCTCAAGCGCTGCATCCGCGAAGGCACCCGCAAGCTAGACTTCTTCCCCACCTTCTGTGGCTCTGCATTCAAGAACAAGGGCATCCAGCTGGTGCTCGACGCCGTTGTCGATTACCTGCCCAGCCCCACTGAAGTAGACCCGCAGGACCTGACCGACGAAGAAGGTGAGCCCACTGGTGAAGTGGCCACTGTTTCTCCCGACGAGCCACTGCGCGCCCTGGCGTTCAAGATCATGGACGACCGTTACGGTGCCCTGACCTTTATCCGCATCTACTCGGGCAAGCTGAACAAGGGTGACACCATCCTCAACTCGTTCACCGGCAAGACCGAGCGTATCGGCCGCATGGTGGAAATGCATGCCAACGAGCGCAGTGAACTGAGTGCCGCACAGGCCGGTGACATCATCGCAGTGGTCGGCATGAAGAATGTGCAGACTGGTCACACCCTTTGTGACCCGAACCACCCCTGCACACTGGAAGCCATGGTGTTCCCGGATCCGGTGATCTCCATCGCCGTGGCACCGAAGGACAAGGCTGGCGTCGAGAAGATGGGTATCGCCATCGGCAAAATGGTTGCCGAAGATCCCTCCTTCCGGGTCGAGACTGACGAAGACTCCGGTGAAACCATCCTCAAGGGTATGGGCGAGCTGCACCTGGACATCAAGGTGGACATCCTCAAGCGGACCTACGGCGTAGAGCTGGAAGTAGGCGAGCCGCAGGTAGCCTACCGCGAAACCATTACCCAGCCGATCGAGGACACCTACACCCACAAGAAGCAGTCTGGTGGCTCGGGTCAGTTCGGCAAGATCGACTATCGCATCCGTCCGGGCGAAGCCAACAGTGGCTTTGTTTTCACGTCCACCGTTGTCGGCGGCAACGTGCCGAAGGAATTCTTCCCGGCAATTGAGAAGGGCTTCAAGGGCATGATGGAAGAAGGCCCGCTGGCCGGATTCCCGCTGCTGGACGTGGAAATCGAGCTGTATGACGGTGCCGCTCACGCGGTTGACTCGTCTGCCGTCGCCTTCGAACTGGCGGCCAAGGGCGCATACCGCCAGTCAATGCCGAAAGCTGGCCCGCAGCTGCTGGAGCCGGTGATGAAGGTCGACGTGTTCACTCCGGAGGACAATGTCGGCGACGTGATCGGTGACCTGAACCGTCGCCGCGGCATGATCAAGGACCAGGAGCCAGGCTCCACCGGCATCCGCATCAAGGCAGATGTACCGCTGGCAGAGATGTTCGGTTACATCGGCCACCTGCGTACCATCACATCCGGCCGTGGCCAGTTCTCCATGGAGTTCTCCCACTACGCCGCATGTCCGCAGAACGTCTCGGAGCAGGTAATTGCCGCAACCAAGGAGAAGAAAGCCGCGAAGTAATACTTCGCTCCGCTTCTTCAAACAAAAAAGGCCCGGCGTGAAAGCGCCGGGCCTTTTTTATATCCCCCGGGGCATAATGCGCCATACCGCCAGCCCCCATAGGGCAAAAAAAAGGCCGCTCTATGGAGCGGCCTTTTTTCATACGGCACTGACCATCACGATTACTCGATGATCTTGGCCACCACGCCGGCGCCAACGGTACGGCCGCCTTCGCGAATCGCGAAGCGCAGACCATCGTCCATGGCGATCGGGTGGATCAGGGTCACGGTCATCTGGACGTTGTCGCCCGGCATCACCATCTCGGTGCCGTCCGGCAGGTCACAGGAACCGGTCACGTCGGTGGTCCGGAAGTAGAACTGCGGGCGGTAGCCGTTGAAGAACGGTGTATGACGACCACCTTCTTCCTTGCTCAGCACGTATACCTCAGCTTCGAACTTGGTGTGCGGGGTGATGGAACCCGGCTTCGCCAGGACCTGACCACGCTCAACCTCGTCACGCTTGGTGCCACGCAGCAGCACACCAACGTTCTCGCCTGCACGACCTTCGTCCAGCAGCTTGCGGAACATCTCAACACCGGTACAGGTGGTCTTGGTGGTGTCCTTGATGCCGACGATCTCAAGTTCCTCGCCAACCTTGATCACACCACGCTCAACACGACCGGTAACAACGGTACCGCGGCCAGAGATGGAGAACACGTCTTCGATCGGCATGATGAAGGCGCCGTCTACTGCACGCTCCGGCTCCGGAATGTACTCGTCCAGGGTCTCAACCAGCTTCACAACAGCCGGCGCACCGATATCGGACTGGTCGCCTTCCAGCGCCTTCAGGGCAGAACCCTTGATGATCGGGGTGTCGTCGCCCGGGAAGTCGTAGTCGCTCAGCAGCTCACGTACTTCCATCTCAACCAGCTCAAGCAGCTCTTCGTCGTCGACCATGTCGGCCTTGTTCAGGAACACGACAATGTACGGAACGCCCACCTGGCGGGACAGCAGGATGTGCTCACGGGTCTGCGGCATCGGGCCATCAGCTGCAGAACATACCAGGATCGCACCATCCATCTGCGCAGCACCGGTGATCATGTTCTTCACATAATCAGCGTGGCCAGGGCAGTCTACGTGGGCGTAGTGACGGTTCGGAGAGTCGTACTCAACGTGAGAGGTCGCAATCGTAATACCACGAGCCTTCTCTTCCGGCGCGTTATCGATCTGGTCAAACGCACGCGCGTCACCGCTACCCCAGGTCTCCGCGCACACCTTGGTCAGGGCTGCAGTCAGGGTGGTTTTGCCATGGTCAACGTGACCGATGGTGCCTACGTTTACGTGCGGTTTGGAGCGTTCAAATTTTTCCTTTGCCACGATTGTTTCCTCTTGCCTTGATTCGGGTTAGCGGGATTACCCATGTCTCTTGATGATTGCTTCGGCGACGTTCGCCGGGGTTTCAGCGTACTTGATGAACTCCATGGAGAATGTTGCACGTCCCTGGGACAGGGACCGCAACTGGGTGGCATAGCCAAACATCTCCGACAATGGCACCTCAGCATTCAACTGCTTTGAGCCACCCGGAATATCGTCCATACCCTGCACCACACCCCGGCGACGGTTCAAGTCACCCATGATGTCGCCCATGTACTCCTCGGGCGTCTCCACTTCCACCCTCATCATCGGCTCCAGCAGGACAGGATCGGCTGCACGGGCACCCTCCCTGAAACACATGGAGCCTGCCATGCGGAAGGCGTTCTCGTTGGAGTCCACATCATGATAGGAACCGTCATACAAGGTGACCTTGCAGTCTTCGATCGGGTATCCGGCAATGACGCCATTCTGCATCTGCTCTTTGACACCTTTCTCCACAGCACCGAAGAATTCCTTCGGTACCGCGCCACCCACGATTTCCTCGCAGAACTGGAAACCGGTTCCCGGCTCCACTGGCTCGATGCGCAGCCAGACGTGGCCGTATTGACCACGACCACCGGACTGGCGGACGAACTTGCCTTCGTGCTCCACCGCTTTGCGGATGGTTTCACGGTAGGCAACCTGCGGTGCACCGATGTTGGCCTCAACGTTGAACTCGCGTTTCATGCGATCAACGATGATATCCAGGTGCAGCTCACCCATTCCGGAGATAATGGTCTGCCCGGACTCCTCGTCCGTGCGCACACGGAAAGACGGATCTTCCTGCGCCAGGCGACCCAGCGCCAGACCCATCTTTTCCTGGTCCGCCGTGGACTTGGGCTCAACGGCGACGGAAATCACCGGATCAGGAAACTCCATGCGCTCAAGGATGATGGGCGCATCCTGGGCGCACAGGGTTTCCCCGGTGGTGACGTTCTTGAGGCCGACGCATGCGGCGATATCGCCAGCCCGTACTTCCTTGATTTCTTCACGGCTGTTGGCGTGCATCTGCAGGATGCGGCCAACACGCTCTTTCTTGCCGCTCACCGAATTGAATACCGTGTCGCCGGAATTGAGCACACCGGAGTACACACGGATAAAGGTCAGTGAGCCCACAAAAGGGTCAGTGGCAATCTTGAATGCCAGGGCAGCAAACGGTTCGCTGTCAGACGACTTGCGGCTTGATTCCTTGCCATCATTCAGCTCACCACGGATCGCCTCGACGTCATCGGGGGCTGGCAGGTACCGAACCACCGCATCAAGCAGGGCCTGTACGCCCTTGTTCTTGAACGCGGAGCCGCCGAATACAGGAACGATCTCATTAGCCAGAACCCGCTGGCGTATGCCCAGATGGATGTCATCCTCGGTCAGCTCTTCGCCGCCCAGGTACTTTTCCATCAGCTCTTCATTGGCCTCGGCCGCCGTCTCGACCAGCTTCTCGCGCCACTCTGCAACGTCGTCAGCCATCTCTGCCGGCGGATCTTCGAGCGTATAGGTAGTACCCATATCCTCTTCGTTCCACCAGATAGCCTTGTTGGCCACCAGGTCCACCACGCCCTTGAAGTTCTCTTCAGAGCCAATTGGCAACTGCATGACCACCGCGTTGGCGTTCAGCTTGGCCTTCATCTGCTCAGCCACACGCAGGAAATCGGCACCGGTACGGTCCATCTTGTTGACGAACGCGACACGGGGCACTGCATACTTGTTGGCCTGGCGCCAGACGGTCTCTGACTGCGGCTGGACACCGCCAACAGCACAGTAGACCATCACCGCGCCATCGAGCACCCGCATGGAACGCTCGACTTCAATGGTGAAATCCACGTGTCCAGGGGTATCGATGATGTTGATGCGGTGCTCATCGAACTGCTGGCCCATGCCTGACCAGAAACAGGTGGTGGCAGCAGACGTGATGGTAATACCACGCTCCTGCTCCTGTTCCATCCAGTCCATGGTGGCAGCGCCGTCGTGCACCTCACCAATCTTGTGGGAAACACCCGTGTAGAAAAGCACGCGCTCAGTGGTGGTGGTTTTGCCAGCATCAATGTGCGCGCTGATACCGATATTGCGGTAGCGCGATAACGGAGTCTTTCTAGCCACGGTGTGTTCCCCTGTTTGCCTGTCAGCAGACGTTTAGAAGCGGTAGTGAGAGAACGCCTTGTTGGCCTCAGCCATACGGTGAACGTCTTCACGCTTCTTCATGGCTGCACCACGGCCTTCGGTGGCATCGAGAATCTCGCCGGCCAGACGCTGGGCCATGCTCTTCTCGCCACGCTTGCGGGACGCATCCACCAGCCAGCGCATGGCCAGGGCGGTACGACGGCTGGGGCGTACTTCAACAGGAACCTGGTAGGTAGCACCACCGACACGGCGGGATTTTACTTCCACCATGGGGCGAATGGCGTCCAGGGATTTCTCGAAGAGCTCCAGCGGATCACTCTTCTTGCGTTCCTCAACGATGTCCAGCGCACCGTATACGATACGCTCAGCCACGGCTTTCTTGCCGGACTCCATCACGTGGTTGATGAACTTGGCCAGGATCTGGCTTTTGAATTTTGGATCTGGAAGGATTTCTCGCTTCGCAGCAACGCGACGTCTTGGCATCGGATGTGTTCCTCATAGTCCCCCGCTGGGGGCGGGGAAGTCTTCAGGTTTACCCGGGAAAGCTCATGCTGCCCGGCCTTACTCATCCCGCCGCAAGTTTTCTTGCGGTAGTCTGAATTGTGATCGCCCGCCACGGGATTCAACCGTAGCGGGCGATTGTTACAACTGTCTTACTTCTTCGGGCGCTTGGCGCCGTACTTGGAGCGACGCTGCTTGCGGTCTGCAACGCCGGCGGCGTCCAGGGTACCGCGCACGGTGTGGTAACGCACACCGGGCAGGTCCTTCACACGGCCGCCGCGGATCAGCACCACGCTGTGCTCCTGCAGGTTGTGGCCTTCGCCACCAATGTAGGAGGACACCTCGTAACCGTTGGTCAGGCGAACACGGCACACCTTGCGCAGCGCAGAGTTCGGCTTCTTCGGCGTAGTGGTGTATACACGGGTGCAGACACCACGGCGCTGCGGGCAGGCCTGCAGGGCTACGGAGTCGCTCTTCTCTTTCTTGCTCTTGCGCGGCTTACGCACAAGCTGGTTAACGGTTGCCATGAACCTAATGCTCCACGCTTAAAATCAGTGACTATCACCGCCACATATCAAGGGTCGGCGATTCTAGGAGTGCCCCGGCGCCAAGTCAAGCACCGGGGCCCCCACCCTTACTCCCCGTCCGGCTGGCTCAGGGCCTCGGACAGCGCCGCTTCCACCTCATCCATGGTCGGCTGATCCGGTGCCTTGCCCAGTTCACGGGCCGCTCGGCGCTCCTTGTGGTACTGGTAGCCGGTACCCGCCGGGATCAGGCGGCCCACAACCACGTTCTCCTTCAGGCCGCGCAGATCGTCTTCCTTGCCAGTAACCGCTGCCTCGGTGAGGACGCGGGTGGTTTCCTGGAAGGACGCTGCGGAAATGAAGGATTCCGTGGCCAGCGAGGCCTTGGTGATACCCAGCAACAGGCGCTGGCACTGGGGCAGCTCCTTGTCTTCGGGCTTGAGGCGGTCGATTTCCTCCAGAACGCGGGAGTACTCGGCCTGCTCACCCTTGATGAAGCTGGAATCGCCGGATTCGGTGATCTCGACCTTGCGCAGCATCTGGCGAATGATCGTCTCGATGTGCTTGTCGTTGATCTTCACACCCTGGAGGCGGTAAACCTCCTGGACCTCATTGACGATATAGCGGGCCAGCTCGGTTTCACCCAGCAGACGCAGGATGTCGTGGGGGTTCAGCGGGCCATCAGAGACCACTTCACCCTTCTCCACGTGCTCACCCTCGAACACGTTCAGCTGGCGCCACTTGGGAATCAGCTCCTCGTGGGCATCAGCGCCGTCTTCCGGCGTGATCACCAGGCGAACCTTGCCCTTGGTTTCCTTGCCGAAGGACACGGTACCGGTCTTTTCAGCCAGGATCGCCGCTTCCTTGGGCTGGCGTGCCTCGAACAGGTCCGCCACACGCGGCAGACCACCGGTGATGTCCCGGGTCTTGGACGATTCCTGCGGAATACGTGCAATCACGTCACCGGTCTGGATTTCACCACCGTTCTTCAGGCCGGAAATCGCACCGGCAGGCAGGAAGTACTGGGCCGGCTGGTCCGTGTTGGCCATGTTCACCGGCTTGCCCTTGCTGTCTACCACGCGGATGACAGGACGCATGTCCTTGCCCGCCTGGGGACGATCCTTGCCGTCGATGACCTCGATATTGGTCAGGCCGGTCAGCTCGTCCGTCTGGTAGTTGACGGTGATGCCCTCTTCCATATCACCAAACTGGATCACACCTTCCACCTCGGCAATGATCGGGTGGGTATGGGGATCCCAGGTGGCCACAACCTGGCCGCCCTCGGTGACGTCACCCTCGGCAACGGTGATCATGCCGCCGTACGGCACCTTGTAGCGCTCGCGCTCACGACCCAGCTCATCAGCCACGGCCAGTTCGGCAGAACGGGACACCACCACCAGGCCGTTCTTGTGCTGAACGTACTTGATGTTGTGGAAGCGCACCTTGCCGCCGTGCTTGATCTGGATATTGGAGACCGCAGACGCACGGGATGCCGCACCACCAATGTGGAAGGTACGCATGGTCAGCTGGGTACCCGGCTCACCAATGGACTGGGCCGCAATGACACCCACGGCCTCACCCATGTTCACCTGGTGGCCACGGGCCAGGTCACGTCCGTAGCAGCTTGAGCAGACACCCCAGCGGGTTTCACAGGTGATCGGCGAGCGCACCATGATCTCGTCCACACCCATTGCTTCGAGCTTGTCTACCCAGACTTCATCCAGCAACGTGCCGGTTTCCACCGCCACTTCGTTGTCGGTGCCCGGCTTGATCACATCCTCGGCCACGACACGACCCAGAACACGCTCACGCAGCGGCTCCACGACGTCACCGCCCTCAATCAGCGGGGTCATCAGGATGCCGTCTTCGGTGCCACAGTCTTCCTCGGTAATTACCAGGTCCTGGGCCACATCCACCAGGCGGCGGGTCAGGTAACCGGAGTTAGCCGTCTTCAGCGCTGTATCCGCCAGACCCTTACGAGCACCGTGGGTAGAGATGAAGTACTGGAGTACGTTCAGGCCCTCACGGAAGTTGGAGGTGATCGGCGTCTCGATGATCGAGCCGTCCGGCTTGGCCATCAGGCCACGCATGCCGGCGAGCTGACGAATCTGGGCCGCGGAACCCCGCGCGCCGGAATCCGCCATCATCCAGATGGAGTTGAAGGAACCCTGCTCCTCGTCCTTGCCGTCGCGGTTCTTCACCAGCTCGGTCTTCAGGTTCTCCATCATTGCCTTGGCGATCTGGTCATTGGTGCGCGACCAGATATCCACGACCTTGTTGTAACGCTCGCCGCGGGTTACCAGACCGGAGGCAAACTGCTCCTCGATGTCGTGGACTTCCTCTTCGGCGGCACCAATCAGTTCGTACTTGGCCTGCGGAATGACCATGTCCTCGATGCCGATGGACGAGCCGGAGTAGGTCGCCTCACGGAAGCCGAGATACATCAACTGGTCAGCAAAAATACAGGTCTGCTTGGTGCCCAGTACGCGATAGCACTGGTTCAGCAGCTTGGAGATGGTTTTCTTTGTCATCGGCTGGTTGACCAGCTCGAACGGGATGCCCTTGGGCACGATTTCCCACAGCTTGCAGCGACCCGCCGTGGTATCCGCCACGAAGGTACGCTCGTCGCGGTTGCCTTCCTGGTCACACACCACCTCGTGCACACGTACCTTCACCCGTGCATGCAGGTGAACCTTGCCGTTACCCAGGGCACGGCTGACTTCCTGCGTGTCAGAGAAGGCCATCCCCTCGCCCAGCGCATTCACGCGGTCGCGGGAGATGTAGTACAGGCCGAGGACCACGTCCTGGGTCGGCACGATAATGGGCTCGCCATTGGCCGGAGACAGGATGTTGTTGGTGGACATCATCAGCGCACGTGCTTCGAGCTGGGCTTCCAGGGTCAGCGGTACGTGGACCGCCATCTGGTCACCGTCGAAGTCAGCGTTGAAGGCGGCACACACCAGCGGGTGCAGCTGGATCGCCTTGCCCTCGATGAGCACTGGCTCGAATGCCTGGATACCAAGACGGTGCAGGGTCGGCGCACGGTTCAGCATGACCGGGTGCTCGCGGATCACTTCAGCGAGGATATCCCAGACTTCAGCGGTCTCCCGCTCGACCATCTTCTTGGCCGCCTTGATGGTGGTGGCCAGGCCACGCCCTTCCAGCTTGGCGAAGATGAACGGCTTGAACAGCTCCAGCGCCATCTTCTTGGGCAGACCACACTCGTGCAGCTTCAGGGTCGGACCAACCACGATCACGGAACGGCCGGAGTAGTCGACCCGCTTGCCCAGCAGGTTCTGGCGGAAACGGCCCTGCTTGCCCTTGATCATGTCGGCCAGGGATTTCAGCGGGCGCTTGTTGGAGCCGGTGATGGCGCGGCCACGACGGCCGTTATCCAACAGCGCATCCACGGCTTCCTGCAGCATGCGCTTCTCGTTACGGACAATGATGTCCGGTGCATTCAGCTCGAGCAGGCGCTTGAGGCGGTTGTTCCGGTTGATCACGCGACGGTACAGGTCGTTCAGGTCGGAGGTCGCAAAACGACCACCATCCAGCGGTACCAGCGGACGCAGGTCCGGCGGCAGTACCGGCAGTACGGTCATGATCATCCATTCGGGACGGTTGCCCGAGGCCTGGAACGCTTCCATCAGCTTGAGACGCTTGGACAGCTTCTTCAGCTTGGTGTCGGAGCCGGTGGACTCAATGTCTTCACGCAGGTCAGCAATTTCCTGATCCATGTCCAGGTCACGAAGCAGGTACTGGACCGCCTCGGCACCCATGCGCGCGTCAAACTCGTCACCGAACTGCTCAAGAGACTCGAAGTATTCCTCATCGGTGAGCAGCTGACCCTTTTCCAGGGTGGTCATGCCAGGCTCGACAACGACGAATGATTCGAAGTACAGCACGCGCTCGATATCACGCAGCGTCATATCCAGCATCAGGCCGATGCGCGAGGGCAGCGACTTGAGGAACCAGATGTGCGCGGTGGGGCTGGCCAGTTCGATATGACCCATGCGCTCGCGGCGCACCTTGGACAGGGTCACCTCGACGCCACACTTCTCACAGATTACGCCACGATGCTTGAGACGCTTGTACTTGCCGCACAGACACTCGTAGTCCTTGATGGGGCCGAAGATACGGGCACAGAACAGCCCGTCCCGCTCCGGCTTGAAGGTGCGGTAGTTAATTGTCTCGGGCTTCTTCACTTCACCAAAGGACCATGAGCGAATCAGGTCCGGCGGTGCCAGTGAGATACGGATCTTGTCAAACTCCGTGACTTGTCCCTGACTTTTGAGCAGATTCAGCAAGTCTTTCAAGGCCAGTCCTCCACTTGGAGCGTTAGCTCACAAACTCTCGTTAATCCGGGTTACCGTTAGTCGTTCTCAAGCTCGATATTGATGCCGAGCGAACGAATTTCCTTCAGCAATACGTTGAAGGATTCGGGCATTCCCGGATCCATCCGGTGATCGCCATCGACGATGTTCTTGTAAATGCGCGTACGGCCATTTACGTCGTCGGACTTCACCGTGAGCATTTCCTGCAGGGTGTACGCTGCGCCGTAAGCTTCCAGCGCCCATACTTCCATCTCACCGAAGCGCTGACCACCAAACTGCGCCTTACCGCCCAGCGGCTGCTGGGTGACGAGGCTGTAGGAACCGGTAGAACGCGCGTGCATCTTGTCGTCCACCAGGTGGTTCAGCTTCAGCATGTACATGTAGCCGACAGTTACCGGGCGATCGAACTTGTCGCCGGTACGACCATCCCACAGCACCATCTGGCCAGAAGTGTTCAGGCCTGCCAGCTCCAGCAGGGCCTTGATCTCTTCTTCCTTGGCGCCGTCGAATACGGCTGTTGCCATCGGTACACCGCCACGCAGGTTCTCTGCCAGCTCCAGGATCTCGCGATCGTTGATGCTGGACAGGTCCTCTTTGTTGCGGCCGGCACCTGTGCCGTTGTAGATGGTGTCGAGGAAGGTGCGGATTTCTGCCGCCTTCTTCTCCTGGTCAAGCATCTCGCCGATGCGCTCACCCAGGCCCTTGGCCGCCCAGCCGAGGTGCGTCTCCAGAATCTGCCCCACGTTCATACGCGAAGGCACACCCAGCGGATTCAGCACCACGTCCACCGGCACACCGTGCTCGTCGTACGGCATATCTTCTTCCGGCATGATCACGGAGATCACACCCTTGTTACCGTGACGGCCGGCCATCTTGTCACCGGGCTGGATACGACGCTTGATGGCAAGGTAGACCTTGACCACCTTGAGAACGCCGTGTGCGAGGTCATCGCCACCGGAGATCTTGGCTTTCTTGTCCTTGAAGCGTTCTTCCTGCTCCTTCTTGTGCGCTTCCAGGTACTGCTGGGAACGCTCAATCTGTTCGGCCACATCATCGTCGGCCGGACGCAGGTCGAACCACTTCTCGGCATCCAGCTCGTTAAGCAGCTCGTCGGTCATTTCGGTGCCACGCTTGAAGCCAGCGCCACCATTGACCTTCTTGCCGACCAGCTGCTTGCGCAGACGCTCGAGGATGTCGATTTCAAGGATCCGGTATTCGTCTTTCAGGTCCTTGCGGAACTGCTCCAGCTGCGCCTGCTCGATCTGCATGGCGCGCTCGTCCTTTTCCACACCATCGCGGGTGAAGACCTGGACGTCGATCACGGTGCCTTTGACACCGGATGGCACACGCAGGGAAGTGTCCTTCACATCGGACGCCTTCTCACCAAAGATGGCACGCAGCAGCTTCTCTTCCGGTGTCAGCTGGGTTTCGCCTTTCGGCGTCACCTTGCCCACCAGAATATCGCCGGCACCCACTTCCGCACCGATGTAGACGATGCCGGACTCATCCAGCTTGGAGAGCGCAGCCTCACCCACATTCGGGATATCGGCAGTAATCTCTTCCGGACCGAGCTTGGTGTCACGCGCGATAGCGCTGAGCTCCTGGATGTGGATGGAGGTGAAACGATCCTCTTTCACCACACGCTCGGAAATGAGGATGGAATCCTCGAAGTTGTACCCGTTCCAGGGCATGAACGCGACGCGCATGTTCTGGCCCAGCGCCAGCTCACCCATGTCCACGGACGGGCCGTCAGCCAGGATGTCGTTGCGTCCCACCTTGTCACCGATCTTCACCAGCGGACGCTGGTTGATGCAGGTGTTCTGGTTAGAGCGGGTGTACTTGGTCAGGTTGTAGATGTCGACACCGGCCTCACCATCGCCGATCTCGTTGTCATTCACCTTGACGATGATGCGCGAGGCATCCACCTTGTCGATCACGCCGCCACGCTCGGCAACCACACAGACGCCGGAGTCGCGGGCCACGTGACGCTCGATACCGGTACCCACCAGCGGCTTGTCGGCACGCAGGGTCGGCACTGCCTGGCGCTGCATGTTGGAACCCATCAGCGCGCGGTTGGCGTCATCGTGCTCGAGGAACGGAATCAGCGACGCAGCCACGGATACCACCTGGCGCGGTGATACATCCATATGGGTGATCTGCTCAGGCTGGAACACGGTGAATTCGTTGCGGTGACGAACCGTGACAAATTCCTCGGTGAACTTGCCCTTGCCATCCACAGGCGAATCCGCCTGCGCAATCACGCACTCCGCTTCCTCGATGGCAGACAGGTACTCGATGTCGTCGGTCACCTGGCCATTCACGACCTTGCGGTACGGCGACTCGAGGAAGCCATACTCGTTGGCGCGCGCATAGGTGGCCAGGGAGTTGATCAGACCGATGTTCGGGCCTTCCGGCGTTTCAATGGGACATACCCGACCGTAGTGGGTCGGATGCACGTCACGCACTTCGAAACCGGCACGCTCGCGGGTCAGGCCGCCCGGGCCAAGCGCCGACACACGGCGCTTGTGGGTAATCTCGGACAGCGGATTGTTCTGGTCCATGAACTGGGACAGCTGGGAGGAACCAAAGAATTCCTTCACCGCAGCCGCCACCGGCTTGGCATTGATCAGGTCCTGCGGCATCAGGCCTTCGGACTCGGCCAGGCTCAGACGTTCCTTGACGGCACGCTCGACACGAACCAGGCCAACACGGAACTGGTTCTCGGCCATTTCACCCACAGAACGTACGCGGCGGTTACCCAGGTGGTCGATATCATCAACCACGCCGTTGCCGTTACGGATATCTACCAGCGTACGCAGAACCTCGATAACGTCAGAAAGCTCGTCGCCGAGGTCGGCATAGTACTGCTTGCCTTCTTCATCGTTGCGCAGGGAGAAGTAACGACCGTCGTACAGGACACCCGGCCCCTTTACCTCATCACGGCCAAGGCGGCGGTTGAACTTCATCCGGCCGACACCGGACAGGTCGTAGCGCTCTTCGGTGAAGAACAGGTTCTTGAACAGGTTCTCAGCCGCTTCCTTGGTCGGCGGCTCACCCGGGCGCATCATGCGGTAAATCTCGACCAGCGCTTCCAGCTGGGAGCGGGTCGGATCGGCGCGCAGGGTGTCTGACATGAACGGACCGTTGTCCAGCTCATTGGTATACAGCGTCTCGAAACCTTCTACCTTGGCCTCGTCCAGCTTAGCCAGGACTTCATCGGTGAGTTCCGTGTTGCACTCGACCAGCACCTCGCCGGTGTCCTGGTCCACAACAGAGCGCGCCAGCACCTTGCCGTGCAGGTACTCGCCGGGAATCTCGAGGTACTCGATATTCGCCTTTTCCAGCTCACGGATATGACGGGCCGTGATACGACGGCCACGCTCCACGACGACTTTCTTGCCGGCGAGAATGTCGAAGGTAGCGGTTTCGCCACGCAGACGCTCGGGGAACAGGCGCATGCGATAGGTCTCGCCATCCCGGATGATCTCGTTGGTCTCGAAGAACATTTCCAGGATTTCGTCTGCGTTGTATCCCAGGGCACGCAGCAGGATGGTCGCCGGCAACTTGCGGCGACGGTCGATCCGGACGTAGACCATGTCCTTGGGATCGAATTCGAAATCCAGCCATGAACCACGGTAGGGAATCACGCGGGCGGAATACAGCAGCTTGCCCGAACTGTGGGTCTTGCCACGGTCATGGTCAAAGAAGACACCCGGAGAGCGGTGCAGCTGGGAAACGATAACGCGCTCGGTACCATTGATGATGAAGGTACCGTTGTCGGTCATCAGGGGAATCTCACCCATGTAGACCTGCTGCTCGCGGATATCCTTGATGGCGCCAGACGACTCACGGTCGTAGATCATCAGGCGGATACGTACACGCAGCGGCGCCGCGTAGGTAGTACCCCGAATGATGCATTCCTTGACGTCGAAAGCAGGCTTGCCGAGCTCGTAGCCGGCATACTCCAACGCCGCATTCCCGGAGTAGCTTGAAATCGGAAATACGGATTTAAAGGCAGCTTCCAGGCCCGACTCCAGGCGCTCCTCAGCAGTCTTGTCCTGCTGCAGGAACTTTCTATAGGAATCAAGCTGGATAGCCAGAAGGTACGGAACCTCCATGACTTTCGGAAGCTTGCCGAAATCTTTGCGGATCCGCTTTTTCTCAGTAAATGAGTATGCCATCTGCGTTCCTCGGCTATTGACCGTCCACCTGTCGGTGGTACTCCTTTGTGCAGCCCGGGCGTTGCCCCGGCTCACTCAGAAACGACAAAAAGCTGGCAGCCCCGCGGGCTGCCAGCCCGTGTCCAGTTGGCACAACGCCAGCCGGACATTCGCTTTCGCGATTACTTGAGCTCGACGGTACCGCCAGCCTCTTCGATCTTCTTCTTGATCTCTTCGGCTTCGTCTTTGGCAGCGCCTTCCTTCACGGCAGACGGAGCACCTTCGACCAGCTCCTTGGCTTCCTTCAGGCCCAGGCCGGTTACTTCACGCACGGCCTTGATCACGCCAACCTTCTTGTCGCCGAAGCCGGTCAGGACAACGTCGAACTCGTCTTTCTCGGCAGCAGCTTCACCACCAGCATCGCCACCAGCTGCGGGAGCAGCAACGGCAACAGCGGCAGCAGCGCTAACGCCAAACTTCTCTTCCATTTCGCTGATCAGTTCGACCAGGTCCATGACGCTCATTTCAGCGATTGCATTCAGAATATCTTCTTTGGACAGAGCCATTTTCAATCTCCTTTCGTCGCGGCATTACGCGGCGCGACATCGATAGTTTTCACCGCTGACCGAATCAGGCGGCTTCCTGTTGTTTCTTGTCCTTGGTAGCGACAAGTACGCGAGCCGCCTTGGTGGGAATCTCGTTTGCAGTACGTACAAACTTGGCCACCGGCGCCTGCATGACGGACAGAAGCGTAGCGAGAGCCTGCTCACGGGTGGGCAGCTTGGCGAGGATGTCAAGATCCTGCGCACCATACAGCTCACCACCGACGGAAAGTGCCTTCACTTCCAGCGCTTCATGCTCCTTGGCGAAATCCTTGAAGAGCCGCGCCGCAGCGCCAGGATCTTCCTGGGAAAAAGCCAGGATTGTGGGGCCGACCAGGGTTTCGTCGAGGCACGCATATTCCGTTCCCTCAACGGCACGCTTGGCCAGGGTGTTCCGAATAACCTTCAGATACACACCAGTGTCGCGTGCTTTCTGACGCAGCTCAGTCATCTCAGCTACAGTCAGACCACGATAGTCAGCAACCACAGCAGAAAGCGCTTCGGATGCAACAGCATTTACCGAAGCAACAATCGCCCGTTTGTCCTCCAGATTCAAAGGCATACAACCTCCTGGATTACCAAACCCAAACCGGTACGCTTGATACCGTATCGGCCTGGTTGCCTTGGCCGGAAAAACCGGCCGTTATCGCGGATAGCCAGCCTGATGAAACACCAGGAAAAACTACCGCGCCTGCGCAGGCGGAAACCATTAACCAGCCCTTCAAAATCGCCTCGAAAGGCGTACTCCAGATCCGGGCCGGACCTGCGGTCTTTGACGCCCCGCCGCCGACTACTGACTGGCGGCGGGATCAAAGCCCTGGGCGGCAAAGCCGCCCGTATTCCTTACAGGGACAGGGAAGACTGGTCGATGGACAGTCCCGGACCCATGGTTGAAGAAATGGTTACTTTCTTCAGGTAAGCGCCCTTCGCGGAGGAAGGCTTGGCCTTCTTGAGGTCCGCGATCAGCGCTTCGATATTTTCCTTGATGGCATTCGCATCGAAGCCAATCTGGCCCACGGTGCAGTGGATGATGCCACCCTTGTCGGTGCGGTAACGCACCTGGCCACCCTTGGCATTCTTCACGGCGGTGGCCACATCGGCCGTTACCGTGCCTACCTTCGGGTTGGGCATCAGACCGCGCGGACCAAGAATCGTGCCGAGCTTGCCGACGACGCGCATGGCGTCAGGCGTGGCAATCACGACATCAAAATCGATCTCGCCGCCCTGGACCTTCTCGGCCAGGTCATCAAAACCAACCACATCGGCACCGGCTTCGGTAGCCGCATCGGCATTGGCGCCCTGGGCAAACACAGCAACACGGACAGTCTTGCCAGTACCGTGGGGCAGTACAGATGCGCCGCGCACGTTCTGGTCTGACTTGCGCGGGTCAACGCCGAGGTTGACCGACACATCGATGGACTCCTTGAATTTCACCTTGGACAGCTCGGTGAGAAGGGCCACTGCTTCGTCGATGGCGTACTGCTTGCCATTCTCTACTTTCTCGCGAATCACCTTCGCACGCTTTGACAACTTCGCCATGATTTAGCCCTCCACATCCAGGCCCATGGAACGGGCGCTGCCAGCAATGGTGCGAACGGCTGCATCCATGTCTGCAGCAGTCAGGTCCGGATCTTTGGCCTTGGCAATCTCTTCAAGCTGGGCGCGGGTAACCTTGCCCACCTTGTTCTTGTTCGGCTCACCGGAACCGCTCTTGATGCCTGCCGCCTTCTTGAGCAGGAACGACGCCGGCGGCGTCTTCATCACGAACGTGAAAGAACGGTCGCTGTAAACGGTGATAATGACCGGAACCGGGGCACCCGGCTCCAGGTTCTGCGTCTGGGCGTTAAACGCCTTGCAGAACTCCATGATATTCACACCGTGCTGACCCAGTGCAGGGCCCACCGGCGGACTCGGATTGGCCTGGCCAGCTGCGACCTGCAGCTTGATGTAGGCCTGAATCTTCTTAGCCATTTTTAGCTCCTTGGGTGCAATCGCCCCACCGCAATGAACGGTGACAGGCTCCCCTCAGGTTGCATTCACCCCCGCTAAGCGGGGATACCTTCCATTCAGGTCTTTTCGACCTGACTGAATTCCAGCTCCACGGGCGTGGAACGCCCGAAGATGAGAACAGCCACCTGCAGGCGGCTCTTCTCGTAATTCACTTCTTCGACAACGCCGTTGAAATCAGCAAACGGGCCATCGATAACGCGGACAACTTCGCCCGCCTCAAACAACGTCTTCGGCTTGGGCGCCTCTACGCTGTCGTCCATGCGCTGCAGGATGGCGTCCGCCTCTTTCTGGGTAATCGGAAACACATGGCCCGGCTTCTTCGGGTCTTCGCCGATAAAACCCATCACCTTCGGTGTTTCCTTCACCAGGTGCCAGGAGTCATCGTTCATGTCCATTTCCACCAGCACATAGCCGGGGAAGAACTTGCGCTCCGACTTGCGCTTCTGGCCACTCTTGATCTCCACCACTTCCTCGGTGGGCACCAGGATCTCGCCAAAGTGTTCTTCCATGCTGCGCAGCTTGATGCGCTCCTCGAGGGCACGTTTTACGTGCTTCTCGAAGCCGGAATATGCGTGAACAACGTACCAGCGCTTTGCCATTACCAATCCTTAACCGATCGCCCAGGTAATAATGCCGCCCAGCATCCAGTCGATCACGGCCATAATGAGAGCGATCACCACAACGAAAATCAGTACAACCACTGTGGTCTGCAGCGTTTCCTGGCGCGTCGGCCAGGTCACTTTCCGCATTTCCACCGTGGCGTCCTTGCGCAGCTGATTGAATGCCCGGCCCTGCTCTGTCTGCAGCGCCACAAAACCGGCAACCACAGCCAGGCCAAGAATGGCCAGCGCACGGTACAGCACAGACTGGTCCGCGTAGTAACTGTTACCCCACACGGCAGCAACAACCAGGGCCACAACAACGGCCCACTTGATCATGTCCAGGGCACTTGCCGAGGACTGCTGTTCTGCGTTTTCGCTCATGTAACCACTTCACCCTGTTGTCGCCGCAGCGACAGCGGTAATTTGGCAGGCCCGGAGGGACTCGAACCCCCAACTTTCGGTTTTGGAGACCGACGCTCTACCAATTGAACTACGGGCCTGTAACCTCTTTTTTCAAACGCAACAGGCCGAGACGCAAAAGCGCCCCGGCCTTATTGCCCAACTATCAACGATTACTCGATGATCTTGGCCACCACGCCGGCGCCAACGGTACGGCCGCCTTCGCGTACCGCGAAACGCAGACCTTCGTCCATGGCGATCGGTGCGATCAGGGTCACGGTCATCTGCACGTTGTCGCCCGGCATCACCATCTCGGTGCCGTCCGGCAGGTCACAGGAACCGGTCACGTCGGTGGTACGGAAGTAGAACTGCGGGCGGTAGCCGTTGAAGAACGGCGTATGACGACCACCTTCTTCCTTGCTCAGCACGTATACCTCAGCTTCGAACTTGGTGTGCGGAGTGATGGAACCCGGCTTCGCCAGGACCTGACCACGCTCAACCTCATCACGCTTGGTGCCACGCAGCAGCACACCAACGTTCTCGCCTGCACGACCTTCGTCCAGCAGCTTGCGGAACATCTCAACACCGGTACAGGTGGTCTTGGTGGTGTCCTTGATGCCGACGATCTCGATTTCCTCGCCAACCTTGATCACACCACGCTCAACACGACCGGTAACAACGGTACCGCGGCCAGAGATGGAGAACACGTCTTCGATCGGCATGATGAAGGCGCCGTCTACTGCACGCTCCGGCTCCGGAATGTACTCGTCCAGGGTCTCAACCAGCTTCACAACAGCCGGGGCACCAATGTCAGACTGGTCGCCTTCCAGCGCCTTCAGAGCAGAACCCTTGATGATCGGGGTGTCGTCGCCCGGGAAGTCGTAGTCGCTCAGCAGCTCACGTACTTCCATCTCAACCAGCTCAAGCAGCTCTTCGTCGTCGACCATGTCGGCCTTGTTCAGGAACACGACAATGTACGGAACGCCTACCTGGCGGGACAGCAGGATGTGCTCACGGGTCTGCGGCATCGGGCCATCAGCAGCAGAACATACCAGGATCGCACCATCCATCTGCGCAGCACCGGTGATCATGTTCTTCACATAATCAGCGTGGCCAGGGCAGTCTACGTGGGCGTAGTGACGGTTCGGAGAGTCGTACTCAACGTGAGAGGTCGCAATCGTAATACCACGAGCCTTCTCTTCCGGCGCGTTATCGATCTGGTCAAACGCACGTGCGTCGCCGCCCCAGGTCTCTGCACACACCTTGGTCAGGGCTGCAGTCAGGGTGGTCTTGCCATGGTCAACGTGACCGATGGTGCCTACGTTTACGTGCGGTTTGGAACGTTCAAATTTTTCCTTTGCCACGACTCTCTACCTCTCAGCTTGGCGTGCATTCCCGTTACACAGCGCAGAGGCGCCCGGAAACCACAACAGAAGACCCGAGGCACTTCCTGCCTCGAATCACCCTCAGCATCACCCCGTCACACAGATGAAGCCGGGCCCGGAATACTCCGGGCCCGGGTATTGGAGCTCATAACCGGATTTGAACCGGTGACCTCTTCCTTACCAAGGAAGTGCTCTACCGACTGAGCTATATGAGCAGCAAACTTCCACCCTGCAACTGCAGCGATGATCCTTAACCGGCGCCGGACTGGAGCGGGTAGCGGGAATCGAACCCGCATCATCAGCTTGGAAGGCTGAGGTTCTACCGTTGAACTATACCCGCGGCCTTCCGCTTACCTTCCATCCAGCACTACCGGAAACTCTGGCGACCGCCTCGGCGGCCGCCCTGCCAGCCTCTTGTTGCGCTGACCTGCCCGAAACAACCGGGCACCTTACTTTCATGGGCCGGCACACTCGGTGCCGTTCGACTCGCCGGCGGCGAGTGCGTCGAACCTCTTTCCGGTTCGAACCCTCCCCCGGCGCTAACGCAGGGGCCTTTTCTACCGTCTGTGGGCCGTTCCTGGCCATGCCCACGACTACTTTTGGTGGAGGGGGGAGGATTATTCGGCCTCCCGGCCTCACCCTGCGGGCCGGCACCTTCGGTGCCGTTCGACTCGCCGGCGGCGAGTGCGTCGAACCTCTTTCCGGTCCGAACCCTCCCCCGGCGCTAACGCAGGGGCCTTTTCTACCGTCTGTGGGCCGTTCCTGGCCATGCCCACGACTACTTTTGGTGGAGGGGGGAGGATTATTCGGCCTCCCGGCCTCACCCTGCGGGCCGGCACCTTCGGTGCCGTTCGACTCGCCGGCGGCGAGTGCGTCGAACCTCTTTCCGGTCCGAACCCTCCCCCGGCGCTAACGCAGGGGCCTTTTCTACCGTCTGTGGGCCGTTCCTGGCCATGCCCACGACTACTTTTGGTGGAGGGGGGAGGATTCGAACCTCCGAAGCTTTCGCGTCAGATTTACAGTCTGATCCCTTTGGCCACTCGGGAACCCCTCCAAAAAAGGGCCTACATTCTCTTTTTGGCACCTGGCCTTGTCAACACGTTTTGGGGCAATTTTGCTCCAAAATTAGCCACTTAGGCTCGAAACCTTATCTGGAGCTGGCGATAGGACTTGAACCTACAACCGGCTGATTACAAATCAGCTGCTCTACCAGTTGAGCTACGCCAGCCGGTAAGGAGCGCGGATTCTAAAGAATGCGGAAGGGGTTATCAATCGGTATCTGCGGATTGGCTGGAATCAGCTTCCGCAGAAGGGCTCTCGTCAGCGCCCGGGTCAGCGTCCGCGGATGCCTGCCGGGCAGCCTCGTAACGCTCCCGGAGCTGCTGCTCCTGCACCGCGCGGCTGTCACAGGCCACCTGCTCACCTTCGAGGGAGGGGCTCCCGGCGAGCACATCACGCAGACCGGCGCCCTCGTCAGGCACCTTGTCGGCAGGAATAAACAGCCAATATTCAGTCACTTCCTTGGCGGTGGCGCGGGTGCCGGCGGGATAGCCGGCGGCCTCCATCTTCACTTTCAGGCCCCGGGCAGACTCTTTACTGCTGAAATAGCCCAGCGAGATGGCATTGGCGTCTTCACCGTCTGCCACCACGAAACTGTCCACCCCACGAGCCTGCAGTTCGCGCAGCACCTTGAGGGCCTGCTCACGGGACGGATAAGGCGGCAGATAGACCCAATGCAGCATATCGCGCTGCACCCGTACCGGACGCACCACGCCCTGGTAACCCTTGGCTTTGAGACTGGTCAGCACGCCATCCGCTTCGGACAACGCTGCAAACGGGCCCACGGCGGGGCACAGGCCTCCCAGGGAGCCAGTATCCGCGGAAAAGCGGCGCTGACGCTGCTCTTCAGGCACTTCACTCAGGAGGGTCAGCGTCTGGGGCGCCGACTGCATGGCACGAGAGGCAGTCTCCGGCCCGGGTGCCACACCCAGTGCCAGGCGCCAAACGCCGTACACCACATTGAGAATCAGCAAGCTGAAAAACACCCAACGCATGCTAGCCCGTCTCCCCCTGTGTGGCCGCCCTGGCCACGCGTTCCAATCCATCAAGCACCAGATCCGGCGCCACTTCCACCGGAAAACCGAGCCATCGCCCCACCCGCTCTGCGTCGCCGCCGGTCAGGAATACCGTGCAAGTATCTTGAACCGCCTCCTGCAACGCAACTACCGCATCTGTGACAAACGCCACAGTCATGCGAATCACTCCATTATGCACACAATCCACGGTGCTGCCGCCCGGATCCAGGGAATGCCATTGCATCGGCGACTCGAACCGCACTGACCCCGTGCTGCTGAGCAGGCTGCGCTCGAGCATGGACAGCCCGGGCACGATGTAGCCACCCAGGTGCGTACCCGCGCCGTCCACGGCGTCCAGCGTCAGGGCGCTGCCACAATCCACCACAATGTTGGCCCCCACCTGGTGCCAGCCTTCAAGCATGGCCAGCCAGCGATCCACACCCAGCCGTTCCGGCTGCGCATAACTGTTGCTGATGCCGAGATGCCCCGGACGCGAATAATAAAATGCCGGCACAACGTCAAACGCCGCCTGCAGCGCCGCCGCCAGGTCCGCGTCTGCCTCCCGCCCGGCCACTGACGCCACCCAGATCTGCCCGGGCGCGACAGCCATCTCCGCAGCCAGGGCCTGCGCCATCGCCGCCCAGTCACGCTGGTGGGAGCCGCCACCCTGGCGCACATCGGCGCCATGACGCCAGCGCCATTTCAGGGCGGTATTACCGACATCGATATACAGGGCCATCAGTCCCGCTCCCCATCCGGGCGCAAACTGGCTTCTCCGCCGTGAAATGCCCGAACTCCGTCCTCTGTCGCCAGCAACAGGGCGCCCCGGTCACTGACACCCTCACAGGTGCCGCGGCAGGTACTGGCGCCACTGCTGAGGGTCACCGCCTGCCCGGCGAGGGCATCATACGTGGCCCAGCACGAATGGAAAGCACTGAAGCCCTGCTCGGCAAACGTCTCGCAGGTAGTCGCCAGCCGCGCCAGCAGCGATGCCGTCAGTGCATTCCGTGGCACGGCCTGGCCAGTTTCCCGGGCCAGGTCTGTCCATGGCTGGTCAATATCCTCGCCCAGCCGGTCCGGCAGGCTGCCGTTGATACCCACACCGATGATGGCCACGCAGGCGCTGTCCATGTCACCGGCCAGTTCGGTAAGAATACCGCCCACCTTACGGCCGCTCACCCAGATGTCGTTGGGCCACTTCAGCTGCACCCGGCCATCGAGGCCGAATTCAGACAGTGCCTCAGCCACGGCAATGCCGGTGGCAAGGCTCAACCCCTCCAGCCCGGACGCGCCGGTATCGAATGGCCAGGCGAGGGACAGGTAAATGTTGCGCCCCAACGGCGAGACCCAGCTTCTGCCGCGCCGGCCCCGGCCACCCTGCTGGTGCTCGGCGAGCACCGCAAAGGGCCCGCGGTCACCGCCACGCACACGCGCCAGCGCATCCTCGTTGGTAGACCCGGTCGTCATCGCCAGCACCAGTGGCAGGGCACGGGCTTCTCCCATGCCCTCGCGCAACGTCGTCTCATCAAGGAATTCCAGCCCGCCGGCCACGCGGTAACCCTTGCCGCGCACACTCTGGACATCCAGCCCCAGGGCCTCCAGCGCCTGCAGGCGTTTCCAGATGGCCGCGCGGGACAGGCCCAGGGCCGCCCCCAGCTCTTCGCCGGAATGAAACCGGCCATCAGCCAGCGCTTTCAGCAATACGTCATCCACGCCCTACCCCCAAAACAAAAAAGGCCCTGCACGCAGGCAGGGCCATGTTTTTCCCGGCCAGGCCTGTCAGCCCCAGACCACGCCCTTCTGGCTGGCCCACTTGTCGATGTTCTGCTGATAGTGGTCTTCCAGCACATTGCGCTTGAGCTTGAGTGTGGGCGTCACCATGCCGTTCTCCACCGACCACTCTTCCGGCACCACCACCAGGCAGCGCAGGCGTTCGTGCGCATCCAGCTGGCCATTCACACGTTTCAGAAGCTCTTCCAGTTCGCCCTGGAAACGCTCGCGGTCCGGCCCCATCAGGCGATCACGCTCCTCCACGGACAGGCTCAACAGGGCGATGGGCTGCGACAGCCCCGGCCCCATGACGCACGCCTGCTCGACACCCGGCTGCGACACCAGCCGGTTCTCGATCGGCGCCGGCGCCACATACTTGCCCTTCTCGGTCTTGAAGATCTCCTTGACGCGGCCGGTGATGCGCAGACGCCCGGACGGGTCAATCTCGCCCTTGTCGCCGGTCTTCAGCCAGTCGCCATCCTCGAAACTTTCGTCGGTCTTCTCCGGCTCCTTGTAGTAGCCCACCATGTTGCCGGGGCTCTTTACCAAGATTTCGCCCACGTCGGAAAGCCGGCACTCCACCCCTTCGTTCGGGGTGCCGACCCAGCCCACGCGCTGGTCACCGGACCGGGTGGTGTGTGACCAGGCCATGTTTTCCGTCATGCCGTAAACCTCGAGAATCTCAAGGCCCACCTTGTTGAACCAGTCGATCAGCTCCGGGGACAGGGCTGCGGCACCGGACAACGCGGCACGACAGTCCTGCAGGCCCATGGCGGTAAGGATCTTCTTTCGCACTATGCCGCCCAGAATGGGAATGCGCAGCAGCTTGTTGAGTTTCTTTGGCGGCAGGGCCTCGGAGGCCTTCTGGTAAAACTTGTTCCAGATGCGCGGCACGGCAAAGAACATGGTCGGTCGCGCACGCTTGATATCTTCCCCAAAGGTTTCCAGCGACTCGGCAAAGAAAATGGTCTGGCCGACATAGATCATCGACAGCTCGACGGCAGCGCGCTCTGCCACGTGGGACAGCGGCAGATAGGAAATCATCCGGTCCTGGTCCGTGAGCTGGTAAATATCAATCAATTTCGAGCCCACAATCGAGAAGGCACCGTGGTTGTGCATGACACCCTTGGGCATACCGGTGGTGCCGCTGGTGTAGATGATAGTGGCCATGTCCTCACCGGACGGCTTGTCCGGGTCGGCAAGCGGTTCATGCGCCTTGATCAGGTCTTCCCAGCGCGGTGCATTGGCGCGTGCATCATCCGGCGCCTGGCTGAATGCAATCTGGTGCACGTGATCTGGCACGCCGGCTTTTGCTTCATCCCAGACATCGAGCTTGCCGACAAACAACACCGGGCTTTCACTGTGCTCCATGATCTGGCCAACGGTGGTGGACGTCAGGGTCGGGTAAAGCGGCACACTGACATAGCCAGCCAACCAGATGGCCAAGTCGGCAATAATCCACTCGGCACAGTTCTTTGACATCAGTGCGATATGGGTGCCCCGAGGGTGGCCCAGCGAGCGCAGGTACGCCGCCATACGCAACGCCTCGTCCTGCATCTCTTTCCAGGTATAGTTGCGCACCTGCCCGCCACCGAGCGGCTGCACCATGGCCGTGGCATTGGCCCGTCGCGCCACCGTCTGCTCAAAAGCCTCCAGTGGTGCCCGAATTGATCCATCCGTCATTGCTCTCTCCGTCGTCAAAACCAGAATCTCCCGAACCAGCCATATTCCCGAAACTGTCAACGGCTGGCAAATTTAGTGCCGAAAAGCCGCATCAGCAGGCCCACACCAAGGCCCCAGGCACTGTTAACCAGAACGCCCCCGATCACGGTAGTGACAGTTACCGGCAGGCCTTTCAGGGGAAAGACCACCAGCATGGCAACCGCCGTGGGACCAATGGCCCCGAAAAGGATGGCGCGCAGCCAGTAGCTGCCGCCCTGTGCCCGCCGGATAAGCGCCCACGCCGGCAGGCCCCAGACGCCGCCCCAGAATGCCAGTGAAATCACCTTGGGAATCCCCAGCGGCCCCACAGGATCGAGGGCGAACGGCGGCGCCGGCACCGCGCCGAGCAACCAGAACACGCCGAACACGGCCTGGTGGAAAACAAGGGTTGCCAGAAACCCGGCCAGCCAGGCCTTGAACCATTGCATGGCATCTCTCCAGACAGGGACAAAGATTATCATGAAGTCGTTTTTGTTCCTTCACGGTATCGGTTACCGAAGGCCAAGGGAATGTGAAGAGGGCAGAGAATTGTCACCCGTGAGTGCTTCCCTACGGCAGCCCCTTTCCCTCTGGGAGAGGGGTTGGGGTGAGGGCCATCGGCGTCGGCTGAGTGCTCCAGGAGAGCTGGGGGCGACCTACTTGGGTGGCGAGCGGTGCTCACCATCGCTGCGCGACGCCTGCGGCGGCTGACCCTGGCACCCGCGGCGCAGTAGCCCCTCTCCCTCTGGGAGAGGGGTTGGGGTGAGGGACATCGGCGTTGGCTGAGTACTCCGGGAGAGCTGGAGGTGACCTACTTGGGTGGCGAGCGGTGCTCGCCATCGCTTCGCGACGCCTGCGGCGCCTGCTCCTGGCACCAGCGGTGCAGTAGCCCCTCTCCCTCCGGGAGAGGGGTTGGGGTGAGGGACATCGGCGTTGGCTGAGTACTCCCGGAGAGCTGGAGGTGACCTACTTGGGTGGCGAGCGGTGCTCGCCATCGCTTCGCGACGCCTTCGGCGCCCCCTCCCTGCTCCTGCGGAGCATGGTCGGTCACATGGGGCCCGGTGGTAGGGAGAGGAGATCACCGTATCCTAAATTAAAAAAGCCCACCCCCTTTCGGGGATGGGCTTTCTTAATTTAAGAGCCTGACGATGACCTACTCTCACATGGCGAATGCCACACTACCATCGGCGATGTACCGTTTCACTTCTGAGTTCGGTATGGGATCAGGTGGTTCCAGCACTCTAATGTCGTCAGGCAAACCGGTTGGCTTTCGCCAATTTGTTTGCCTCACACGCCTCTCATTGTTGCCAAGAGGCACGTAAAGCCAATCTGGACAGAAGTCGCATTTTACCGAACGCGAGCGCTTTGCCTGCAAGCAGGGTCTGCATTGTGTCTTTCGCGATCTCGCTTGTGTTGCGCTCTCACGCAACCGCGTCGTGTCATATAACCAGGCAACCTCACGCCATCTGGCGCAGCCGCTTTGGGTTATATGGTCAAGCCGCACGGGCAATTAGTACTGGTTAGCTTCATGCATTACTACACTTCCACATCCAGCCTATCAACGTGGTGGTCTTCCACGGCCCTTCAGGGGAATCAAGTTCCCAGGGAGATCTCATCTTGAGGGGGGCTTCCCGCTTAGATGCTTTCAGCGGTTATCCCGTCCGAACGTAGCTACCCGGCAATGCCACTGGCGTGACAACCGGAACACCAGAGGTTCGTCCACTCCGGTCCTCTCGTACTAGGAGCAGCTCCTCTCAAATCTCCAACGCCCACGGCAGATAGGGACCGAACTGTCTCACGACGTTCTAAACCCAGCTCGCGTACCTCTTTAAATGGCGAACAGCCATACCCTTGGGACCGGCTTCAGCCCCAGGATGAGATGAGCCGACATCGAGGTGCCAAACACCGCCGTCGATATGAACTCTTGGGCGGTATCAGCCTGTTATCCCCGGAGTACCTTTTATCCGTTGAGCGATGGCCCTTCCATACAGAACCACCGGATCACTAAGACCTGCTTTCGCACCTGCTCGACTTGTAGGTCTCGCAGTCAAGCACCCTTGTGCCTTTGCACTCAGCGCACGATGTCCGACCGTGCTGAGGGTACCTTTGTGCTCCTCCGTTACTCTTTCGGAGGAGACCGCCCCAGTCAAACTACCCACCACACATTGTCCCCGATCCAGATAATGGACCTAGGTTAGAACCCCAAACATGCCAGGCTGGTATTTCAAGGTTGACTCCACGATGACTGGCGTCACCGCTTCAAAGTCTCCCAGCTATCCTACACAAGCAGGCTCAGAGTCCAATGTGAAGCTGTAGTAAAGGTTCACGGGGTCTTTCCGTCTAGCCGCGGGTACACTGCATCTTCACAGCGATTTCGATTTCACTGAGTCTCGGGTGGAGACAGCGTCCCCATCATTACGCCATTCGTGCAGGTCGGAACTTACCCGACAAGGAATTTCGCTACCTTAGGACCGTTATAGTTACGGCCGCCGTTTACCGGGGCTTCGATCAAGAGCTTCGCCTAAGCTAACCCCATCAATTAACCTTCCGGCACCGGGCAGGCGTCACACCCTATACGTCCTCTTTCGAGTTTGCAGAGTGCTGTGTTTTTAATAAACAGTTGCAGGGACCTTTTCACTGCGGCCGACACACGCTTACGGGGCAAGCCCTTCACGTACACCGGCGTACCTTCTCCCGAAGTTACGGTACCATTTTGCCTAGTTCCTTCACCCGAGTTCTCTCAAGCGCCTTAGAATACTCATCCCAACCACCTGTGTCGGTTTAGGGTACGGTTCCTCGTGATCTGAAGCTTAGAAGATTTTCCTGGAAGCAGGGCATCAACCACTTCCCGACCATAAAGGTCAGTAGTCTCGGTTCTCAGCCTTAAGGTGCCGGATTTGCCAAACACCTCAGCCTACAACCTTTCCCCGGGACAACCAACGCCCGGTAGGCCTAGCCTTCTCCGTCCCTCCATCGCAATCACGAGAAGTACAGAAATATTAATCTGTTTCCCATCAGCTACGCTTCTCAGCCTCGCCTTAGGGGCCGACTCACCCTGCCCTGATTAGCATTGGACAGGAACCCTTGGTCTTTCGGCGTGGAGGTTTTTCACCCCCATTATCGTTACTCACGTCAGCATTCGCACTTCTGATACGTCCAGCATGCCTCTCGACACACCTTCAACCGCTTACAGAACGCTCCCCTACCACATGCACATAAGTGCACATCCGCAGCTTCGGTATCCAGTTTGAGCCCCGTTGAATCTTCCGCGCAGGCCGACTCGACCAGTGAGCTGTTACGCTTTCTTTAAAGGGTGGCTGCTTCTAAGCCAACCTCCTGGCTGTCTTCGCCTTCCCACATCGTTTCCCACTTAACTGGAATTTAGGGACCTTAGCTGGCGGTCTGGGTTGTTGCCCTCTTCACAACGGACGTTAGCACCCGCTGTGTGTCTCCCACGTTGTACTCCTCGGTATTCGGAGTTTGCATCGGTTTGGTAAGTCGGGATGACCCCCTAGCCGAAACAGTGCTCTACCCCCGAGGGTAATCACGTGAGGCGCTACCTAAATAGCTTTCGGGGAGAACCAGCTATCTCCGGGCTTGATTAGCCTTTCACTCCGACCCACAGCTCATCCGAATCTTTTTCAACAGATCCCGGTTCGGTCCTCCAGTGCGTGTTACCGCACCTTCAACCTGGCCATGGGTAGATCGCCCGGTTTCGGGTCTAATCCCAGCAACTAAACGCCCTATTAAGACTCGGTTTCCCTACGGCTCCCCTAAATGGTTAACCTCGCTACTGAAATTAAGTCGCTGACCCATTATACAAAAGGTACGCAGTCACCCGTCCGAAGACAGGCTCCCACTGCTTGTACGTGCACGGTTTCAGGTTCTATTTCACTCCCCTCTCCGGGGTTCTTTTCGCCTTTCCCTCACGGTACTGGTTCACTATCGGTCAGCCAGGAGTATTTAGCCTTGGAGGATGGTCCCCCCAATTTCAGTCAAGATATCACGTGTCCCGACCTACTCGATTTCACTTCAAACGCCCTTTCGCATACGGGGCTATCACCCACTATGGCCGAGCTTTCCAACTCGTTCTGCTAAAACGTAAGAAGCTTAAGGGCTAATCCGCGTTCGCTCGCCGCTACTGACGGAATCTCAATTGATTTCTGTTCCTACGGGTACTTAGATGTTTCAGTTCCCCGCGTTCGCCTCCCAAGACCTATGTATTCAGTCAAGGGATAACCAGCTTACGCTGGCTGGGTTGCCCCATTCGGAAATTCCCGGATCAAAGGTTGTTTGCCACCTCCCCGAGACTTATCGCAGGCTACAACGTCCTTCATCGCCTCTGGCTGCCAAGGCATCCACCGTGCACGCTTAGTCACTTGACCATATAACCCAAAACAGCCTCAGTCTTGATCGGCTACCCAGGTCATAAAGCCACGACTACAACGATAATCGCCAAAAAACACAAATGTCAGACTTTCTCAAAGACACTCGCATTTTCAGTAAAATGCTTTCGACTTCTATCCATCTTGTTAAAGAGCAACGTACAGCTCGTCACTGCACGGGCCGGTAAAAAAACCGGAAACAAACGAGTCGCATTGAATCGCTTGTTTCTGACTTCTTTCCGTCGGGCCTGGCTTATCAGCCGGGCTCTGGACTTGCCAGAAAACTGGTGGAGCCAAGCGGGATCGAACCGCTGACCTCCTGCGTGCAAGGCAGGCGCTCTCCCAGCTGAGCTATGGCCCCAAACTTTTCCCCAGACCCTGTCGACACGAAAACGACCCGGTCGTGGGTCGCATCAGGTGTTCAGGATTCTGGTGGGTCTGGGAGGACTTGAACCTCCGACCTCACCCTTATCAGGGGTGCGCTCTAACCACCTGAGCTACAGACCCGAAACAGGTCTCTCAAGTGCCCAAAACACTTATCAGGCATGCAAACGTGTGAACTCTACTTGGTTCGAATTTTCTGTCGTTAAGGAGGTGATCCAGCCGCAGGTTCCCCTACGGCTACCTTGTTACGACTTCACCCCAGTCATGAATCACACCGTGGTGATCGTCCTCCCGAAGGTTAGACTAACCACTTCTGGTGCAATCCACTCCCATGGTGTGACGGGCGGTGTGTACAAGGCCCGGGAACGTATTCACCG
>MRWF01023987.1_pt1 | contig 46960 bp, 61 predicted proteins | sample 1013331 | NCBI WGS metagenome assembly MRWF01 (sample SAMN06117577, study PRJNA244670) | biofilm metagenome | biome: Water; feature: Cathode Biofilm; material: Biofilm; isolation source: microbial consortium enriched at the cathode of a solar microbial fuel cell | place: USA: District of Columbia ... | reverse complement strand
CAGGGGCTTGGCGAAGTGATCGAAACGTACGAAGAAGTCGGGCGCCGTCTGGGAATCCAGTTCGACTGAGTGAAACTGACAACAAATTCAAAAGGTGTGTCATGCGTAAACTGATGCTTGCTGTAGGTGGTTCACTGTTTCTGGTGGCGCCTGTGTCACAGGCAGATGTGGTTGGTCTTGGAGCCAGTGTAAGTTACTGGGATTCGGATCTGTCCGGCCAGGCTGCTGACAACGGTGATGTGGTTGATGTAGAAAATGACCTCAACCTAGACAGCGATTCGAATGCGAATGCGTCCCTGTATCTTGAGCATCCGATTCCGGTGCTTCCCAATGTTCGATTGAACTACACTCTGGTACAGCAGAATGGTCGTGGCCAGGTAAATGGTAACTTTGGCGGCGTGAATTTTGGTGGCCTTGATGTTCAGTCTGATCTCGATTTGGAGCAACTGGATCTGACTCTTTACTACGAGGTGCTTGATAACTGGGTGAACCTGGATCTTGGCCTTACGGCACGGGATCTGTCCGGAGAGCTTATTGTTAAAGAGGCCTTAACAGGCACGCCATCGAACGAAACCACGGTCGATGCGGTCATACCCATGGGCTACCTCGCCGCTCGTTTCGACCTGCCACTAACGGGTGTTTCCGTAGGTGCTGAGGGCAACTTCATCAGCTTCGACGGTGACTCTCTGCACGATTTCAACGCCTACGGCCAGTACGAGATCTCATTGATCCAGTTCCGCGCAGGCTATCGTCAGATGTCTATTGATTACGAAGACGGCAATGACCGGCTTGATGTCGAGATAGGCGGACCGTTCGTGAGTGCCGGGGTATCGTTCTGAGACTGGCAGTCTTTTCAGGGAGAGACACGTGAAGATTCTTGTTACCGGAACGGCCGGTTTTATCGGCTCACACCTGGCTCATCGCCTGCTTGATCGGGGCGATGAAGTCATTGGCGTTGATAACGTCAATGATTACTATGATGTGAACCTGAAGGAAGCGCGGCTGAAACGCCTGACCGACAAAGCCGGTTTCACCGAAGTCCGGCAGGATGTGGCTGACCGCGCCGCCATGGAAGCGCTGTTCGCCGAGCATAAACCCGAGCGGGTAGTGCACCTGGCGGCCCAGGCGGGTGTCCGGTATTCCATCGAGAATCCTCACGCCTATGTGGACGCCAACCTCGTTGGTTTCATGAACATCCTTGAAGGGTGCAGGCACAATAAGGTCAAGCACCTGGTCTATGCGTCCAGCAGCTCGGTGTACGGTGCCAACGAGACCATGCCGTTCTCGGTGCACGACAACGTGGATCATCCGCTGAGTCTCTACGCGGCCTCCAAGAAGGCCAACGAGCTCATGGCCCACACGTACAGCCACCTGTATAACCTGCCGACCACAGGCCTGCGGTTTTTTACTGTCTATGGTCCCTGGGGTCGTCCGGATATGGCCTTGTTTATCTTTACCAAAAAGATCCTTGCCGGGGAGCCCATCGACGTCTTCAACCATGGCCACCACCGCCGGGACTTTACCTACATCGACGACATCGTCGAAGGCGTGATCCGGACCCTGGACCATGTCGCCGAACCAAACGGGGAGTGGAGCGGATCAACCCCGGATCCCGGCACCAGCAAGGCGCCTTATCGCCTTTACAACATCGGGAGTAACAACCCGGTTGAGCTATCTCGCTTTATCGAGATTATCGAGGAGCGAGTCGGGAAGAAAGCCCAGAAAAACCTGCTTCCGTTGCAGCCGGGCGACGTGCCGGCCACCTACGCCAATGTTGATGATCTGATCGACGATGTGGGCTATAAGCCAGCTACCCCCGTAGAGGAGGGTATTGCGCGGTTTGTGGACTGGTACCGGGACTTCTACAACGTATAAAAGAGGGCCAGCAACTGCTGGCCCTTCTCGTATCTGGGACTCGACAATGGAGGATTGTAGATGATGGCAGTGTTAAAAAGATGGTTTCTGGTAGCCGCGCTTATCGGCATGGCCGGCTGCACCGCTCTTCCAGAGGGTATTGAGCCAGTCTCCGGTTTTGAGAGTGACCGTTACCTCGGTACCTGGTACGAAATCGCCCGCCTGGACCATTCCTTTGAGCGCGGTCTCACCAATGTTCGCGCGGAATACAGCCGTAACGACGACGGCAGCATCGGGGTAATCAATCGGGGTTATAACGTCGAAAAAGAAACATGGGAGGAAGCTGACGGCCGAGCGGTGTTTGTCGAGGATGAGAGCACAGGCCACCTGAAGGTGTCTTTCTTCGGACCTTTCTACGCCTCTTATGTGGTGTTTGAACTCGACAAGGAACACTATTCATACGCCTTTGTGACGGGATACAACCGTGACTATCTCTGGTTTCTCTCGCGTACCCCCGAGGTCAGTGAGGAGGCGATTGAGGCGTTCAGGAGACGCGCAAAGGCAGAGGGCTTTGATCTGGAAGAGCTGATCATAGTGGAGCAGGGCAAGAATCGTTCGTAGCGATTGAAGTGCCTGAGGATGATGAGCGGGCACAAAAAAAGCCAGTTCTTACAGGGAGTAAGCAACTGACTCTTTCAGCAGGAGTGGTAGGACCACCCAGATTCGAACTGGGGACCTCTACCATGTCAAAATACCGCGCCAAGTAAAGTAAGCATCTGAATTAAAAGTAAATACTATCTTAGATCGCTCGCCTTCAACGCACACTTTGCAGACTATATAAATCAACGCATTGCGTACTGTATATCTGGAAAATGATTAGTATCTCTTCGGGCTTACTCCAGCTCACTCAACACCTGCTTTTTGATGAGTTCCCCGCATTGCTTTAGGCGTTCTTCCGTGTAGTTTTTCACGTGCTCGATTGTTTGAACCACGAACCTCATGTTTTGAGGGGAGAAGTTTCTCAGCGATCGGGCTGCGTGAAGCATACACGGCTGGAGGCCAGGTTCGCTTTCAGGAGGTAGAACCACCTTCACATGGCTATCCTCGAAATCGTCGCTACCTGAGTGCGCAACGAAGTCATTCCGGGTTTTGATGAGGAGTTGATGGTAGCTTACAAGTGCGGGATCAGTGTCTTTGAAAACGTGTTTGGCTTCGAGCTTTGTCCCTCTGCCATCAGCTTTGGCGAAGCATTTTCCGTAAGTTATTACCAGTGCTCTGTGAATTGCGGATTGGATAACGGCGGGCTGATCATAAGGTAGGTCGGCGTACTGAAGGCAAAGTTCCAAGTCCTGGAGTATTAGGTTGAAGCCATTGGATCTTCTGGCAAGGGGGCCAGAATAATCCACGACCTTGCAGTCTTCCCCTTTATACTTGGCGCTTGCTCCATGGTCTCGTGCATTTTTTGAATGGTCGACGTGGGGAATTATCTCAAGGTCTTTCACTTGCATCTGGAATTCTCAGAATTGTCAGCTGGGTTTCGTACTCACGATAGACAATTCTGCCGATACCGTCACCCACTGCTGTTCATGCCCCTGCTGATAATGCTCTGTCATCTTCCCATCGGCGTGCGCCATGAGCGGCTGAATGTACGTTTCGTTGTCGAAGCCTTCCTTTTTATAAAGCCATGAACCCAGGGCCCGGATCTCGTGGAAGGTGGGGAGGTGCTGCCGGGGTACGCCTTCGAAGCATTTGCACTTGTCCCGCACTTTGCGGAACTCAGCGGTGAAGGTGTTGGGTGTGAGCTTGGTCCAATGGTCGCGGCCTTCGGCCTCCACCTTGCGCTCCGGCCGGCGGTGGATGATGTAGGGGCTGGCGATCTTTGATTGCCTGGCGCGGGTGATGATCTCTTCCAGCTGGGGGCAGTGGATCATCAGATGCGAGTGTTCGTGCTTGCTGGTTTTCTGCCGGATCACTCTCAGGGTGTTGTCCTGGTAATCGGAGAACTTCATGTTGATCACTTCCGCGCGGCCCTGCAGGGTGATCAGCGCGATTTCCATGGCGTTCTGCATCCACGGTTCCGCTTTGGCGTGGATCTCCCAGAATTGTTCCTGGGTAAGTCGGCGGCGGGCCTTTTCATATTCTGATTTGGCGTAGGTGACTTCTGCCGGGTTGCCCATATCGAGCGGGTAGAGGCCCTTGTTGATGGCGAAGCGGAACAGCTCGATCAGCGTGGCGCGGTGTTTGATGTAGGCATCGCGCTCGAAGTTGTCATCGAGGTATTCGGCGATCGCCTGCACATCGCAATCCTGAACCAGCTTGCTGCCGAGATCCCGTTCAATGCGTTTGAGCCTGTACTCGAGGATCTTCTCAGTACCTGGTGCAAGGCCTTTGGTGGGCAGTAGCTCTTTGCGGTACCGGTCGATCAGGTGGCTGATGTCTTTATCCGCGGTGCGCATGACTTCGGCCACCAGGTTGCGCTCCGGGATCAGGATGCTGTTCAGCTGGCGCGCGGCGGCGTTGGCTTCCTGCTTGTTGGTGCCCATGGAGTGGTACTGGCCGGTAACCGGGTGCTTGTACTGGTAGTAGGTAACGCCGTTCTTCACGCTGCCATACAGGTTTTCTACCAGATCTTTGTTCTTTTTGAGCCGCTTTCTGGGAGCCATCAGTTTGCCTGCAGTACCTTATCAACCAGTGGGTTGCCTGTGTTGATCCTGATCTTGTCTGGATCGACGAACCAGAGGCCGCCGATCTTCCGTGCTCCTGGAATGTGGCCCTCATTCGCCCACTTGTAAACCACTCGCATGGAAGGGCCGGGTTCCTCAAAGGTTTCCTCTCTCCATTTTTCCAGTGATTTGAGTTTGGCCATAGTGGTTACCTCACTACTTGCGAATTACAGGCAGGCCTTTCAGGCACTGGTGGTCTGGGCCCATATCGAACGGGCATTGGCATTCTGGGTAGGTGCAGTGGCGGACTCTGCCAAAGAAGTGATCCCAGGCGCGCCAATCCGGGTGCCGGTAGTTTCTGATCCACTCTGGAACCGCGCAGAATTTGCCGGCCTCTTTGGCCTGAACAAAAAAATCCATGGGAGGCTGATTCTTTGCTGCTTCGTCCCACTCCTCCAGGAGCACTGCCATTCGGTTCTGCCAGTCGTCTGGCATTTGATGCATGCCGGCGCGGGGGAGAATCAGAAAGCTGGCGTAGCTGAGGCTGAACCAGGTCCAGAGTCGTTCTTTGCCTTGAGTCTCAGCCGTGCTCATTTTGATACTCCTGTATTTCTTTTCTGGTCAGGTAAGCTGTGCGTGTAGTGTTCTTGATCTTAATTGCCAGTCTTCCCTTCCTTGGGCCCGATTTCGCCGGCCTGAACTCTGCGCCTTTCACTTCCATCACTTCCCAGTCTTCTGGCTGTTCCCCCAGCCAGCCGGCCTCAAACAAGCGGAAGTTCTCCGGCACTGGCTGCATTTTCTTTAGCGCCAGTTTTCCGAAGGCCGTGTGCGCGAAGACATCTTTCTCCATGTCACTCATGGCCTGGCCTCCCTGCATTCCGTAAAGCGATTCATCTGACCTTCAACAGAAGCGACGTCCGAGTACTTCCTCCGCTTGATGATGTAGGCAAAGGCTTTCCCGGCTTCAGGCATCGCGGTGTTGCTGCGGCGGAGAACGTGGTTTGGTGTGCGGCCTGCGCAATCTGGGTCGGTCAGGTTTCTGAATACGTATCTGCGGTTATCCATGGGTGCTCTCCTGGCTCGCTTGTGAGCTGGTCATCTCTTCCCGGTCCGGATATACACCTGGTAGAGGGCTCATTGATGGCTTTCGCTTTTGCTTTTCCCGGATGCGCTCCACCATTTCTGGCTGAGTGATCCTTGCCAACTCTGCTTCTCCGCACTTGTGCATATCCATTGCGTTGGCAAGGCAGAGGGCTGCAAGGGTTACGTTCACTCCACCAACTTCTTGCGGCGGATCACCAACCGGACGACTGAACACGTAATCAACCAGCTTGTGCGCTTCTTCAGCAGTGCATCGCAGCGATTGCACCAGTTCCAATGCTTCCTCAAGGAAACGGTGGTTCCGTTCGTCTTTATCGCCCGCGATCGTTGCGCCGAAGCATTGAAGCAGCCATGGTTCTACACGATCTTGGAAGCTCGCATCCGGAACTTCCTGCAGACGGGTGGCTGGATTGGGTGCCCAAAAGCCTGCGCGATATCCGGCGTGGAAATCTGCAAAGCTAAAGTTTTTATCCACTTCAACCTTGTCTCTTTGGGCTCCGGTAATTACGGCGTGTTTATAACGCTTGAATTCTGTAGTCACATCGCCGCCGAGCAGCTCCGCCTCCACACTTGCGGGCTGCGGCATTCGGACTGCCTTGTACTTATCCGGTGCTATTTCTTCTGATCGCCGGGCTTCTGCCTCTGAATAGCGACCAGCCTCACTGAGGTCATTGGTGTATCCACGATGGTCTGGCCGTTCCCAAATTCCGCGAGTAACCAGATAATCACCGCGCAGTTGGATCAGCCATTGCCCACTTGCGGGCTCTTTGTTGCGAGCGGCCTCAGCCCTCAACCAATCCTGAATCGCCCGAAGCTTGCGCATCGATCCCAGTGCCAGGTCTTCCACCCGGATCACGGTCTCCAGGTCCTGCCGTGCGGTTTTGTTGTCCATCACAGGGCCTCCAGTTCCAGGTCTGGGTTGAAGGCGTAGCGGTCCATGGCGACTTCGCGGATGATCCCTTCCTTTGCCAGCTTCTTGCAGCGGTGGGCGCTGATGGTTCGGCCGTTGCGGAAGTCTTTGTCTGGCAGGCCCTCGATGGCGGCCCGGCGCACTTTGGTGTGGATGCGCAGGTGGGCGCCGTCCTGCAGGGCGCTGATGATGTCTTTCATGGCTTTATCGTCTTGCCGGCGGCTGCTGGCTGAGGGTGATTCGCCGGCGTCGTTGACTTCGGTTCGGTATGTCATGGCTTTCTCCTGTTTGAGGTTGGCGGCCCGGATGTGGGGGATGAAGCGCCTCACGAGGTTGATCTCTGCCCAGACCGCCATGCGGACTTTGTGGCACCAGCGGAACACCGGGCCGGGTACAGCGCGGCCCCGGTTGGCTTCGCCGAAGAGTTGCTTGGCGATGCGGTAAGCTTTTAGGAGTCGGTTGAGGCGGGCGGTGATCATTGGGTGGCCTCCTGGGTGATTCGCTTGAATTCGATTACCCATACCCAGGGGTTGGCATCCCATGAGTCGTGGCCGTTGATTTCCCGCCAGAGCTTGCAGAATCCTCTGCGGTAGAAAGGCACACCACCGACGTTTCCGAACTCATCCAGGAAAGCGGGTGCGCAGCCTTCCTTCTCTGCATCTCCCTCGCTGATATCCTGCAAGCGCTCCACCCGAACATTGGTGATCTCCAGCGTGATCCGGCTGGCCCAGCGGGGCATGTGGATCGATGGCGTCCACCCGCCGTCGCATGGCTTCAGGCGAGGCGCATCGGCGCGATATGTGACACCCAGGCTTTCGGGTGAGCTGACACCATTGCGAATCTCGTCAACTAGCTCGTGATTCAAATATCCGCCTGGGACATGGTGAGTCTCCCGCACCCACAAACGGTCACCGGGCTGGCCATAAGGGCAAACCTCGACAAGCATGGCCGCCGGAGTGTCAATCGATACTTCTGTGTGTTTGCGAACCGCCTTCCACTTGGCTCGATATTTGGAATCGAAGTAGACGTTATTCGCTATCCGGCGAGTCTGCGTTTTCCGGCGATCCAATACCGCGCGGACCATTTCATCCTTGAGCAGGATCGGCCTGGTGTTTGTGCTCATGATGTAGCCTCCTGAGGTTCAATCCGTGCCATCACCGCCGTGCACCAGCCTCCGCACGGGCGCTTGCCCTCCGGATCTTCGTGGCAGGCAAACAGGCCTGGCAGCCGGACAGCTGTTGTGAAGTCTCGCCTGGTGTGGAGTGACTGGCTGGCCTCTGTACCTTTGCGGGCTGCGCAACCTTGGCAGGTGACCGGGTTGGTCTCGGCGATTGCCTGGATCTCTTCCTGGTTCAACGGTTTCAGCGGGCGTGTTTGATAGCTCAGGCAGGTGATGCCGGCCCCGGGATCGGTTACCCAGCCAGCTGTGGGCCACTCTCCGCCATCCTTGCACTCAATCATCTGGTCGATGAGAGAACAGCTGCTCATGCGGGCGCACTGGAAGCAGAGCATGGTGACTGCCTCTTCCCATTCGTCGGGCTGTGGGCGGTAGGGTTGGCGTTCGGTGGTCATCGCGCCGGCTCCGGGTATTCGTCATGAACCCTGCCATCCAGCGTTCGACCAGACCGTTTTTTCCCGAACTTCCATGTTTTGCCTGGTGCGTGTGGCTCCTCAAAGTAGTGGCCAGCTGACTCTGGCAGATCATCTGGGAGGCCGCCGTCGGGTGATGGCGCGAACTCACCCCACTGCTTGAACAGGAAAGGAACCTCGGCGGCTTGGCACCGATCTCGTAGATATCGGGCCCAGTCTGGGTGCATAGGTCTTGAACCTGGACCGGATTCTCCGCCGACAACCACCCAATCAATCGCTGGACGAATCCAGCCATGTCCATCTTCTACTGCTTCAGCAAGCATTGCGGCTGCCAGTGGGTCGGTTTCACGTAGGTTGTGATCGCCACGGAAAAGAAAGTCGTCCAAGATAATCGGACCGAGCAAAGGCTCTGCACTGATCCACCGGACAGCAGCTGGTGTGTCCAGCAGCATCGGAATGCGTTCGTCTGCCGTTGCCTGGTCTTCAACGCTGACGCCAAGCCAGAGATTAGGTAGAGGCCATTTGCCTTTTAAGTCGACTCTGAGGCCAGCACCTTGATCGGGCAAAAGGTCTGCGGCTGCCTGGGCCAATAGAAACGGCTGCCATGCTGCACCTGGATAGGTGTTTTCCAGCCTCTCGGTATCAAAGTTCTTCCGCTCCGGGTGCTGGTCGATCCAATGGAAGAACTCCAGCATGCGTTCGGGGCGCTTGGTGAGCACCTGGAAGGTATGCCAGGAAGCGGCGGCCATGATTCCGAAGATGCCAGCGATGGTTTCGAACGGCACAGCGGGATGAAACAGATCGCTCATGCTGTTAACGAAGATCATTCGCGGCTTGCTCCACCGGCATGGCTCATCCAGCTTGTGTTCGACCAGCTTCACTTCGCCATTCCATTGGCCGCCCTTGGCGATCAGGCCCTCATAGGGTTCGCCGGGGCCCTTGAAGCGGTTGGCTACAGTTTCGGCATAGCAGTTTCTGCAGCCTTCACTCACCCGGGAGCAACCACGGATTGGGTTCCAGGTGGATTCGGTCCACTCAATTCCGGTCTTCTGTCCCATGGGGGAACTCTCCAATTTTGGTCAGAGCCTTGCGCGCGGCCTTGAGCATGGCGGCACGGTGCGCTTTCCTTTCAATTCGCTTGTGGTTCATCACCATCAGGTAGTGGATGATGTTCGCAAGGGTGGTCTCGGGGTGATTGGCCACGGCGCAATCCAGAGTGGATGCACAGTCGGCCGCGCTGCTGCCTAAGTGTTTGTTGAGTTCCTTTTCGACATAAGCGAATACCTGAGCGCTCGTAGGCTCTGGTTTGGGCTGCTGGATCTCGTCTTCGCGCAGTCCCTCTTCAAAGTCCTGGCGGCTTACCTGTTCTGTGGTCATTGTCAGGCCCTCCGGCGCACGTGCATTTCGCCCCACACATCGATGATTTCGATGATCTGCTCCTGGGTGAGGTAGCGTTCCAGGTGGTGGCCCGGGCCAAGTGTGGCCAGCAGTGCGATCGCGGCTTCGGTGTTGTCGATGTCGAGGCTGCAGATAACGTCGCGCAGGTTGGCCACGTAGTTGTTGTTCCAGAGGGAGAGCAGCAGGGCGCTGGCTGCGCGGCCCCCGCCGGTGTCGCCCCGGGCGATCTTGTAGAGTTTGTTGGCGGCTGCCTGGGGATTGTTGAAGTAGCGCTGCTGCGACTCCGCCTGTTTCTTGCGCTGCCTGGCTTCATATTCTTCTGCGGTGCAGCGGACGGTGACGTTGCCGCTGTAAATTGGGTCCTGAATGTGTTCCATGGTGCTGTTCTCCTGGGTTAGGCGCTGGCCGGGGTATAGGCTGCGATGGCCTTGATCACTGCGAGAGTGGTCTGGCAATCGGTGAGGGCTCGATGGGCGCTGCCTTCGACGGTTACACCCATCTGGCGCGCGGCGTTTTCGAGGGACTGCCATTTGTAGCGGCCCCGCGAGTTGTCCCAAATGCCATGGAACCGGGCATAGTTGTTCATGGCGCAATGGGCGCTCATGCGGGGCGCGGTGCGATTGTGGCGAACGGCGCTCTGGTGGATGAGGCGGCTGTCGAAGGCGGCGTTGTACATCACCACGGTGCGGTTATGGATGATGCCGTTCAGATCACCCAGTACCTGGTCAAACCACGGGCTGTGCTTGCAGGCTTCCTCACTGATGCCGTGAACGGCGCGGGCCTCTTCGCTGATTTCACCCACTGGCTTAACCAGCGTATCCAGCAGAACGTTGCCTTCGCAGTCGATGGCGCTGATTTCCACAATCTCATCGGTGTTGCTGAGGCCGGTGGTTTCGGTGTCGATGATGATGGCGTTTTCTGAGATCCAGAATTTGGCCATGTCTGCTGCTAGTTGTTTCAGGTCCATGCTGTTCTCCTCTGTGGCATCTGGCAGGGCTCTCGGCGAAAGCCCTCTCAGATGCGCCCCTGTGGGGCGCGGTTGGTTTATTTGCCGGGATTGAAGCTGCCCACGAAGGTTTTCACGGGGGTGTCTTCAAAGCCGGTGCGGAGTTTTTCTTCCAGTTCCTGGGCCATTTCCTCTTCGGCGGTTTCGAGGCGAACGATTCGGGGAATGATCACGGGCTTTTCGCTGGTGATCAGGCTCAGGCGAAGGGTGAAGGTGCGTTCTTCAAGGCCCTGGTAGGGTTCGCAGGTGAATTTCAGGAAGCAGGGGAACAGGTCTTTGTTCCTGGCTTCCACTTCCGCCATGGCGCTGCGGCGGTTGCTGAGGGTTTGGGTTTCGCTGGTGGATTCTGCGGTGGTGCCGATGGTGATTCGGCGCACGGCGGCCACGGCATTGTGTAACGGAAGAATGGCGCCATCCTCGGCGATCGCTTCCAGGTGGTCTTTCCAGTCTTCCAGCCATTCGGCAAGGTTTTGCTGGTCGAACTTGCGGCCGTTGGTTTCCAGCAGCTGTTTGTAGGCTTCGGTTTTCTCCAGCTGGAGGGTGGCGTGGTGATCGCCATGGCCCGGGTTTTCAACATCACCCAGATTGAAGAAGGTCTTCGCGCTCATGGTCTGGGGGCTGACAAAGCAGGGGTAGCTGCCCAGGCCGGGCAGGTCGCCGTAGTTATCGGTGGTGGCGGTCACGTATTCCACGAATTCCGCAATGAGGCTGGTGGACATGGATCCGCGGTACCGGCGGCGTTCTTCCAGGTACTGTTCCAGATCGGTGACACTGACACCCACGGGCAAGGCAGCAACGGATCCGTTGGTCTGTTCCTGGATGAACGCCTGGATGGTTTCGGCCTGGATGTTGCGCAGGACGGTAGCCAGCGTGTTATTCAGTTCTTTCTCGAGACTCATGGATTACTCCTGATCCTGTGAATTTGGCTCGCCGGTTTTGCTCAGCAGCTGGTGCTGGTTCTCCGGGAACACGGTCATGCGGCCACCCTGATTCACGTGCATCACGCTTTCGGTTGTGTTCTCCTGGCTGTAGCTGCCGTTGGCTTCGGGCACTTTGTAGTTAAGCGAGTGCTTGATGCCGGTTCGGTAGCTGTTGCCGATGCGTTCGATCTTGAACTTGAGGGTGACTTCGCCGGCCTTGTTGTGATCGACCACACCGGCTGCGACATCGCTCAAGGCGCGGGAGACCTTTTCGGCGAACACGCCACCGTCCAGATCGTTGATGAATTCGGGCAGATCAGTGCCCCGGTTGTTTCCACTCACAGTGCTATCTCCGGTTGCTTGGTGAGTTGTTGGCCAATGCGCTCTACCTCCCGGCCCACCAGTTGGTTGAGGCCCCGGCGGGTGGGGTAGTACTGCTGCGCATTCAGCAGTTCGTGGCACAGGTGCAGGCCCTGTAGGGGGTCAGCCGTGGCGGCTGTCTGGATCTCTATCCGGAGTTCCAGATCTGACAGGCGCATCAGCGCTGCCAGGTTGTGGGTTTTAGTCATGCAGGCGCGGGCCATTAGCGAGCCCTCCGCATCTGCGTGGCTTCGTTCACGAACGCGCGGCGGCGTAGGTCCTGAATGATCTGGCACAAATGCTGGTGGCTGATGTCCGGGCCAGTGGCGCCGGCGGCGTGGCGAATGTCTCGCAGCCAGCCGATGGTTTCGCCAAGCTGCAAGCCCTGTTTGGCGATCAGCCTGGTGGCCTGTTCCAGGTGCCCCACGGTGCGATCGAAATGGATCACCAGTTCATTCAGTGCCTGGCTCTGTTCTTCGAAGGCCTTTTCCAGCTCTTCAAATCTCTGCTCTGGTTGCTCGGCGGCGGTGTTCATTGGTGCTCTTCTCCCCAGGCGGCAATGATGGGTTCCATCTGGCTTTGGGTGACCAGCTGCCGGAAGCTCACCTGGCAGGCGATGATGAAGTTGGCCAGGTGCCGGCAGGCGTAGTTGAGTTCGCGCTCGAAAAAGCCCAGGTCATTCAGGTCCAGGGGGTACTGGTCTGGACTCCACAGGGCCAGCAAAAAACGACCGGCGCGGTTGGCGTCTGTGCCGTCCTGCATGGCGGCGGAGAACATGGTGTTCAGGGCACGATTGACAACAGGCGCTCGGGTGTTGAGATCCAGCCAGCCCAGACGGCCGTCCAGGGCCGTGAGCTGTGAAGGTGTGCTCATGGAGCCGAACGCGGCGCTTGCGCCCTGCGAAGGGGATGCAGAGCCAAAGGGTTTCGCGCTGGTGTGTTGTGCCATCGGTGATGTCATGGTGGTGCGTCCTTTCAATGGTTGCGTGTTTAATCAGCCAGACGAGCGACAGGCTGAAGATGAGCAGTGCGGCGGTTGTGGCCATGGGGCACGTCCTCCGGTTGGGGTTTGCGGTTGGGCCCCGGGCGGTACTGCAGGCTTTTGCCAACGGCGGCCAGTGCCTGCTTTAGGTCCGCTACCGGGGTGTTGTCTGGGATGTTGACGGTTGCCAGGGCTGTTGCCTCACACGGTGCGCAGGGTGGCTTTGCCGCGCTGCATCAGTGCGCGGATGGCGGCGGGGTCTCCGCTGTAAGCTGCGACGGTTCGCCGGGTGCGTGCCTCCGCTTCAGCATGGTTTCCCTTCGGAAACAGGTTCACGTGGCTGGCGATCGCCTCTTTTAGTTCGTCCGGCTTGCCGTTGAGCTTGCGCTGCCAGATGAGTTGCCAGCTGGCGAGTAGCTGTTGGGCTGTGGGGCGGTTTTCGGAATGCATTAGTGCGTTGCTCCTTCAGGGGCGGTGTTGTTGGAGGCTTCGGTGATTTCCACTTCGAATTCTTTGGCCAGCCACTTGATGCCCTTGTCGGTCACGTTTGGCGTGGCGTACATCTTTGGGCCCAGCGTTGGGTGCTCGTAGGATTTGAGCTCACTGGTGAACAGGCCCTGCTGCACGTAGCAGCGATAGGGCAGGTTGTTTTTGTCCAGCACCTTGCGGGCGCGCAGGGCGTGGTAAAGCTTTATCGGCCCCAGGTTGAGCATGCGGGCCGCTTCATATAGTGGGGTGGTTTGCTGGCTCATGAGTTGGCGCCCCCATGGTTGGCCGGCAGGACCTCTTCCCAGCGCACGCGGTGCACGCCCTGGCTGCGGCTGCTGGCTGTTCTCAGGAATGAATCACCGGTACCGGTGCCGGCTGTGATGCCGCTGATCACAATCAGCACGCCGGCAATGGCCTTGGCGGCGTTGTTCCTGGTGGCCTCGGCAACCTTGCGGGTGGTGTCAGCGGCTTTGAGGTAGCCCTCTTTGAAGGCGCGCGCAATGGCCAGACAGCGGTTGTTGCACTGGAGTTTGTGCATTACCTGGCAGGTGAGCTTCTTGGCACCGGGTTCGCCGTGGCCGCGTAGCAGGCCGATGGCGAAGTTCTCTTTCCCTTCCGCCATCCAAGCAAGCGTTTCCAACTGGCTCTTCGTGAAGAGGTTGTCTTTGTTGCAGGCTGTGAATTCGGTGGCGGTGAAGGTTTGCATTTAGTTAGCCTTAATTAGATTAAGATTAAGGCAAACTTAACCCCGATTTAGGGGTTAGTCAAGTAGATTTAGAAAAACTTAATCCGGTTTGGTTAAGCTTTTTCGAGGTCGGGTTTTATGGAGAGAATTGTGTCGACAAGATCGTCCGCGCTGAGGGCATCCAGCTTTGTACCTTGATCAAGGTGCTGCTTAATTGCCTGGCGAATTACGGGCAGGGAGGGCTTCTTCAGATCATAGTCTTCACGGAAATCCTTATCCTGAAGCTCTTCAATCAATTCAGAGTAGGTAAACCATTCGTCATTTTGTTCGTCAGTCAGATCATCCGAGCCGATCCTCTCTTCTGCCTCTGATGCAGTGAGTCCCTTTGGTACAGGGATGCCAAAATAGCGGTAGTACTCTTTCTGGATGGGGGAGGCTGGTCTGTTGATCCAGTTCTTTGCTTTTTCTGGATCGCTTAGGAGGCGGTCAATCTCAATCGCGGCTATGGAACTGTGTTTCAGTGCAAGGCCGGACACTTTAAAGAACTTCAGGATTTCAAATTGGCCAGGATCTGGCGTCTCACCCAGACTGATCAGGTCAGAAGCCTGACCTTTTGAAATTGGTCGGCCTGGTAGCTTAATGCCATCATCCTTCAGCCGGGCCAATTGATATTCGGTTACGGGGTCATGGTACCAGGCAGGTACCGCTACCTCTTTCTGTTCAATCCTTTTCCAGTGATCGTAGAGAATAGAGTAGGGGTCTGGCTTTGGTTCGCGATCTGCGATTCGTTTGGCGGGCTTCCTGGTACTGCTGCGTGTGGTACTGGATCGTGACTTCTTTCTGCCTTTGCCTTTGGCTGATCCAAACACGGCTACCAGGACTGCAAGAATGATAAACGCGGTGAGAAGGTCCATTTTCTGCTCCGGTTTTTTGGGAATGTTCAGCGCCGGTTGTTGAGTGCGTTGATGAAGCTGGTCAGGTGAGTGATCGCCTGATCGCTTAGGACTCTGTTGGCGTGAGCCTTTCGTATAGCTTCAACCAGCTGCTCAACGTCGTCTGACTGTTCTGTGTCCCTAGCGTAGTAGACCTTGGTGTTTTCGGCCTTCATGTATTCGCTGCGGTTTTTGCTGACTGAGGCTATGCGCTTTGGTTCCTCGCCATCTTTGATCCAGAGATAGCGATAACCGCTGATTTCACTGAGGGCTATCAAGTTCTCTTTGCTGATCTGGCCGGTGCGTTTCCATCTGGCAACTGCCTGTTCAGATACATCGCAATACTCTGCGATGCGAACCTGTTTGGCGTCGCCGTCTTTGATGGCTTCGTTAAGCCGATTAAGAAAATCTTCATGTGTGCTCATGGCGCAAAAGTAAATTCTTACCTTGTCAATGCACAGCAACGGGGTTAAGCTCGACTTAATTAAATTAAGTTCTGCGAGACCGGAGCGATGCACCTCGACACGATCTTCGAAAAACTGAAAGCTCATCCCAACATAAAAACCAAGCGCAAAGTTGCTGAAATCTGTGGCATTTCTCCGCCTGCGTTGAACTATTGGAAGCGGGTCCCTTCCGAACACTGCATTGAACTGGAGCGGGCTTCAGATGGCGCGGTTACGCGTTACGAAATGCGGCCCGATGTGTTCGGTGTTGCCCCTGATCATTCCAAAGAACACTCATTAGCATAAGTAACTACCAAGATACTGGATCGAGGGCTCTTTCCATGTCACCTTTTCACGATTGCGGAGGCCGCAATGGATATTGATGCGGTGCTCACTCAGATGCGCGATCTCGGCCTCCTGGTCGACTCCATCGATACCTCGGGCAAGCTGGTCCGGGTTCCTGTCACTTATCCCCGCCCCGACAAAGGCAAGAATAAATCCGGCTGGTATGTGGTCCATGAGTTCCGGTTGAACTCTGGCGGCATTGGCCTGGCGGGTGCCTTTGGCAATTACAAGGCCGATGAAAAGCGCAAGGTGGGTATGCCTGCCGGTTCGCTGACTGAAGAGGACAGGAAAGAGTACCAGCGCAAGCGAAAGCAGGCTCAGGAGAAGGCCCGTAAAGAGGCAGAGGCTGCGGCCAAAGCCTGCAAGGAAAGAGCCCGGCGCATCTGGGCCAAGCTTCCACAGGAAGGGCCCAGCAAGTACCTGGCGGCCAAAGGTGTGGCTTGCTTCGGGCTTCGTTACAGCCGGGGTAGTGTGGTTGTCCCTGTGTACAAGCCGGTTGCCTGCGATGGCCCCCAACTGTTCGCGTTGGACCTGGTGAGCCTTCAGTGGATTTCGGAGGATGGTGAAAAAACCTTTCTCACTGGCACGCCCAAAGAGGGTTCTTTCCACTGGCTTACTGAGGTTCCTGAGGCAGAGTGCCCGGTTGTGATTGTGGAGGGCTACGCCACGGGTGCCAGCGTTCACATGGCTACGGGCCTGCCTGTTGCGGTGGCCTTTGATTCCGGCAACCTGGTGCCCGTTGCGAAAGTTCTCCGCCAATTCTTCCCCACAGCCCGGATCTGTATAGCCGGGGATGAAGACAAAGAGACTGAGAAACGCATCGGCAAGAACCCGGGCCGGTTGAAGGCAGAGGAGGCCGCGAAGGCGGTGAACGGTGTTTGGGTGGTTCCAGAATTCGCGGAGGCTGCCGATGGCGTTGACTGACTTTAACGATCTGCACAAGGCGCAAGGGCTTGAAGCGGTTCGCCAACAGGTGATGGCTGCTATCGAGGCCGGTCCTGCCAGTAACGATTCCCCGGTGGATGAATCTCCCCTGGCCCCCTCTGATTCAGGGGGTGCGGGGGAGGGCGATAGCCTTCAGAAGGCCCTGCAACGGTATGCGTTGATCCATGGTGAAACGAAGGTCTACGACTCGCATCAGCAGAAGGTGTACAAGCAGGCCGGCATGAAGGCAACCATGGGCAATGAGCTGTTCAATGCCTGGATGAAGCACCCGAACCGGCGAACGATGACCTGGGTGGAGGTGAACGGGCAGCAGCAGAAGGATGCCTCGAACGATCCGCTGTTGCGGATGATTGACCGGTTCGTTTACATCTACCCCACAAAGAATGCCTGGGATAAGCAGCGGCAGGATGTGGTACCGCTGGAGGCACTGAAGGCCTACATGCCAAACGACTACACGCGCTGGATGGAACACCCCAGGCGGAAGGTGATCGACCAGGACAACATTGTTTTTGACCCTACCCAGCAGGCCGATACGGAAACCACCATCAATACCTTCACCGGTATTCCCCTGGTACCGGATGAGATGGCCAAGGCTGAGAAGTACCAGAAGTGCAAGGGCATCTTCGATCTGCTGTGCCACCTGTGCAATCACGATAAGGAAACCACGGATTGGGTGGTGCGCTGGCTGGCGTACCCGCTGCAGAATGTGGGTGCCAAGCTGGATACCGCGCTGCTGTTCCATTCGGATGTGCATGGCAGTGGTAAATCGCTGTTCTTCGGCGAAGTGATGCGGATGATCTACGGGCGGTACGCGGCGATCCTTGGTCAGCATCAGCTGGAATCCCAGTACACGGATTGGCGAAGCCGGCTGCTCTATGCGGTGTTTGAGGAAGTGCTTTCCCGATCGGAGAAGCACAACCAGATGGGCACCATCAAGCACATGATCACGGGGCAGACCCAGCGCATTGAACGGAAGTTCGTGAGCGGCTGGGAGGAAGCCAACCACATGAACGGGGTGTTTCTCAGTAATGAGATCCAGCCGTTCCCGCTGGAGCCTTCTGATCGGCGTTTCCTGGTGGTGTGGCCCAAGGGCACGCTGAGTACGGAGCTGCAGAACAAGGTGTCGTTTGAGCTGGCCAACGGTGGGCCGGCGGCCTTCTACCAGCTGCTGCTGGATTATCCCCTGGGTGATTTCTCGCCCCATACCAAACCTCTGGACACGATTGCCAGGCAGCGGGTGATTGAGTTCAGCCTGCCGAACTTTGAGGTGTTCTTCCGGGACTGGGAAGCCGGAGACCTGGAAGCGCCTTTCATCAGCTGCACCACTCGCGATCTCTACCTGTATTACCGGCGCTGGTGTAACGAAACCGGCAACCGGCCGCTCACTGAGACGAAGCTGATCACGATCTTTTCAAGCCGGCTGGAGAAGTCCAGGGAGTGGTTCAAGATCAAGGGTGTGAAATACCAGTCCATGATGTTTGTGGTGAATGAGCCCCCTCCAGAGAAGCCGAAGATGGATGTGCTGGGTAGCTGCGTGGAAGAGTTCCGGCGCAAGACCGCGAAAATGGAGATGGACTGATGCCCAGGGTAACTGTGTGCAGGGATGTGCAGGGTATGTGCAGGGTTGAAAACCAACCCTGCACACGTTCAGGCCATGGGGCAGAAGGGATGTGCAGGGTGTGCAGGGTGTGCAGGGTTTCTCGCGCACGTGCGCGTGTGTAATACGTGCGTTGTGTTTGTGGGCCGGTAAGGCCCTTATAAAAAAATTCTCCCGCGCGAGGCAAATAACCATGCACACCCTGCACACCCTGCACATACGTTGGGAGAGTAAGGCTAAACATGTGCAGGGTTGAAAACTAACCCTGCACATACCCTGCACATAATCAAAAAACCGAAGAATGGAGACAGCTATGCTGGATGAAACAAGGCGGAGACTGCAGGACTGGGGCGTGTGGGTTCGCAGCGGTGGGGTTAACTCGGGCTATGCGGCGGTTCAGCTCACGGCTGGTGTGGGTGGCTGTACGGTGCCGGATGATGAGGCCCTGGCGGTGGACCAGGCGGTGGCCAGCCTGAAGAAGCGGGAGCCAGACCTGGGCAAGGTGGTGCTGGCCTACTACGTGCGGCGCTGGGATTATTCGATGATTGGCCTGGAAGTGAAAATGAGCCGGGAGAAGGTGCGGGTGCTGTTGCGCAGTGCGGAGGCCTGGGTGGATGGTCGGCTGTTTCAGTAAGCAGGTTAAAAAAGACTAAAGTAGATTGACTTTGTGCATGCACGGATATAGCCTGAATCACGTACAGTCGCAGAAGTATGGCTGAACACCAAAAGAGCCCTTGAAAACCCGGTCAGCGATGGCCGGGTTTTTCTTTTGGGGCTTTGGTGGGTTTGGCCGGCGGCGGTCGTTGTGTCTCTGAGTCTCATTGGTTTTATGCCGGGACTTTTGCCCAAGTTTTGTTGTCTCGGGCTGTTTTCCAATTCTGGGAGAGCGTTATGGCCTTCAAGCTGAGCAACCGATCCATGGCGCGGCTTTCTGGTGTCCATGACGATCTCTTTTCTGTGGTTGAGCGGGCCATCCAGATCACGCAAGTGGATTTCACGGTTCTGGAAGGGCTGCGTTCCAGGTCTCGCCAGAAGGAACTGTTCGACTCTGGTGCATCCACCACCATGAACAGCCGGCACCTGACCGGCCATGCGGTGGATCTGGGTGCCTGGGTTACCGGCGGTGTGCGCTGGGACTGGCCACTGTATTACAAGATCGCTGATGCGATGAAGCAGGCCGCTGAGGAGCTTGGCGTGCCTATCGAGTGGGGCGGTGACTGGGAAACTTTCAAGGATGGGCCTCATTTCCAGCTGCCCTGGCACCAATATCCATAACCCCGAGCCAACATGACCCGGAATGAGCGGATGCCTTTCAGCGCCATAGTCGACAGTTTTAGCCAGGGTGGCGGCATTTGGGCCTTCATCGGTGGCCTGTTCATGACCCTGTGCTATGTGGTTGTTGGCCTGTTTGGGATCAACACCAAAGGCAAGATCGCCCGGGATGAGAACCTGGCCCAGCGGGAAAACGCATTGATTCAGCACCTGGTTGACGAGGTGAGCCGCCTTAATGCGCTGGTAGGTGATCTGGATATAGCCCTCAAGGCCCAGGCCAACCAGCACGCCACAGAGCTTCGCCGGGAGAGGGAAGAGTGCAACGCCAAGATGGCCGCCATCAAGGCAGAGCTGGAGCTCCTGAAGCGCCGGATGACCAGCGAGGAACAGCGGTAATGCCGGACGACAGCCACCCAGATCCGAACCGCTGGTGGAAGCACCGGCGCCGTGGTTATTACACCGGGAAATGGTGGGCAATCCTCCAGACGTTTCTGTGGCTCATCCTGGGGCTCAACGATCCCAAGGCCCTTGAAGCTATGAGCGTCGTTATCGGCTGGTCCTACGGGATCAGTGCAACGCTGATTGTCAGCTACTTCGGTAACAACATCGCTGAGGCCTGGGCAGGGAAGGTGAAGCAGTGATTCTGGAAGCGGCCAAGGCAAAGCTGGCGCCGTACCTGGTGCCGATTATTGGCACGCTGGTGGTTGTGGTGCTCGGTGCCTTTTGGTGGCTATGGAGTGATCGGGAGCAGCTGCTGAAGGAAAACAGCAACCTCACCCAGGCCATGGACCAGGCCAAGGTCACCAACCAGGAAAACCTCAACGAGATTGCTCGCCTCGAGGCAGACATTGCCTGGCGCGATCAGCAGGCAGTGATCCGCTCCGAGCGCGAGCGATCCCTCAACGACCAGCTGGCCGCTGCTGAGGCTGAGCTGAAGGAGCTGGTGAAAGATGCGCCTTGTAGTGGCTCTGACTATGTGTGGCCTGATGCTGTTTATGACCGGATGCGGGCCGGCACAGTGGCTGACCCGAACCGAGTACGTGAAGCCACGGGTGCCAGCGGATTATCTGGTTCAAAGGACGATCCCGGCTCCGCCTCAACGGATTGACTGGTGCCCAGTGTGGGCGGAGCAGCTGAAGAAAATTATAGAGTCGTGCGAAGGCGACAAAGACGATATCCGGGCTTGGGATGCACGCCCGATTGATCACGAGGCAACCAGCAATGCCCAATAACGGCGCGTACAACAACCAGGCGGCTTCTCCGGCTGAGAGGAATGTCGGGCCGGTTGGGTTGACTCGGTTGCCGGTGGCTGGGTCTATGCCGGCCGGTGTGATCTTTCAGGATGGGTTTGATGATCAGCCTGATTGGACGCCGCGTCCGGCTGTGGGCAATGACTACACCACCTTCAGGTGGACAGGGGATGAATCCGTCCTTCCTGCAAATTGGGATGCGGTATGGAACTCCGAAGCGGACGCTACCATCCACAACCTTGAAATCACTGACTCCATGTTCCCTGGGCATGGGCGGGTTCTCCGTTGTCGACGGCTTAATCGATCTGGAGGAACCGGCTGGAACTCCAATGGCGTGCTTGGCAAGTTGCTTTCGCAGCTCTACCAAAGGATCTACCTCGAGTTTTATATTTCATTTCAAGTTGATTGGACTGGCGACGAAACGGGTACCTCCAAGGTATTTCGGGTCTTCCATTCTACCGGGGCAACCGATGAATTTTGGTCTGCTTTCAGCGGCGGTACTCAGGGGCCTTTATTTTTGTGGGATTGGTCGTCGTCCACGAGTTATGGCATCCGGAACCGGCTTTCGTTTCGAGGAGGGCCACCCGACACCAACTACAGCATGGGTAATACCGATCTAGTTGGTATTGGCCGAGACATCGTTGGCGGAAGCCTGGGTGATGTCGATATGAACTTCTCCGATCATATTCAAGGCAAGTTGACCGGAGGGCTAAGTCCGCAGATTCCAGACAAGCTCAACGGAGGTCTTTTGCCTACCTCTGGAGTGGTTAGACATCAACAGTTGTTTGGCGCAGCGGGCACAAGAACCAAAATGGGGTTCTACCTCGAAATGAACTCAGCCCCGGGCGTTGCTGATGGCGTCTTTAAGCAGTACATCGACGATGTGTTGGTCGTTGACAGTGAGGCGGTGCGCTGGGTGGATTCTGCCAGCGGCCCGATGCCCGGATGGAACGCCTTTGCACTTGGTGGCAACGACAACTGGGCTGGTGGTTCATGGACGGATGAAGACAACCGCGAAGAATTCTACGAACTTTCAATGCCGACTGTTTCAGACAGTCTTCCGGATGGGCTTGCGTAATGGCTGATCACAAAGCAAACCTTCGTTCAGGCCCTGGATCATCAGATCCCGCCTGGACAAACATTGTCGTTTCCGACATTGCGCCTGTCGCCATCGGTGGTGGGTGGTCACTGCATTATATTTCGGGCGCCCAACCTGCAAACGAGGCTTCATCCCTTGGCAACTGGCCAACAGCTGGCGCTGCGGGGTGGGTTAATGATCAAACTACGGCAACATCAGGACACCGTGTCCCTGCGGCACCTACCTGGGTGCAAATGCAGATCAAAGGCCCGGCAAACACCACTTTCACCCTGAAAGGCTACTCCAACGGGGCCTCCGGGCGCTTTGTTGAATGGCGTTTGAACGGCGGTGCTTCTCAGAACATCGAAGAAGGCACCAACGATTCGGTTGTAGAGTTTACAGGCACCACCGACGCTAACGGTGATGCGCTGCTTGAGTATCGAGAAGGCGCAGGGTCGAGCAGCACCGGCTATGCTAACGCGATCATGATTACACCGGGTGCTGCATCAGACACCACACCCCCAATCTATGAAGTCGCCCCAGCTGTAACTGAAACCCGGGAAAACGGCCACACAATCAGCGGCACAGCAGATGAGGACAGCGTGTTCTACGGTGTTCGACTGCCGGCCGGTGCCACCGTTCCGACTTCTCAACAGGTTATTGACGGACAGGACGCTTCTGGCTCCCCGGCGCTTGAGGCTGATTCGGTGGCAGCTTCAGCAGGAATCTCTGCTGATCTGGACTTCGTTACGGCGTCGGCTTCGACCGGTTACCGCTACGCAGTTGTTGCTGTTGACGATGAGGCTACGCCGAACGTCCAGGCAACCCCGACAGTCATTGACGACACGACAGCCGCGCCGGTCGTTGAGGGCATCTCTGCTCAGACGATTAGAGACAAGGCTGGCGATCTGACGCCCAATGCCACCAACCTCAAGATTGCAGTTCGGGCCTCTTCCGATCCGGAATCCGTAGTGCATTTCAGCACCACTACGGGCAGCTTGAACGGCAGTTCCCAGACAGCAGCGATTAACCTGGAATCAGCCGGCGTAACCGTTGGCGACACCGTTCACTTCTCCTATTTTAATCCGGCCCTGAACGAAGGCCTGAACGTCGATCTGACGGTTGAGGACATCGCGTAATGGATCTGATCACAGGCGGCATCAGCGGGGCAGACCTGCAAACGGGCTACATCGGCCCGTTCGTTGGTGCTCCTGCTGTGGTTTCCGTCGATTCTGACAATGCGGTGAACCAGTATCAGCTGGTCCTGGTGGATGTGTCCGGATTCAGTGAGTCAATTTCCAGCGTGACGCTGAACGGCGTTGCGTGTGTGGTTGCTGAGAACGACCCGACCGATGATCAGATCCAGGTGCGCATTCCTGGAACACTGGCGACCGGCACTTATTCCATGGTTGTTTCAGGAGCAACTGAGACTGCGACCATCACTGGTGTTGATTACACGCAGATAGCACCGTTTACCTCGCCAGTAGGGGATGTGGACAGCAACTCTGGCTTTTCAAGCCCTATTAAAATCACACCCGGTACTTTTCATTGGATTGAATCAGGTCCGAGTAACGGCACATTGGATAGCGCGAGGGCTGAAGCTGAAGGACTATGGGCCAATGACATTACCGATATTTACACCCCTAACGAAGGGTTCACTGGTGAAGACTTTATTGTCTTCGGGCTGCTGTTCGATGACGGCACCACTGATACGATCACTGCAACCATTACGGTTGAGGCTCAGGTTGACACCGATCCCGATGCGTTCACGGTAGATCCGCTGACCAACCAGGCCCTTGATCAGTGGGTAGAGTTCCCGGCCATTGAGGTCACTGGTATTGATGCGGGCGAAGAGATTGCCGTATCAGTGACTGGAACGGATGTTCAGTACGCGGTGGACGCAGGCGCCGGGTTTGCAGGCTTCACTTCGGCCACAACCAACGTGCAACTTGGTTACCTGGTAAAGCCGCGTATCCGAACTGCCAATGGCTTTGAGGCAGAGAGAGCGGGCTCAATTGCAATCGGTAGTCAGTCTTCCAGCCTGTCTGCTACTACCCGCGCTGCAGTGCTTCCAACACTCGATTCGGCCTTGCCTGATCTGAATCTTGGGCAGGGCGATGCTGTCAGCGTCGATCTTGATAACTACTTCAGTGGTGCCAGCTCCTACGGCCTCAGCGGGCTGCCTTTAAACTCTGGCATTGAGTTTGATGGTTCTGTGCTTTCCGGTACCACTAATGTTGATGATATTGAGGCCTCACCGTTTACGCTTGTGGCTACCGCCTACAGTGCGGACGGAAGCATCCAGGACTCATTCGATGTAACGGTGGTCGATGATATCGCACCGGCAATAAGCATCAACGCACTGACAACATTGGATACTACCCCCATCGCTTCGGGTAGTGCAGGAGATGCAAGTGCAATCACGCTTCAGGTTGAGGGCGTAGACGTTACGCACAGCTCAACCTACAGCCCAACAATCTCAAGCGGAAGCTGGACCCAACAGTTAAACGAGCTGGCCATCGGTACCTACACGATGACAGCAACAGGCGTTGATGATGCCGGGAATGAAACTGTGGTGTCGGCCACACTTAAAGTGGTCGAACAGATCGCCACCTCCCCGAGGGGTCTGTTCCAGCCGCTGTTCCGTTCACTGACTGGATCCGTTAATCAAACACTCTTCAGGTGACTACGATGCCCAATACCCTCTCTCCAGATCGGGAAGACCTCCAGTATCTGCAAAATCGGACAGTTCCTCGGCAGCGCTTCAACCACAGTGAATCAGTGAATGATGCGACGGGTGAGTGGCTCATCCTCCCCGCTGGTGTTGGCGATGTCCTGGTAAGTATCGCACCAGCTGCTGGAAGTGCCCGAGTTGAATACACTCAGGATGATTTGGCTGCAGTCAAAGATGGTTCGGCAGAAGGCAAGCCCTGGTCCGAAGGCGACGTCAGCGGCTACACAGATTCGCTGATGGTGAACGCTGTCACGGCGATCCGGTGCGTTGCCGCCGGTGGTGCCACAGAGTTCAAGGTCACAGCCTGATGGGCACGGGTCCTTCTGGCCGGTAGGGCCACTGAGGGGGCGCAGACTCGCGGTTTTTTCGCAGACTTAGCGCAACCTTGGCCTTCCTTCCTTGGTTTTGAATCAGAGAGTTAGCAATGGGTAAGCGAGTAAACAAGCGAGAGCTCGCTGAGATCTTCGGTATTTCCGAAAGGTCTTTTACGGCTTACCAGAAAGACACTTCGTTCCCGATCGCCAAAGCTGGTGGGCGGGGTCAGGCGAATGAGTACGACACCCAGGATGTTCACGAGTGGCTGATGGAGCGTGCGGTTAACGGCGCCCGCCATGAGTCAGCCCGTGAGCGCCTGGAGCGCATCAAAGGGGACCGCGAGGAGCTGGCCCTGGCGAAGGATCTTGAAGAACTGGTGCCGGCGGTACTGGTGGGGGCTCGATTGGAATCCGTGGCGTTGTCTATCCGCACTGAACTGCTGACGGGCAACCCGAAACTCAAGACTGAGATCGATACGTTGTACGACATTGATCTCGATATCGAGCTACTGAATGAGCATTCTCGATCCGTCCTCCGACAGCTGGCAGCGCTTGGCCGCGAACCTGGACCGGGTGATGGCCCAGGCCATGGCGAAGTTCCGGCCACCGGAGAAGATCAGCTCAACTGATTGGGCGAACAAGCACCGGTACATTGCCCAGGAGAGTAGTGCCTGGTCTGGCAAGTACTCCACGGATCTCACGCCGTGGGTGCCTGGCATTCTGGATGCACTCGATGATCCGGCGGTGAAAAAGCTGGTGTGCCGGAAGTCCTCCCAGGTGGCCTGGACCGATGGTGCCTGGAACAACTATCTGGGCCGGCGGATCCACAACGATCCGTGCCCGATCGTGCTTCTGTTCCCGAAAGAGAAGACGATTCGGAAATATCTCGACCAAAAATTCAACCCGATGATTGAGGTAACACCGGTGCTGCGGGCCCTGGTGGATGTCTCGACTTCTCGCAGCTCCGGCAACCGGAACGACTTCAAGAAGTTCCCAGGCGGGTTTCTGGCGCTGGTCGCCTCGAACGCTGCGGACAACGTGAAGTCGCTTTCGGCGCCGGTGGTCTGTGTTGAAGAACCAGACGACTGTAACACCAGTGTCAGCGGGCAGGGCGATTCCATCAACCTGCTCGAGGAACGGGCAAAGACCTACGAATATCGGAAGGTCATCTTCGGCGGCACGCCTACTGTTAAGGGCCTGTCCCGTGTTGATGAGGCCTTCGCGTCCAGTGATCAGCGCATGTTCATGGTGCCTTGCCATGAGTGCGGTGAGGAGCATGTGCTCAGCTGGGACAACGTGGTGTGGAATGAAGACGCACCAGTTGCAGATGAGGTGCTGGGCAAATCCCAGCCGGATACTGCCCGGTATGGCTGCCCACACTGCGGTGTACTCTGGCGGGATATCGACAAAAACCGGAACGTGAAGAAGGGCTACTGGAAAGCCCACAAGCCATTCCGCGGTACCGCCGGCTTCTACATCAATGAGCTTTACAGCCCGTTCCCTGGTTCGAAGCTGCCGCTGCTGGTTGAGAAGTATCTCAAGGCACAGCATCACCTGAATCTGGGTGATGACAGCTACATGATCGGCTTCGTCAACAACACCCTGGGCTTGTCCTACGAGTACCGGACAGATGCGCCGGACACCGACACCCTGCGCGAGCGGGCAGAAGAATACCAGGAACTGACGGTTCCGGCCGGCGGGCTGGTTCTCACCGTTGGTGTCGACGTTCAGCACGATCGCCTGGCCATCATCGTTCGCGCGTGGGGCCGGGGTGAAGAGAGCTGGCTGGTGTTCTGGGGCGAGATTTACGCCGCCGGTAGCTGCAGCGATAAGGCAGATCCGGTGTGGGATGAGCTGGATAAATTCCTGTTCGGCGCCTTTCGCCATGAGCTCGGCTTCAACTTGCAGGTGTCGGCTGCAAGCATCGACTCCTCCGATGGCCAAACCAACGACGCCGTATATCACTACGTGCGCAGCCGGCGGGGCCGGGGCGTGAAGGTGATGGCAATCAAGGGTGAAAGCAACAACCTGAACCGCGAGATTGTCACCCCTGCCAAGAAGATCGATGTTAACGCCAAGACAACCAAAGCCAGTCGCTACGGCCTGCCGGTTTTCATGGTTGGTACCGAGAAGGCCAAGGATCTGGTCGACGCCCGGTTGAAGCTTACCGGCAACGGCCCGGGCCGGATGCACTGGTACCAGGGTGTGAGGGATGACTACTACAACCAGATAACGGCTGAGATCAAAGCGCCGGATCGAAGGCGAGGCGGCCGGAAGACCTGGCAGCCGAAAGCCGGTGTGCGCAACGAGGGGCTGGACTGCGAAGTGTACTCACTCCATGCCGCCCGAACCGTGAAGGTTCACGTGCGCAAGCCGGACCAGTGGGATGCCCTGGAAGCGCAGCTGATGCAGGGAGACCTGCTGGCGCCCTCAGTCGCGGCGCCCGTGCCGGAGAAGCCAAAACAGCGAAGCGAAACCAAACCCCAGAATTCAAAGCCAGAAGGCGCAAGCCTGGCTGATATTGCCCGGAGAATGCGATGAGTCTTGAAACCCAGCTGCTGGAGGCCCGCAACGCCTACCACAACCTGCTGACCGGGCAGGCCGTGGTTCGCATTCAGCGGGACGGCAAAACCGTTGAGTTCTCCCAGGCCAGCAAGAAAGACCTGGCGGCCTACATCGCCAGCCTGGAAAGCCAGCTTGGTGGCGCCGGCCGTCGCCGTGGTCCTGCGAGGTTCATTCTGTGAAGACTCCAGAAATCAGCTTTGTAGATAGTTCAGGCCAGCCCATACGGAAGGCTGAGAGCTACACCGGCACCGGTACCGGTTTTGGTGGCCAGCTGCAGCGCTGGAATCCGCGCGCCAAAACGGCGGATGCGGCCCTGTTGCCAGACCTGAAGCGGGGCAACGCCCGTGCTGAAGACCTGGTGCGCAACCATGCCCTGGCCAAAAACGGCGTTCAACTGCACGTGGATAACATCGTTGGCCACATGTTTCGGCTCAGCTACAAGCCGAAATGGCGGGCGCTGGGCATGAGCGAAGAGGATGCCCGGGCCTTCGCGAAAGAGGTGGAGGACGCCTTCACCGAATACGCGGAAGACCCGATCAACTGCTACGTGGACGCCGAGCGCAAGCGCACCCTGACCATGATGTGTCGGGAGATCACCGCCACTCATACCAGCGCCGGCGAGGGCATGGCCACCGCGGAGTGGATCACGGGCCGGCCCGGTGCGCTGTTCAATACGGCCATTAAGCTGGTGAACCACCACCGGGTGTGCAACCCGAACCATGGGCCGGACAACAACAGCTTGCGGGCTGGGGTGAAGGTTGACCGCTTCGGCGCGGCCTTGGGCTACTGGGTGCGCAACCACGACATCACCGGTTATGGCCTGTCCGATGGCATGGGCAACGCCTGGACCTTCGTGCCCAGGGAAACCCGCTGGGGCCGGCAGCAGTTCCTGCATGTGTTCGAGCCCCGTGGCGATGGCCAGACCAGAGGGGAGAACCAGTTCCTGAGCGTGATGGAGCAGCTGCCCCAGCTGAGCAAGCTCCAACAGACAAAGCTGCAGAACGCCATTGTTAACGCCATGTACGCGGCGGTGATTGAAAGCGAGCTGGGCAGTGAAGCCGCCATGGAGCTGATCGGCGGCGAGATGGATCCGAACAAGCTCACCAATTACATGAGCACCGTTGCCGATTACCACGAGGGCGCCGATGTTCGCCTGAACGGCGTGAAGATCCCGCACCTGATGCCGGGTGAAGAGCTGAAGCTGCTGACCAGCGCCAATGCCGACAACGGCTTCAGCGAACTGGAATCGTCCATCACCCGCTGGATTGCCGCCGGCACCAATACCTCCAGCGAATCACTGACCAAGGATTATCGGCAGCTGAGCTACAGCACCGCCCGGGCCAGCATGATGGAGAGCTGGCGCTACTTTATGGGCCGCCGGAAGATCATCCCCAGCCGCTTTGCCTCCATGGTGTTCGCACTCTGGCTGGAGGAGGCGATCGACAGCGGGCGCATCCGCCTGCCCAGATCCGCCACCCGTGGCTTCTACGAAGCGAAGGCTTCCTGGTGCAACTGTGAATGGATCGGCTCCGGCCGCATTGCCATCGATGGCCTGAAGGAAGTTAAGGAATCCATCCTGCTGATTGAATCCGGCCTTTCCACCTATGAGAAAGAGCTGGCGAAGATGGGCGAGGATTACCAGGAAGTGTTTGCCCAGCAGGTACGGGAGATGGATGAACGGAAGAAAGCCGGCCTGCCGCCACCCAGCTGGGTGAAAGCGCTGGCCCTTGCTCCTGACCAGGAGGAGCCGGAGGCAGTAGCCGCAAACTGAGTTTCAGCAGGGTAGAGCAGTTGGCAGCTCATCGGGCTCATATCCCGAAGGTCGCTGGTTCGAGTCCAGCCCCTGCTACCACTTGTCGTTCAGATTACAACGTGCGTCCTGAACACACGCCGAGCCAATAACGCTCGGTAGGTCATTCCTATAGACGCTCCGGTGAGGCTGGCGCCCTCTTTAAGTTCAGTAGCCCGCAATGAAGAAGGTCCGAGCCCGCCCCAGTGCGGGCTTTCTTATACCCGGAGAAAACTATGCGAAACCAGAACATTGCAGCCCGTGTGCTGAATCAGCCGCTGTTGCTGGAGCCTGGCTATGCCCGGGTATTTCTTGGCGCGTTGGCACCACGGTTGGGGATCGCCAGCCTGCAGGATGAGTTCGGCCTGATCGAATCCCAGGAGAAGCTGCGGATGCGGGCGGATTCGTTCGGCTCCGATCGTCCGCGTAACCGGCCCTATGAAGTGCTTGGCGGCGTTGCGCTGATTCCCGTTTCCGGCACGCTGGTTCACAAGTTCGGGCACCTGCAGCCGTATTCCGGAATGACCGGTTACGACGGGATCATTGCCCGGGTAGAGGAAGCCCTGGCGGATCCAACCGTGAACGGCATCCTGCTGGATATGGACACCCCGGGCGGTGAGGTTGCTGGCTGCTTTGATACGGCTCGCCGGCTGAATGAGCTGCGTGGCCAGAAGCCAATCGCTTCCATCTCCTACGATATGGCCTGCAGCGCCGGCATGGCCCTGCATAGCGCCACCGATTACCGATACACCACCACCAGCGCCCGGACCGGTTCCGTGGGAGTGGTGATGATGCACGCCAGCTTTGAAGAACAGCTGAAGGCCAACGGCATTGATGTGACGTTGATTCACTCCGGCGCTTTCAAAGTGGATGGCAACCCTTATGAGAACCTGCCTGAGCAGGTTCTCGCCAGATTCCAGGCCGAATCAGACCGGCTCCGCAATGAGTTCGCGGAGATGGTTGGTACCCATATCGGCCTCTCTGCATCGGATGTGCTTGCCACTGAGGCGGCCATCTATACCGGGCAAGACGCAATCGATGTTGGATTTGCGGACGAGCTCATCAATGGCCACGACATGCTGGCCGCCTTCTCTGACTACATCCAAACCACCACGACAATCGGAGTTAGCACTATGACGGTTGAATCAAAGACCAAGCCGGCGGCCAATGCACCGGCACCCGCCCCGGAAGCCAGCAATGAGCAACCGGACACCGTGGATACCAGCAAGCTGGCTGCTGATGCTGCCGCCACTGAGCAGGCCCGCATTGCCGGCATCCTGCAGTGCGAGGAAGCCGAAGGCCGGGGCAAGCTGGCCCAGCACCTGGCATTTAAAACCACGATGTCTGTGGAAGATGCCAAGGCAGCACTGGCTGCTGCTGAGATCCCGGAGCAGAACGCTGCAGCGCCCTCTGGCCTGCTGAACGCTGCCATGGGCAACACCAAACAGCCGGAAATTGCAGCGGATGCTGCTGCCGGCGAAGAAGGCGGTGAGCTGAAAGGCGGCGCCAAGCTGGCTGCGGCTTACGCCAAAGGCACCGGCGCCGGCAAGAAAGTCCACTAAACCTGAACGGCTCGCCACTGGCGGGCGGTTTGAGAACCTGTTTTTAACCGAGAGGAAACAACCATGTCTGATATCTACGCAGGCTCTTCATACGTGCCTTACCAGCCGGCGCCGTTCATTCTGGGCGGCTTGGTGGCATTCGACAGCGGCACTCTGTCCAGTGGCCAGAACCTGGAGCGCGGCACCGTGATTGGCCGTGTGTCTGCCAGCGGTGAGCTGGTGGAATCCCAGCAGGATGCAACCGATGGTTCCCAGAAAGCCGTAGGCGTTTTGAACCATGATGCAGATGCTTCTGGCGGCGCCATGAACGTGGTCTTTGCCAAGGGCGGCGATCTGGATAAAACCCAGGTGAAGTTCCACACCAGCTGGAGCGCCACTGAGCAGCTGGCCGCCTTCGACGGCACGCCCATCTCACTTGTAACCCCGGAGTGATCGCCCGGTAGCCCTGCGTTACCAGCATCACCTGATTAACCAGATCTGAGGAGATCACCCCATGACTTACAGCACCACTGAGTTGCTGGACGGTACCCGCCGTCTGGACCCTTTCATGATGTTCCTGCTCAACCTGCTTTGCCCGGGAGTCGTGACATTTGGCACCAAAGAAATTGCCTTTGATGCCTGGGATGAAGATTTCAAACTCGCTCCGTTTGTGAGCCCCTACGTTCCTGGCCAGGTGAGCCAACAGCCGGGTGGTGAGCTTCGGAAGTTCATTCCGCCCTATCTGAAACCGAAGGATGTGGTGGATCCCGCTCGTGTTCTGGAGCGCAGGCCTGGCGAAGGCTTCAATGGGCCGCTGACGCCCGCCGAACGCGCAGACGCCATCCGTATGGATCTTATGGACACTCACCGAAAGAAGATCCGGCGCCGTGAGGAGTGGATGCTGGCACAGGCCCTGCTTACGGGCCAGTGTGTTGTCTCTGGTCCGAAGTATCCCGAGCAACTGCTGGATTTCCGCCGCGATGCCAACCTTACCATTGATATCTCGGGCGGTGCCGGTGCCTGGAATCAGACCACGGCGAAACCAGTGGAAGATATCGAGGATTGGTTCGACCTTCTGGAAGCGCCTGCTACTCACGTCATCTTTGGCCCTGGTGCTTTCCGTGCTGCGGTGGGTGACGAGGAATTTAAAGAACTGGCGAGCACTCGCCGCGGTTCTGAAACCACCTTCGAAATGGCGCCTGCTGAAATGGATGCGTTCTATCGCGGCCGTTTCGGTGAGACAGGTCCGGAGCTCTGGGAATACAAGGGCTGGTACAAGGATGCCCAGGGCGCGAAGCAGTACTTCATTCCCTATGGCCATGTCGTCATTGTGAGTGCTGCCGGCGCCAGCGGTGTTCGGGCCTACGGTGCGATCCTCGATGCCAACGCGCAGTACCAGGAAGCGGAAATGTGGCCGAAGAACTTCACCACAGACGATCCTGGTATTGAGTACATCATGACTCAATCCGGCCCGCTGCCAATCCTCCGCCGGATCGATGCAACCCTGTGTGCAAAGGTTTTGCCCACTCCGTAAGCGGAGCACTGAAACCCTGAACTAAGCCGGCCCTTTTTCACGAAATGGGCCGGCTTTTTCATATCTGAATCAAATCCTGAAAGGTGAATGACATGGCTGCTAAGAAATTGAACGTGGTTTACGTGAAGCGGGTTGAAGACCGTGATCAGAAAACTGGCAAGAAGTTGGTAACGCCCGCTGGTACCAAAGCCCAACTGACCGAGGCTGAATACAAGCGAGTGCAGCACGCGGTTCGTGTGATCAAGGATGCGGAGGAGGAGGGCGCACGCCCGGTACTGGCCTCAGGCGCCGCACCGGATGCTAGCGGTACCGCAACTGATGACGATGATTCGGACGAATCCGGAGACTGATCGTGTCTCTGTTCGATGCGGTGGAGGGGAAACTCTCCACCGCTCAGTTCCTTCACTTCGCGGATGATGGCGTGTATCGGGATCCGGGTGGCGATATTGCCTGCCGGGTTGTTGTCGACACGGAAACCGTGTGGCTGGAGGGCGAAGAGTCTACCTCAGCCCGGGATCAGGTATCGCTCAGTTTTCTGCTTGCCGAGGTGAACCCGGTTCGGGGCCAGACTGTTGAAGTGAACGGGAAGGTCTACAAGCTGGGGCAGAGGGTTAAGACGACATCGAAAGAAGCGGTGCACTTGGTGAGCCGATGAAGATCAGATCGGAAATTGTTGGCCAAAAAAAATCCCTTCAGTTTTTGAGGCGGTTGGGTAAATACGGTCAGCAAGCGATTGTGCGTGCTACCAACAGAACCGGTAGCACCGCCAAGAAACTCTCAGATCAGGAAATTCGAGAGCAGGTGAGCCTAAATCAGAAGCAAGTTCTATCTCGCTTGTACTTCAGGCAGGCCACCAAGAACCGTGTTGAATACGTTATCTGGGCTGAGAAAAGAGGCCGCTTACTGTCGCGATATTCGCACCGAGTTCTTAAAAAGGGTGTGAAAGTGAAGGTTAAAAAAGGAGGGCCTCAGAAGCTCATACCAGGTGCGTTTAAAACGAGGGTAAAGGCTGGAGGCAGATGGGTAGAGGTTATCGCTGGGCCAGGAGAAAGAAATGTAGCTGGTCGAAGGAAACGATACAGGACCGGAAGTAGCAAAATCGATGTCTTCTATGGCCCTTCAGTTTCGCAGGTATTCAATCAAACGCGAGACAGAATCACCAATAGAGTTAATCGGCGATTTGAAGAGCAAATAGACAAAGAGCTCGCCAATGCCCTGAAGAGACTTAAGCGATCATGAAAGCCAAAGCCAGATCCATCATCGAAAGTGTGAGTGCAAAGCTGGCCGCCGTTACCGCCGGCCCGGATTCTGTGCACTCATTCCAGAAAGTAACCGGCGGGCGTAGGGCCTTTGATGAGCAGGAGCTCACCCAGGGTATCTGCGTGTGCGTGGCCTTCGGCGGTACCTCGCTTGGTTCCCGATCGCCGGGTGGGCCACAGCAAATATCAGAACTCGGGCTGGTGATTGAGGCACACAAGTACAAGGCAGGCGATTCGGATGTTCAGGCTGAAGGCCTGGACATGCTCGCCGATATTGAAAAAGCGGTGCTGGGTGATACCAGCTACCTCACACAAACCTATGTGATGCGCCAGGGCATGCTGAATGAATCGGAAGAGGTTCAGATCAGTGAGGATGGCAATGCCATCGTGGCCACCAGCGTGATCATGATTCCCTTTATCAAGCAGTACGCCAACCCCCATGAGGAGTGAACACAATGGCTTATCGTGAAGAATCGTACATTGGAAACGGCAAGATCTGGTTGCGCCGGCGCGGCAGCACCGACCCCTTCCGGGAGGTGGGTAACTGCTCTGCGCTGACTCTGGGGGTAACCACGGAAGAGGCCTCCCTGCCGAACTATCGGGGCGGCGGTGGTGAGGCCAACAAGCGTGAGCGAATTACGGCCGTTCAGATGACCGTTACCGGCCACGACTTCAACGCCGAGAACATCGCGGCGGGTCTTCGGGGTGATGTAAGCGCAGTAGCAGCTGGCACCGAGACCGCCGAAGTGCACTCAGGTGTGAACAGTGGGCTGATCCGCACAAACAAGCTGATCGACACCAGCCAGACCGTAACGGTGACTGGGCCAAGCGGCACGCCTTCCCACGTTCAGGGTACTGACTTCACTGTGAGTGCCGCCGGTATTGAAGTGGTTGAGGGCGGCGCCATTACCGATGCTGCTGATGTTGAGATCAACTATGAATCCGTTGCCACCGATGTGGTAGACGCGCTGATGAACAGTGGCGATGAAAACGAAATTGTGTTCGACGGCCTGAACGAAGCACAAAGTGGCTCGCCGGTAGTGGTCGACGTATGGCGTGCCAAGGCCGGCGCTGCAGAAGAGCTGGCGTTGATTGGTGATGAGTACGGTGCGCTGACCCTGCCATACGCGTTGCTGCTGGACACAGCGAAGGAAGCGGCTGGCGAGTCTGGCTACTTCCGGGTGCACAAGAAGGTGCTTAGCTGATGGAGCGTTCAGTCACCCTGGAGCAGCATAACCTGGTGGTTAACGTTCGTGAGCTGACGGTTGGGGACATTCGCAATTGGCTGCGTGAGATGCAGGAGTTGAAAGACTTTGATCTGGTGGATGGCGCGCTCTTCCAGGAAGAGGGCGCCAGCATCGATGATCTGTTGCGAATGACAGACCTGGACAAAGCGGAGATCGACAAGCTGCCACCCAATGACCTGAGTAAGGTGATTGCCAAGTGCAAGGTTGTGAACCCGCATTTTTTCAGGTTCCGGGCGGCCGTGGTGGAGATCGGCAACAGCCCCTCAGCCCCCACGCCGTCCGCGCCCAGCTCCGCAACAAGATAGATGCCCTGGACCAGAATGTGGCTGCGCTTGCCCGATCGGGGCACGCGGCCATTCTGACCTACCCATGGTCTCTGTATGAGTCTGCAATTAAAGAAGTTAATCGCCAAAAGGCCTGAACTCGAAAAGATTAGCCTTGTGCATTAAGCTGAAGATGAACCCGCAAATCTAGGGATAGAGCAATGAGGGCAATTCTGGTTTTTCTTCTACTGGTGCCGCTATTGGCATCTGCCGAGATTTATAAATGGACAGATGAGAAGGGCGTGGTGCATTTCACTAGCGATCCAAATCGCGCGGCCGGTAATGCAGAAGCTGTTGAGGTTGGGCCCACCAACTCTGGCTCGATTGTTAACCAGCGGCAGAAGAACATGGCTGACCGGCTTGAGGCGGAACGCGAAATGAAAGAAGCCTTTCAGCAGATTCGCCGTGGTACAAAGCAAGAACGTGAAAGCAGCAGCTGCAAGCTTTACCGAGTATGGTTAGAAGATGAGAAGAGTGAGCTTAAGGCGCTCCGGCGCCATGGCTACACAGTTGAGGAAGAGCAATACCAGGAGCGCCAGGTAGAGGAAGCGCAGCGGCGCGTGAAAGCCTTCTGCTGAGCAGCCACTGAATTCGACAAAGCCCGGCCTAGTGCCGGGTTTTTTTGTCCATCGTACACAGTTCTGAGAGACACCAATGGTTGATCGCAATGTTACCTACCGTCTGAAAGGCGATGCGGGTGATTTCACCCGTGTCGTTAATCGGGCGGAAGCTACGCTTTCTGGTTCTTTCAAAAAAATGCAGCAAAGCTCCAGCCGTGGCGGAAAAGCCGTGGCCCGGGACTACAACAACATCTCTCGCGCTGCTGGCCAGGCTGAATTTAAGGTGAAGGGCTTGGTGACGGCAATTGGTGGATTTGCTCTTGGTGGTGGTGGCCTGGCCGCATTGGCAAACAACGCAGTAAAGATTGCCGATGAATACGCGAAAACTGCGGATAAGCTTGGTATTTCAACTGATGAATATCAGCGCTACATCTTTGCTGCTGAGCGTGCCGGTATCGAGACCAACCAGTTCAACACGGCGTTCCAGCGACTAGGCCGGCGGCTGGGTGAAGCAGCGCAAGGGTTTGGTGAAGCCAGACCTGCCCTGAAGTCCCTGAACATAGAGATCAGAAACCTGGACGGTACTCTGAGGCCGGTTAACGATGTTTTTGATGAGGCCATTCAGAAGCTTTCCCAGATTGAGGATGTGACGCTTCGGAACGCTCTCGCTGCCAAGCTCTTCGATAGTGAAGGTGTGAAGCTGGTTCAGCTGGGCAGTGATTTAGCCAAACTTAAAACGGCTGCTGACGATCTGGGAATTATCATCCCTGAAGAAATGCTAAGGAATGCGGAAGACTTAAGTGATCAGCTTACTAATCTCCAGAAAATACTCTCCGCAAAACTAACAACCGCAATCCTGAAGTTGGCCCCTAAATTTAGTGAATTTGCAGACGGGGCAATTACGTTGGCAGATAACTTTGATCAGATCGTTGAATCGATTGGCACCTTCGCCAAGCTGCTCGTTGCCATCAAGCTCGGCACATTCATTGGCTCCATGTATGGCATTGCAGCTGGATCGATCGCGGCGGCCGGTGGCGTCAATGCACTGCGCGTGGCTTTGCAAGGGCTGAAGGCGGCAACCTTCGTTGGCTTAGGCCTGATTGCCCTGGAAGTGATTATCCAGAAATTCCTGGGATCAATTGATGACAGTGGCGACGCCATTGAAGAAAGCCTGAAAAATGCCGAGGCCGCGGTTGCTGATTCGGCCAAGAACATTAAGAAAGTGTATGAAGACGTAACGTCTGATCTGGTGCAACAACGCAACGAATACAACGACGAAATCGATAACTTGGTAAAGGCCGAAATCAAGAGCCTGGAAGACGGCCTTAAAGCCCAGGAAAACGTCGTTAAGGAACAAAAGAAGCTCCTGGCGGAAGCCACCAACGATGCCAGGAATGCGGCGAAAGAATTTGAAGATGCCTTTGCCCAGATCCGCGGTGGCAACCAGGAAGTCGAAGCGCCCAACCTGATCGACTTCTCGAAAGAGATCACAGATGCCCGGCGCCTGCTTAATGAAGGTGACAATGAAGGGGCAGTGGAGGCCGCTGTCCGTGCGAAGGATGTCGTTCTGGCATTGCAGGAAACCGGTAAGTACACAGAAGCCCAGCTCACCGGAACTTTGAAGAAAGCTCAGGAAGTTCAGCAAGCTGCGAGTGGCGCCATTGTAAATGAGCAGGAGGGCGCTGTTGCCCAGGCTGAGCAAACCCTGAGTAAGATTCAGAGCCAGATCAACCTCATTAAGTCCATCAATTTCACTTTCGACGAAACGAAATCCCTCGCTGAAGCTCAGCGGGTGATGAATCAGATCAAGTCTCTCATCGAAAAGCAGCCGATCGTGGTCCCGGTGGAGCTGCGGCCCACCAATGGCATTGATGCTGGATCGGTTGATGCACCTGGTTACGCTACTGGCGGCTACATTCGTGGGCCTGGCACATCCACCTCAGACAGCATTCTGGCGCGGCTGTCTCGTGGAGAATACGTGTTGCGGGCGGATGCGGTGAAAAAGTATGGCCTCGATTTCCTGAACCAGTTGAACGCGGGCCGACTGCCCGGGTTTGCTACTGGTGGTCTGGTACAGCCTGCTTCCCCAGGTGCATCTGGAACTCCGGTCAACATCAACATGGGCGGCAAGCAGTATCCGATGCAGGCAAGCCCCTCCACCGCTGCAAACCTGCGACGTGACACCTACATTGAGCAACTGAAGAAGGGCCGGCGTTCATGAGCTACATCAGCATTGGTGGGTTAACTGTACCGCTGGATTCGGTTCTCACTTTCTCGCAAAGCTATGAATCCATTGAGCGCAGCACGGTGCACCGGTTGGGTGTGCAGGGCAAAGGCATCAAGCAAACATTGTTTGGTGGCAAGTTGCGAACCACTATTACTGGCAGCGGGTGGACGGCCCCGGGGTTGAGTGCGCTTGATCGGAGCGCTGAGCATCTGCTTCTTTGCGGTGCCTCGTTGTCCAGCGCCGGTGGTGCCAACGACATCGTAATCGGTGACAACACCCGCCGCCGGACCGATTCGGGCTTCGAACCAGTAGCCTACGCCCTTTTTGCAACGGATCATGTGAAAACGCCAGTCAGTGTGGACGCTGCAGGCAACTGCACGATCACTCCGGTTTCGGGCGCCCTGCAATACAAGGTTGATTGGTATCCGCGCCTGACGGTTCTGCTGATCGATTTCCGCGAGGATACGCAAGCCGACACTGCGCAGTTTGTGTGGGATCTCGTGGCGGAGGAAGTTTGATGCTCTCTCTGCCTCTGCAGATTTCGGTCTACGATGACACCGCCTTTCCAGGCAACAGCGGTACACTCTCCAGCTCTACGTTTGGCGTTCTGGTTAAAGTTGGCGGCGAGGACTACACCGACCGCCTGATTGGCGAGGTGGAAGTGGATGCCGAGGAAGGCGCTGCCCGCGTGGCCACGTTCGCCGTTGTTGCGAGAGAAGGCGTTTTTGAGCCGGACACCTGGATCAACCTGCCGGTCTCCATCGATTACATTCAGGATGGCGTGAGCTTCCGGCTATTCACTGGCATTGTGGATCTGCCAACGCTCTCTATTGATGATGAATCCATTGTCGTCAACTGCACCGATGATCTGCAGGCTCGCTTTGAAGGCAAGGAGCGGGCACAGATTGAGGCGCTGTTCCAAGGCACCGGAGCGCAATGGAGCCAGGCACTGTTTGGTGACTATGAGGACTCGGAGCGCTTTGCCGATGATCTCCTGAGCACTATTCCAATTTCCGCCGATCTGGACCGTAACGGCAATCTGGTGTTCGGAAACTGGTACGCTGCCGGCTATGACTTCCTGTTTTCGGATGCTGAAACGTTTCCGGAATCGGTGGCGGTGGAGTGGGGTGGTCGCCGCGAAATCATCAACCGCGTCAGCATTTCTCTGGAATACACCTATCAGTTTTTCAGGGAACGCAGCCAGCGTTATGTGTGGAGCTATCCACGGCCATTTCCGGAGTACCTAGAGCAGAACACCAGCCTGCCTAACAACGATATGGTGACACAAGCCGCAGGCGCAGGAGGCTGGACCCTGGACGGGCCGATCTCTTATGACCGACTGCCCGCATCTGGCGAGATTGATTTACCAAGCGGCGGATCAACCCAATGGGTGGTTTCAGAGGAAGTCAGGCAGTATGTCGTTCTCGGCACGGATTTTACCTTGAAGAAGCGCTGGGTTCAGGACGTAAAACAAACTTTGAACCTCACCGTTGAAAGCGCGGCCAACATTGCCCGATACGATCTGCTGACCGATGAGATTGAAGCCACGCTGGACACATCGATTGATGAGGAAGGTTTCGGCGATTTCGACACAACGCCGAACCTGACGGAGATCACCATCGGGTCTGATACGGCGTGGAGCAGCTACGATGCCGCAGAGTATACCGCTGCCATTGATGCGAGCATCGCTCATGGCCAGGTGATTATCCTGGAGAGCTTCAGGCAGAATTCGGTTAGCTTTCAGACTTTGCTTCAGCCAGAGCTTGAGCGCTATCACTTCATCAGGCTTCAGGCGAACACCGTGACAGCCCAAGGAAAATGCCGGCGACTGACTCACCGTATCAGCTTGGAGAGTGGTTCGGCCACAACAGAAGTGGATCTGGCTGTATTCCGCGGGGAAAACACAATAGCGGGCAGTTACATGCTGCCATCTCTATCCTACTCAGAGGCAACCCGCGCCACCACAACCAACCTTGGCACTGCGATCCAGAAGAATGACGGCAGCGTGACAACCCCTGCCGCAGACTTTGAGGGCTACGTTGGGAACGAACTTCCAATTGCAACCAGCGCCCCCTTTGATGAGCGGTTTGCAATCAAGACACCGGACATTGCCGACACTTCCCGGGATGCGGTTGAGGAAAGTTTCGACATCACTGTACAGGCCGATATGTACAACCAAACTTTGACCGTTTCATTGTAGGGAAGCCAATGGCTACGTCTCTCAAAGCATACGCTGACGCAACCCTGTCATCGGTGATTTATAGCCCGAACATCTTGCAGAAATCGGACGGCAGCACTGGTGCGGTGGACTTCGTGATCTATCTCGGCTCGGTGCTGACTGGCAAGAAAATTGAAGCGCAAAGCAATCCTGGCGCAGATCAAATTGTCCTTAGTGTTTTAGATTCGGCAACTGGATCTGGTCAGGCCGCAAGCTCGGTGAAGCTGGCATTAACTGCCGGAGGGCTATCAACCGCGACAGCCGGCGCCAGCCTAGACCTTGGCACGGAAATTCTGTCTGGTGCCGATAATGCGCTGCCGGTTCACGTAAGGGTGGAAGCCTCAAACCTGAGCACTGGCACCTATACCGACCTCACTTTGCAGACCAACGAGCTGACCGAATCCAATGCGTAACCGATACAAGAGCGACCTCAACCGCCTGATTGAACATCCTCGCAGACGCCAGGCGTCCCGGAATTTGCGCTCTCCTGGAGCCCTTGGCGGGACATTTTCTGCGGCATCCGGCCTTCCACGAGAGCCCGTTTTGGGTCCGATCCCTTCTTTCATCTTTGAGCCTGCAAAATATGACGGAGTGAGCGGCACAAAGTATCTCGCAGACAAAGTGACCTACGGTGAGCCCTTTGAGTCTGGCGGCACACCTATAAACGACCCGCTTGGCACTGTAGATGGCACAAACAGCGCCTGGACGGTTACACCGGATTCCTCAAGCCTGCTTATTGAGCGAGGGAAGTCCCGCAACTACGGCAACAAGAACTGGTTTGATGGAGCGGATCTTGTACTTTCCTGGGACGGCCCGCCTGGCAGAGCGCACAGGGTGGACCAAAACGAATTCAGTGCTTCTAATTTTGAAAAGCCCTGGCGCACTAGCCCCAAGGTTTACTATCAACAGCAGGTCATTTTTGATCTATCGAACGAATCCTCTGGGTCATTTGATGAAGTATTCGGTGCTGCTGTTCATGATGATGGCCTGGGGCAGAAGTGGCTGATTGTTATCGCCTCTGATTTTGAGTTCATACCGCTCGATATTAGAGAAAACCTAAGCGGGCAATCCTTCAGAGCATTTCGCGTCCCGGTTGATTCGGCCCTCCAGGCGACGGGACCAATGGAATCGCTCCAACAGTATACGCTGCCCGTGGACATGAATTACCAGAGCCACTTCTACTTCTCAGAAAGTGGTGGCGATGCGGTTTGCACGATAATCGGCGATTTGCTTGATCTCCAAAATGTTCATATTGACCTTCTGCGATACAACATAGATACCGGGTTTTCGGTGGAGCAGATCTGGACCAGGAACCAATCTATTGGAACGCTGACTCAGAATGAATCCTACAGCGTGCTTTCTGATACTCCGGTCGCTGGGCAAGTTACTACAACAGGCTCGCTTTATCGAACCTATCAGACGTCAAGTCACCTCATACCGATTTACTGCGATTTCATTGGTGATACTGAAGTTATTGCTTACGAAAGCCACGCAGGACTGAACAGTATCAGAGAGGCCGATTTCAACAAGTTGCAAGCCGCCGATATCAGCTATACCGCCACAGGCTCTTTGTCGGAAACATACGGCTCACCTTTTGAAGTTGTTACGAGTGAAAACAAAGTCCTTTTTCAAATGCCCTATAAGGCGGATAGAGATGAGTCCATTTCATACGATTCGCTACAGAACGGCAGCGGCGGCCATTTCCGCGTGAACAATTCTGAGACTTGCCAGGTTGGCGGGATCGCCTGGGAAGAAAACCTTCTGGCCATTGATGTCCGTTTTGACTTCTGCGCGGTGACGTATGGCGGGTATCAGTACAGCGTCACTGAGTCGGTTGATACCACATACAATGACCCTGAAATTCAAAATACAGGCGCAGCAACGGCCACAGGATCAGTCACCGGAAACGAGATTGTTGAGATAGTGGAGTATTGGGTTGGCGGCCAGATGAAGATGCAGGAGGAGGCTCAGAGATTGACAGGGCCGATCACTCTGGCCAGCTATTCGGTAGACCCGCTTCCAAATCTCGGGATAACCGGGTCAAACTCAAACACCCAGACGGATATAAATCCGCAAGCGCCGATGAAAATCGGAAGCAAATATTTGTTGACGGCTGCGGCCTATCAATTCGGCCCTCACTCTATCGGGTCTGTTGCGATGAACTACAAAACAGGATCGACTACTCGAAAGCCTGTTTTGCTCAACCACGTTAGCGGATACTCTGACGCAGTTGCTGACATCCTGCAAAGGGATGAGGCTGATGGATATATGCTCTGTTCGGTTGGTTTGATCTGAAAATAATTTGCTAAATATGTGATGCGTGTCACAAAATGAAAATGTCAGTTTAATTGACTCGGACGGGAATTAATTGTCACAAAGGGTATTAGAATTTGAATTCTGAAATGTTAATCGAATGCTTATAACTAGGTGAATGCCTTGTCGCAGTAGAGGATACGTTGTCATATTGTACACGCTTTATTAAAGGCGAAAATATATTAAAAACAACGAGTAAACAACTTATTTTCGATCATGGTCTGGCTTGCCAGATTTCCACCTAGCGTATAAAAAGAAAGCAGGCACTGAGGCCTGCTTGTTGAAAGCGGTTTAAAGTTTGGTCGCTTCGATACCGCAATCTAAGAATAAATCATATTCTTCGATTTTTCAGCACAGCCCGGTGTCTTATTGATACCAACAAACCAATGGAGTTGATTATGGAAGTTCAATTCATCAAGACTGTGCTGAACCTGCTGGCTTACTACCTGCAGAACATTCCCAAGAGCGATCTGGAAAAGGCCATGGGCGTTGTGATGGATGTTCTGATTGGAATCGTCAGGATGGAGGGCTAGCTTCCGCCGTCCGATGGCGGAAAAAGCGGAGGGGCTTCCGGCCCCTCCCTTAATACCTCGGCTTCACATCCCGTAACCCCTGGAACTTGGCAATCAGCTTGTCCCAGGCCTGCCGCATTTTCTCTTCCCGAAACTCTTCGATCTGGGCCAGCTGCTCCGCGCCCAAATTCTGATTGGCCTCTCTCAATCCTTTATTCCAGAGCACGCGGATATCACACCCGCCGGCATAGATTCGGATCTCTGCCTGGGCATCTGGTGCTATCGATCGCTCCAGCTCCTGGAGCATTTCTGTGGTGATTCGCAACGGTGTTCACTCCGCCTGGTTGAAGTGCTGGAGGATACGCGAAAAGCAGGTGAGAGCGACCACTGTATAAGCGATTTGTTTCGGGAAAATATCTGGAAAATATCGGGAAAGAAAAAAGCCAGTTCTCACGGGTCGCGTAAGTAACTGACTTTCTTTGCAGAATTGGTAGGACCACCCAGATTCGAACTGGGGACCTCTACCATGTCAAGGTAGCGCTCTAACCAACTGAGCTATGGTCCTGTGTCCTGCAACGGGGACGAAATATACTGATTCAGCCGAGGCTGGTCAACCACTTTTATGCGGTTTTCCGCTTGCGGAGTTTTTCCTTGATGGCTTTGCTCAGCACAGCCCAGCGGTTGACGATCAGGGCGGCAAAGATGAGGCCACAGCCGGCCAGTTGAATGCCGGTCATAGACTCGCCAAACCATCCTGCCGCGAACAGAGCAACCCACACCGGCTCAAGTACCAGAATCACCACGCCATGGCTGTTCGCAGACAGGCTCTGGGCGAACGTCTGAAGCAGGAAACGACCGGCCGTGCCAATCACGGCACTGGCCACCACCCACCAGGCCAGCATTGGCGAGAGATTATTCAGGGTAGGCCGCCAGGGCTCCATAATCATGGATTCAACCAGGGTAAGCAGGCCGACCGTCAGCAGCGCAATGGCTGTGAGGGGCAGGGCGGGTACGCGGTGCTTTTCCACCGTTCTGCCGAGCCGGTTTATCACGGTTCTCTGATTGGCCGCCCGGGTATTGAGATTGAAATACAGGGCGAAAATTGTCGCTGCCATGACAAAGAAGATCTGGCCTGCTTCAGGGCGAAATCCGTTTTCAAGGGAGAGCAGCGCGAGCCCGGCAACGGCAATCGGAATCGCCAGCCAAGTGCTCGGCGGTTGGGCTTCCTTGAACACCAGGCGTGCGATAATCGGCACTATTACGACACCCAGGCTGGTCAAAAAGGCGCCTTCACCCAGACTGGTTATATGAACCAGTCCCATCACCCAGCAGGTCATGGCCGTGCCAAACACCAGCCCGACACCCACACTTCGGCGAAGCTGGTCGACGCTCAGTTTCATCAGCGAGCGACCGGCGAAAAAGGCGAGTACGGTGCCGGCAATCAAAAACCTGGCCGCCATGAACATCAGGGGCGGCATCAGCAGTACAGCCTCCTTGGAAAACATCCAGCTGATGGCTGCAAACAGGGTGACAACAACCAGTAGAAGATCGGATTTATGGGTGTCAGACATCGGGTATCGCTTGGCGGAGTGGTTGAATCGAACGGCGAAAGCGAACCAATGTATAGTTTGCGAACTAAAAAGAAAAGATGGGTAGAACTACCGAGTTGAGAAGCGGCTCTTCCCTGAGCCCTTTGCAGTATTCGTCCGTGTACGGTCAGTTATTCAGGGTTGTGTAAACCAGATTCGACATATCCGTCTGATCTGAGCCGGGCACTTCAATGTACCGGTCACCGGAACCCCACCATTGCCACCAGGCGCGCTTGTTGTAGGTGCGGCTGGCGAAATCCACCTGCAAACCGCCGAGAGTGGTGTTGTTGACCACCGGAACGGAGATGTTGCCCGTCTCGGAGCCGAGCACGCCGCTGTGGGTGACACCCTCGTTCATCAGTACCGGATAGTGGTTGAAGTAAAGAGCGGCCGGGCCATCCTGGCTCGTTACCTTGCCCGCCAGGCTGATGCTGGAAGAGCAGGAATCGATCCCGGCGGCGGAGGTGGCACCACAGGCCGAATGGGTGGGTACCACGCCATCGTCCGTGCCGGCGATGAATGGCTTGGTGATACCGCCATAGGACGACCCACCAGCCACGAAACGCAACCTTGGGATTCCATTCGGGCTCACCGCCAGGTTACGCGCTGCGTTGGTTTGCAGGTCGTTTACCACGCCCAGCTTGCCGGGTTCCGGCTCAATGCCGGTGAAGGCTTCTACTGCTGCCCGGAGGGGCCAGTTGTACCAGCTGTCGTTGTAGGCAAGGCTGAGTGCCAGGTTGGCCAGTTCAGTGCCACCGCCGGCGCCGGAGTAATCCAAGGTTGCCAGGATTTTCAACGGCTGAAGGCCCTCGGATTGAAGCCAGCGTGCCTGGTTTTCCAGCAGATACCGGGTAACGAGATCCCCGGTAGAGTGAGAAACAACGATGCAAAAGTCATTGCAAAGACCTTGCTGACTGATCTGACGCATCTGTTCATAGGCTTGCTGGGCAATACCACCTTCAACGCGCCCGTCACTGCCCCAGTCGATACGGGCCTCGGCCCGGGAGAGCCAGAAAGTACGCCAATAGTCCTCGCCGGCGTTCTTCACCTCCTGCAGATTGGCGGGAGGGTTGGCCAGGTCTTGTTGCTGGAATCCGTGAACCAGGATCACGTTGTGCCCGGCCAGTTGGGCCTGGGCGGTGCCGGCAAACAAGCTGCCGGTGATAGTGACCGCCAGGGCGGCCTTACAGGCATTTCCGATCTTTGTTGTTTTCATAGTTGCTCCGTCTTTGCTGCTTTATTGTTGTCACAAGACGTTTATCCGCCACTTGTAGCGGTACAGCCCGGCGTTAGCCGGTGCAGAGCCTGCGCCCTGCCATCAGAACTTGTCGGCAAGCTGCCGCAGCAGAGCCGCGCGCTGTTCTGATTCGGGATTCACCGCCGGTGTATCGGTAAGACTGCCGAGATCCGGCGGTGTGAAAGCGTAGCCCTCGTCGGGGCCGAAAGCGTAATTAGTCCGGTCACCTGGCCGGGCGGGAAGCTGCCGAATCTGCAGGTTTTTCAGCTGTAGCTGGCCGTCCACCGCCTGATCGGCCAATACCGTGCCGTGTGCCTTCAGATTGATCGTGTTTGAGGTGCTGTCCAGCCTTTTCTCCATCTGCAATTGAGCAACCGGGCGTTGGCCAACAAACAGCTGGGCCGAAAGCGCGTAGTAGCCGGAGTCTTCGGGCGAGAAACGAACGGGAATTATCAGATTGTTACCCTGGATACGGGCATCGCCAAGCCCCTCGAATTCGCCCAGGTAAGGTTCAATGGCCAGTGTTGAGACATGGCGGACTGGTTTGCCGTCAAGCCGGGCCTCAACGATCAGCCGATATTCACCCGGTGATTCGTCGGCGGACAGAACGCCCTCGAAGTAACCCGGGGAACCCGCCTCTTCCAAGGTGGTGCCAGCGATGGCATCCCGGCTTTCCGGCCTCTCCAGCGTTGCAGACAGCGAGCGACCGACCACCTGAGAGCCCCGGATAGCCGCTGCAACAAGAATTTGTTCCCCTGCAGTAAACCGGTATTTCTCCAGCGTTACGGTGAACTGCCCGTCACCTTCGAGGGGCAGACTGACCGGCTCGTAGTGATTGCCACCGTAGGCGTTCGCCTGTTCCGGGGAGAGAGGTATGGACCACGGAGGGTATCGGGTAGTTTCAGCGTATTGATCGGCAACGCTGGCCAGCATGAACCCGAGGGCATTATCCGGGGGTGGTTCCGGCTCAGCCGAGGGATCGGTAGAAGACTGCCTTGCCAGGCCTGCGCTTTGGACAGGCGCCGTCTCGGCCGAGTCGACCACCTTCGAAAACCAGCTGAAATCTGTGTGGTTGTCAGCGGAGAGCAGATACCCCGCACCAACCACGCCAGCAGTTACCAGTGTCAGAAGAAGAGCGACCTTGCCCGGCATGCGGCAGTTCCCTTGATTATTGTTGTA
>MRWF01008381.1_pt1 | contig 47441 bp, 50 predicted proteins | sample 1013331 | NCBI WGS metagenome assembly MRWF01 (sample SAMN06117577, study PRJNA244670) | biofilm metagenome | biome: Water; feature: Cathode Biofilm; material: Biofilm; isolation source: microbial consortium enriched at the cathode of a solar microbial fuel cell | place: USA: District of Columbia ... | reverse complement strand
CCGCCGAACTGCGCGGTGCCATCCTGGCCAATCCCCATCACCCCCAGGACCTTGCCGACACCTGCTACTACGCCCTGGCCATGAGCCGCAGCGAAGCACAGAATCGGCTCAGCGAGGCCTTTGAAGTGGTCAGCCGTTACGACATCGATTACTGGGGGCGGGAATTCATCGACACCGCCGAACAGCGCCGCACCACCAAACTGGAAAAGATTCTGCCCATTGGTCATTGCGCCGCCTGAACGGAGGAAACCACACCATGTTGCTCAAAAATGCGGTGCAGCTGATCTGTTACCCGGACCGGATCGGCAACAATCTGAAAGACCTTTACACCGTGGTGGACACGCATCTGTCCGAGGCCATCGGCGGGCTGCACATCCTGCCGTTTTTTCCCTCCAACGCCGATGGCGGCTTCTCGCCGCTGACCCACAAGGAAGTGGACCCGAAGGTGGGCACCTGGGACGACATCGAAGCCTTTACGGCAAAGTACGATCTGTGCGTGGATCTGACGGTTAATCATATCTCGGATGAATCGCCGGAGTTCACCGACTTCATTGCCAACGGCTTCGACTCGGAATACGCCGATCTGTTTGTGCACGTGGACAAATTCGGCGAGATCTCACCGGACGACATGGCGAAGATTCACATCCGCAAGGAGAAAGAACCCTTCCGGGAAGTGACCCTGTCCGACGGCACCAAAACCCGAGTGTGGTGTACCTTCACCGAGCAGCAGATCGACCTGAATTACGAATCCGACCTGGCCTATCAGCTGATGGAAAGCTACATCGGATTTCTGACGTCAAAAGGCGTTAATCTGCTGCGGCTGGACGCCTTCGGATACACCACCAAACGGATCGGCACCAGCTGCTTTCTGGTGGAACCGGAGGTGTATCAGATCCTTGACTGGGTCAACCAGGTTGCCTTGAAACACGGGGCGGAATGCCTGCCGGAAGTACACGACCACACCAGCTACCAGTACGCCATCAGCCGGCGCAACATGCACCCCTACGGCTTTGCCCTGCCGCCGCTGCTGCTCTATTCACTGCTGGACGCCAACAGTGTGTATCTGAAGAACTGGCTGCGCATGTGCCCGCGCAACATGGTCACCGTGCTGGATACCCATGACGGCATCTGCATTCCCGATGTGGAAGGCGTTTTGCCGGATGAGAAAATCAAAGTACTGATCGACAACATCGACGCCCGCAGCGCGGACCCCATCATGCGGCGCTCAGCGGCCAACATTCACAGCGTGGGTGCCATCTATCAGCTCACCTGCACCTTTTATGACGCGCTGATGCAAAACGACGACGCCTACATCGCCGCCCGGGCCATCCAGTTTTTCACCCCGGGCATCCCACAGGTTTACTACGTGGGGCTACTGGCCGGCTGTAACGATCACGAACTGATGGAAGAAAGCGGCGAACTGCGGGACATCAACCGCCATTACTACACCCTCGAAGAAGTGGAGCAGGACATCCAGAAACCGGTGGTACAACGCCTGCTGAGCCTGATGAAGTTCCGCAACAACTACCCGGCCTTTGATGGGCACTTCGAACTGAACTATTCCAACAACTCAAGCGTGGCCATGGCCTGGCGACATGGAGACTATTACTGCCACCTGTTTGTAGACCTGAACTTCAAAACCGTGAAGGTCACCTACACCGATGTGGAAACGGGGGAAACCCGACACCTGGAGTGCTGACCGAGGGGCTGGATGCGCATCGGGCTCACCTGATCATTCCCCTGGCCTGCCTTGGCATCAGCGCAGCACAAAAACCAGCAGGATCAGGACCAAGCTAATATTCAGCCCCCAGATGACCAGAGAAAGCCGCCGCCGCTGAGTCAACCGCTGGACTGGATTAGTCATAGCTGAACCGCTCCGAGAGAATCCGGTGAGCGGGTGTGCCCCGCTGGATCAGGTGATCCTCAACAACGTCCATCATGACCGCCGGCCCGCACATTACGAACACCCAGTCACGGAACTCCTGCTCTGAAAAAACGCGATCCATCAGCGCGCCATCAATGAAGCCGGTCTCTCCCTGCCAGTCTTCTGGCGGCTCTGACAGCGCATAGACCACACCCTCATCGCCCAACTCGTCCTGATAGGCGATCTGCTCGACGATCCGGTTGCCATAAACCACCTTCACCTTGCGCGAATCGCCGGTCAGGCGCATTTGCCGGAGTATGCCCAGCAGCGGCGCGAGGCCAACGCCACCGGCGATGAGCGCGACCCCGGGTTCCTCGCGACCATCGACCGTAAGGTTGCCATAGGGGCCATCCAGATAGGCGACGGTGTCAGGCTTTATCTCGCCAATCGTTCGGGTGAAGTCGCCAAGCTCCTTGATCATGAAAGAGACCTGCGGCCCGGCCGCCGGTGCTGTGGAAATGGAGAACGGGTGCTCCTTCATCGAGAAAGGGCTTTGCCCCACATTCAGCCAGGCGAATTGCCCGGCCTGGTAATCCAGACCACCGTGACCGTTGGGGGTCACCGTCACTTCCCATTGCTTGGGCGTCAACCGGACGACGGACGTTACGCGCCAGGGGCGAGCCTTCTGCAGCCAGGGAACCACCAGGTAAACCATCAGCAGTGACCCAACCGCCACACCCGTCATGACCAGCCACACCCAGGTCATCACCGGCTGCGATCCATAACGCCCGGCATACACCGTATGGTGCAACAGAAGTACCGCGATCAGCAGCGCGCCGAGCCCGTGTAACAGGCGCCATGTCTCGTATCGGTAGCCCAGCTGGGTTCGCCCGATGGCCATGACAACAAGGCCGGTAAGCAACAGCCAGGCGACAATGCCTGTCGCCAGATCGGAAAAATCCGTCGTGAGCGTCAACTGGCGCGTGGGGTCCCATGGGCGCTGCCCTCCTGTCGGCGTTCCCTGGTAAAGAAACGGGTGCAGCAGAGCAAAAGCCAGCGCCGTGCGAGCCATGACCTGGTGAAACCGCATGGTCACATCCATGCCGACGTCATTTGAAATGGCTCGGAAACGCCCTGACAGGATGAACTCCACGAGGATCATCGAGAAGGCAAGAATGCCAAGGCCGGAGGCCAGTTCCTGGTGGAACTGGCGTGGTGGACCTCCCACCCATGCGGACAGGAGCAACGGCAGGGTGACAGCGACAAGGTAAGCAACGATCAGAAGGAGCGGTTTCATCTGGCGAGTATGACCACGCTGCACCATTTCTGCTACCTGGAAAATACTGGATGCTATCCTGCAGTTTCATCAGTTCTATGAGGCACCCATGACGAACCCAAAACGAATCTACCTCGCCGGCCCGGAAGTTTTCCTCCCCGCAGCTGAACATCAGGCCATCGTGGCCGAGAAAAAACGCCTGCTACAGGAAAACGGACTGGAGGGCGTAGACCCGCTGGATACTGAACTGGCACTGTCCGCCATCGAGGCGAAATTCAGGCGCGGGCATCGGATCTACCGGGCCAACCGGGAACTGATGGACAGCTGCCAAACCATCATCGCCAACCTGACCCCCTTCCGCGGCATCAGCGCGGACCCGGGCACCGTCTTTGAGGTGGGTTACATGATCGGACAGGGTAAACCCGCCTTCGGGTTTACCCTCGAAAGCCGATATTACCGGGAACGAGCAGGCGCCACCGACCTGGACGAACTGGGCCATACCATTGAAGACTTTGAAATGAGCGACAACCTGATGATCGAGGGCGGAATCTACAGTTCCGGTGGCCAGCTCTTCGTGGCAGAGCAGCCCGGCGAACACCGGTACTTTTCGGCCGAGCTGTTCCGCCGTTGCGTGAGGGCAATAAAAAAATAAATCTGTCCCGGTTTTTGTGCAACTCAAAAAACGTACTGATCAAGAAAATTTACGCCGATTCGCGCGCCAACGCGCCCTCTTCCGGCTGATATTTTTCCTCGGAACGGGCAATCACAGAAGTGCCTACCAGATCCCCGGTAACGTTCATGGCCGTTGCACCCATCCCAACGAGGGCATCAATAGACACCAGCAACGCCACAGTCTCGATGGGCAGGCCCACCTGCGCAAACACCGTGGCAATCATCACGATCCCCGCGCCCGGTACGCCTGCGGTACCAATGGACGCCAGGGTGCCGATCAGAACGATTTCCAGCATGGTAATGAGGTCCAGGGGCACTCCGACCACGTTGGCAGCAAATGCGGCTGAAATCGCAATCCGAATACCCGCCCCATCCATGTTGATAGTGGCACCCAGTGGCAAACTGAAACCGTAAATACTGCGCGGAACGCCAAGACGGCGTGCGGCGTTCAGGGTCAGGGGCAGCGTGCCCGAACTGCTCTGGGTAGCAAAAGCCGTGGCGACCGGAACGCGGGCCTCGCGAACAAACTCCGCCAGACTTACGCCATTTAGGCGCATCAGCACCCCGTACACCAGCAGCTGCACTGCCAGGGCGATGTACAACACCATCACCATATCCCCCAGGGCTAGGATGGTGTTCATACCCTGCTTGCCCGCGGTACTGGCCACAATAGCGAACACCCCAATCGGCACGTATTGAAGCACGCCGGCCATCACCTTCATGGTGACCTCATTCAAGCCGGAGATCACGGCATACACCCGTTCGGCGGCTTGCCCCTGCGCCCTGGATTCCCGCAGCTTGAGCAACGCGATGCCAAACACCACCGCCGTGAAAATAATTCCCAGCAGGTTCGGCTCGGCGAAGGCACCCACAATATTGGTTGGCACGATGTTCAGCAGGACCTGAACAAAACCCGGGTTATCCGGAACGTTCACAGTCTCGGACGACGTCAGCTCCAGCCCACTGCCAGGGGTCAACACCGAAGCCACTACCAATCCCACCGTGATGGCCAGGGCCGAGGTGAGCACATAGAAACCAAGCAGTTTTCGGCCTACACGCCCCATGCTGCCCAGGTTAGCCTGGTTGATGCCCACCACCAACGTGAACAATACAATCGGTACAATCAAAAACTTAAGCAAGCGAAGCAGCAGCTCCCCTAAAGGCTCCAGCCATTCGGCCACCGCAGACCCACCCACCAGTCCGACAACCAGGCCGAGCACAAGCGCGATACCAATGCGAAGCACCAACGAAGTATCCAGATAGGCATTCAGCAAAGCTTTCATGGAGGCTCCCATTCTTTGTCTGCTAATTATGAGCAGGCGCTCAAATACGTTTGAGGCCGGGATTCTGCTCAGCACCAGCGCATGGGTAAACCGGTATTGCCACGTACGTTACTCACAAAAGCTGTGGATAACCTTGTTGGGAACCTCGGGTTAAACAGCTGAAAGGCCCGTGCCGCAGGGGCCAGGGGAGCTTGATGCAAAAATGGGCTAGACGGGGCTGCTATATGTATATGAGGGATTCGTCTCAGCATGGGCCGGCGGCAAGCCTTGATGTGTTTCGGTTTACCGAAGTTTTTTTATCGGGAATCGCCCCAAACTAATAGGCTGCAAACTAAATAAACAATCAGAGGGAATCTTGATGTCACCGATTATCGAACAGTTTCTTGAAGTTTCGAGCACCTACCTACTATCCCCCTGCGCCAGTGATCGCTGCCAGGACCATACGGAGTAGCCATCTTTATTCGCGCATCAACCCGATCCTCCTCATCCTGGCTCTGGGAAGAAATCAGAATCAGTTGCCGAATGAAGCTCGCAATTCTTGGGTCATAAATATCGTTGTGATCCCGAATCAATTCGCCATCCACCCGTATATTCAAATAAGGATTTCGCCCGGCTGAGGAATCCGTGCGCTCGAGCACTGCGCCTTCAAACGGGATGCGGCTACCTGGCTTGTCTGCTTCCCAGCCCTTGCTGGCTGCAACGAACGTCTGAACTGCCGTGGATGCGCTGAAACCGCCCTGCTCGATAACTTCGCTCTCCCCCGTAACGGGATTGAGGCGCTGGGCGTCCCGCTCGGTTTCAAACAGCGTAGAAAACCAGCGGCCGAGGGGGAATGCCAGGCCAGTGGCATCGTCATCCTCAGAGGTGAGTACCGCCAATACTGGCAATTGGCTCTCAAAGTACCGCCGCCGCTCATTTGGCATTTCACTGAGCGTTGCATAGCGTGCGGCCTCGAAAGCCGGGTTAATCAGGACAACCAGATCCGCGAAGCCGACAGTATCGCTTACCACCGCGTCCGGGCCCTCAGAGAAGACGTAAAAAACATCTGCCTCCGTTTTCATGTCTCTGGGGCCCGGAGGGATTACCGGTCGACAGAGTGCTCAGTTTTTAGACAAGTACCGCTCCACATCCCGGCGGAGTTTCTCCGGTTCTGGTTCCGGATTACGTTCAAATATGTTTGGCGCATATCTTTTATCATTAAACTCAAATGTATTGGCTTCTCCCCCCTCGTTCACATTTGCAATATTTTCGACATATTCTGAATACTGCTGGGGGCTACATTCGGAAACATCAACTGAATAGGCATGAAGTAATGATTCATACATTTCATTTTTTGATTGAAAATTTCTTATCGCCGAGCCATCTGTCGGGTGTCCTAAAATACGCCAATCCATCACATCAGAACCATCCTGTGTTGGTAGAATATTCTCTTCAGCGGTAGTGGCAAGCTTAACCAACGCATTCGCTGCGGTTGCAGGACCCTTGTTGGAGCGTATGCAATGGACGTAAAAGGATGGGGTAATTATGTCCTGTGTAGGGGGGCCGAATCGTTTCGGGCTTTCAGTGCGCAATCGAAATGGCATTTCACGTAGAACGATAGACAAATGACCTTGTTCGGCCTGATCCAAATAATAGCTTAATTCATCATGCAAGAAGTCCAGGCAATGATTGCATGCCAGAGAGTAGTTAATGACGACCTTCGGAGCAGAAGGATTTTTGGAGACCAGTGTCTGATAATTTATAACGCCGTTTTCTTTCTCCCATAACGCTTGCGCGCCTTCTACCCCTCTACTGGCTGCGCCTTTCAACCACCTCAATGCTTGCTCTTTATTTTTATCAGTGCCCAGCCCACGGTTGAATGCGTAATACAGATCTAACATAGCTGGCCCATAGCCATTGAGTGCTGACTGGGCAATCATCAGAAATGACGCCTTATCACTTTTTTGTACTCCTATTCCGAGTCGATACAACGCACCGAGTTCACGCTGCCAGAAGGGATCTTCAGTCTCAGCCAGGTTTGAAATCCAAAAGGCCATGCCAACTCTGCTGACAACATCTGTTTGATAAGACTCCTTGTAGATCTCAACGAGCTTCACCATCGCAGGCTTGAACGCTTTTTCACCTGATTTTTTTAACAACTCCAGGCCACGCCGAGTATTTTGTTCAACACCCAGTCCGTAATAATTCAGCAACCCGAGATAGTAATTTGCTTTAGGCCCTGGTTCGTCCTCTAAGGAAAGTAGGCGGAAGGCTTCAGAATAGTTTTTCTCACCTATCGCTTTTTCCGCTTCATCCATACCAGCATATGAGGAACTGCTGCATGCGTAGGAAAGAATAAAAACGATGAGGCAAATGACTTTGTAAATTCTGTGAGCAGGTTTTTGAGTATCAAGAAGGCCAAATTTCATGATCTTTTCCCTGAATAAGATATCAGTCCGGTTGATGTTGCTATCCAAATCATTGTCAAGGCTGGCGTTATGTCAAGCTATCCTGGCTGTATTCTAAGAACCATTCACCTCGGAGTTTGGGCATCTGCGATCACACCGATTTGTAGAAAATAAATCTGTCCCGATTTTGTGCTTACGCCTCACCGAATGAATGGGTTTTCTTCGATTTTTTGATACCTTCGTATTTATCGAATGGCGGAGCTATTTCGCCTATGTTTACGAGCGAGCGCCGATGCCCGAACCAACCCCACTTCAAACCCTGCTGGACACCCTGCCCCAATGTGGCCGCGTAGAATGGATTGGTATCCGCCCTGCCCGCGGTGAGCCTATGCAGATTCTCAACAGCGTGGCGGTAACGATTGGCAAGGGCCTGGAGGGCGACCGATTCAACGGTCGAGAAACCAGCAAACGACAGGTAACCCTGATCCAGCAAGAACACCTGCACGCCATTGCCTCCTACCTGCAACGAGAGGCCATCGCACCCGAAGTTTTCCGTCGCAACATCGTCGTCTCTGGCCTGAACCTGCTGGCCCTGAAAGGCAAACGGTTCCGGATTGGTGGTGTGGTGCTGGAATACACGGGCCTGTGCCACCCCTGCAGCAAGATGGAGACTGCTCTCGGGCCGGGTGGGTACAACGCCATGCGCGGGCATGGAGGCATTACTACACGAGTGGTTGAAGGGGGTGAGCTGGCTCTTGGTGACGAAGTGCAGGCGTTACTACAGTGAAACAAGACCACCGGTTTCCCGTATCCACTTCCTAGCATCGAAAGTCAGCAGCACAGGAAGGGAAGAACCCATGAACAAAAAGATCGATCTCTACAGTAGCTCGTACAGCAATTACTCGCTGGAAACCTACAGCGAGGTCCGGCTGGAGACCTATGGCGAGGATTATGGGCAAACCAGCTGGGTTTCGACTGAAGAATCCCACGAGATACCCGAGTTACTTCAGCTGACATCAGATTCATCGGTTCTGGACATAGGGTGTGGATCTGGCGGGTACGCTGTCGGCCTGGCAAAGCGCATAGGCTGTCGGGTTGTAGGGTTCGAGATAAATGAATCGGGCGTGAAAACGGCGAATGCGTTGGCCGAAGATGAGAAGGTCAGCGACCTCGTGAAATTCGAACAACACGATGCGTCTGAAGAATTGCCCTATGAAGATAATTCGTTCGACGCCATCTATTCCACGGATGTCCTGTGTCATGTCCCTCGTCGGCGAGAAGTTCTCTCCAACACACAACGGTTGCTAAAACCTGGTGGGAAATTCGTCTTTAGTGACGCTTTGGTGATTGGGGGACTGATTTCCTATGAAGAGCTTGAGAATCGATGCCCAGACGGTCTGTATTTTTTCAGCCCTGCCGGCGTCAACGAGCAATTAATACAGGAATCCGGTCTCAAGCTGCTTGAAGCTCGTGATACCACCGAGAATTGTGCTCTGTTGTCCAAACGTTGGCACGATGCGCGCGAAAAACGGAAAGACGCACTCATCGCCTGTGAGGGTGAAGAGAACTTTCTGGGCGTGCAGCGATTTTTGGCCGGCGTTCACCGGTTAACGAGCGAGAGGCGTTTATTGCGCTTTTTGTATACTTGTTCGAAATAGAGAGCGGCAACCGGGCACGAGCCGCATCGCCAGCAGGTCGGCATTGCGCAATTCAGATCCTCCGCAAAGCATCATCAAGATCCAACGTGCGAAACGTTTGGCGCAAGGTGTCGCTGGCCAGTCGCGCCTCCCATTGCCTGCGCTGTTCCCGGATCGATTCGTCGGCAGGCACGGAATCGAGAACGGACAATGCATAACCGCGGAGCAACTCACTCCGGCATTCAATAACAAGATCGGACAACGCCGCAGTACCGGACTCCGAGTAGGCAAAGCACTGCCTGATATTGCGCCTGGCGCTTTCCCGTTCAACCGGTGAGATCACTACCTCCCGCGCGTCGTTGTCGGGAACCAGTAAAACGTTCACGCCCCGCCCGGTAATGGCCTCGGCGGTCTGCTGCGCGCCTTGTGGAACGTGGACGTTCTTGTGGTTTGGCCAGATGTCGAACATGCCATAGTCGGCACACGGGGCCTCCCGCTGAAACGTAAAGAAATCCGGGTAGGCATAAAACTCTGGCCCGCGCTCGCGATAGCGGTCATAGAAGGCGGTAACGTAGGCCATGATGAGGGTCATTGCACCAATGCCCTCAAACCGACGAGGGACAACGATGCCAAGGCGATCCGTATCCTGAAACGACGAGAACAAGTCCGCGTGCGGAATGGCCTCGCCATGCTGGGTAATTTTGAAATCGCTGCCTCGCAGGCTGCTGCTATGCATGGTTATGTCGAACGCTCTTAGAAAATAAATCTGTCCCGGTCCCGGTCTCGTTACATCTCGCTCATCAGCCACTCCTTGAAGGCTTTCATCCCGACGGTCAGCGGACGTTGTTTGCGGTAGACCAGATAGAAGGCCCTATTCGTATCGAGCTGGATGTCGAACGGCACCACCAACTTACCCGATTTAATCTCACGGGACGTCAGGGTGCTATCAGCCAGGGCAACTCCCAGGCCCTCCTGGGCCGCCGCCGTGGCCAGTTGCCCACTGGACATCTGTAGGCTGCCCCGGGCGGATATAAAATCAACGCCCGACTGTTGCAGCCAGTTCTCCCACTCCCACTTACGTTTGCTGACATAGATCAGAGTGTGTTTAGCCAGGTCTTCAGGTTTTTCGAGCGGTAACTCACCGTCCAATAGCTGCGGGCTACACACCGGCACCAGCATTACTCTGCGCAGAAAATGCACTTCGATATCGTCCCATTCACCACTCCCGAAATAGACCGCCATGTCGGTACTTGTGCGATCGAAATCCAGCAGCCCCATAGACGCATTAATTTCCAGTTCAATATCGGGGTACAAGGCCTGGAATCGCGCCATGCGCGGCATCAGCCAGCGGGTGAGGAAGTTGGGGGCAACGCTGATCTTGACCACGTTGGATTCCTGGTTCTCAGTCAGGCGCTGGGTGGCCATCTCAATCTCATCGAACGCGTGCCTGACAGATGTCAGGTATTGCTCGCCTTCAGGGGTCAACGTCACCGTTCGCCTGCTTCGGTCAAATAGTGAAAGCCCCAAATATTCTTCAAGTGTCTTCACCTGATGACTAACCGCAGATGACGTCACGAAAAGTTCCTTGCCAGCGGCGGCAAAGCTGCGATGTCTTGCGGCTGACTCAAATACCCGGAGCGCATTCAGGGGTGGCAGGTGGCGCATAACTTCGCTCGACTGGTGAGATTAATTCATGAGTCTGATGAAAAAGGATCGCTTTTTCAACAGCCCCATACTCATTAATATGCTCCCTATCGAAATGACTCACTTATCAAACGAGGACACAGCATCATGAGTTACCAAACTCCGAAACTGAACGAAGACGGCTCTATCGACATCAATTACTACACCCAGCTTGCAAAGCAACAGCGTAGTGAGCACATCGCGCAGATGGCGGCGTCACTGAAAGCCAACATCAAATCCTTTTTCCACGTGAAGCTGCCAAAGCTGTCTACCGGCCATTGACCTGTGCTCCCTTCAGCGCTCAATGACCTCAAGTGTGAAATGGCTGGTTTCGCCGGCGCTGGCGAACCAGCCTGCTTCTACGCTTTTCCGACATACGGGCGGTAAGTAGCGTGACGATTGACGTAGTAGCAAAGTTCAAGAAGGGAGAGTAGAAATACCGTCGATCTCGGTAACCGTTTTTGCATCCGCCCGTTCAATGATTTTGAGGAGTGCGGACTGAATGGTTTCATCTTCCCTGGCATCACCGCCACTTGCGAACGTTTGCTTCTGGGATTCCGCGCCCTCTTCCTCGGTATAAGAAATCACAACCTCGCTGGCTGAATCGGGCGTTTTGCCAGAGTTCGCTTTACCAAAGTACTCGAGCGAAACCAACGGATAGCCGTGAAAGCCCTTCTTAACCTGCTTTGCGATACGCTTTTTCGCTTTATCTACATTCATATGAAAGGCCTGTAGCTACGGCTGTTGTCTGAGTGCACATCCACACCCAGTCGATACCTTTCGCCAATTCTATGCCCTTAACCCCATCCAAAATAGGTCTGTCCCGGTTTTGCCTTAAGGTTTGCAAGATATGTGGCCTTGTACGTTCGCCGCATTTATTGTTGGCTCAGGAAAGGCATACGTAAGATCCATAGATTGCCCACTGCCGAAGTTCAATTTTTGTACACGCTCAAAATTACCTTCGGAGGTGGAGATTTTTGCAGTAACTGTGATTTCACCTTGCTCCCCATGATTTTTGACAGTCGCATTGTATCTATAACCGAAGTCGCCTTCTCCGTTTATCAACAGCACATCCTGAGTGAGCTGATTATTCGACAGCTCGCAAACTGCCTTACTCCCTCCAGAATCTAACAAATTTACGACTTCAGAAAGAATGAAGGCAGCTTTCCCACTAAAAATAAGATATACAAACCAAAACGCAATTACCGATTTCCAGAAAACTCCCGTCCAATAATCAGTCGAGTGAGGTTTTTTCACACCACAATGGGGACATTTTTCAGCTTTATTAGAAACCTCTTCACCACACTCTCTACATTTAACAATCGCCATCGGTAAAAATCTCCTTCCTATGATTTATTGGAAATAACGCTACGCACAGGGGCAGACAAATAAGCGCAACGTTTTGGCTGTCCCAGCGACCAACGGGAGCGATTGCTGCGGTTTTTATGCATCATCATTGGGCAATGAATACCAAATCTTCCTACCGGGCCAACCGTCACAAAAGAGATGTGGTGTATGACATTATAAAACGGATTTATTTATCCGCGAAAATAAATCTGTCCCGGTTTTCGCGGTTTTCCATGGTTAATCAAGCACCTCAACCTTCCCCGCTTTGCATTCAAATCGATTGCCTGATATTGCCTTAACTTGTATTTTGCTCAAATGAACTTTCATTCCTTTCTGTAACGTTTTTCCATTTTTCATCAGTGACTTGATCATTGGTGGCTCAATACGCACTGTACTTGCACATTTTTCTTTCCATTCCGGATGTGATGGTGCGTCAATGATATGTCTACTCCTGCCAGCATTATGTCGATATATGCCTACAACATCACTACCTAACAACCACGAACCTGAAGGAAGATAATCTGGATCGGATTTCGATTGATAGGGTGTATGCGAAAATTGTTTGTTGTGTTCAGCATCACACTGCTCTCCATGCTTAACCGTTTGACCTGCCTCTTGTTGCTTAGCGGCCACAAGACAATAGCGCCAACAGAGTTTGTATCCATGCTCAGAACATTGGCCTGCCTTGTCCCGATAAGAAAGTGAGTCTGCAAACACTGTATTACCGTAAACAAGTAATACTACCAAAACGTAACTCGGAAATAACATGACATTCATAAACAACCCCTTTGCCTGATTGTTATGTTTTTTTTCGTGGTCTGTAAAACATCTGTCAGCATTTGCATGACTAACAGTGACAAGGTAGCGCGCTTCGTTATTGCAATCATTTGACAGCTTCGCTACTGCAACAACGAAGCACCAACCATTCTTCGCCACGACCGCCTTCACATACTTGACGTGATTTCTGAAATTAGCCATCAGCCGCCCGGACTCAATGGCTTCCATCACCTTCTGAACTTCAACAGTCGACAACCGCTGCTCGGCTTGGGCCTTGATAAAGCCGACATACCCACCACCGTGGGTCACGTTCTCCGGCATAGGCGTTTTGAATGTAGCATCCCCCACAAAGATCTCGTGCCGCGAAACAATGATGTGGTCGATCTGAGTAGTGCCGGCTTCGGTGGGCAGGGCAACGTTCTTGATCAGGTGGCAACGGGTTTTGCGTAGACAGAGTTTGGCGGAGAAATTAACCACTGCTTCCCCGGCTTTGCCTTTGAAACAGGGGGATTTGATAACCGCCGCAAGAATGAAGAGCGGTATCAGGTACCAGATATAATCGAAGAGGGGCAGTAATGCCGGGGCGTAGTCCATCTGTCATCCTTAACAGCGGCGTTTATCCGTTTCTTATTACTACACACTAGTCCAACCCTTGGGAAACTTCCCACTCGGGAGACGAAAAATTTAGTAAACCACATAAAACAAACCTGTCCCGGTTCTCTGCAAATAGGCCGTTTCCGATTCTGAGCGGTCACGACCGGCCCGCCAAAAGCCATAACAACAAGCCAGCACTCCCGAGAAGAAGCACTGCAAAATGGACCGCCAGGTTCTTGCGGACAGTTGGGGCAGGCTTAGCGGTGAAACCGAAATAATCGTCACCAAACAGCCCAACACCACAGCGCTCACAGTAGTTTTTAGAGTAAGAGACCCTGAGCTCAGACGGCTCAAATCTTTTCCGACAGCTGTAACAACTGGGCTTAATCACTTCGGGCTCCGATTTGTTTGAAAAACCGGGACAGGAAACCCAGCTGATCTTCGATGGACCGATCCAGAGCTTCGCCCCGATAGACATCAAAATGGCCGACCGGATAGTGCTTCACTTCCGCGTTCGGCATTCTCTGGGCCGCTTTGACCGCAGCACTCGCCGGGGCGACAGAATCGTGGTCGCAAATCAACACCAGTGCCGGGCAGGCGACTTTGCTGGCCAACCGGATGGGCCGGAAAAGAGGAATGGCATAACTCACACCCGCTGCGACGTAATTCGACGCGTTATCGGCCAGCAGGGGAACATACCCCTCCTGGCAGTCCTCAGCCGTCATCATGCCCAACTCGCCGGGGCGGCCGGCCGATGCAATATAACGGGGAGACATCCCTAGCCCACGACGAATCCAGTCGACTGTTCCGTGCCAGGTCAGGCGCATCGCCTGCATGAAGCCGGCATAACCGACAACCCCGAGCAACGACGCCAAGCCATCCATCATCGGGCATTGGGAGATGGTGCATTGCACATTTCCATCCTTTGCCGCGGCGGCAATCACCAGCCCGCCAGAAAACGACGTTCCCCACAGGCAAATACGGTTGCCATCAATACGATCCAGCTGCCGCACAAAATTCAGTGCCGCCAGCCAATCTGCCACTTCCTTCCAGGGGCTCAGCGTCTGCCGTGGCTGACCATCACTGTCACCGAAATGGCGGTAGTCAAAGGCAAACACCGCATAACCAGCATTGCAGAAGGCTTCTTTAAACGGTGCCAGACCACTGGCATGAGTCAGCCCAAAACCATGGGCCATGACGACACACGGTAAACCTTTACTGCCGGCATCCGGCGTGTAAAGAACACCGCGGCAGGTTGTACCATCGCTCTGAAATTCCAGGGGCGTTTCGATCATTGTTTGGCTCGCATGCTTGAGGGTCGAGAGTCTCAGGATAGCTCATTGCTTCAGGATCTAACCGGCAGGGCAATAATCTCACCAACCACCCCGTCTTCACTCACCTGCAACCGCTCCACCGTGATCGGCAGCGTAAAACGCCGGAGCCCGGCAAATAAGCGTTGCTATAGTGAAACAAGCCCGCCTCACTCCCGTAGTGGCGAAATCCAGTGCAAACGTACAACCCATGGCAGGAGTTTCCCATGCCCACTTACACCGTCACGGTCGCGAATCTGTCTCTCTCGCCGCAGCAGAAATCACAAATCGCCGAGGCCATCACAGCGGCCCACAACGCCCAAACCGGCGCTCCCCGGTTCTTTGCCCAGGTTCTGTTTTCTGCGGCCAATGAGGGCGACCACTTTGTGGGTGGCAGAGTGAACACCGCGCCTCAGGTGTATGTGCACGGCCTGGTGCGGGAGGGCAGAAGCATCGAGATCAAACAGGCACTGATGAGCCAGATGCTGGAAGAGATAGCCAGAATCGCAGGAATCACGGCGGAGGATGTCTGGATATATCTGCAGGACATTCCGGCCACCCAGATGATCGAGTTTGGGCGGTTCTTGCCAGCGCCGGGAGAGGAAGCTGAGTGGGAAAAGGGAATGACTCCGGAAAGGCGCCCCAGCTTACCCAAATAACCGCATTAATAGATCTGTCCCGGTTTTCGGATGTTTGACTGGTCATAAAGAAAAGTTGAGTTGGTGTTCGGTAGCCTCGCAATCCAACATAAAACTATGCTCCGTATAGTCACGCGAAAAATATGAAAAAGACTTCAAGAAAAAATAGTCACTTGATGTGGTGAAGTCCTTGCCAATTTCCGCTGACAATTCAATCGAGCGGTAGTAATCGATTTCCGGGCTCAGATTTAAGTGCACTACGCCCGCCACCGGGCTGTGACTGATATTTGCGCCAAAAGACGCAAGTTCAGATAGATAGTGAGCCACACGCTTGGGCCAGCCAAAAACAATTACCGGACCTACCGACACACCGGTAATAGCATGGCGGTGTTTTTCGAGCCAAGCCCTTGTCCTAACGATAGAGGCCTCAGTCTCGCCTGCGAAGAGTAAGATGTTCACCTTAACTGCTATGCCTGCCGCGTATGCCTGCTCGATCAATTCGGAGGCCCTAGCCAAGTATTTTTCTGGATTGCTCGTCTTATTCATTCTTTTAAGTTGAGTTGGATCGGCACTTTCAAGGCCAAGGTCAAGAACTCGCAAGCCAGATGCATATAGCGCATTGAGGTGCCTTGGGTGGACGCTATCTACCCTTGCTTCAGTTCGCCAATGGAAATCCACGCCATGTTTCTCACGGCTTTCGATTAGCGACCTGATCCACGTCTCGTTTGGAGTGAACATTGAGGCTTCAAAATAAAGATTCATCGGATTTAAGCCATCGAAGAGAAGGGTCTCCCTAACTTCACCAACCACATTATTTGCTGGTTTCAGCTTTGTTAACGGTTCCGATTTTTCCTGGCAGAAGCTACAGCCCATTCCACAACCGCGAGATATTTCAATGCTCGGTTGGTATAGCGCCCTGTCCTCGAGCAACTCATAATTTAGATGAAACTGAGCGCCACCCAAAACTATTCTTTGTTCATAGTTATTATTGCCACAGACCAAGTTGTAAATAATTGACTCAGCTGTTCCTGAAATAACGTCGTCTGCTAACGGAACAAGCTGCTTCATCTCTGACAATTGGCCATCGACGACCCATCTACCTCCAACAATAATCCTTTTTTCCGGAAGCCTACTCTTTATCAATTCATTAAATTCATTTGCCCAAGAAACTGCGTAGAAGCTTGGAATTGAGACCAATACGGGAAACCTAGACTCCGCCATTCCCAAATCTAGACAGCGATCGAAAACAGAAACAGGGGAGTCGAAATTGCCTTGGATTTGACGCGACCTGATCCCGGAGTCATTTAGAATTGTCGCTAACGAAAGGAGGCCATAATTCAAGTAACGATTGCGTCGATGAATAACATGGTCAGTCTTTTTTGTAGTTTTTTGGCCTGCACTAATGCAAAACACTTGAGTCACTAATTCTCCTTATTTGTATAATGGTTACGAGACCTTGGCTATCCAAAATCCAAAAAAAGTCCACCGGGATTACACTCGAACATAAATCTGCCCCGGTTTACGTAAGTTCATACGTAAACTACCGAGCGGCATTTGTTGCGTTTTCTTACACTTTTTCGAAATAGACAAGGTAAACCGGGGACTATCAGCCTGGGTTGTCTTGGCAGAAGCTTCTCCTTGCTTTTCAACCACAGAATCCATTCCCTGCAGTCCCGGTTTTGTAGAGCTTATCGAGATCACAGGGTATAGCGGTATCCCACCGTTACAGCATCAAAGCTGTCATTTTGGTCCACATTCAACTCAATACTGTGATGCTCCCTAAACCAGAGTGACGCACCTATTGAAGTCGTGCTGTCAGAATTCTCCTCATCGGAATCTGAGAAACCACCGCTGATCTCCAGGGTGCCCGGCACAACCCAAATACGGGTAAACAGGCCGTACGATAGTGCGCTGTCGTCTTCGGTGGCACAGATGTTATCCGCACAAGCTTCGACCTCGTTGCCCACATAGCCAACGCGGGGAATAAGGTCTACACGATCCCCAATGGGAATAGGTACAAACAGATTTAAGCTAATTGAGGAGTTGGTGATTTCGGTGCGATTGCCTTCGTTGGTGAAAATACCCGCTGACGCCCCGATCGCCAGGTTATCAGCCAACTGAACCGCACCATTGATGCCGGCCGCCCCGAAGTCCTCGTAAACCTCATTCAGAAAAACGATTTCCTCATCCGGCGTTACCCGCCCCAGGTACCCGCCGACGGTACTGTATGAAAAATTACTTTTGCCGATACCGGATTGAGTTTCTTCCGCAAACAGCGGAGTGGTTGTCATAGCCAGAACTGCCGAAAGGGCTACTGCGTTCCTTTTTCGCATTTTGTTTCCTCTTATTGTGGCGCGACTTTACTGTCACTGGATTTATGCTGTGCTTTCAACTCCCGATAAACCTCACAAGCCTTATCCCGCTCTCGCGCTAACCTGGGTTCGCTATTACCCATGGCCGAAACCGTCGCCGCATTGCAGGCCTGCCGGGCATCTTCCAAGCTGGAGAGCATTCGGGCGGAGCCGATACTGGCAACTGTGGGCTTGAACGACACAGCAGCATTGCAGTACATATTCTGGATTTTCACCTGCCGCCAGTCGCCTGCCGACGACTGCTTCAATTCCGAACACAGCGCATTGAAAAGCCGAGAAGCCTTAACGGTACACTCGGAGAACTGGCTAATGTTTTGTTGATAGTTTGCACAGACACTTTCCGGACGCACTCGCCATAGTTGGTGCTGGTATGAGACAGGAACACCCTCGTATTCGACAACGACGGGACGAACCTCAAGATTTCTGGTTTCATTGAAATGATTCGATACCGTCGACTGCACAGTATTCAGGTAAGCAGAAAACACCAAACTCACTGGGTCCAAGGTTTTGTACTCCGAAACAGATCCAGATTGGGGGTAATAAAGCCAGGCTACGCATTGCACACCTGAACAGTAAATTTAAAGAAATTTTGACCCTAACTTTGAGCGAAACGGCGCCCCATGAAGGGCGACCGGCTTACTCGGTTCGTCAAGGCTTTCCTGGTAACTGGTAAGTCACCTTCGAGCCGTTAGTTACGACGATTTTTTGCCGGATCAATTCGTCCATGATTTTTCCCAACTCATCCTCTTCAAGCTTTTTCATGAACAATGAATTAATCGAGTTGGAGAGTGTTTTCACCGCTCTTGGCTTGGCAGCGCCACGGACCTTGAGAAACTCAACAATTGCGTCGATTCGCTCTGCCATTGACTTAGAGTTTGAGATTTTGAGGAGGGGAATTTCGGAAATATCCTTTTCTCTCTGGGCATAAATGCGCTTGGTCTTAAGATGCTTAATCAGCGGATCGAAACCAGTATCTTTTGAAATTACATGAAAGTAGCAGTCTGGGTCCCTGGCCGCGATGTTTCCCATGTAGAACGCAATATGAAAATCCAACGCATTCGGGCCATTTCCCTCAATTTTCACATACTCTGCGTCAGCGCCAAGAGACTGCATGGCGCAAGCCAAATCGAATGAGATCTTTACCTGTTTCGAGCCAACGAAAACGATAACTTTAAAACCGTGCCCCTTGAGCAGCTCGAGATTTTTTGGCTGAACGTTTTCGAAATCAATCAGTACGTAATTGGTTTTCAAGAATACTTCCTCGCTTCCTTGCAATTCGCCTTGACGCCAGAGCGCACCGGCGCACCTTAGTAAGTCCGCGTGACGCGAATTGTTAGCCAGAAGTGCCTTTTGACACTGCAAGCTCCGGAGCTGAATCCGAACTTCGTTTTCGCTCGATCATGTCGTCAGCAGTATCGTAAAAACTAGTTAGCCGATCTCGCTCTAGCTTTAGTTTTTGTCAAGAAAACTATGCCTAAGCTCGAATTCATTAAAAATCTCACTCCAAGTATGAACATATACTCTATAATCACCACTTATATGAGCCAGCCCTAGTTCCCCGTGCATTTTTAGAGCATTAATTTGGTCCTCAATGTAACCCTTACTATCCAACTTATTACCAATAAGGAAAAACTTCCAAGTCATGTTTGATGCATTAAACCTAGATTCTGACTTAATGACGTGAAAGTAATCATAAACTTGATCCAGCTCTTTCTTCCCGAGCCTAACATTGACTGGATGTTTTAGCTCAACGACCACATTCTCTATGACACCGTTCCTCTTATCCTGCCGCACCAGAAAAAGGTCCATTTCTCTATTCTTATCTTCATGGTCTATTACTGTTCTTTTATCGTAACCGCGAAGCAAATATAAATACCTTCTTAAAGCTTCCTCAAAATCAGGTTCAGCGGCCGTCAAAAGTTGGTATTCCTCGCCGATTAGCCAGTAATTTTTCTCCATCATCTTCTGCAAATGTGGAACCTCTCCAGCATACATTTTTGGATCGAAAACCATTCGCTTAAAATCCGAAACGGACTTATATCTATCACTAATAAGCTCAATAGTCCGAACAATAGAGCTCATCTTTGTCGTCATTAATTGCTTAGCAAACAATTCGCGCTCTGAAGAGGTTAAATCAATAACGCCATTCAGCACTCGGAACAGATCTTCCACTTCGCCCCCATCAATTATTAGGGCCAAAAAACCTACCAAGGTCTTCTTTTGTGCAAGATTCAAACTATTAAATATTCTGGGCTCTACTTGATAGAGCTGGGAAACAGCTTCTCTTAAATCTTCGGCTCGAACGACCTCCCAGCGATTTTTTGAGTTGTACTCGGGAAAAACGCCGTTACTTTCGTATTGCTCAACCAAAGTCTTTGCATAATCAACAATGAAAGGCTTTCTTTTTCTACGGAGAAACCCATTTATCTCCCTTATTAATTCTTTAAATTCTTCTGACTGATCGCTGTTCTCTGATAGCAGATCAGCTTGACCCACTTTCTCCCCTACTTTAAAACCATTAAAAAAGCTTCCTTGGATGTAAACACTATGGTAAAAAGAATCGCCTTTATTGTTAAAGGTAGTTGGCTTCGAGTAAACATTGGAGCCAGTGTCATCAATGCAATAGAATCGCGAAAAATAACTATTAAGTTTTGACGCCCACCTCACGTACCGAACTATAAATTCATTATTTTCAGTATTTACTGCAATCTTATCAAAATCTTTAACCAAAGATTGGTAGGAAAGAGGACGTCCATTTATTACAATAGAAAACCCCTTCTCTCTATTAAGCTCCAAAAACCAAGAGAATTCTTTTCTGAAATACTCTATTATTTTGGACTCAAAAGAAAACTCAGACAGGTCAAAAATATTTAAGAAAGAGACCTTGGTGCCAGTAGCTTTCCCTTCTGACAACTTAGGCTGTGTTGGTTCGTAGTGGTCTATCCTAGATTCATCAACAGTTATCGAATAAATATATACTTTTCGATCTTCCCTATAACTCGTCTCCCATTTTGCAGTTTGTGCAAAATGATAGAATGTCAATCTACCAAGCCCATGCTTCCCATGAACTAATGACTGATCGCGATCGCTATCCCTTTTCTCTGAAGATAGAACAGGCTTAAACTTAGTTCTGAGCCTAGAAAACGGTATTCCAGAACCATTATCTACAATGGAAAGAGCGAATATGTCTCCAATTTCTGTGCACTCAAAATCGATAGATACAGTGTCCGCTCCAGCATCAAAGCCATTCCATACGTACTCCGCCAATGCTTTATGGGGCTTAACACTTTTCAGGCGATTTTTTATGCCTCGCGCCTCAACTTCGACTCTGCTCATAAATAATTATCCAGGCTTATTCGTGTTCCATCAATCTTAGCAAAATAACTAATGCTCGAAATCTTGGATGACTTACAGCGCAGCGGAGTACCAAACCGATAACAAGCGGTTTTAGGCAATTCATACGAGACTATCTTGAACACCTATATTTCTTCGCTGCTTTTCATAATGCTCTTTTGTGTACTTTAAAAAAGAATCAGGCGATTCCAACGCTTCGTCTAGTAGCTCAAGTTTAAAAAGACTTAGGTACAATGCGACAGCATGAGCTTGGCAATTTATTGATTTTTTGGGATTAAACTCAATGTCAGTAAAACACTGATAGCTTTTAACCTCGTCTGATAGAGACACGTTCTGGTGAAGGGCGTTAATATATATCCAATCATAAAAGTATGTACGAGGAACTAATGGAAATTTCTTGCCAAAAAATTCAAACTCGACTAAGTTTCCAGATTCTTTTAGCCGGATGTCTTTTTTTGCAGCGCGTGAATCTAGACCAAAAAGATCTTTGTATGGCCCTCCTCGCTCAAACACTTTACTCCCCTGAAAAGCGGTTTCCACGGTGAACTCGTTTCCATATTTTTTTGTTTTTATTTTCAAGTTAAAGGCACTTAAATTAACACCTAGCTCAATTTCCGACTTACTCGATATTTCAAGTATTCTCTTATAGCCCAATTTCTGAACTACGGAGTGCAGAGCTTCAATTGACCTTTTTTTCTGTGATGCGGAGAGACCGGGAAACCACTGAAAATCAATAAGCTTTTCAGTGACTCCTACAAAGTCTTCGTTCGGAATAAACAGAGGTCGAACGGCCATCACTTATATTTCCGCTTGTAAGATCTTGTAGCGTAGTATCCTTTATTATTGGCATGAATTTTCGTCTGCATATCACCCAGCAGTTCTGAATATTTTTTCTTGGCTTGACGGCTAGGGAACACTACGCCGATAAAATCTGACAAATCGATAGAATCGATTACTAAAACTTCTGCCTGCACATCTGTCGGATCATAAGTCTCTAAACACTGATCAGATCTTGATTCATGCCCAGGAATTTCATCGTACATACCTCTAAAGGCAGATATTCCGGATAGATCACTAATCGGTATTCCACTAATTCGGGCATCCGCAGCATTGTGTTTACAGAACAGGCAGTCTTGAGTCCACAGAACTCTACGGTGGACACCTATTACACACCAATCCCCACCTTTTTCCATTCTATATTTATAAAACATCTGACAGTTTGGATGTGCAATAGATAACGAGATGGTATTCGTGTGTTTGTCCAATCTTAGCTCATCATTGATCCCTGGTGGGTTTTCTAGACCCGCAATCCTATCCCGGGATAACAGCCCATCAGTCAATATGCTTTCCAAATTTGAGAGCTGCGTAAAATGCAGTAAATGAGGCACCTTGAGCTCTTTTGCGAAACTTTCTATTTCTTCCGACATAAAAATCCCTAGCCCATGTTCTACTTGCCTAACGCCCGCAGCACGGGCAAGTTTGAAGCGCAGCGGAAAATTTGTCCCAGTGCCTGCGCTTGTTAGAAAAGCCCTGCAAATGCGCTTGCTACTCCTACTATTGTTGCTATCACTGTGAATAGCACCCAGCCCCAATGCTTTGTTGCCACCTCAACCAAGATAGAGGGATGTGCACCGTGCATATCCCACCAGGTAGAATTTGTTTTCAGAGAACCATCGACAACACGCTCTAGTATATTTGCCATAATGTCCGCCTTTCTTAGGGTGGACTGATGCAGCTTAACGAACTCTTTATTTTCAAAGGCAGCAGCCTCTTCTGCTCCTGTGAGCGTATCCTTCATGGTCATACTATTGTGCCCAACAAGATTATGGAGCCTTCCGCTTGGCTTATGGCCAATATAATTTATTCCATATATAGCGACGAGCGCTCTTGCTAAATCGAACTTCCGAACATCATCAATTATGAAAGGATCACCGCCTAAAACTCTGTAGCGATGCTCTATGGCTTGGAATCCATAGTTGATATCACGCATATTCCAATGAACGAAGGTGAATCCATGGCGAGACTTAATGAAGTCAAAGTATTCATCAAGCATATGTTTCTCAAACTCGTCATACCGGGCATCAATTTCTTCAAGCGAAGCGCCCATTTGCTCCGCGCTTTTGTGAATAGAGAATGAAGAGGTCTGCCCAGTTGAAAAGTTTCTAACCGCAATGGAAGTCACACGAGGCGTACGGCCATCTTTGATGTCATAGAAGGATTCGCACGAGTAATGAATTATCAAAACGTTATCGCGCTTGCTCTCGATTTCATCGATTTGCTTGAGAGCAGTCTTTCTTCGCTTCCATTTTTTTAGCTCTTGTCCCATGGGACCTCGTATGATCTATGTAGGCTTTCTAACAGTAATTAGATAGTGCGCTTCGTTATTGCAATCATTTGAGCGTCAATAAAAACTCAGAACCATAAACTCAGACCTTGCCAATTAAGCCCTAAAAATCAATGCACTACGCTGAATCAACCCTCAGGGCGCGCTGTAATCATTTGACAGTTTCGTTATTGCAATAACGAAGCACCAACCATCCCCCGGCACTTGGGAAATGCCTCGCAGCCATAAAACTCCTTCCCAATATTCTCTCCACGCTTCACCGTGCGCTTTACCATCTCACCCTGGCACTTCGGGCACCTTGGCTCACTGTTTTTCTTCGCCGCAATTTCCTTCACATGCGCCACGTGCTTCCGGTGATTTCTAAACGTAGCCGCCAGCCGCCCGGATTCAATGGCTTCAATCACCTTCTGAACCTCAACGTCCGACAGCCTCTGCTCGGTTTGGGCTTTGATAAATCGGACATACCCACCACCGTGGGTCACGTTCTCCGGCATTGGCGTTTTGAATTTGGAATCCCCTACAAAGACCACTACCGAAAAAACCTGCTCATCACTCAGGTCCAACAGGCTTTGCAGTGTCTTAACGTGTTTGTAGTTTTGATGCAGCGGGTTCTGAAATTTCTGCGAGTACTTGAAGATCTTCTGCGTCCAATACCGCTGTTTGGCGTTACCGAAGATCCAGCCCTTCATGTTCTTGGTTTCCACCACAAACACGCCGTACCGGGAGACGATGATGTGGTCGATCTGGGTAGTGCCGTCTTCCGTAGGCAGGGTGACGTTCTTGATGAGGTGGTAACGGGTTTTGTCGAGAAAGAGTTTGGCGGAAAGGTTAACCACGGCTTCTCCGGCCTTACCTTTGAACCAGGGCGATTTGATGACCGCCGCCACGATAAGCAGGGGAATCAGATACCAAATCTCGGCCGGAATGTTGTTCTGGAGGGTGTGCAATATCTGGGTGTGGTCCATCCGTTATCCTTAACAGCGGCGTCAGTCCGTTTCTTCTGAATACACACTAGCCTAACCGTAAGGTAACTTCCTACCCTTCGGACGTAAAATTTAGTAATTCAAAAACGGAAAAGCCGCCCGAATCAGGAGCGGCTTTTTAACCAATAAGGAGCAAATCAGTCTAGGTCTCTCCTCAATCCTGCCCATCCCGCTTATGCTTCATAAGTGCATAGATGCCAACAGCAACAGCCGCACCAGCCGCCAGGAAGTATTCAATATGCACCCCATCGCCAAGCGCTTCATGGCCGGCATGGCCAAAGGCAGCACCTGAGATCAGAAGCAGGCCAGCAGTCAGAGTCAATCGGTTAGTCAGTTTCATGGTTGTCTCTCCGTAGTTCATTTGAATCTAAAAATCCGGTGTCGTTAGGCAGTCTCAGCAAGCTTCTCAGGCCGGCGCTCTGGCAGCATGCCCCGCTCCAGAATGAAGCTGATGATCGTCTCCAGCCCTACTCCGTCGTACAGGTTGGTGAACACGAAGGGGCGTTCGCCGCGCATTTTTTTGCTGTCCCGTTCCATTACATCCAGGGAGGCGTGCACCTGTTCGGCGATGTCGATCTTGTTGATGATCAGCAGGTCGGATTTGGTGATGCCGGGGCCGCCTTTGCGGGGGATCTTGTCGCCGGCGGAGACGTCGATCACGTAGAGGGTGAGGTCGCTAAGCTCCGGGCTGAAGGTGGCGGAGAGGTTGTCGCCGCCGGATTCCACCAGCACCAGTTCCAGGTTCGGGTGGCGGTTTTGCAGGTCGTCGATGGCCGCCAGGTTCATGGAGGCGTCCTCACGAATGGCGGTGTGCGGGCAGCCGCCGGTTTCCACGCCGAGGATGCGGTCTGCGGCCAGGGCTTCGTGGCGCAGGAGGAAGTCGGCGTCTTCCCGGGTGTAGATGTCGTTGGTGACGACGGCGATGTCGTAGTGGTCCCGCAGGGCCTTGCACAACTGGCGCAGCAGGGCGGTTTTACCGGAACCAACCGGGCCACCGACGCCAACTCTCAGACAATGTGTCATGGCAGATCTCCTCAATTGTTATTCAGCTTCTGAAAAGCCGTGAATACTGTGTTTCATGCAGGGCACTTCCGAGCGCCAATCCCGGCAGGATGGGCCCGAGTTCGTGATCGTTTCGTTCCAGGGCCGTGTCCACCGCCACCGCCAGCTGTGGTCGCAGCCGTTCGATAATGCGCTGTGCAGCGGTATGGCCCAGGGGCAACGCCTTGCAGGCCACCGCAAGCTGGTTTTCCAGCCAGGCCCAGGCGAAGCCGAGCAGCGTCTGGCGCACAGGCACAAAGCGTTTGTGGGCGGCCCAGGCGAACATGGTGATGTAGCCGGGCTCTTCCGGAATCAGGTGTGGCTCGGGCAGCAGTTCCAGGTTGCGCAAGAGAGTAACGAGGGCGCCGCCGAGGCGGGTGTCTTCGTCGCTCAGTTCGGCGGTTTCCCGGGTGGCGTGCAGCCAGTCGTTCCACTTTGCCAACGCAATGGCATCGCCTTCGGCCCAGGCCGTCTGTATACGAACCAGCAGGGGCAGTTCGCAGCGGCTCAGGCCGTCTTCCAGCACGCCTTCAATCCACTGGGCCAGTTCCGCTTCGTTGTTTACCCAGCCCAGTTCGAAGGCGCTTTCCAGGCCCTGGGACCAGGCGAAGGCTCCGATGGGCAGTGCGGGGCTGACCAGTTGCATCAGGCCCAGCAATGCCAGGTCGTCCACCTGCGGGGTGGCGGCCTCAGTGGGTGTGTTTATGACTGTGGCCATGGCTGTGCCCGTGGTCGTGATCGTGTGAATGGCTGTGGCCGTGTCCGTGCCCGTGAGAATGGCCAGCCTGAGAGTAGGCGCCGGGCTCGGGATCAAACGGGGCGGTGTGGTGAACCACGGTAGCGCCCAGACGCTCGGCCAGCTCTTCCAGCACGTGATCCGGCGGGAAGCGCACGAAGCTGCCCTGCTCGTCTTCGCCGATGGCCAGTGTCACGTGGCGGTTGCCCAGGTGGTAGCACAGGCGGGCCAGCGGCTGGCCGGACTTGATGCGGGCCGTCACTACCTGCTCTTCGGCGGCGCGTATGCGTACGATCTCGCCGGTCCTGGCCTGCAGCAGGTCGCCGTCCCGAAGGACCGGGCCGCGATCCAGGAACAGGCCTACATCCACGTTGGTTTCGGTGGTGGCGCGCAGCCGGCCACGGATACGCAGCTCGTAAGGCAGGATCAGGTTGTCCAGAATCTCGCTGGTATCGATGCCGGTGGATTTCACGTCACCGATGCGTTCAATCAGTTCCAACATAACAATGTCCTCTTATCCCCGGCTCAGAACAGCCTTGAGCTGTATTGACTAAAAGAGATGGTAGCGCTGGGCCAGAGGCAGCTCGGTGGCGGGCTCACAGGTGAGCAGTTCGCCATCGGCATGCACTTCGTAGGTTTGCGGGTCCACGGTGATGTGCGGGCACGCGTCGTTCAGTTTCATGTCGCCCTTGCGCACGTCACGCACGCCCTTGCAGGCGGATAGCGGGCTGTCCAGGCCAAGCTCTTTGCCAACACCGGCATCAATCGCAGCCTGGCTGACAAAGCTCAGGCGGGTGGCACTGGCGGCCTTGCCGAAGGCGCCGAACATCGGGCGGTAATGCACCGGCTGGGGCGTGGGAATCGAAGCGTTCGGGTCGCCCATGGGGGCGGCGGCAATCATGCCGCCCTTGAGAATGGTGGCGGGCTTCACGCCGAAGAACGCCGGATTCCAGAGCACCAGGTCCGCCAGCTTGCCCACTTCCACGGAACCCACTTCATGGGCGATGCCATGGGTGATGGCCGGGTTGATGGTGTACTTGGCGATGTAGCGTTTGGCGCGCAGGTTGTCGGCGCCCAGGTCTTCGTCTTCCGGCAGCAGGCCGCGCTGCTGTTTCATCTTGTGGGCGGTCTGCCAGGTGCGGCACACCACTTCGCCCACCCGGCCCATGGCCTGGGAGTCGGAGGCGATCATGGAGATCACGCCCATGTCCTGCAGGATGTCCTCGGCGGCGATGGTCTCGCGGCGAATGCGGGAGTCGGCGAAGGCCACGTCTTCCGGGATGTTCGGGTCCAGGTGGTGGCACACCATCAGCATGTCCAGGTGTTCGTCGATGGTGTTCACGGTGTAGGGCCGTGTCGGGTTGGTAGACGACGGCAACACGTAATCCTTGGAGCAGGCGGTGATGATGTCCGGGGCGTGGCCGCCGCCGGCGCCTTCAGTGTGGTAGGTATGGATGCAGCGCCCCTTGAACGCGGCCAGGGTGTCTTCCACAAAGCCGGATTCGTTCAGGGTGTCGGTGTGGATCGCCACCTGCACGTCGTATTTGTCCGCCACCGTCAGGCAGTTGTCGATGCTGGCCGGGGTGGTGCCCCAGTCTTCATGGAGTTTCAGGCCAATGGCGCCGGCCTGGATCTGCAGTTCCAGGGATTCCGGCAGGGAGGCGTTGCCCTTGCCCAGAAAGCCGATGTTCATGGGCAGGGAATCCACCGCCTGGAGCATTTTGCCAATGTGCCAGGGGCCCGGTGTGCAGGTGGTGGCGTTGGTTCCCGTGGCCGGTCCGGTGCCGCCACCGAGCATGGTGGTTATACCGCTCATCAACGCTTCTTCCACCTGCTGGGGGCAGATGAAATGGATGTGGGCATCGATGCCGCCGGCGGTGAGGATCTTGCCCTCGCCGGCGATGATTTCGGTGCCGGGGCCGATCACGATGGTCACGTCTGGCTGGGTGTCCGGGTTACCGGCTTTGCCAATAGCAGCGATGCGGCCTTTCTGGATGCCCACGTCGGCTTTGACGATGCCCCACCAATCGAGGATCAGGGCATTGGTGATCACCGTGTCCATCACCGCCGCATCGGCGCGCTGGCTCTGGCCCATGCCGTCGCGGATAACCTTGCCGCCGCCGAATTTTACTTCGTCGCCGTAGTGGGCGGCGTCGCTTTCCACTTCAATCCACAGGTCGGTGTCGCCGAGCCGTACCCGGTCGCCGGTGGTTGGGCCGTACATGTCGGCGTAGGCTTGTCGGGTAATTTTCATTTCTGGCCCTCCAGTTTGCCCATGACTTCCTGCCGGAAACCATAGATTTCACGGCCGCCCGCAAACGGGATCAGCGTTACTTCGCGGCTCTGGCCGGGTTCGAAGCGGATGGCAGTGCCGGCCGCCACATCCAGGCGGTAGCCACGGGCCTTGGCGCGGTCGAAATCCAGCGCCGGATTGGCTTCGGCAAAGTGGTAGTGAGAGCCGATCTGGATCGGTCGGTCGCCGGTATTGGCCACGTCTATCTGGATGCGTTCGCGGCCCTCGCAGAGCTCGATGTCGCCGTCTTTGAGCTGGTATTCACCGGGGATCATGTCGTCTGCTCCTTAGACAATCGGGTTGTGGACGGTGACTAGCTTGGTGCCATCGGGGAAGGTGGCTTCCACCTGCACTTCGTCGACCATTTCGGCGATGCCGTCCATTACGTCATCACGGGTGAGAACCTCGGTGCCGGCGGTCATCAGCTCGGCCACGGTACGGCCTTCGCGGGCGCCTTCCATGATTTCAGCGCTGATCAGGGCCACGGCTTCCGGGTAGTTGAGCTTCAGGCCTTTGGCTTTGCGGCGCTCGGCCAGAAGGGCTGCGGTGAACAGCAGCAGTTTGTCTTTGTCTCTTGGCGTTAATTCCATCGTTGTTTGCTCCGTTGATCGCGTCGCATTCTGCTTGTTATTCAGGTCAGCCAGATTCGGGGAATGCTGGCTGGCTGGCCGGTAAGTCTTGGTCTGATCAGTTCCCAGGCTTGCTGGCACAGGGCCCAGGCTTCGTTTCGTTCCTGCCCCAGGTAGCGCAGCAGCACCACACCCCGGCGGCGCGTCACCGCCCAGCGGTGGCTTTCCGGCAGGGCTTCCCTGAGTTCTTCAATGGCGCCGGCTTCGTCATCCAGGCCGACCACCCAGAGAGTGGCCTGCACGGTGGCGCCGCCCTGGCCCCAGTGGCCTTTGAACCTGGCGTGGTTCGGGTCCATCAACTGGCGTTCCAGCCACAGGGGGCGGCCGTCCATCAGCAGGCGGAATTTCTGCTCCAGGTGGCCCGAGACAAACGGCAGTTTGCTGGCCGGGCGCCCGAGGGCAAGGATTTCCCAGCCGATGCATCGGGCGCCGGTTTCCAGTTCGATGGTGGTGGTCTGTTCGCCCCGGGAACCATCAAACGCCAGGGTTTCCTGGGGCAGGTATTCGAGAATGCCGCCCTGCTCCACCTTCAGCCGGGTGTGCTGGGCCCAGGCCACCCCATGGCTGTCGGCCTTGTAGAGCTTGGCCGCCGCTGGCGTGGTCAGCAGGGTGTGTGAGTCTTTACCTACACGTGCCTCGATACTCAGTGCATCGCCACTCACCAATCCGCCCGGCGGATGCAGTAGGTACACGTGGCAGCAGCCATGACGGCCTTCCGGGTAAAACGGACGTTGCACCCGCAACGGGCCTTTGTGGCGTACATGGGTCATCCGGGTGGCGGTGTTGCTGCCATCCGGCCGGGCATCGAAGCCCAGGGCAATGGACGCGGCCCAGTGCCGCCCGGCGTCGAAACGATGGCCGGAGTCGTGGGCGGGTTCGATGCGTTCAAAAACCGTCATACCGTCAGGTGCTTCTTGATGAGTTCATCGGTGAGGCCGGCGATTTCGTCTTCAGCTACCCGGCGACCGCGGTCGAGAATGGCAAACCGGTCGGCGTATTTGCGGGCGAACGGAAGCTTCTGTTCCACGAGCAGCACGGTCAGGCCGTCCTCCTCGATGAGCTTGCGGATCACTTCACCAATCTGGGCCACGATGTTGGGCTGGATGCCCTCGCCCGGCTCGTCGAGGATCAGCAGGCGCGGCTCGATCACCAGGGCGCGGCCGATGGCCAGTTGTTGCTGCTGGCCGCCCGAAAGGTCACCGCCGCGGCGATGGCGCATTTCTTTCAGAACCGGGAACAGTTCATACACCCGCTCGGGGATTTTCTTGCTGCCGTCCTTGCGAACGGCCAGGCCGGTGCGCAGGTTTTCTTCCACGGTCAGTAGCGGGAAGATCTGCCGGCCCTGGGGCACGTAGCCAATGCCCAGCCGGGAGCGGTCTTCCACTTTCTTTTTGGTGAGTTCCACGTCCCCGGCGAATTCGATGCTGCCATTCTTGGTGGTTTCCTCTCCCATGATGCATTTCATCAGGGTGGTCTTGCCCACGCCGTTGCGGCCCATCACGCAGGTGCACTGGCCCTGGGGTACGTCCAGGTCCAGATCCCAGAGGGTGTGGCTCTCGCCATAGAACTGGTTGAGCTTTTCAATCTTCAGCATTACGCCTCCTCCCCGAGATACACCTTGATCACTTCCGGATCGTTGGAGACCTGGTCCATGGAGCCTTCGGCCAGCACGCTGCCCTGGTGCAGCACGGTCACCTTGCGTGCGATGGAGCGCACAAAGCCCATGTCGTGCTCCACCACAACCACCGACTGTTTGCCGGCGAGGCTGGTGAGCAGTTCGGCGGTGCGTTCCATTTCCTGTTCGGTCATGCCCGCTACCGGTTCATCCACCAGCAGCAGCCGGGGTTTCTGCATCAGTAGCATGCCGATTTCCAGCCACTGTTTCTGGCCGTGGGAGAGGATGCCGGCGAGGCGGTCGCGCAGGGATTCCAGGCCGATCATTTCCAGCACTTCATCGATGCGGTCGCGGTATTCAGCTTTCATGATGGCGGTGAGCGTGGGGAACACCCGCTTGTCCGTCGCCATGGCCAGCTCCAGGTTTTCGAACACGGTGAGTGCTTCGAACACCGTGGGTTTCTGGAACTTGCGACCGATGCCCAGGCTGGCGATGTCCGGCTCGTTCATGGTGAGCAGGTTGTGGCGGCTGCCGAACCACACCGAGCCGGTGTCCGGCCGGGTTTTACCGGTGATGATGTCCATCATGGTGGTTTTACCCGCGCCGTTGGGGCCGATGATGCAGCGCAGCTCGCCGTCGTCGATGGTGAGATTCAGGTTGTTGATGGCCTTGAAGCCGTCAAAGCTTACGTTCACGTCTTCCAGGTACAGGATCGGCCCGTGGCGCACGTCCACCGGGGACTGCACCTGGGTCAGAAACTCGAACACATGCTCGCGGTCGGTCAGCTCCTGAAACAAGCTCATACAGTCGCCTCCTGCGCGGTGGGGGTATCGTCATCTTCCCTGGCTTTCCGGCGCTTCTGCAGCAGCCCGGCAATGCCCTTGGGCAGGAATACGGTCACCAGCACGAACAGGCCGCCGAGGGCGAACAGCCAGGCGTCCGGCATGATGCCGGTGAACACGGTTTTGGCGTAGTTCACCAGGATGGCCCCGATCACCGCGCCGTAGAGGGTTGCCCGGCCACCCAGGGCCACCCACACCACGATCTCGATAGAGAACAGCGGTGAAAATTCACTGGGGTTGATGATGCCTACTTGAGGCACGTACAGCGCCCCGGCCACACCCGCCAGCATGGCGGACACCACGAACACGAACAGCTGCACCCGCTCCACCCGGTAACCCAGGAAGCGGGTTCGGGCCTCGGCATCCCGGCAGGCCACACTCACCCGGCCCAGCTTGCTGGTCACAATGCCCCGGCAAATCACGTAGCCGATGGCCAGGGCGATACCGGTGGCGATGAACAGCCCGAGGCGCGTGGCGTCTGTGCGCAGGTTAAAGCCAAGGATGTCCTTGAAGTCGGTGAGGCCGTTGTTGCCGCCAAAGCCCATCTCGTTGCGGAAGAAGGCCAGCATCAGCGCGAAGGTAAGCGCCTGGGTAATGATGGAGAGGTACACCCCGGTTACCCGTGAGCGGAAGGCCAGGAAGCCGAACACCAGCGCCAGCAGGCCCGGGGCCAGCAGCACCATGATGAAGGCAAACCAGGCCATGTCGAACCCGTGCCAAAACCAGGGCAGCTCCTGCCAGTTCAGGAACACCATGAAGTCCGGCAGGATCGGGTCGCCATACACGCCGCGATCACCAATCTGGCGCATCAGGTACATGCCCATGGCATAGCCGCCGAGGGCAAAGAAGGCGCCGTGACCCAGGCTGAGGATACCGAGGTAGCCCCACACCAGGTCTACCGCCACCGCCAGCAGGGCGTAGCAGAGGTATTTGCCAAGCAGCGTGACGGTAAAGGCGCTCACGTGCAGGGCGCTGTCCTGGGGCATGAACAGGTGAAGAAAGGTCACCAGCACCACGGCCGAGAACAGCACGCCGAGAAAGATCTGGGTTGAACGTTCCTGTAAGGGTCTTGTTAACCACATAACTTAACCCTCCGCTGCCCGGCCTTTCTGGGGGAAGAGCCCCTTCGGCCGTTTCTGGATGAACAGGATGATGAACACCAACACGATGATCTTGGCGAGTACGGCACCGGCCCAGGGTTCGAGCAGCTGATTGATGGTGCCCAGGGAGAGCCCGGCAATGAGCGTGCCCCAGAGGTTACCGACGCCGCCGAACACCACAACCATGAAGGAATCGATGATGTAGTTCTGGCCCAGGTTCGGGCCCACGTTGGTGAGCTGGGACAGCGCCACACCGGCCAGGCCGGCCACGCCGGAGCCCAGGGCAAAGGTCATGATGTCCACCCGGGTGGCGCGGATGCCCATGGAACGGGCCATGGCGCGGTTCTGGGTAACGGCGCGCACTTCCAGGCCGAGGCGGGTCTTGCGCATGATCAGCATCAGCCCGGCGAAGACAATCAACGCAAAGGCCAACACGTAGAGGCGGTTCAGGGTCAGCGAGAGCGCGTCGTTGATCACCAGGGAGCCGCTCATCCAGTCCGGCGTTACCACGGTACGGTTCTGAGGAGAGATCACGGTGCGCACCAGCTGCTGCAGAATCAGGCTGATACCGAAGGTGGCCAGCAGGGTTTCCAGCGGCCGGCCTTTGAGGTACTGGATGACGCTTCGCTCAATGATGATGCCGGCGGTGGCCGCCACCATGAAGCCGGCGGGAATCGAGAGAATCAGCGCCAGCCCGGGTTGGCCCGGGAAGAGTTGCTGCATGCCCCAGGTGGTGTAGGCACCGAGCATGATCAGTTCGCCGTGGGCCATGTTGATCACGCCCATAACGCCGAAGGTGATGGCCAGGCCGATGGCGGCAAGTACCAGAACCGAACCGAGGGAGAGGCCGAAATAGAGGGTCTCGGCGGCGCGGTTCAGTTGGAGTTTCTGTTCAATGCTTTCTAGGGCCCTGGCGGCACGTTGAGCCAGCGCCTCGTTGTCACCGCGAACGGCTTCGTTCAAAGCGGCTCGGGCCCGGGGATGCAGGCTGCCGGCGAGCACGTCCACGGCCTCCAGGTTGCCCTCGCCCACCCGGTAGATGGCCAGGGCTTCTTCAATGCGGTTGCGGACGGCCGCATCTTCTTCTTTCGCCAGCTGAGCTTCCAGTGGCTCAACCAGGGAAGCATCCACTTTGCCCATCATGTCCTGTGCGGAGGCTTCGCGCACATCCGGGTCTTTGGCATTCAGGTCCAGCATGGCCAGTATGCCTTCAAGCTGGCCCCGTATGCGGTTATTGATGGCGACTCTGTCCAGCTCACGGCGGGACATTTCACCCATATTCTCTCCGGTCAGCGGATCGGCAATTTCCCAGTCCCTGCCCCGGTTGTTCAGTACCAGTACAACCTGCCCGGTGTCTTTTACCCGGCTCAGGCGGTTATTTCCGTAGGCTTCGAGCCAGCCCCTGGCTCTTTCATCACCACTGCTGACGATGGCGTTCACCGCCTCCTCCACTTTACTGGCCGGCGCCTCTGCGAGATTGATCAGCAGGGCCTTGCCAGGATCCTCTTCCTGCGCCGTTGCAGGTAGCGATAGCAGGGAAAACAGGGCGATAAGCAGCAATGTGAGCGATCGGCAGATGCTCATGAGAGTGTCCTGTCTGTTTCAAGCGTGTTGCGGGGCAACAACCGGAGGCAGCGCCTGCCACCCCCGGTTGTCCATGGTGCTATTTCACAGCGCTAAGCTGTCCCAGCCTTATTCGGCTTCGGCGGCCATTTCACCCGCAGACGCGCCACAGGTGCCGGTTGCGGTGTTGAACGTTCCGCAGAACAACGGCTTGCGCCAATCTGCAATCATGTCCCGCGAACCAGGCAGGTAGTCAGACCAGGCATCGCCCGCGACCAGACCAGAGGTTTCCCAAACCACAGAGAACTGACCGTTGTCCTGGATCTCGCCGATCAGCACCGGCTTGGTGATGTGGTGGTTGGGCATCATGGCGGCGTAGCCACCGGTGAGGTTGGGTACAGTTACACCGATGATGGCGTCTTTTACCGCGTCGACATCTGTGGTGCCGGCCTTCTTGACCGCTTCCACGTACATGTTGAAGCCGATGTAGTGCGCTTCCATCGGGTCGTTGGTGACCGCTTCATCATTGCCGGTGTGCTCGATCCACTGGTCGATGAAGTCGTAGTTGGCGTCGTTGTCCACGCTCATGAAGTAGTTCCAGGCGGCCAGGTGGCCAACCAGCGGGCCGGTGTCGATGCCGGAGAGTTCCTGCTCGCCCACGGAAAAGGCAACGACCGGGATATCGGAGGCCGCAATACCCTGGTTGCCCAGCTCACGGTAGAAGGGCACGTTGGCGTCACCGTTGATGGTGGAAACCACGGCGGTCTTCTTGCCGGCAGAGCCAAAGCGCTTGATGTCTGAGACGATGTTCTGCCAATCCGAGTGACCGAACGGCGTGTAGTTGATCATGATGTCTTCCTTGGCCACACCCATGTCCATCAGGTAGGTCTCAAGGATCTTGTTGGTGGTGCGCGGGTAGACGTAGTCGGTACCTGCCAGAACCCAGCGCTCCACGCCGATTTCGTTCATCAGGTAGTTAACCGCAGGAATCGCCTGCTGGTTGGGCGCAGCGCCGGTGTAGAAGACGTTTTCGGAGGATTCCTCACCCTCGTACTGAACCGGGTAAAACAGAAGGCCGTTCAGCTCTTCCACCACCGGCAGTACGGACTTGCGGGAAACCGAGGTCCAGTTACCGAAGATCACGTCGACCTTTTCCTGGGCCAGAAGCTCGCGGGCTTTTTCAGCAAACAGCGGCCAGTTGGAGGCCGGGTCTACAACCACCGCTTCCATCTGACGACCAAGCACACCGCCTTTGGCGTTCTGTTGTTCGATCAGCATTTCAACGGTGTCTTTCAGAACGGTTTCACTGATGGCCATGGTGCCGGACAGCGAATGCAGGATGCCCACCTTGATGGGATCTTCCGCTGCAACGGAGTTAAAAGAGATGGAGAGAGCGAGCGCAGAGAGGCCAAGTTTCACGTGTTTTTTGAGGTTCATTTCAGGCGTCCTTTTCTTAGTTGGGTATGTAGTTCTTCGTCAAACGCAGCAGGGCCTTTGCATCTGCTGTTCCATAACCCTTATATCTCCATTAAAAACAGCAGTTTATCTAGTATACAAGGCGAACCAGAGGCATCCGTGCTCCTGAATATGCCTGCAGAGTGCAACATTCCTGAGCGTTTTTGGTGCGGCCGCACCTGATACGGGCAGAGCTGAACCGCCCTGTGCCTCAAAAATACTCATAACCTTATGTTTTCTGGTCACTATCAAGAAAAATTGGCAAATGGCACAAGCATTGCCATTCCACATGTATACAAGTTGATTACGCACATGAGGATGACCAATGCCTTCAACGCTCGGATGGACCATCAGGGACTGGCAGAATGCCTATAAGGAGGGCGCTACGCCCGAGTCATTGCTGGGTGAGTTACTGACCGGCCTAGACACAACAGACGTTGCCTGGATTTCGCTTCTGGACCAGAAAGGCCTGGATGAGGCCCTTGCCGGGCTGAAACAGAAACTCCAGGACGCCGGCGGAGAGATCGACAAGCTGCCGCTCTACGGCATTCCCTTCGCCGCGAAAGACAATATTGATGCGGCAGGATTTGAGACAACGGCAGCCTGCCCGGCCTTTGCCTATACCCCGGAAGAAGACGCCACCACCGTGGCCAGACTCAAGGCCGCCGGCGCCATCGTCATCGGCAAAACTAACCTGGACCAGTTCGCAACCGGCCTGGTGGGCACCCGCTCTCCCTATGGCGCCGTACCCAACAGCTTCAAACCGGACGTGGTGAGCGGCGGTTCCAGCTCCGGCTCGGCTTCCGTGGTTGCAAGAGGTCTGGTGCCTTTTGCCCTGGGTACCGACACCGCCGGTTCCGGCCGGGTGCCTGCCGGGCTGAATAATCTGGTGGGGCTGAAACCGACCAAAGGGCTCTTCAGCATTCGCGGCGTGGTACCGGCCTGTCGTTCACTGGATTGCGTGTCCATTTTTGCGCTGACCGTGAATGACGCTGGCCTGGTCTCGGATACCATGGCGGGCTTCGATGCCGCCGATGCATTTTCCCGCAAGCCTCCCTATGCGCTGCCTCTGGATGGGCCAGCCCTTCGGCGGCCCGGCCCCATCCAACGACTGGCGATTCCCGACCACCCGCAATGGTTTGGTGATCAGCAGGCGGAAGCGGCCTGGAATACCGCCATCAGCCAGTGGCGACAACAGAATGTGGAACTGGTGCCGCTTGATTTCAGCCCCATGCTGGAACTGGCTGCACTGCTTTACGAAGGCCCCTGGGTGGCTGAACGCCACGCGGCGGTGGAATCGTTCATGGCCAGCCACGGCGATGACATGAACCCGGTGGTAAAAGGCATTATCAGCAAGGCCGGGAATTTCAGCGCCACGGATACCTTCAAGGCCCAGTACCGCAAGGAAGAGCTGCAGCGCCAAATCGATGAACTGTTAGCCGGCGTGGATGCCCTGCTGGTGCCCACGGCTCCTACGGCTCCCACCATCGAAGCGGTAAATGCGGACCCGGTTGCACTGAACAGCCAACTCGGCACCTACACCAATTTCGTGAACCTGGCCGACATGAGTGCGCTCGCGATTCCTGCCGGTTTCCGGGACGACGGCCTGCCCTTTGGCGTTACCCTGATAACTGGTGCCTGGAAAGACACGGAGCTGCAACGCCTGGCGTGCCAGTGGCTGAATGCCCGCCCGACCCCTTTGGGCGCTACAGGCAACGACCGCCCCGAAGAAGCCCCCGGGGCCGCCATTTCGACACCCACCATCAAGGTGGCCGTTGTTGGTGCCCACCTCAGTGGCATGCCCCTGAACACCCAGCTCAGTGAGCGCTACGCGGTTCTGCTTGAGCAAACCACAACGTCTGCCAACTACCGGCTGTTCGCCCTGCCAAACACCACACCGCCGAAGCCCGGGCTGAAACGGGCGGCCCCTGGCGAAGGCAGGGAAATCATTGTGGAAGTCTGGGAAATGCCCGCCTCGGCTTTTGGCTCCTTTGTGGACCTGATTCCTGCGCCTCTGGGCATAGGCAACGTCGAGCTGGCTGATGGCCGGTGGGTAAACGGTTTTGTTTGTGAGGGCTATGGCTTCGAGGGTGCAGAGGACGTAACAGAGTTCGGTGGCTGGCGCGCCTATATCGCCTCCAGAGCCTGACCATACCGGGGCAATCTGGCGCTCCACGAGGGGAAACGGTGCCAATGGCAAACCCTAGACGAAAAGAGTCCGTAGCCGACAGGGTCTATGAGGCCCTGAAAGAGGACATCTTCGAGTTCCGCCTGATCCCCGGCGATCGGTTCAGCGAGGGGGATGTCGGAACCCGCCTGAACGCCAGCCGGACACCGGTGCGGGAGGCGCTTTACCGCTTGCAGCGGGAGGGCCATGTGGAGGTTCTGTTCCGCAGTGGCTGGCAGGTAAAGCCATTCGATTTCCAGCAGGTGGAGGAACTCTATGACCTGCGCATCACCCTTGAGCGGGCGGCCGTGCACAAGATCTGCAACCTGCCTGAAGAGCCTGCAGCACTGCGAATCCTGGTAGCCCTCTGGAACCCGGACCACCCATCCGAACGCGCGGTCGGCAGCACCGTCAGGATGCTGGACGAGAGCTTTCACTGCGATCTGGTGGCCGCTGCCGGAAACCGGGAGATGACACGAATTCATCGTGAGATCACCGACAGGCTGAGAATTGTGCGGCGCCTGGACTTCAGCCGGGACGAGCGTATTGATGCCACTTACGTGGAGCATGCCGCGATTCTGGAGGCACTGCGCAACGGGCAGGCAAGCGAGGCGGCGGATCGTCTCACCCGTCATATCCGTGCCAGCCAGAAGGCCGTGCGGGAAATCACCATGGAGCGAATCCGCGAGGCGGCTGCCGCCCACCGCAGTGAGAAATAAATTGCCTCTCAGGCCCCGAAAATACTGAACTCATGTTCATAATTGAACCCGCCGAAAAGCTTACAGATTCGTAAGATATATCGCACAAACCATGGAGCGATTCTCCGATAGGTAGGAATTCGATCCAAAGTAGAATGATCAGTGTCAGGGATGACAAGCCAGCAAGGAACGTTGGCTCAAGGACGAGAACTCCAGGGAAGAGCCCTCCGCGGCTCGGGAGTTGCCCGAAGGATCAGGGCTTACAGGGATGATCACAGGGAAGACGCGCTCAGGATGAGTCGCACGCCTGAGGGAACAGGCAGGGGTCAGCCACGGAATCGGGGATCACAAGGAATGTGGTCCCGTCCGTGCACTTCCCATACCCACAGACATTTCTGCTCTCTTCTTACATTTCGCTTCTGCTGCTTTGCGCCCTGGCACACAACCATAAATGCAAATCTCAGGAGCTTGAATTCATGAAGCGCACACCGCTTTTCGCAACTCTCATTCTGCTGTTCAGCCTGGTTACCGGTTTTGCCTACGCCCAGGACGCCGCTATCAATATCAACACAGCCGATGTGGCTACCCTCGCCAGCCTGAACGGCATTGGCCAGAGCAAGGCCGAAGCCATCGTTGCCTATCGTGAAGCGAATGGTCCTTTTGCGGTAACCGCAGACCTGGCAAATGTGAAGGGCATTGGCGAACGTACCATCGAGAAAAATGCCGCGCGCCTCACCGTGAAGTAATACCCCGGGCAGTGGCGCGCTGCCGCTGCCCTTCCTCTTTCTGAATCCCTTTCCTCCCTCTTTCCGGCTGCCCATAAAGTCGTCTGGCAACACCGCGCTCGCCACCCTATTATTGCTGGATAACAATTCAAAAACCGTTGAGCATCCGCACATGGTTGATCCGATCAAGGTTTATCCTGCAAAACCCGCGAAAGTCTATTTCTACGGCACCTGTCTGGTGGACATGTTCTACCCTGATGCAGGCATTGCCGGCGTGGAACTCCTGGAGCGTGAAGGCATTGAGGTGCTGTTTCCCCAGAACCAGACCTGCTGTGGCCAGCCAGCCTACACCTCTGGTTACCACGACCAGGCCCGATCAGTAGCCAGGGCGCAGCTCGACCTGTTCCCCGGCGACTGGCCCATTGTGGTGCCATCCGGCTCCTGTGGCGGGATGATGCGCAAGCACTACCCCGACCTGTTCAAGGACACCACGGATGAGGTGAAAGCCGCTGAGGTTGCGGGCCGGGTCTGGGAGCTGACGGATTTCCTGCTCAACGTGTGCCACATCAAACTGGAAGACCTGGGTGAACCCACCACCGTGGCCATGCATACCTCCTGCTCCGCCCGCCGGGAAATGGGCGTGGCCGAGGTTGGACCAAAACTGCTGGGCCAACTCAAAAACGTAAACCTGGTAGAGCAGATCCGGCCGGAGGAATGCTGCGGGTTTGGCGGCACCTTTGCGGTTCGCCACCCGGAGATTTCCAGCGCCATGGTGAGCGAGAAGGTGGACGCACTGGTGGATACCGGCACCAGGCAGTTTGTCACCACCGATTGCGGCTGCCTGATGAACATCGCCGGCTACGCCGAGAAGAACCAGAAGCCTGTTGAAGGCCAGCACATTCTCAGTTTCCTGTGGTCGCGCACCCAGGGCAAAGGGGGGCAGCAGTCATGAGTGAGACAGCCGAGCACACTGGCCATCACATCGACGTAAAAGAATTCCACCCGCGGGCTCAGGCGGCCATTCACGATCCCAAGATCCGCAAGAATTTCCGCAGCGCCATGGACGGGCTGATGTCCAAGCGCAAGACGGCGTTCGAGGGCTGGGATCTGGAAACCCTCCGGGATCTCGGTGCCAACGTTCGCCTCCGCGCCCTGGCCAATCTGCCAGATTTGCTGGAGCAGCTTGAAAAAAAGCTGACCGAAAACGGCATCAAGGTGCACTGGGCGGTGGACGGCGACGAGGCCTGCCGGATTGTGCGGGATATCTGCAAGGCGCGGGATGCCAAGACGGTAATCAAGGGCAAGTCCATGGTCTCCGAGGAAATGGAACTGAACCATTACCTGGAGGAACAGGGCATCGAAGCCCTGGAATCGGACCTGGGCGAGTACATTGTGCAGTTGGCGGATGAAACGCCATCGCACATCATCATGCCGGCAATTCACAAGAACACCGGCGAGATCTCCCAGTTGCTGCACGAGAAAACCGGCACCGATCTCTCCAACGATGTGGAATACCTCACCGCCAGTGCACGCCAGCAACTGCGTGAAAAGTTCATGAATGCCGATGTGGGCGTTTCCGGGGTTAACTTTGCGGTGGCGGAGACCGGCACCCTGTGCCTGGTGGAAAACGAAGGCAATGGCCGGATGACCACCACGGTGCCCAAGTGCCATATTGCCGTTACCGGTATCGAGAAGGTGGTGCCGAGCATGGAGGACGTCTCTGCCCTGCTCGCCCTGCTGACCCGGTCTGCCACCGGCCAGCACATCACCACCTACTTCAACATGATTTCCGGCCCCCGCAAGGCCGAGGAGCTGGACGGGCCCGAAGAAGTGCATCTGGTGTTGGTGGATAACGGCCGCTCGTCGATCTACCAGGACGACGAGCTGCTGGACACCCTGCGCTGCATCCGTTGCGGCGCCTGCATGAACCACTGCCCGGTGTACACACGGGTAGGCGGCCATGCCTATGGCACCACCTATCCGGGCCCGATCGGCAAGATCCTGATGCCGCACCTGATTGGCCTGGACGAAGGCCGGCACCTGCCCAGCGCCTCCAGCCTGTGTGGCGCCTGCGGTGAGGTCTGCCCGGTGAAAATCCCCATTCCCGATCTGTTGGTGCGACTGCGCCAGGAATCGGTGGATGGCGATAAGCTCCACCCGGCCAAGGTCCGTGGCCACGGGGCCAAGCGAAGCTCCATGGAAGCGATGATCTGGAAAGGCTGGGCCTGGATGCATGCCAGCCCCGGCATTTATCGCTTCGGCACCGGTGCCGCCAGCAAATTCAGGGCATTGCAGCCGTCGAAAGCCGGCGCCTGGACCGATTACCGCACGGCGCCCAAACTGGCGGCCAAAACCCTGCACCAGCGGATGAAGGAGCGTGGCCAATGAGTTCCCGGGAAACGATTCTCCAGCGACTGCGCAACCGAACCGGCGGTGAACTGACGGTGCCGGAATGCGACTTCTCTGTTCTGGTACGGGATGACTGGTCGACAAAGGAGCGTATCGAGCGGTTCGAGAAGATGATCGAGTCGGTTCACGGCGAGGTGCACCACTGCACCGAAGACATGTGGATGGACCGCCTGGCCGAGGTGCTGAACACCCGCGGCGCCAGGAATCTGCTGATTCCGAAGCAACACGAAATCGGACAGTCCCTTCGCACTGCCGGTCGCAACGATCTGCCGGAACTGTTGATCTACGACGAGCCTATCGAAAGCTGGCAGGCGCACCTGTTCAATGAGGTGGACGCCAGCATTACGTCCACCCGCGGCGGTATTGCCGAAACCGGCTCGCTGATCCTGTGGCCAAACGAGGACGAGCCACGGCTCATGAGCCTGGTGCCGCCGGTGCACATTGCCGTGCTCCGGGCCTCTGAGCTCTATACCACCTTCCACGAAGCCATGAAGGCCCAGAACTGGGCCGCTGGCATGCCGACCAATGCCCTGCTAATCTCTGGCCCTTCCAAAACCGCTGACATCGAGCAAACCCTTGCCTACGGTGTTCACGGACCCAAAGAGCTGATTGTGTTGATTATTGAATGATCCAAGGCGCCCTGTTGATCGCCCTGGCTGCCCTGCTATGGGCGACCACGGGCATTGTTGCGAAATTTCTGTTTACCGGTACCGAGCTGCAGGCCATTACATTGGGCTTCCTGCGACTGGCGGTGGCCTTGCCGTTTTTCTGGCTGCTGATGCGACGGGAGCAGGCACGCCTTGAGCGGGCCAATCCGGGCGCTAAAGTGCCCGGCAGTTCCCTACGGAGCCTCACACGCCAGACCCTGATTCCGCTGGCAGCCCTTGGCCTGTTCCAGGCGTTCTACCAGGGCAGCTACCTTCTGGCCGTGGACCTCACCGGTGCCGGCATCGCCACCCTGATCGCGCTCTGCCTTCCGCCAGTACTGGTGGCAATTCTTGCTGCGCCTCTTCTGGGAGAAAAGCCCAGCCTTTTGACGGTTCTGTCGTTGTTTGCGGCCATCGCGGGCACGGGCATGCTGGTTCTCAGCGATATGGACACCACCGGTACACTCCGGCTTGCGGGCATTCTGGTGGCGTTACTGGCCGCATGCGTGTACACCGGTTTTACGCTCACCAGCCGTTACAGCTCTGCTGGCACCCCGGTGTTTACGACGGCGTTTATCTGCTTCTTCACGGCGGCGCTGATTCTGTTGCCGGTGGTCGCCCTGTCTGGCGGTTTCGAGGGGCTGGAAACCCTTGGTATCGGGCACTGGCTGATGGTGGTGTATGTGGGGGTGGTGCCAACCTGTATTGGCTATGTGTGTTTTTTCTCTGGCATGAAAACGACACCGGCCACGCTCTCCAGCATCATCGTGACTCTGGAACCGCTGTTTGTGGCGCTGCTGGCCTGGGTGTTTCTGGAGGAGATTCTGGGGCCGATTGGTATTGCGGGGGCACTGATACTGACCGCAGCGGTGGTGGTGGCCTCCCGCTACGGCCGTAAACCCGCAGCCGGCCAGGAGGCCGGTGCGGAGTAAGGAAGATCAGTCTTCCTTGCGCTGTTTCTCAAGCATGTCCGGCTGCAGGATTTCAATCCAGTAGCCGTCCGGGTCTTTGATAAAGGCCAGGCCTTTCATCTTGCCGTCGTCCGGCTTTTTCACAAACTCCACACCGAGCTTTTGAAAGCGGTCGCAGGCGGCGTAAACGTCTGGCACCGCTACGCCGATGTGGCCGAAGCCCTGGGGCTCGTCGTTGCCATTGTGGTAGCCGAAGTCGTTGTCGTCTTCGGTGCCCCAGTTGTGGGTGAGCTCAAGCATGGCTTCGCGACCGAAGGTGTAGGTGGTGCGGTGGGCATCGTCCTGCGGCACGAGGCCGGCCTGGCGATCGTCCAGGTAGCCAAGGAAATACAGGGTGAACTTCATTTCGGGGAAGTCCAGTTTGCGAACGAGGCGCATGCCCATCACTCGGGTGTAGAAGTCCATGGAGCGCTCGGGTTCCTTGATGCGCATCATGGTCTGGTTGAAGACGTAACCTTCGGTTTCGGGAACGGTTTCTTCGTATAGGCCAGGGGCCTGTTCGAAATGCTTGGGCATGTTGGTTTTCCCTTCTTTTTCGCAGGATTCAAAGGTTATACCTGTGTGCGTTTCAGTGAGATTTCAAGGGCGTGAAAAAAGACCCCGGGGCCAGAGACGAACCGCCGGGGTCTTGAGGGCCGGTTTTTTACGCCGGCGTTTCTTCAGAGACGCTCTGAAGATCGGTGGCTGGCAGGGCCATGAGGGGGTTCTTTCTTCCGGGAATCCGAACTCGCTTCGCTCAGACAGTCGTTTCCCTGCAGAAAGAACCCCCTCACACCCCTGCCGACCGAACCTTTGGAGTGGCCCGCTTTCAGGCCAACTGGTGTTCTTCTCCTTCGTAATAAGCCTCTACCCTTGGGTTCATTACCCGCCGCCAGAGTGGGGGGAACATTGCCAGGACGATCATTGCGGAGTAGCCGGCCGGTAGTTGGGGAGCCACGTCGTGGTGGCGGAGGATCTGGTATCTGCGTTTGGCCCAGGCGTGGTGGTCGCTGTGGCGTTGGAGGTGGAACAGGAAGACGTTGGTGAGGAAGTAGTTGCTGTTCCAGCTGTGTTCGGGGCCGGTGCGTTCGTAGCGGCCGTTTTCGAGTTTTCTCCGGTGCAGGCCGTAGTGTTCGAGGTAGTTGACGATTTCCAGGAGGGTGAAGGCGATAAAGCTCTGGCCCAGGAAGAAGACGGCGCCGAGCCAGCCGAAGGCGATGGTGAAACCAGCCAGTGCCAGGGCGCTGATGCTGTACCACCAGATCAGTTCGTTGCGCCAGCTGAGGGCTTTGTGGCCTTTGCGTTGCAGGCGTTCGGCTTCCAGTTTCCAGGCATTGAGGAAGTTGCGCATGTAGGCCTGGGGCAGGAAGTTGTAGAGGGACTGGTTGTAACGGGACGAGGAGGCGTCTTCGGGGGTGGAGACGTGTACGTGGTGGCCGCGCAGGTGTTCGACTTTGAAGCCGGCGTAGCAGACCAGTGACAGCAGGAAGCCGCCAGCCCGGGTTTCGAGTTTTTCGTCTTTGTGGATGAGTTCGTGGGCGACGTTGATGCCGAGACCTCCGACGATGCCGATGGAGACGATCCAGCCAATACTGCCCACCAGGCTGAAGGTGCCGGATGCCAGTTCCAGCATGCTCCAGACCAGTAAGGCTGCAAAGCCTGCCACCCAGCCCAGGGTAATCGCTTTATAGAACCGCTCACCGACCATCCGCGGCACGTCGGTTTCTTCATCTGGGTTCAGGGAATCCTTGCCGAGCAGCATGTCCAGTACCGGGATGATCCCGAACACGACCACGGGGACGCCCCAGGAAAACAGGTTCACCAGATCAGTGGCCTGGCCGGCGGCCAGCAGCAGAGGCGGCAGCAACAGGGGCACCATGGCGATCAGGTAGCTGTACTTCTTGAGGGTCAGCAATATCCTTCGGCGGGTGGCCTCTCGATTGACCGATAACTGCGTTGTGCTCATTGGGTTCTCTCCATCAAATGCTTGTTGGTGAAACTCTGATCACCTGTTGTTTTGTGCATTATTGTCCGACAATACATCAGTCGTCAACATTTCTGGCGAGGTTTTTTGACAATTGTCAGGAAGCCCCGCCGAATCAAGGCGTTGTCGCTATCGCACTCCGAGGCTGTGATAAACTCATGCGCATACACTCTTCCGCCGGTCGGCTTACCGCAGCAGCCGACCGGTTCTTTCGACCTGTCCAGAGAGCCTTTATGGATTTTCAGGTGCCGAACACACTGGCCGAGCAGATTGCCAATTACCTGGCAGAACGAATCATGACCGGGCAGATTCGCCCGGGTGAGCGGATTCAGGAGGCCACGCTCGCCGGTGAACTGAAGGTGAGCCGGGCATCGGTGAAGGAAGCCCTGTACACCCTGGAGCGCTGGCATCTGGTGGAGATCACGCCCCGTAAGGGCGCTTCGGCAACCCGGCTGGATGCGGCCCATGCTTCGGAGCTCTACGATGTTTATATGCACTTGCTGATGATGATGGCGGTGCGTTTGTGCGAGCGCTGGCAAGAACGCGACAAGCCTTTGGTGCTTGGGGCGGTGAGCAAGGTTGTTGAAAAGATAAACGATGGCTCTGCCGACATCTCCGGGGTGGTTGAAGCGAGTTTTGGTGTGATGGATGCCTGTTGTGAGGTGGTGGGGAATCCTTATCTCACGGAGGCGCTGTCGAATTTCAAGCCGGCGGTCAGTCGGGCCTATTATCTGAGTGCCGATCGGTATCGTCGGGGTTTGACACAGACCAGTGAGTTTTTTGCCAATCTGCCGCAGGCTGTTCTGGCGCGGGATTCTGAGAAGGCGCAGGCGTTGATTCGGGAGTTTGCGGAGCACCAGAAGTCTCTTATTCAGCAGGCTTTGGCTTCGTAGTCCGAGCTTCGCCCTTCAACTTTTGGTGCCTGCAAATCGGGCGGGAGGTCTTCCCAAAACACGCTGTGAATACATCCGTGTACGCTTGGCTCCGCCATCCATGGCTCCGCACAGTTTTGGGAAGACCTCCCGCCCGCTTTGCCCCAACCTCTCCGGTGGCTTCTTCGTGTGACAGAGCTCACGGATCTTTCTCGCTTCACCCCCTATCGTAACAGTCTGTAACAAACCAAAGTTTTTGCTGCATTGGTTGTGCTGTCCCCCTGCGGCCCGGGGAGCGTTGAACGCTCACCACTAAAAAACAATAAACCAGACTTTTGGGGCCACCATGACTCAGTCACTAGCCTGTCGTCGAAATATCACGCCTTCCACTCTCTCGCTCTGGGTGCTCGCCCTCTCGCTGCCATTGCCAGCGATGGCGGAGTTCAGGCCGTTGGATGATGGGGCGATGTCGGGTGTGACCGGGCAGGCGGGTGTGACGATTGAGCTGGAGACCAAGCTCAGTATTGATCGGTTCAGCTGGATTGATGAGGGTTCGTTGAATGTGAACGGGCTGCGGTTATCCGGGCAGAACGATACGGTGCTGGATAACATGAAGCTGACGATCGATATTGCCGGCGATGGGGAGGTGCTGGAGCACGGGTTTTCGGAGATTGCCCGGCGGGCCGATGCGGGGTTGTTGGACCCAACCAATCCGGATGTGGCCGATGCTCTGGCGAAGTATTCCGTCGCGGGCTCTTTTGGCAAGCAGTTCAATAGCGGTGATCTGGTGATGCACCTCGGTGCAACCGATTATGGCGATCCAACCAGTCTAGATGAATACCTGCAGGCGGTGGATTTTGAGCTGGCGGTAGACAGTGTGACCACTTCAGGCAGCGAGGGTTCGGCGACGCTGTTCTCGGACGTTCTTCTGCAAGGGCATATCGGGCCGACGGATCTGGTGATTCGTAACGGGGGCAGTTCCACTCGCACTCTGGCGAACGGCAACGAGGTGTCCGGTTCTGAACTGCAGCTGGATACCCATTTCGAAATTACCGACGGCAGTCTGAACTGGGATGCAGCGGATGTGATTCTGCTGTTCAACTTTGCCGCGGTCGGTATTGAAGGACTTCAGATTCATAATCGGCGCGGCGATGACACGCTGGGCCATTTCGGTATGGCCAGTGCCACTGCAAA
>MRWF01001374.1_pt1:20000-47835 | contig 47835 bp, 41 predicted proteins | sample 1013331 | NCBI WGS metagenome assembly MRWF01 (sample SAMN06117577, study PRJNA244670) | biofilm metagenome | biome: Water; feature: Cathode Biofilm; material: Biofilm; isolation source: microbial consortium enriched at the cathode of a solar microbial fuel cell | place: USA: District... | reverse complement strand
TCGGCGGCATCGAAATCAGCGACGCCCACATCAGCTATGACGATCGCGCCGCCGACACGCACTACACGGTCGAACAGCTCAACCTGGTGACCGGCCCGGTGTCCCTGGACACGCCCGTGGATGTCGCCCTCGACAGCCGCTTCAGCAGCAGCCAACCGCCGCTCAAGGGCCAACTGGAGCTCAGCACCCGCATCGGTTTTGATCTCAAGCAGGAGCGCTATCGCCTCGACGACCTGGTGCTGGAAACCACCCTGGATGGCGAGACACTGCCCGGCGGCCGCGCCCAGGCCAGAGTGAGCGCGGATATCCGGGCCGACCTGCAACAGCAGACCGCCGCCGTGAACAATCTCACTATTCAAACCTATGGCGTCACCGCCCGCGGCCAAATTGATGCCGAACGCATACTGGCCTCACCCGCGTTTAAGGGTGAGCTGGCGCTGGCACCGTTTAACGCGCGCCAGTTGTTAACCAAACTGGACCAGCCAGTACCGGACACCGCCGACCCCGAAGCGCTGACCAAGCTCGCCGCCAACCTTCGGTTCAGCGGCACGCCGACGGCGATCAATATCCCGGTACTGCAACTGTTTCTGGACGACACCACCCTGAGCGGTCGAACGGACATCCGTCTGCCGCAGGACAAACCTCTACCGGCGGTTCGCTACACCCTGCACATCGACACTATCGACGCCGACCGCTATCTGCCGCCGGCCAGCGAAAACGACGTCAAGGTGGCACCCCCCAGCGCCGGCGCCGCCGCGGCCGCCACCCTGCCCATGGAGCTGCTGCGCGATCTCGACATCAAGGGCCAACTGGACCTGGACCAGCTGAAGATCAGTGGCCTGCATATCAGCCAGATCAAGACCCGCCTGACGGCGCAGCAGGGATTGATCGAGCTGCTACCCGAGGCACAGTTGTATCAAGGCGGCTATAAGGGCAGCATGCAGCTGGATGCGCGGCAAGACACGCCGCGTTTCAAACTCGACGACACCCTCAGCGGTGTCCAGGCCGGCCCCCTGCTGCAAGACCTAATGGATGACGCCCTGCTCAGCGGCCGCGCCGATCTCAGCAGCCGCCTGACCACCACCGGCCATACGCCGGAACAAATGACCCGGGCGCTCAACGGGCGCGTCGAAGTGAGTTTCAACAACGGCCAGATCAAGGGCTTCAACCTGGCGCAACTGGTACGCGAGGCCAAGGCCAAACTCAACCAGCAGCCGCTACCCGCCCGGGACGAGACCAAGGGCACTGACTTCACCGAGCTGAGCGCCACCCTGAACATTAAAGACGGCGTCATCCACAACGACGACCTGAGCGCCAAATCGCCTTATGTGCGCATTAGCGGCGCGGGCACGGTGAATCTGGTCACAGAGCAACTCGACTACCTGGTCAAGACCGCCCTGGTGGAAAGCGCCACAGGCGCCGGCGGCGCCGAACTGGAGCAGCTGAAGGGGCTCACCGTGCCGGTCAAAATCACAGGCAGCTTCGCTCAGCCGAAAATCGATCTGCAATACGACGAGATCCTCAAGGCCCGGGCCAAACAGGAATTGGAACGCAAAAAGCAGGAATTGAAACAAAAGGCCGATGCCGAGAAACAGCAACTGCAGCAAACACTGGAGGCCGAAAAAGAGGCCCTGCAACAGGAGCTGAAAGAAAAGCAGAAACAAGAGCTGCAGCAAAAAGAGGACGAACTAAAGAACAAGCTCAAGAGCCTGTTCAATTAGGCATATGGAAAATGATAGTTTCAGCCGACGCCTGCTGCGCTGGTTTAAACAGCACGGCCGCACGGATCTGCCTTGGCAGCAGGACCCTACGCCTTACCGCGTCTGGGTGTCGGAGATCATGCTGCAGCAGACCCAGGTGGCCACAGTCATCCCCTATTTTGAACGCTTCACGCAACGCTTTCCCGACATCAACGCCCTGGCGGCGGCGCAACAGGACGAGGTGCTGCACCTGTGGACCGGGCTGGGTTATTACGCCCGCGGTCGCAACCTGCACCGGGCGGCGCAGCAGATACGCGACCAACACGGCGGAAAATTTCCCAGCGCGTTGGAGCAGGTTATGGCCCTGCCCGGTATCGGCCGCTCCACCGCCGGCGCCATCTTGAGCCTGGCGCTGGGACAGCGCCACACCATCCTCGACGGTAATGTGAAGCGGGTCTTGGCGCGCTATCACGCCCTCGAAGGCTGGCCCGGCACGCCGGCGGTGGAAAAACAGCTGTGGCAACTGAGCGAGCAACACACGCCCAGAACCCACAATGCCGCCTACACCCAGGCCATCATGGACCTGGGTGCCACTCTTTGCCGGCGCAGCAAACCGCTATGCCCGCTGTGCCCCCAACAACACAGCTGCCAGGCCCTGGCGCAAGGCCGGCAGAATCAACTGCCCCACCCCAGACCGAGGAAGCCGCTTCCGGCCCGCAACACCACTATGTTGATGCTGGCCGACCTCGAGGGCCGGGTGTTGCTGCAGCAGCGTCCGCCGAGCGGCATCTGGGGCGGCCTATGGAGTTTTCCGGAACTGGCCGGGGACCCACCCAGCGATGCCGAGATCAACCGCTGGTGTCGGGAGCAGCTGGGACATCAGGTCAAGATAAGCGAACGCTGGCCGGTGCTGCGTCACACCTTCAGCCACTTCCATCTCGATATCGAGCCGGTGTGGCTGCACAGCAAACACGCTGTCGCACGGGTCGCCGACGACCAGGCCACCTGGTTTTCGCCCGCCGCCCCCGCGGCACTGGGACTGGCAGCGCCGGTGAAACAATTGCTCGAGCGGCTACAACAGCACCTGGAATAGCCCTACTGACAGCGTCATAGAGACACCCGCGCCCTTCTGCTAAAATGCGCCCACTCTAGAATCTACTGTGGGGACAACAACATGACACGCATGGTGCATTGCAAGAAACTGAACCAGGAGCTGCCCGGCTTGCCGCAGCCGCCCTATCCCGGCGCGCTGGGTCAAAAGATCTTCGAGAACATTTCACTGCAGGCCTGGCAGCAATGGCTGAGCCAGCAGACCATGCTCATCAACGAATACCGTCTGTCCATGGTCGACCCCAAGGCCCAGTCCTTTTTGCGCGAAGAGATGGAAAAATTCCTGTTCGGCGAGGGCAGCCAAATGCCCGAGGGCTACGTGCCACCCAAGGAGTGATCCAAGCCTTGCGCGCGAGGTGTCTGCGGCATAGAATCAAAGTCTCTATCGCTATACGGATAAGTTCTATTAATTTCAGGAGACGCATGTGAAGAGACAAATCGTGAGCATCGCCGGCATCGCCCTGCTGAGCGGCAGCGTTCAGGCCGCTGAACAATGGACTTGGCTGGCCGGCACCCAGGACGGCTATAGCGCGCAACCCACCATCTCATTGATGGCCGGCCACATGGACCCCGGTGACAACATGAACAGTGACACTGTCAGCGGTCTTGAACTGTCGCTCAACTGCCCGCTGTTACAGCCGCCCAGCAACCGCATCCGCCAGCAACTGAGCTATAGCAAATACGAAGACGGCGGCGTGGAGATCGAAAGCATCGAAATCAATCCCCACTACGTGGTGGAAGTCTCCCCCGGCCTGGAGATCGGCGGCGGTCCCGGTCTGGGCTATGTCATGGTCGACAACGCCGCGGGGGACGACGAAGTCTTCGCCCTGCAGCTGGGCGCCAGCGTCCATTACCATGGCAGCAGCCCCCTGTTCCTCGGCGCCGAGGCGCGTTATCAGATCACCGGCGACGACAACTTCGGCGCCGCCACCGAATCGGATGTGGATAATTACCGTGTATTGCTGAAGTTGGGGTATAGCCTGTAAGGCGACAGCCTTTGTGAGCTTGGTGAAGAAGGCCCCGTCAAGCGGGGCTTTTTTTGTATGTCACCGCCCCCTTGAGGAGAGTCCCCGCGCAGCATAAAAAGGGACCTGCAAGGGGTTCAATCACCAGCTTTGCGCGGCGCGCAAACAGCCGCTAGCGATACTCCCCGCTCTTGGCACAGCGAAACCCCACATCCACACTCAAGCTCAAGGGATCGGCCTGGCCCCGCCGCGCGGAACGATAAAAATAGCTCAGGGCGTAATGCCCCACCCCGGCGCCGCCGCCCTTCACTACCTTGTAGACATCGCCATAGGCCTCGCTCTGGTAGTCCGCGCCCGGATAGCCCCGATACCAATCGTTGACCCATTCGGATACGTTACCGCCCAGGTCGAACACGCCGTATATGGATTTGTCTTGGGGATAACTGCCGGGGGGTACGGTAACGCCGATGTCGTTGTCACCTACATTGGCCCTGCTCGGGTCCCATGCATCGCCCCAGGGATAGCGGCGTCCGTCCGCGCCGCGCGCCGCCTTCTCCCATTCCGCTTCGCTGGGCAGGCGCTTACCGCGCCAGCGACAATAACTGGCGGCGTCGTACCAATTGATGGCGGTGACCGGCAGACGGTCGCGTTCGGCCTGGATGCGTTTGAGCTGCGCCAGGATCTCATCCTTTTCCATCTGAGTGGTATCCATGTCGAGCTGAAAATACTCACCCGCCACGCGGCGCAGGGTGTCCAGATCAAAGCTACTGAGACGGTGCTCGCTGGCGTTGTAGCCGTCCTGCACCCAGGGCGGCGGCGGGTCGATGCCGGTGGCCAGCACAAAGCGCTTGTATTCGCCATTGCTCACCTCGTAGCGATCGATGTAAAACGCGTCGAGCCTGACCCTGTGGCGCGGGTGTTCGTCCAGATACATGGGCTCACGAAAACCGAACTCCGCCTGCTTGCCCTCGGTGTCCACCGCATCACTGCCCATGATGAATTCACCCGCCGGCACCTGCACCATGCCGTCCGGCGGCGGCATTAACTGCGGCGCTTGCTCACACCCCAGCAGCACAACCAGCAGCAACGGCCAGACCAGGGACGCAGCGCGCATGGCTATTCGGCGTCTTTGGCGCAACGAAAGCCGAAGCTGTCGTTCTTGGTACGCGGATTGAAAAAGCTGCGGTTGAACACCGGCGCCGAGATGCCGCATTTGTAGAACGAACAATCCCACCATGAGCCGCCCTTGAGCACCTTGTACTTCTCGCCGTAGTTCTCGGTGACGCGCTGGTTGCCGGGGTAAGGCAGGTACCAGGATGAGGTCCATTCCCACACGTTGCCGGTCATGTCGTACAGGCCGTACGGACTCTTGCCGCCCTCGAAGGCGCCCACCGGCGTGGTATCACCCTCCACATACATAGCCGCCCAACGCACCGGGGTGTTGGCCTTATCGATGCTGAATCCGCTGCCCCAGGGAAACATGCGCCCGTCGGTGCCGCGCGCCGCCTTTTCCCATTCCTTGTCATCAGGCAGGCGCTTGCCGGCCCACTCACAATAGTCGTGGGCGTCATACCAACTGACTTGAGTCACCGGGTGATCAGCCTTGCCCTCGGGAAAGCTGCGATTGCGAAAATGGCGCGGCGAGCGATGACCGGTGGCATCGATAAACTGTTTGTATTGAAGATTGGTGACTTCGTATTTGTCGATCCAATAGGCCGGCAGCTCCACCTCGTGGCGCGGGCCCTCGTCGGGCAGGCGAAAATCGGTGCCGCGAATAAAGGTACCGGCCGGGATCCGGATCATCTCATTAGGATCGGCGCCGATACGGGTCTCATCGTAGTAGATCGGCACACTCATGCCCGGCCCCTGACCCTCGGCACGCTTTTTCGGCTTGGCCTTACGGATGGCGGACTCGAGCTGTTGCAACTCGGCACTGAAATCGGTCTTCAGCCCTTTCCGCTTGTGGCACTCGACACAGGCGGTGGAAGTCGCCTTTTTGAAGAGCTCGGCGTCGCCCTCCTGGTGGCAGGCCACACAACCGTTCATATCCTCGTGATGAAAGCGGACAATGCGTTCCTCGGCCGCCCATGCCGCCGCCCCGAACAGCGCCACCAACACCATGAAGCAATGCCCCCAGTTCATACCACTTCCCATGCCTTGCCAACCCCAAAATCCAGCGTAACGGACCGTTAAGAATAACACGGGCACCAAGGCGGCAAAAAACCCAAAAAGCCGAAAGAAACTTGACTCGGTCACGGCCTGTTGGTTTAATACACGCCTTCCGGCGCCCAGGTAGCTCAGTCGGTAGAGCAGGGGACTGAAAATCCCCGTGTCGGCAGTTCGATTCTGTCCCTGGGCACCACTATTTTCTCTACACTATCAAGTAATTACATCAAGCCGACCGGATTTACTTGATTCGTGCTTCTCTCTAACGTGGCCTGATCGTGACTCTGCGTTTGTTTCCAAACGGGCAACGGCTGCATGTACGTTTTCCGGTGCCAGCTGCGCATAACGCTCGGTCATCCTGATGGTTCTGTCCTAGCAAGTCATACACTTCGATCAAGGCAAGGCCTCGGGCGCCACGCCCAGGGCGCGGCTAAAGGCGGCAAAGGTGTCTCCATGAAGAACCTCCAGGAACTCGCCCCCGTAACCATCTCCTACCTCCTCGGCGAGGATGCGAAAGAGGCCCAGGCCACCTACAAGGTCAACGGCACGCGCGGCAAGCTGCTCACCAACTACCAGGCGCCCACCGGGCTGCGCGAACTGTCCAGCGACAGCGCGCTCATCGACGCACTCAACGATCAATAGCGATCAGAACCAGACTCAATTATTCTGTCCCCTATTGTTCTCCTCCGTCTGAGATTACCGACCAATATCAGGTTCTCATTGGAATTGGCAAAACGAAAAAGCCTGAGCTAACCCGGTTTTCTGCTTAACAGGAGAGACCAATGTCTCTGCGCCACAGGCTAGCGTTGCTCCGGAAATAGTCCTGGCATCCACCGTGATGCCAGCTTGGCCGGGAAGGCGAGGCGCAGCGGTGCGCGCGTGCTTTCCGAGACGAGAACACCGCGTTCGATTAGGGCGGCAACGACGCGGCGGGAGTGGCGGTCGCTCGCCCCAATCAGTTCCGGAACGTCCCCACGCCGTAGTTCTCCTCGGTAAAGAATTGCTTCCAGGATGCGCCCGGCCTTTTGCGGCAGCGCGTCGGCGCGGATTTCTTCTTCGACCCAGAGCAGAATACGCCCCCTAAGCCGGTCGGGCTGGACTAACTCTTCCATAAACTTGACCTGGTCGAGGCAGATTTCAAGGAAGAAATGCGTGAACGAGACCAAGCCTTGCTCACTGAGATTGCCGCGCCCATCGAGATCATTGTGGCGCGGAAGATCACATTGGGCCAAATGGTTCTTGTATGACCGCACGTTCCTGGCAAGACCACGGGCAATAGACCAAATGCCGCCGGTATCCAGGGCGTCTAGAAGCATCGCATATGACATCAGTCTGGCTACGCGTCCATTGCCGTCCAGGAATGGGTGTATCCATAATAGCCGGTGGTGTGCTGCCGCAGCCGCTATAATCGTCTCCGCTTTTCCCAGGCCGCTGTAAGTCCGTTCAAATTGCTTGAGAAAACGCGGAAGCGCGCCGGGACTGATCGGGATGTGTTCACCGACTTTGACATCACGTCCGCGAAGCGCACCGGGAATGACCCGCATCCGTTCGCCATTATCAGGATTTTTAACCCACAGCAGTTCATCCGGCAAGAGTTCACCAAACCGACCGTGGATCTCGCAAATACCGTCCGCGCTTACGCTGCGCCCGCGCACTCCGCCGCCGTCGATCCATTGCTGAACCGCGATGTGTGCTTTGGCTTCGAGTTGCAGGTTCCGTTTTTCCGCGTTGGTGCTGTAATCGTTTTTCAGGGCGCGTTCGATGTCGACCGGGTGGGTATCGTGGCCTTCGATTAGGTTGCTGTAATAACAGTTCATTGCCCGGACCAGCTCCGCCAGGGATGTCAGGATGCCTTCCGGGAGGCTCCGGCGAAATCCTGCGGAATGCGCCGCCAACTCGACCGCAAGATCGGCGAGCTCTCCCCTATCGCGAGAACCTTCGGAGATCCTCATAGGTTCCATCAAAGATACGGGCTCACCCCTGTCCAGGGGTGTGCTATTGTCCGGTTTCATGGCCGCTTCTTTGTCCGCATCATAACTAATCATAAATTACATAATATCATAAAGATATGTATAAATTATGTCTATTACTTGCGCTATTGTGGCCGCTTTCAGGGCCGGTTTGATAATATAACGAACAGGTTGTTAAGAGATCTCCCTCATCCCGTCTGGGGCCGAGCCATGGTGCCGGAGGCGACGTGGTGGGGTGCCGTGGTCGAGCGGTACAGGCGTCGTCTGTCGGGATTCGTCATTCGATCCAACCGGTAGCGCGTCGTAACTGCCGGGGCGAGGTATGCATTGCTTTTTGCCTACTTCACTTCCATTTGGGCGCCGTCTCCTATACGTCTGTTTCCGGCCAGGAGCTGACGCTCAATATTCGTATCTAAAGGGGTCAAATCTAAAGGGGCCATCTAAAGAGGTCAAAGCCCTTATAATGCATATTGCCACATATCACTCATGGTCATCTAAAGGGGTCAAAGCCCTTGGTCATCTAAAGGGGTCACATCTAAAGGGGTCAAAGCCCTTATAAAAAAATCTAAAGGGGTCAACGCCCTTATAATGCATATTGCCACATATCACTCATCATTATCCTTTGGCTTAGATGGCCTACCTCTTCGGGCCTGGCCTACTTTGAGCTTCAGCTTGGCCTCGATCTGCTCGCGGAAATAATCATTCCCCAACGGAGTTCCCGTCTGCCAGGCCGCTCGAATATCATCCAACATATTTTTATCAAGGTGGGCTTTAAATAGCGACTTATATGATTCCGTACGAGCAGCATTAGTTTTACCTAACGATACATACATTGTATGGGGTGTTAGCAGCTCATCTTCCCTGCCCTGGCCATTAGATCGATAACTAGACCAACGATAGTGCCCAGGTGACCGCACCATATTAGCCCTGACTGGATTCAGTTCTATATAGCGCATGCATGTAAGCAGGTACTCTTCGTCATGAATAAGACTGGATTTGTAGCGCCCCTCCCAGATAGAACCACTTGTGCCGTAAGTATGGTTAATATATGAAACATAGAACCTACCTATATACTGCATCATTCTTGTAATACCATCCTTATCATGTGGCGTGGCCAGGATATGTATATGGTTTGTCATCAGCACATAGGCATGTATATCTATGTTGTACCGTGACGCCCCTTCTTTCAACCAGCGTAGGTATGCTAGATAGTCGTTATCTTCAAAGAAAACAGGCTCACGACTATGGCCACGCTGAACGATATGAACCGGAACTCCTGGGAGGAAGAAACGGGGTTTTCTTGGCATTGCAACTACCCTATCCATTTTAGTATGTGCAGGATAGCAAGTGACAGATACTTTTTAAAGGGCTTTGACCCCTTTTATTCGGGATAGCAAGTGACAGATACTTTTTAAAGGGCTTTGACCCCTTTTATTACCCCTTTTATTCGTTCTTTTATTCGTTGACCCCTTTTATTCGTAAAGGGCTTTGACCCCTTTTATTATAGCGCCACGGGAAGGCATATCTATAGCCATCGGCTAGGTACTGTTGAGCCCGTATTCGGGAACATCACGAGCAGCATAGGATTCAAGCGATTTAGCCTGAGAGGAAAGCACAAGGTCAACGGCCAGTGGCAATTGATTAGCATGATCCACAACATATTCAAAATACACCGATATGCGTGGAATGGGGCATAACGAATGGAATAGGTCTCAAGTATCGGGAAGAATTGATCTGTATTATTTCTCGGTGAGGATTGGGTCAAATAGGGAGTAGTAAAAAATTAACTGAGGCGAGTGATGGTGGAGAGACTTGTGTTTGAGTTTTTCTACAGACTCGTTATGTTTTAAACCAATAGATGAAGGAAAATAATAATGAAAAAAATATTAGCTCTATGTATTGCCGCAGGAATTTCAGGAAATTGTTTGGCTGCTACGGGATGGACTGGTCCAACAACAATTCTGGAGTTGGAAACCCATTCCGACGGAACTGAAATTAGATTAGACGGATATAACAATGCATGTACATCAGTAGTTGAGTCCGGTGTACAAAAAACCTGGACAAAAGTGGGAAGCTCACAAGGAAATAAAGAGCAGTTAATGTCAGTAATATTAATGGCATTTGCGGCGGGTAAAAATATAAACGTCTATTGTAGTGACCCTAACGATTGGGCTGAGATTAGTAATATAAAAGTTGTGCCGTAACGCTTGGGAGCGATCAAAAACATAACAATGCAAATTCACACGGACACATTTACGCAACGCTCGTTTGTGGCGAATGCCACAAGCCTCCCGTTGCTCCAATGTGCCGGTGATTTGCGGCGTTAGAGATATAAGGTGTACAAAATGAAAAGAATAATTGCTTTGGCTTTTATGGCTTCAATATCAAGTAACCTGTATGCCGTAGACGAACAAGAGGGTGCTACGGGAAAAATTAAAAGAATGATAATTAATCATGGCGCAAACAATGATGAGATATACATAACGACGGATGATCCATCTCCGACCTGCACATCCATGAAATTGCGAACAAATGATCCGAACGTTAGCGCAACATCGTATAAAATTCTTGTCAGCTACCTACTCACAGCAAAAATGTCAGGAAAGACAGTGCAGCTATATACTGACCTGCAATGCAATCTATTTAGGGCGGAAATTATTGGTTAAAAAAACAAACAGGGTCAGCACCTACGCATCAGGAGACTACCAAAGACTGCTAAGAGAAAATAAACTCATCAGCAGCATGAGCCGGAAAGGAGAATGCCTGGACAATGCTGTGGCAGAGAGTTTCTTTGGTAAGAAAAACCGGGTCAGATTTATTGATTCGTGAAACCCAATGGCTCTGACCCTATTGATCCGGCTGCCCGCCCCCGCGGCCGCGGGCGGTGACGCACCAGGGCGGCCAGCATGCCAATGCCAAACAGATACAGCATCTCCGGCTCGGGCACCACGGAGAGTGGCCCGATACTAGCTTCGAGACCTGCAGTGCTAAGGCGGTTGATGTCGAGCACAACGGCGCCTACATTGGAGGTCTCCACCCCGCCGACAGTGCCACACGTTACCGAACCCATTCCGCACAGGGTCGGGGTATTGAAGTCGGCGAAGGGAAACAGATAGCTTGCGCTGCCAGCGGTGGTCATCCGGGAGACCGTGGTCCAGCGCGTCGCGTCGGTATAGAGACTGAGCTCCAGCAGAAAGCCGGCATTGGTGCTGACATGCAGCGACATATCGCTGCCGCCAAAAAGAAAATCGATCCCCCCCAGCCCGGTGGCATCGATCGCCGAAGAGCCATCGAACCCGTCCCACTGCACCTGAGCTCGCCCCACGGTACCTGCGGTGGTGCTGAAGTTGAGCGTCCCTGCCGAAACCTCGACCGTGGACATTCCGCTACCCGAGATCATGCTGGTCCACAGGTCGCGTGCTCCGCCAATAACATCTAGCGAGGATAAAGAGACGATTTCCCCACCCACACCGCCGGTAATCGTTTTTTCACTTCCTCCCCCTGGCGTGGAATCCGTATAAGGGCCTTGGTCCAGACCAAAGCTGTCGATCACCAACGCCTGGGCGTTGGCGCTGATGGCAAACGCCATCACGGCCAATATCCATCCGTGTCTGCTCATGATCTATTTCCCCCGTTGCATGGTTTTCCTGACCTGCAGATCGCTGTTAGCACTATTCGGGCCACATCAGGTTTTTGCCCGGGGTTTCAACGCCTTGAATATGTCGTCGGATTTCAGGGGGCGACACGGTGTAAAACCGGTCGACAGACCGCCTCCTCAGGCCGGGAACAGTGGGCAGCAGAGCGGCAATAGTGCCACAGCGGTCCTTTTACTGCTTCAGACGATAGTCTGTCTCACATTAAGGCATTAAAGGGGGGATTACCCAGCGCTCGGCGCCTCTATCCCTCCAAACGCCGCGTTTCTACCCCCCCCCTCTTGGCAACCATGACAAGCCTGCGCTCGGCGTCAGGCGAACCAAGGCGAGACGACGGGCTCCAATTTTACAGCGCACGATCATTATCGCTTCGGGCGCCAGCCACTTGACCTTGCGCACCGCCAACAGCTAAACAATTTATGCCGGCGTGACGATCTCTTTGGTAACGACCTAGATTTTGCCGACAAGGGACCATGATTGATTTCGTCGGCGCCAACTCAAGGCCAGGAGGACGGCGATAATGCAAATCAAGGCCATCTCAGCGATATTGTTTGGATTACTGTGCGCAATTACGGCGACCCCGCCTCAGGCGAGTGCCCCCTGCACCAGCCTACAATTTTCCATGGCCCAAGATACGGCGCGTGAGTTGCGCGCCATCGCCGCACAATGCGAGTCTCAGCCAGTCGCCGATTTGTACTATCACCGCGCCCACCACCGCGAGCTGGTCGGTCTCAACCGTACTCTGAGGTCTATTCTGACCATCAATGTCACCGGCATCCCGCAAAACAGCGTTGAGTCCTATCGTTTATACATGGCGCTGGTGGAATTGATGGCTGAGCAGATGATTGAGGAGAGCGACGCGCGGGTAAAACTACTCAATCACCAGTATGCCCGGCTCAACGATTTATTCGAACTGCGCATCAAGGGCTTTGATCGTCTCGCGGACCGCAAGGAGTGGCAGATTTATACCCACTAAGGCCCGACCATCCGCGCGCACACGCTAGCGCGCCTCAGTCTTCTTCACCCCACAGCGAATACAGTGATACACCGTCACCAGCCGGCCCTGCTTCACATCGAACTGTTTCTCTTGCACCACTTCCCACTTATGAAATCCGCTCTTGCATAAGGTTTTGCCCTTGTGCTTGTCACTGAGTTTCGGTTTGCGGAATTTGACCACATCACCCATGGGTAATCCCCCATCTCGATCTAACTGGACTATCCTGGAATAGGGGATTTGTCATAATCAAGCCCTCGCCCAAACGCATTAACAATCCTTAATATACTACACAAGAAAACTTAATCCAGAGCCCGCTTGACCTAATTACGACATGTAGTTATAACAAGACACTGGTACACCAGCTTTTTTAGGTGACGTACCAAACACAACCCAGAGGGAGAACCAAGAACATGAAACGGAAAAATCAAGTATTCGTCGCAGCACTCTTTGCAATCGGTTCAACAGGCGCCATGGCCGCCAATGTCGGTGAATGCGGCTGGGGCTCAAAGGTGTTTGATGGACAATCAGGTATTGTCCCCCAATCACTGGCTGTCACCACCAACGGCACCTTCGGTAACCAGACTTTCGGCATCACCTCGGGTACCTCAGGCTGTACTCAGGACGGTACCGTCAACTCTTCATGGCAGACCGCCATGTTCATCGATGGCAACAAAAAGGCCCTGGCCCGCGATACCGCCGCCGGCCAAGGCGAGACCCTGGAAGTACTGGCCGAGCTGATCGGTCTGGACGCCCAGGACAAAGTCGCGTTCAATCGTTTGACCCAGGAAAACTTTGCCCGCATCTTCCCCAGCAGCGATGTCAGCGCCGCCGAGATCCAAACCTCTCTGCGTGACGTGGTCGCCGCCGATGCCGAGCTGAGCAAGTACGCGACCGCCATCTAAGTACTCGGTCGACAAACTGCAGTGCACGTGCCCGGCGGAGATCCCGCCGGGCATATTTTTTTCTAAACACCCTGTACACAACAACCCAACCCAAGAGAGCTCGCAGTGCCTGCCTTTCCACGCTTGTTGTTTTGCCTGCTTAGCCTGGTTTGTGTCGCACTGCCGACGCCGGCCGCCGCCGCAACCCCCGCGTATCTCGATGAGTTGATCCAGGCGGCACGCGCGCAACAGCTGCACCAGCGACCCGAGTGGCACAAGCTGCTCCACTATAAACCCGGTCTGATACCCGGCAGTTTCAAGAGCCAGGTGGATGCGCCGCGCTTCTTCCTGGCCGAGACCGGCAAGACCGATCCGGCGGCGGAGCTGGAGGCCACGCTGGCGGCCTTCTTCGAAGCCTTTCCTACCGACCGGGATGCGCAGCACCTGCATCCCCAGTGTTTATTCGTGGCCCGCTATCACTGGCTTAAGCACGCGCTGGGGTTTGATCCGGAGCGCCTGCCCGAACACGGCTGCTGGCGCTTTGAAGAGTGGTTGGCGGCGCTCAATCCGCAGGGGGTGACCCTGGTGTTTCCCACCGCCTATATCAACAGTCCGGCCTCCATGTTCGGTCATACCCTGCTGCGTATCGACGCCGCGGGCCAAACCGAACAGACCCGCCTGCTAGCCTATGCCATCAACTTCGGCGCCGATACCGGTAATGACGGCGGTCTGGCCTTTGCCCTCAAGGGCCTGCTGGGCGGCTACCCCGGCACTTTTTCCGTTCTGCCCTATTACCTCAAGGTGCGCGAATACAGCGACATGGAAAACCGCGACATCTGGGAATATCAACTCAACCTGACGCCGGCGGAAACCCGCACCATGCTGCAACATGCCTGGGAGCTGCGCGGCATCTGGTTCGACTATTTCTTTTTCGACGAGAATTGTTCCTACCACCTGCTGTCGTTAATCGAAACCGCCCGCCCGGAGCTGCAGCTCACCGTGCGCTTCGACGTCTGGGCCATACCCTCCGACACGGTGCGTGTCACCGAGCGGGCCGGCTTGGTGGAGAACGTCGTTTACCGCCCGTCGCGCCACGCCGTACTTCAATATCGTATGAGCGGGCTGGACCCGGCCCGCATTAATGACATTCGCAACCTGGCCCTGGGAGAACTGCGACCGGCGGACGAAGCCATCACCGCGCTGCCCTTGGCGACGCGCGCCGAGGTGTTGGAGCTGGCCCATGAATACGCCGATTACCACCGCGATGACAATGACCGGCAGCTGCATCGTTTATTGCAGGCACGCAGCGCCCTGCCGGTCAGCCGCCCGGAGATCAAGGTGCCGGCGGACACCCGTCCGGATCAAGGCCATGGCACCGCGCGCAGCTCACTCAGCGTAGGCCGCGAAGACGGCGCTTACTATCAGCAATTGGAGTTGCGCCCGGCCTATCATGATCTGCTCGATCCCACGCCCGGCTATTCGCGCGGTGCGCAGATCGAATTTTTCAATCTGGCGCTGCGCCATAACAATCAGGCCGACACCACCCGACTGCAATATTTCAAACCGGTAAACATCATCTCGCTGACCCCGGTTTCTGATATCAGCACGCCCATCTCCTGGCAGTTTGATTTCGGCCTGACGCGCAAGCACGGCCAGCAGCACAACCGCATGCTCGCCACCGTCAACGGCGGCGCCGGAATGAGCTGGGCGCCGAGCGCACACAGCATCGCCTATGCCCTGCTCAAGCTGGGCATCGATGCCGAAGCGAAAGAATTGCGCAAGGGGTATGCCGCGGGTGCCGGCGGCTCCATCGGCCTGCTGGCGGAGCTCAGGCCGGACTGGGCCCTGCACCTGTTCGCCCACAGCACAGACTACACGGCCGGCGAGGTGCATACTGAAAAACGCCTCGGCCTGGAGCAACGTTATAGCCTCAACAAAGCCAATACCCTGCGCATGGAATGGACCCGTCAGCGCGAACTGGACGGCGAGTTCAACAATTTCAATCTCAGCTGGCAGCACTTCTTCTGATGCTGCGCCCCGCCCTGCTGCTGATGGTGTCAATCAGCCTGTTGCAGGGTTGCAGCAATATGTTTTTCATCCCCATGGAGCGGCTGGTGCGCACACCGGCGGATATCGGTTTGCAGTATCGCGAGGTTGAGTTTGAGTCCAGCGACGGCACCAAGCTGCATGGCTGGTTCCTGCCGGCCGAGGGTGCGGCGCGCGGTTCCACGCTATTTCTACACGGCAATGCGGAAAACATCAGCACCCATATCGGCAGTGTTCATTGGTTGCCGGCCGAGGGTTATAACGTTTTGCTGTTTGATTACCGCGGCTACGGCAAATCGGGCGGCGTGCCGGAACTGCATGGGGTGATACGCGATGCCGAGGCAGCCATCGAACAGATAGTTAAGATGGAGGAGACGGACCATACGCCCATCATTGTTTACGGACAAAGCATTGGTGCATCCATCGCCATTTATGCCGTGGCCCACAGCCAGTACCGTGAACACATTGACGCCCTGATCGCCGAGAGCGCGTTTGCCGGTTACCGCCGTATCGCGCGCGAAAAGCTGAGCGCCTTTTGGCTCACCTGGCCGTTTCAGTATCCCTTGTCCTGGACGGTGTCGGCTGCATATGCCCCGATCGATGCTGCGCCCAAGATCGCGCCCATCCCCCTGTTACTGGTGTACAGCGAGGAGGACCGGATTGTGCCGGCCCACCATGGCGAATTGCTGTACAAGGCGGCCAAGCAGCCGAAGCAGCTCTGGCGCGTGCCGAATGGGCAGCATATCAGTGTCTTCTTTCGGCCGGAACAACGCCAGCGCCTGCTGGACTATCTGGAGTCGGTGACGCAGCCATAGAAAAGGCCGGCCTGTTTAAACAGGCCGGCCTTTAGCGTCAAAGCGAGCTGGACTAGTCTTTACGATCGGTGACTTCCAGCAGATGATATCCAAATTGGGTCTTCACCGGCCCTTGCACCTCGTTGATGGGTGCGCTGAACACCACCTGGTCGAACTCGGGCACCATCATGCCTTTGCCGAACTCGCCCAAATCACCGCCCTGCTGTCCGGACGGACACTTGGAATGTTGCTTGGCCAGCTCGGCGAAATCCGCCCCCGCTTCGATCTGCGCCTTGATGTCATTGCACTGTGCTTCTGTTTCTACCAGTAAATGTCTTGCCGTTGCTGTTGCCACAATCTTTCTCCCATTTTTTAACAATTAATCATCCGCCGGAAAGCGATCATAGATCGCCACGAATTCATCCACGTTGTCCAGAAAAATGTCGACCAGGGCGGGATCGAAATGCTTACCGCGCTCATTTCTAATCCAGTCGATTACTTCATCCAGCGGCCATGGCTGCTTATAGAGGCGCGGCGAATAAAGCGCGTCAAAGACATCGGCCACCGCCACGATGCGCCCGAAGATGTGAATCTCCTCACCCTTGAGCCCACGCGGATAGCCGCTACCATCCCACTTTTCATGGTGCTGATAGGCGATGGTGCCGGCCGCCATCAGGATATCGCGCCTGGAATGCTTGAGCATTTCATAGCCGATGCGCGGATGATTCTCCATTATCCTGCGCTCGTGCTCATCGAACAAGCCGGGTTTTAGCAATACCTCGTCGGGAATGCCCAGCTTGCCGATATCGTGCAAAGGCGAGGCGGCGACAAGCAGCTCGACCTGCTCGCGCGCCAGCCCCAGTTTCTCAGCCAGCACCTTGGCATAGAGCGTGACACGCTTGGTGTGATTGGCGGTCTCCTTGGAACGTTGCTCTTCGATCACCCCCATGGTGAAAACCGTTTCGCGCAGGGTGCTATCGATCTCGTCGTTCAGATCGAGCAGCTGTTGATTCTTGCGGCGCAGCTCTTCCTGGTGGGCAATAATGCGGGAGTTGAATAGGTTGAACTCGTCCGCCACCTTGGAGAATTCCTCGGTATTGAATCTGTCCGCCGGCACCGGCTGGCGGCTACGGTAGGACAGCATGGCGTTTTCAACCAGTTCCTCCAGCGGCACTTGTACGTAAGAACGGATCGTCCGGGACGTATTGACAATCACCAGCAGCAGCGCCAACAGAGAGATCAGCAGTATCGCGGCGATCACCCAGGCGGCCTGATTGCGGTATTCGGTAACGTCCATTTCTATCACCACGCCGCCTAACACGGCGCCCTCATCCACCGTGTGGCAGACCAAGCAATTCAGATTGCCTTCACTAGTGGCGATATACGGGATCGTGACACGGATGGCCGGGGTCCAAGAGAACTCATCCAGTTCGAATATCGGCTCTTTGCGGTGAAACGCCTGCCGCGCACTGTCATCCAGTTCCGTGCGTTCCCACTCTAGGTTGCCGGGACCAAACTGACGCGTGACATTTTCACCGCGGATGATGTACAGCTCGCTGACATTGTGCAGTTGCTCGATCTCTTCCAGGTAATAATCACGCATCTCCATGATGCCGGCCTTCATATGCGCCGTGAGTCCGGCCTTGACCAACTCGGCATGGGCCAGCGCCTGATTTTCGACGGCCTTCTTGGATAGCGCACGAAAGTTATAGGCAGTGATGACTAGGGTCACGATGGCGACAGTCAGCAAGACATTGAGCAGGCTTTTGACGGTGATCGTTCTAATACTGGGTTTTGGCATACAAGGAAATCCGGCGTACGACGCGAAAATATTAAGAGCCCCTGAAATACGCGCGGCTCACTGCAGTTTAACGGCAAGCTTGGGCGCAGCTGCACCGCCCACGCGATCGCCGTCAGTACTCGGCCTTATCCTCCGCGACCTTTGGATAAGTGTTTAACTCAGCGGGACTGACCTGACCCGCTTCCGGTATGGTTTCCCCCGTGACTAGCCAATAGCTGAATTGCGGCCAAAGCTGTTTGACCGCCTCGATGTGATCTTCATTAACGCGCTGGCGTCCGTACCTCAGACTGATCCAGATATTTCTATCGAGACCGGTGGCCTCCTCCAGTTGCTTGGGCTTCATACCGGACCACCTGATGATTTCCTGCAATCTCTCTTTCATTCACCACCACGGACGCATTGAAATAATTACCTCGATTCTGTTGACACCACCCCACAGCTATGCTGAAATCACTTCAATGTAATTATTGCATTGTTTTATTCACAGGTCATTATTGCAATAAATTGTGGGACAACGGTATGAAAACACCAGGGAATGTATCCCGTCAAGTAAACGTTCCGGTCATGGAAAAAGGTAAGTTCGCGGACCTGGTCGGGGTCGATGTCGGTGTCGTTAACGGCTGGATAGACAAAGGCTATCTCCCCTCCATGAAACTGGGCAAGCATCGGCTGGTGAATATCGCCCTGTTGGCGGAAGAATGTATGGATCAAAAGGGACAACGCCATGTGTGAAGCGGGCATGATCTACCTCGGCGCGCTGTTACTGGCCAGCGCGATCCTCGCCATCGGCTTGCTGATCCACAACCGGCCCCAATGCTCCGCCCTAACGAATCAGAATCAATACCGACCCAAGCCAAGCAACAAACCCACACAGAGCCACAGCCGCCAGCCGCCAGCCGCCAGCCGCCAGCCGCGCCGAGCATCAGCCACCGTAAGTCCGTTGGGGGGAAGAGGACGATAAGAAGCCTCAATGCAGTGCCATCAGCCCGCCTTTGCGCGGGCTTTTTTTTCTCGTTCGGAGATCGCCATGGACAAGCCATGCACCCCAAGGCATGCATTCTTCTAAGGTATGCATATAAACAAACGAGAGGGCCCGACAACGGCATAAAGCGCTTAAAACCAAAAAAGGACTTAGCCTGTTCAGACTAAGTCCTTAATCTTTCTGGAGCTGGCGATAGGATTCGAACCTACGACCGGCTGATTACAAATCAGCTGCTCTACCAGCTGAGCTACGCCAGCAACGCGAGCGCGCATTTTAACCGACCCGCCCAAAAAACGCCACCAGGCCAGACCCGGACAGCTCAACGCCGCCGCGGATTCCAAACTAGTTACACTTGTGCCGCAGCTGTTGGATGTTGGGATAGCCGGCGGTGACTTCGCGCCAAAGGGTCTCGGGGATCTGGGTGCTCTTCATGAGCTCCAGCTCTAGCCAATATTGCGCCTGAGTGCGAAACAGGGGTTCCTGCCTGGCCGTGTAGCCGAGCTCGCGCAATGAATCGAGGCGCTCTTGGCCCAGCGCTTCGCTTTTATAGACCCCGACGGAAACAGCGTTGGCCTTACTGCCTTCTGAAATAATCAAGGCGTCAGCAATGCCATTGTCTTTCATCCGGCGCAGGGTCTCACGGGCCTGCTCGAGAGAATCCTGCGGGGGTATGTATACCCAGTACCCCACTTGCTTGCGCAGTGTTTCGGAGCGTTCTTGAACCTTGATATCTCCATAGCTGAACAACTGGGAAACCCCACGCACGTCGCTGATCAGCAGAAACGGACCGACACGATAACAGGCCATGGCGTTGGATTTGGGTTTGGGGGCCGGCGCTGGTTGGGGGGCCGGGGCGGTTGGTTTGGGCGGAGGTGTCGCCGGCGGCGCGGCGGGCTCAGGCTTAGCGCGAGTCGCAGGGGCTTGCGGCGTCGGGGCCTCGGCCTGAGCCACTTGCTGAGGGGGTTTCTGGTCGGTGGTCGGCTTGGCGTTTTTGTCCTGCGCCTGCTGCTCGGAGACCAATACCAAAGGCGGGCCGCTGAAGGGAAAACGTTCCACCTCAGGGGCGCTGTCCTGCTGCTTATCGAGCTGTATGACCAGATAGATACCGTTGAGCAATAACAGGCTGATCGCCACCCACTTCATTAATTAGCCACCCCCTTTGATGATCTGCATGCCGCGCAATACCAAATCCGGCACATGCCGGCATTGGAGATTGAGTTCGGCCATGACCAACGCGGCGTTACCACCGCAGATGATGACCGAAAGGCCGCTTTGCGCCGTCGCACCGCGCCGGGCCAATGCGTGTTCTATTGCTCCTGTAACGGCATACAGGCTGCCTTTTTCAATAGCACTATGGGTATCCGTCCCGAGGGGGCCGGTCGTGGTTGCGGCCATGTCGCCTTGCGTTCCGAATTGAATGCCGCTGGATTTTCGCAGCAAGGCCTCAGCCATCAGTTCGATGCCGGGGACAATGATACCGCCTTCATGCCAACCGTCGTGGGTGACCACGTCAAGGGTAAGGGCCGTACCGGCGTCGATGACCGCCACGGGACCCGTGGTGTCGTGAACCGCGGCGACCATGGCCAACCAGCGGTCGACACCGAGGCGTTCGGGCTGCGCGTACGCCAAGTGGATGCCGCCTTGGTCAGGGTTGACCTGAATGCATTCGGCCACAAGCTGCCACCGGGCCTGCAGCCACTGATCGAGCTGCACGGCAAACCTGTGACCGGCGACATTGGCCACCATAACCCGTGTCGGACACGGCCCCGCCTGCCAGGCCGCTTGTGCCGCGTCGGGAATCCCTGCGCCGCGCGCGGCACTGCCGTGCGCGCGCAGCTGGCCACCCTGACTGTAGGCCCACTTGATGCGACTGTTGCCGCTGTCGATCAGCAAATCCACTATGAGCCCTGCAGCCTGAGACTGACGTCGCCGGAATGAAAGCGGCGCAGGCCGCTGTCTGTTTCAATCAGGATGGCGCCGCTGGCATCCACGCCCGCGGCGCGGCCGGCGATGCACTGGTCCGCCTGGTGAATCAAGACCTCGCGACCGGCACAGGCGTCGGCCGCATGCCACTCCTCGAGAAACGGCGCCAGGCCGCTGTGCTGAAATTGGTGGGCAACCTGCAGGAGCTGGCTTAACAGCACCCCCGCGGCGCGATTGCGCGACGGCGGCTCGGCGGCAATGCTGTGCAGGTCGACCCATGGCTGGTCGATGTCGGCCGCGTGTCCGGCCATATTCACATTCATTCCGACGCCGACGACCACATGGTAGGGACCGGCGTTTTCACCGCTCATCTCCAACAGGATGCCGGCCAGCTTACGCCCCCGCCAGAGGACATCGTTGGGCCATTTAAGGCTGGCATCGTCAATGCCGAGCTGGCGCAAGGCGCGAACCACCCCGGTTCCCAGCGCCAATCCCAGCCCCGAGAGCAGCTGGGGACTCATCTCGAAGCGCCAATAAAAGGAGAGGTAAATATTACGCGCGAAGGGTGACACCCAACTGCGGCCGCGCCGCCCGCGTCCGGCCAGCTGCCGTTCCACCATGCAGGCATGGCCGGCAGTCAGGCCCTGACCCAGGCGCTCCATGAGATGGCGGTTGCTGGAATGGATCTCCGGGTACAATTCCAGCGTGCTTAGCAAGCCGCGCCCGGACTCTTGCATGGCGGCGAGGATGGCCTCACGGTCCAACAGCTCCACTGGCTGAGCCAGGCGATAGCCTTTGCCGCTCACGGAGTGACACTCGATGCCCAGTTGCTGCAGTGTCTGAATTTGCTTCCACACGGCCGTGCGGCTGACACCGAGCCGGGCGCCCAGCGCCTCACCGGAATGAAAGCGTCCGTCGGCCAGGATTTTGAGCAGCGCCAGTTTGGTTTTCATGACGGCATTTTACCGCCCTTTGAAATTTCCGGGTAAAGATTGGCCAAATTGTTGCCCGCGGCGCACAATGGAAACATAAATGAAACGTTAGAGGGTTATCGTAAAGCACTAATGTTTTGCATTAACAACTGGGGGTAAACCATGAATCATTCCCGCCAGGGACAGGCGGTGTGCATCTACATGGACGAATGTCAATTGGGCGCGCGTTTTGTCACTAACAGTAAATTCTTCTGGATCGCCAAATACTGTGCCGGCGATAAGCAATCGGTGTGCAAGCGGCGCAATTATCGAGACTGCGGCGGCCAGGTGCCGGACAATCTGCTGCCCAACGGTAGTTTTCTCTGAACCCAAAAAAGCCGGGGCCATGGCGGCACCCGGCTTTGCTCATGGCTGTGCTGCTGCAGAATTAAAGCTCTGTGGCGTGCTTGGACAGGTAAGAGGCTACGCCTTCGGCGTTGGGCTTCATGCCTTCCTGACCCTTTTGCCAGCCGGCCGGGCACACTTCACCGTGCTCTTCGGTGAACTGCAGGGCGTCGACGATGCGCAGCATCTCGTCCACGTTGCGGCCCAGAGGCAGGTTGTTGATCTGTTGGTGCTGCACGATGCCGTCCTTATCGATCAGGAATGAACCGCGCATGGCGACACCGGCATCGGGATGGCTGACATCGTAGGCATTGGTTATTTCGTGCTTCACGTCGGCCACGATGGGGAATTTGACCTTGCCGATACCGCCCTTGTCCACCGGGGTTTCGCGCCAGGCGTAGTGGGTGTACTGAGAGTCGATGGAGACTCCGACCACTTCCACACCGCGCGCCTTGAACTCTTCCAGGCGATGGTCATGGGCGATGATCTCGGAGGGGCAGACAAAGGTAAAGTCCAGCGGCCAGAAGAACAGCACTACGTGCTTGCCCTTCAGATCAGACAGTTTGAATTCTTCATTGATACTGCCGTCGGGCATGACGGCGGCAGCGGTAAAATCAGGTGCAGGACGTCCAACGAGTACGCTCATTTGTTTCTCCCTTTGATAGTGATTTCCAGATTAGACTTGTTCTAAATCGAGTATGTAGACACTAACGCTTTAATAAAATTAAATCAAGCGGTGCAACACTTTGCGCGACTTATTTTAGCCTACCCAAGCATTTTAGTCGCGTTACAATTTAGCCTATGTCGCAACACATTGAATATCGCGGGCGCTTCGCCCCCTCGCCCACCGGCGCGCTGCATTTCGGCTCCATGGTGGCGGCGGTAGGCAGTTATTTACAGGCACGGCAGCAGGGCGGCCGCTGGCTGGTGCGCATGGAGGATCTGGACCCGCCACGCGAGACGCCGGGCGCCGCCGCCGCCATCCTGCGCGCCCTGGAGCGCTTCGGCCTGCACTGGGATGAACACGTGCTGTATCAGAGCCAGCGCAGCGAGGTCTACCGCACGGCGCTACAAGGCTTATCGGCCCAGGGGCGGGTCTATGCCTGCGGCTGCAGCCGGCGCGAAATCGCGGCCAATGCTATTGCCGGTCGTTACGGGCCGATTTATCAAGGCATGTGCCGCGACGGCCTGGCCAAGGACAAACAACCCCGCGCTTTACGGGTATTAACCCATGACACCCCCATCAGCTTCGATGACGCCCTGCTGGGCCATTTCGAGCAGCGCATCGAATCAGAGATCGGCGATTTTGTGGTGCGCCGCGCAGACCGCCTATTCGCCTATCAACTGGCAGTGGTGGTGGACGATGCCGAGCAGCACATCACCGAGGTGGTACGCGGCGCCGATCTGCTCGACAACACACCGCGTCAAATTCATCTGCAACGTCTCTTGGGGGTGCCGACGCCGCGCTATGCCCACCTGCCGGTGGCGGTGACGGTCGACGGACAGAAACTCAGCAAACAGACGGGCGCGGCCAGTATCCATGAGCAACGGCCGCAAACGGTGCTGGTTCAGGTGCTGCGTTTCCTCAATCAGCAGCCGCCGCGGGAACTGGTCGACGCGCAGCTGGATGAGTTATGGCATTGGGCCATTACACACTGGCGACTGGAACAGGTGCCGCGCAAAAACCAGCCGGCGTCCCTATTCCAGACCTAGCCCGCATTTCTCACCGGGTGAGCCAGTGCTTGCGTTTCGCCTCGGTGCCAGGATCGATGTCCGGCAACATCCTGAGCTCAACCGTATCCTGCGGCGGGGCTTGCAGCGTGGCTTGGAATGTCATCAACTCGTCGCGGCGGAAGGCGTGGATCTCCACCGTCGCGCCGATGCGGTATTGACGCAGCAGTTTTTCCAGATTGGTGGTCGTGACTTTCAGCCCGTCCAGCGCAATCAACACATCCCCGGCGGACAGACCGGCCTGCATCGCGGCACTGCCTGTGAACACATTGGCGAGCTTTAGATTGCCGGCCTCGGCCGCGGTCTTGACCCCCAAATACGGCCGGGCAGCCAGCTGTTCGATGGATAGCGAACTGGCCTTGCCGCCGCTATCGGCGACCGACTCGGCGGGACGCAGAATGAATTCTACGCCGACGCTTTCGAGCAACTCGGCCAAGGGGGGATCCTCGGTGCCGTGGACATAGCGCCCGAAGAAATCCGACAAATCCGTGCCGGCCAGTTCGCTGGCCAGGCGCTCGATCTCCCCCTCTGGAACGCCGATTGCCGGTTTGCCGTAGTCCAGCCATAGCCGGCGCATCAGGTCATCCAGCGAGGTTGCGCCATCGCTGTTGCGACGTAAGATCAGATCTAAGGCCAAGGCGATCAAGCTGCCCTTGCTGTAGTAGCTGACGATGGCATTGGGGGCGTTTTCGTCCTGGCGGTAAAACTTGGTCCAGGCGTCGAAACTGGATTCGGCCACGCTCTGTTTGAACCGGCCGGGGGTACGCCGGACCCGGGTGATGGTCTGGGCCAAGGCCTGCAGATAGGCCTGCGGCGTGATGCAGCCGCTGCGCACCAGCGCCAGGTCATCATAATAGGAAGTAATACCCTCAAAGGCCCACAACTGCTGGGTATAACTCTCGCTCTGCAGTTCATAGGGTAAAAACGCTGCCGGCTTAATGCGCTTAATATTCCAGGTATGAAAATATTCGTGACTGCACAGGCCGAGGAAGGTGCGGTAATCATCGCTTACCGCGCCCCCCTCGCCTTTGCGCGGCAGATCTTCACGGCTGATCAGCAGACTGGTGGACGAGCGATGCTCAAGCCCGCCGTAGCCGTCACCCACCACCATTGCTTGAAACAGATAGCGCTCCATGGGGGGGAGTTCGCCGAATAGATCGATATGTGTCTGACAAATCTTCGCGAGGTCGACACAAAGCCGATCCATGTCGGCACCATGCTTGCCGGTCAAGACGACGTCATGCGGCACCCCGCCGGCGCTGAAACTGGCCAAGGTGAAGTCGGCCATTTCTACCGGGTGGTCAATCAACTCGTCATAGTTTTCCGCCTGATACACCCCGAACGCGTAGCATTCGGCGCCTGCGGGTTGTAACGTGGTTGCCACACGCCAGTGGCCGATCACCGGCTTTTGCGGAGGCAGCAGCTCCACCGTGCATGGAATATCATCCTGGCCCCAGACTCGCAGGAATACGCTAGTGCCGTTGAAATAGGCATGGGTCTGATCGAGATGGGCGGTGCGAACGGAAAGATCCCAGGCATATACTTCATACTCAATCAGCAACGGGCCACTGCAGGGCGCCGCACGCCACGTGGCCTTGTCGAATTTTTCCAGCGGCACCGATTCACCCCGGCAATAGGCGCTTATGTTCACGATATTCTTAGCGAAATCGCGCACCATGTAGCTGCCCGGTATCCAGGCGGGCAGGGAAACCACCTGGCCAATGGGGTCGGGTTTGGCGATCTGACAGCTGATTTGGAACAGGTGGGCGGCCGGATCAGCGGCAACGATTTGATAATGCATAGCGGTAAATTCGATTTATGGAGTTACAGCCGATTGTAGCGAAAAATGCTAGCCGGGGCTGCTAGGACAATGAAGAGGCTACAAAAACACAAAAGGCCAACTTACGTCGGCCTTTCTGAACGATGGTTTGGTATGATTTATCCAGCCATGCTGAAGCCAAGCACAGTCAATATAACCAGCGCCAGCAGCACGGACACAACAATCAGCCCATCATCTTGGATAGCCATCTTTTTATCCATCTCTATCTCCTACAAAGGTTACCAATACAAAGTACAACTAAGCGTTACCAACTACCCCTGATTCCACTTATGATTAGCAAGCATAAAAGATATCACTTTCCTTCGTACTTTAAAACCCCATTTTTTTACTTAAACAGCTAATTATTATCACTATTTCCTAGAACTTACTAAGGGATTCTGGGCGCCACGCATGGCAAAGCACCGCGAGAGCTATGGTCACGCACCAAAGGTCAGCCATGACGCTTTAGCCGCCAACATAGAAAAAGCCCCGTACCTGTTATCAGATACGGGTCTTTGAATTAAAGCCCGGCATGCCTCGACCCATCAAAGAAGGGCGGCATGCAAACACAAGCACAAAAAAAACCCCGCTCTAATTGAGCAGGGCTTTCAAAATAAAGCCTGGCAGTGTCCTACTTTCACATGGCATCTGCCACACTATCATCGGCGCTGAGTCGTTTCACTTCCGAGTTCGGGATGGGATCGGGTGGTTCCAACTCGCTATTGCCGCCAGGCAAACTGTTTAATGACTGTGATTCTGCGCACAGCCATCGAAATTTGGGAAGATGTCATAAAGCGTAACTAAGATCTAAACACATGGTTTATTCGCAACACGCACCAAATGGTTTTGGTGTTATATAGTCAAGCCTCACGGGCAATTAGTACTGGTTAGCTTCACACATTGCTGCGCTTCCACACCCAGCCTATCAACGTTGTAGTCTCCAACGGCCCTTTAGGGGACTCGAAGTCCCAGAGAAACCTAATCTTAAGGGGGGCTTCCCGCTTAGATGCTTTCAGCGGTTATCCCTTCCGTACATAGCTACCCGGCAATGCCATTGGCATGACAACCGGAACACCAGAGGTACGTCCACTCCGGTCCTCTCGTACTAGGAGCAGCTCCTTTCAAGTTTCTAACGCCCACGGCAGATAGGGACCGAACTGTCTCACGACGTTCTAAACCCAGCTCGCGTACCACTTTAAATGGCGAACAGCCATACCCTTGGGACCGACTACAGCCCCAGGATGTGATGAGCCGACATCGAGGTGCCAAACTCCCCCGTCGATATGAACTCTTGGGAGGAATCAGCCTGTTATCCCCGGAGTACCTTTTATCCGTTGAGCGATGGCCCTTCCATACAGAACCACCGGATCACTAAGACCTACTTTCGTACCTGCTCGTCGTGTCTGACTCGCAGTCAAGCACCCTTATGCCTTTGCACTAAACTCCTGATTTCCGACCAGGATTAGGGTACCTTCGTGCTCCTCCGTTACTCTTTGGGAGGAGACCGCCCCAGTCAAACTACCCACCATACACTGTCCCCGACCCGGATAACGGGCCTAGGTTAGAACCTCAAGCATGTCAGGGTGGTATTTCAAGGTTGGCTCCACCAGAACTGGCGTCCTGGTTTCAAAGCCTCCCACCTATCCTACACAAACATACTCAAAGTCCAGTGTAAAGCTATAGTAAAGGTTCACGGGGTCTTTCCGTCTAGCCGCGGGAACGCTGCATCTTAACAGCGAATTCAATTTCACTGAGTCTCGGGTGGAGACAGTGTGGCCATCGTTACGCCATTCGTGCAGGTCGGAACTTACCCGACAAGGAATTTCGCTACCTTAGGACCGTTATAGTTACGGCCGCCGTTTACCGGGGCTTCGATCAAGAGCTTCGTCCGAAGACTAACCCCATCAATTAACCTTCCGGCACCGGGCAGGCGTCACACCCTATACGTCATCTTACGATTTTGCAGAGTGCTGTGTTTTTA
>MRWF01001374.1_pt1:0-15000 | contig 47835 bp, 41 predicted proteins | sample 1013331 | NCBI WGS metagenome assembly MRWF01 (sample SAMN06117577, study PRJNA244670) | biofilm metagenome | biome: Water; feature: Cathode Biofilm; material: Biofilm; isolation source: microbial consortium enriched at the cathode of a solar microbial fuel cell | place: USA: District of... | reverse complement strand
CTCTTGGAGTTGGCGCCCCACCAGTAGATTGAATTTCTGGTCGGTACCGCCCAGCTCCACGTCCGCCTTCATCGCCACCGAGTCATAGCCCTGCACCAGGGGATAAAGGAATTCGTGGATGGCGATGGCCTGTCCGCCACAGTAACGCTTGTGAAAGTCTTCCCGCTCCAGCATCCGCGCCACAGTATGCTTGGCCGCCAATTGGACCAGATCGGCCGCGCTCATCTCCCCCATCCAGCTGGAATTGAACATCACCAAGGTCTTTTCCGGGTCGAGTATTTTGTAGATCTGCTGTTCGTAGGTACGCGCGTTTTCGATGATTTCGTCGCGCGTCAGCGGCTTGCGCGTCACGTTTTTGCCGGTGGGATCACCAATCATGCCGGTGAAATCGCCGATCAGGAACATCACCTCGTGGCCCAGATCCTGGAACTGGCGCAGTTTGTTGATGAGCACGGTATGGCCAAGGTGGAGATCCGGCGCGGTCGGGTCGAAACCGGCCTTGATGCGCAGCGGGCGCCCTTCTTTAAGCCGCTCGACCAGCTCCTCCTCGCGCAGGATCTCGTCCGCACCACGCCTAATCAACTCCAGCTGTTCCGCTACCGCACTCATTATCATCCTCTATGCTCGTAATGAATAAACCAACCCCGGCGTCGCGGGGAAAAAACGCATTATAAAGGGGAACCATCAGAGACTTCGACTGATTCGCCTTTTTTTCGCCAACTGGCTTACAATGTGTTACTAACGCTCTAAAATAATGGCCGTTTATTGTGCGCCAGTCAGGGTTTCAGACAACATATGCTTCAGCAAGGATGATGCAGTGCCGACACTATCCTATATGATACGCAGACACCTCCATTGGCTGCTGGTCCTGGGCGGAACAGCACTTCTCGGTCTCGCCATCGGCGTACTGCCCGATGACGCCGAGGCGACACGCGCGCCCGAAACGAGCGTGCTGGCGCCGACGCATGAAAACGACACGCCCGCTGCGGAATTACCCGTTCGCACCGCAACCCCGGCGCAAGCCCCTGCCGCGCCCCCGGAACCGCCTGGCGCCTGGCGCGTGGCCACCGTCAAATCCGGCGACAGCCTTTCCCTGCTGTTCGCCCGTAACGATCTCAGCCCACAAGAACTTTACAAGGTCACCCAGAACGAGACCGCAGCCAAGCGCCTGAAGCGCCTTTACCCCGGCGACGAGATCAAACTGCGCATCGATGAGGACCGGCTGACGGAATTGAGCTATGAATTCGATCTCGGCCGCAGCCTGCACATGCTGCGCGACGCAGATCGCTTCAAGGCCGAAATCGTGCAGCGTCCGCTGGAATACCGCACCGCCCAGGCCGCCGGCGTCATCAACGATTCGCTTTTCCTCAGCGCTCAAGCCGCCGGCCTGTCGGACAAGCTGACCATGGAGCTGGCCGGGATCTTCGGCTGGGACATCGACTTCGTGCTGGACATTCGCAAAGGCGACCGCTTCGCCGTGATTTATGAAGAGGTGTTTCTGGACGGCGAGAAAGTGCGCGATGGCAAGATCGTCGCCGCCACCTTCATCAATCGCGACAAACCCTTCCAGGCGATCCGCTACACCGATGCCGACGGACATAGCGATTACTACTCTCCGGACGGTCGTAGCATGCGCAAGGCCTTTCTGCGCACGCCGGTGGAGTTTTCGCGCATCAGCTCAGGTTTCAGCCTGGGCCGCAAGCACCCGATCCTGAACACCATACGCGCCCACAAAGGCGTGGATTACGCCGCCCCGCGCGGCACCCCGGTCAGGGCCACCGGCGATGGCAAGATCATCCATCGCGGCCGCAAAGGCGGCTACGGCAGCACCGTCATCATCCAGCACGGCAGCAGTTACAGTACCCTCTACGCCCATCTGTCCAACTACGCCCGCGGCTTCCGTACCGGCTCGCGGGTCAAGCAGGGACAGGTCATCGGCTATGTCGGCAGCTCCGGCCTGGCCACCGGGCCGCACCTGCATTATGAATTCCGCATCAACGGCGTGCACCGCAATCCTTTGACGGTCAAACTGCCCGACGTACAACCCTTACCGCGCCAGTACCTGGCGGACTTCCAGAGTCACGTCACACCGCTGCTCGCCAGCCTGGACCTGCTCAGCCAAACCAACGTCGCACTGGCTTCTGATTTCTAAAGTCGTATGGCTTATTTCATCGGCCTGATGTCAGGCACCAGCATGGACGCAATCGATGCGGCCGCGCTGGATTTGCGCGACAACGCCTGCCGCTTGGTAGCCTGCCACAGCCATCCGATTCCTTATCCACTGGGGGAACGGCTGCAGCGACTCATCCGGAGCGAAACCTTCAACGTCCGCGAACTCGGCAGCCTGGATGTGGAACTGGGCAGACTCTTCGCCGACGCCGTCAAGCAGTTGCTGAGGGAGCACACGCTTACGCCCGGCGATATCACCGCCATCGGCAGCCACGGTCAGACCGTGTTCCACGCTCCTGATGACGACCCACCCTTCACTCTGCAAATCGGCGACCCCAACAGTATCGCCCAGCTGACCGGCATCACCACCGTGGCCGATCTGAGGCGCCGCGACATGGCCGCCGGCGGGCAAGGGGCGCCGCTCGCCACCGCCTTTCATGATCGCTACTTTCGCTCCGGGAAACACAACCGCGTCATTCTCAACATTGGCGGCATCGCCAACATCACCGTACTGGCGGCGGACCAAGACACCTCGGTGTTCGGCTTCGATACCGGCCCCGGCAACTGCCTGCTGGACAACTGGATACAACAACATCGAGATGAACGCTTCGACAGGGACGGCGCCTGGGGCGCAGGCGGCACTGTCAACAACGCGCTGTTATTCCGCCTACTGGCTGACCCTTACCTTGCCGCGCCCCCGCCCAAGAGCACGGGGCGCGAGCATTTCAATCTGCATTGGCTGCAACAGCACAGCCTGGACGACTCGCCGCAAAATATCCAAGCCACCCTCACACAATTGACGGTGGAAAGCATCGCCGCCGCCATCGAGGCTCATGCCCCGCACACGGATGAATTATTCATTTGCGGCGGCGGCGCCTACAACTCTCACTTAGTGCGCAGCCTGGAACAACGCTTGGGTCGGATCAGCATCGCCACCACGTCGGAGCTCGGTATCGCGCCGGATTGGGTGGAAGCCGCCGCCTTCGCCTGGCTGGCACAGCAGACCCTTGAAAACCGGCCCGGCAATCTGCCCGACGTCACCGGCGCCAGCGAGGCAGTGATCCTGGGCGGCGTCTATGCGGGACATTTAGACGGGCAATAAAAAACGCCGGGGCCTGAACGGCTCCGGCGTTGTAAAAAAATTATTCGCTGAACTTAAACCGAGAAGGACGACCCACAACCACAGGTGGTTGAGGCGTTTGGATTACGAATCACAAAGTGAGACCCTTCCAGGTCATCTTTGTAGTCGATCTCCGCGCCCAGCAAATACTGGTAACTCATGGGATCGACCAACAGCTTAACGCCTTCCTTTTCCACCACGGTGTCACCTTCGTTGACGTTTTCGTCAAAGGTAAAACCGTACTGAAAACCGGAGCAGCCGCCACCGGTGATATAAATGCGCAGCTTGAGCGCCTCGTTACCCTCGTCTTGGATCAGCTCGCGCACCTTGGAGGCAGCACTGCCGCTGAAGAGCACTGGAGAATTGTTCTCTACTTCTGCTGTCGCTGTCGTCGTCATGGGACACTACCTTAATCAACGTAAAAAGAAAGATGGAATGATTATACCCTAGAAACCCGCTCAGGAAAACATTAAACCACAAATATAACACGGTTTATTTGGAGCTCAACGCCACATCCTGTGAGGGACTCACTATTTCGGCAACGGATTCCGCCGCAGGTTCCACTCGATGGACCAGGTTGCCGTTCACCTCCGCCCCCATGGCCATCTCGATCAGATTGTAATAGACGTTACCGATGACTTTGGCATTGGCCGCCAGCTCTACCCGCTCACTGGCATAGACATCCCCAATGACCGTGCCATTAAGAATAATATTGGGTACGTGCACCTCACCTTCCACCACGCCGTGATCGCTTAGGGTGAACATCGACGAAGGCTCATGGGCGCAGACATTGCCCTTGAGCTTGCCGTCGATATGGAAGCCGCCGCTAAACAGCACGTCACCGGTTAACTCCGTGTTTTGACCGATCAACGAGTCGATCTTGGTCGATTTCCGCTTTTTGTGATTTGAGAACATAAGCCGAGAATACTCCGTTAAATTTTGTTAGGTACTTACCTATCCCTGTTATCGGGTGAGGGCAGTCCAAGTTTAACCCGCGCCGTTCAACTCGCTTCCGTGGACCAGTGAAACGACTTGCTGATGGATTTGCGCCCCTGCGGCGCCATTTCCACCATCACGTTACGAGGCGAAAAACCCTCCGGCAAGCGGATGTCGCCCTCCATGCGTTGAAAATAGCGAAAGCGAAAATCGCGATCGACACTGTCATTGGGGGTGATGTCGCTGAAATTGAGCGTCAGCGGTTCGCCCTCCTGCACCCCCTGCAAATACATTTTGACCACGCCTTTGACATAACGATCGTTTTTCAATACCTGACTCATCACCAACTCGAAATGATAGAGCCTCTCCTCGCCCGCCGGCTGCAGTTTGAAGGTCTGGATGTTCAGCCCCGCCTGGCGCTCCGTGGGTGAAACAATGCCGCGATAAAACTCCACCTCTTCGCGCAACTCGAGGATTTCTTCCTGCAACTGTTTTAAATCGTTGCGCACCACCCGATAAGATTCGCTGTCAATCGCCTGGGCCCGTTCCACAACCGTAATCTGCTCTTTGAGTTGGGTATTGATTTTTGCCTGTTCCGCCAAGTCCGCTTTCAGACGATCGCGCTCGGCGGCAAACTCGAGACGTTTATAACCGCCTTGATAATTCCCCAGCTCATAAGCGCCCCAGACCAGCACCAGCACGCCTAACCAAGCGGCTGCGATCAGGATACGCCGCAAGCGGGGGCGATGGCTTTTGACAATCAGCTTACCGGATTTCATCGCCAACCATGTCCACGCAAAGGGCGCATCAAGGCAACAACGCGATGGTCTCGAGGCCGGCGCGCTCGTCCAGTCCAAACAATATATTCATGTTCTGCAGCGCCTGCCCAGCCGCGCCCTTGACCAGGTTGTCGATCACCGACAACACCACCACGGTGTCGCCGCCGCCGGGGCGGTGAATAGCGATGCGACACTGATTGGCGCCCTTCACGCTGCGCGTCTCCGGATGGGCACCGGCCGGCATCACGTCTACGAAGGGTTCGGCCTCGTAACGCTGTTCATACAGCGCCTGCAGATCCACATCGTGGCTAAGCGTGGCGTAAAGCGTGGCGTGGATACCGCGGATCATGGGCGTCAGGTGGGGAACAAAGGTCAGAGCCACGTCAGCACCGGCCATCTGCACCAGTCCCTGGCGGATCTCGGGCAGATGACGATGGCCGGACACGGCGTAAGCCTTCATACTCTCGGCGGCCTCGCACATCAGGGTGCCCACACTGGCCTTGCGCCCGGCACCGCTGACGCCGGACTTGGCATCGGCGATAAGATGATTCTTATCCACCAAGCCCTGCTCCAACAGCGGCATAAAGCCCAGCTGCACCGCGGTGGGGTAACAGCCGGGACAGGCGATCAGGCGCGCCTGTTTGATAGCCTCACGATTCACCTCCGGCAATCCGTACACGGCCTCGGCCGCCAACTCGGGGGCGGTATGCGTCATGCCGTACCACTGCTCCCAGGTCGGGATATCCCTGATGCGAAAATCCGCCCCCAGATCGATCACCTTGATGCCGCGTGCCAATAGCTCACCGGCCCCCTTCATGGCCACGCCATGCGGCGTGGCATAGAACACCACATCGCATTGCGCCAGGGCATCCATGTCGGGCTCGCTAAAACTGAGCGCCACCTTGCCGCGCAGGTTGGGAAACATGTTGGCCACCGACATGCCCACCTCGGAACGTGAGGTGATCACCTGCAATTCCACTTGCGCGTGGCCCGCCAGCAACCGCAGCAATTCCACACCTGTATAACCGGTGCCACCCACAATCCCTGCCTTGATCATATGGCTCAATCTCCGAATAGACGCTGGTAATCCCGCTATTGTGCATCTTCCGCGGCGCTTTCCACAAACACATGCATCACATAGTCGGCAACGGCCTCGATCTGCGCCCGGTTCAGCACGTGGCGCCAGGCCGGCATGGTGGTGTTGGGCAGGCCGTCGCGAATCACCGCCTGCAGACGCTCGGTGGTCATCCCCTGCATCTGCGCCTTGTCCGTCAGATTGCGCGGTTGGGGCTCGAGAAAGGCGCCGATCCAATTCCGGCCGCTGCCGTCGGCGGCATGGCAAAAGGCGCAATTATCCTGATACAGGGACTCGCCCAAGCGCTGCCGCGGCGACAAGTCATCCACCTGCGGCGGCAGGTCATGTTGCGAATACGGCGTGGCGGCGGATACCGCATCGGGCCTGCGATGGCTGTATCCGCTGCGCGGATAGGACACCGCGCGCGGCTCCCAGGCCGTCCCTTCATCCTCAACCCTGGCGCGATCATGACAGGTAATGCAGCTGTCCATGAACAGCTCACGCCCCTGGCGCTGCCGCGATGTCAGTTCAGCCACCGGCGTATCCAAGGGAATCTCACCTGTGGCGAAGGGAAAGGCGATGGCGTAACGCGCGTGATCGGGCCAACCGTTGCCGGCGGTGTGATAGCGGGTGTTGGGCTTGTCATCGCCCATGAACGCCTGGCGGATAAAATCCACCACCCGCTCGACTTGTACGGTGTTCAAGGTCTGCTTGAAGCCGGCCATGCCGGTCCCCGGACGCCCGTCGCTGACGGATTTGATCATGCGCGCCCGCGTTAGCTCTTCGATTGGCGTGGCAGTAAAATCACGCGGCGGCGGTGACAAATAGGTGGCGGCCAGGGTCTTGGCGTCACCGGCATAGCCGTGGCAGAAGTAGCAGTAGAAGTTGTAGAGATCGCGGCCCTTTTCAAAGTCCGTCCGCGCGTCACTGCCGGCGGCGATCTCCACCGTGGAGCGGATGGCCTCGGCCCGCTGCGCGTCAATTAAGGCGCTTTTTTTTTATCCGCCATGGGTGCCGCGTCGGCATCCATATCCAGGTCGACGCGCGGCTCAATGTCATCCGGATTGGGATGAATAAAATCCTGAAACACGAATTCGGCCACGTCAGCAATTTGCTGGGCCGACAATACCTTGCTCCAGGCCGGCATCACCGTGCCCGGCTTACCAATACCGATGGCACGAAACAGGGCCGGCCGATTCAGGGTAGTGCGCGATTCCACATGGAGAAAATTGCGCGGCTTGGGCTGAATGAAGGAAGACCGCGGCCCCAAACCGTCTCCCCGTACGCCGTGGCAGGTGCTGCAATTGTTCAGATAAATGCGGCGACCGCGGGCGAAATCGCCCTTTAGCTCGCCGGCAAAACCGGCACTCATATCCACCTCGGCCACCGGCTCCTGCGACTGCGCCATGCCCGGCGCCATGCCGTGGGCACCGATGGATGACGGCGCGCGCGGATGACCGCCGCCGGCGTGACCGCCCATGGCGCCTTGACCGGACAGATCGGTCATACCGGCATCGGCCACCACCGGTCCTTTCATAAAGACCTCGCGGATGTAGTCCACTACGGCGCCGATCTCATCGTCCGAGAGGCGGGTGGCAAACGGCATCATGGCGGTTTGCTTACGCCCGAAGGTTACCGAGGCCAGCATGCGTTTGCGAGTCAGAATGCGGCGCGCTTGAGGCGAGGTAAAATTGCGCGGCGGCGGGTTCAATACCGAGTTGGTCCAGGTGGCACCATTGCCACGGTCGCCATGGCAAACGCGGCAGTTCTGTTCGTAGATCTGGCGACCCAGTTGCAGGCGAGGATCGGTCGTCGCCAGCGCCTCTTCGGCGGGGGCCAAGGGCATGAAATTGGTACGAATGTAATCCACCACACCCTCGATCTGGGCCATGCTCAAACGGTCCTTCCAAGCGACCATGGCCGTGCCTTCGCGGCCCTGCACCACGGAGCTAATCATGCGTTCGCGATTAAGTTCGGCAGCCGCCCCGGCGGTGGTGAAATCGCGCGGCTGAGGATTGAGCCCGAAACGGGCGCGGGTCTGGCCGTCGCCGCCATCGCCATGGCAAACGCGACAGTTTTCCTCATAGACCTTGGCGGCCTCGGCCGGCGACACCGGTTCGACCGCAGTCGCGACTGTGGAAATCGAAAAAAATGGGATTAAAACCAGGAAATTATACAGAGAACACCGCATGCGTCGCCTTATCCTCACCCGCCCGCGCAGGCCAGGCCACTATCCAGAAGCGGGGTATTTTCCCCTAAAATAATCATTTGCGCTACCCAAGCAGGGGCTAGTATCCTTGAGCGTTAGAGTTGTGCCTTTAGAGATGGTTCTCGACTGTGTTGAAATGCCTGATAAAAAACCTGATTGGTGGGACCGCCCTGGCACTGGCGGTCATGGCCCCGCTGCAGGCCGGCACCATCCTCGGCTCCAAGCACGACTTCACCGGCCTGAATGAGCGCGCCGGCGTGGTCGCCATGCCGGGCGTAGCCTTCGCCGATTATGGCAATCCCTGCGTCTACTGCCATCTACCGCCGGAAAAGGAAGGCGCCGACACCACCGAACTGGGCGGCATTCCGGGCTGGAATCGTTTTCAGCCGGCGGTGGATACGGTCTACGATTTGTATGACTCGCGTACCCTCAACAATAAGGTCAAGACCCCCAGCCCCATCAGCCTGCTGTGTCTGTCCTGCCATGACGGCACCCTGGCGGTGGACATGACCGTGTTCAAGCCCGATACCTGGAACAGCAGCGAGGATGCCTCTCTGCACCTGCGCCTGAACGGCGGCAACAGCTTGATGAACTGCGGCAAGTGCCACAACGGCGTGGCCGCTCACAGCATTGAGATCAAACACATCGGCACCGATCTGCAAAACGACCACCCCATCTCCATGGAATACGCCGGCCTGAATGCGAAAGACATCGACTTCCGCCCGCCGGATAACGAATACGGTTTTGACAACGGCGTCAAGATCTACGACAACAAGGTCGAATGCGCCACCTGTCACAATGTTCACAACCCCGACGTCAACCTGTTGTTGAGAACCGGCGCCGAGCGGCTATGTGAAACATGTCATATCAAGTAAGCCCGTCCCTCAAACGCCTGCTGTTATCGTTGTTGCCGCTGGCCTTGGCGGCCTGCAGCAGCGCGCCGCCCAAAGAGAGCTTTGAAGCGCCGGTCTATCCCGCAGCGCCGGACGAAGCGCGTTTCATTTTCGAGCGCTCGCTGCGCTACAACACCAATGTGGAACCGGTCACCACCGCCACCAAGCTGCGCCGTTACGCTACCGGTGCGGTGGACGATATCAAGGGGCTGGTCAAGCCTTACGGCGTGGCGGTGCGCAACGGCCGTGTCTACGTCACCGACACGGTGCAACGCGCCGTGGTCCTGTTCGATATCACCGGCCAGCGCTACGCACAGTTCGGTGACGAAAAACCCGGCCAACTGTTCAAGCCCGTGGGCATCGACATCTCCGCCCAGGGCGAGGTATTCGTCGCCGATGTCAGTGCGCGGCGCATCGTGGTGTTCGATGCGGAGGGTCATTTTCGCCGCTTTATCGGCGGTCAGGAATGGTTCAAGCGTCCCGCCGGGGTGGCGCTCTCGCCGGACGGTAGCAAGGTCTATGTCATCGATACCGGCGGCGTGGATACCCAGGCGCATCATCTGTTCATCTTCGATGCCCGCAGCGGCGAACATCTGGCCACCATCGGCACGCGCGGTAACGCCGACGGTCAGTTCAATCTGCCCTTGCAGATCAGCAGCTCGAGCGACGGCACGGTGTATGTGGTGGACAAGGGCAATTTCCGCATCCAGGCCTTCGACGAGAACGGCGCGCACAAATTCAGCTTCGGCAGCATCGGCCGCTACCCGGGCCAGTTTTTCAGTCCCAAAGGGGTGAGCACCGACGCGCACGGCAATGTCTACGTCGTTGATACCGCCTTCGGCAACGCCCAGATCTTTACCCCGCAAGGAGAACTGCTGATGGTCATCGGCCAGCGCGGCCAGACCAGCGCGCCGGGCAATTACATGCTGCCGGCGGGCATCGACGTGGATGAGGACGGTCGGGTCTATATCGCCGACCAGTTCTTCCGCAAGGTGGATATTTACAAGCCGATTGGACTCGATACAGACAGCCCCGGGCAGCAATCAGAATAGTTTATATCCGCCAAGGCGAGCATTTCACCCATTCGATTAGATCGTCCACCGCCACCGGCGGACACATGTAATAGCCCTGCACCGCGTCACAGCCCATCTCCTTGAGCCGCTGGTAAAGCAGCTGGCTTTCCACCCCTTCGGCCACCACCTTGATGCCGATGTTGTGGGCCAGGTCGATGATGGAGCGCACGATCACGGCATCGCTTTCATCCTCCAGCATGCCCATGACGAACTGCTTGTCGATCTTGAGTTCGTCCACCGGCATCTGCTTCAGGTGTGCCAGTGAAGAGTAACCGGTACCAAAGTCATCGATTGACAGTTTGACCCCCATGACGCTGAGACGCTTGAGCACATCCAGGGCGCGGGCCGGGTCGGCCATGATGGCGGTTTCGGTAATCTCCAGCCGCAGGCGGCCGGGTTCGCCGCAGTTTTCATCGAGCAGCTGGGCCACCTTGTCGGGGAAGCGCAGATCCTGCAGATTGCGCACCGACAGGTTCACCGCCACATCCAGATCCATATCGCCGGACCGATAACGGGCGCAGGTGCGCAGGCTGGTCTTCAGCGCCCACAGGCTCAGCGGCGCGATCAGGCCGGTCTGCTCCGCCAGCGGCACGAATTCGTCCGGGTACATCAGACCGTGTTCGGGATGCTGCCAGCGCACCAATGACTCGACGCCGTACACCTTGCCGCTGCGCAGATCCACCTTGGGCTGGAAATGGAGTATCAGTTGATCCCGCTCGATGGCGCCGCGCAGCTCGCCCAGCAAGGCCAAGTTGCGCAGGCTATGCTGGTCGGACGAAGGATCGTAGACTGCCGCCCCCAAGTGCTGGCGCTTGGCCATATACATGGCCACGTCGGCGCGCTGCAGCAGCGTCACCTCATCCTCACCGTGCTGGGGGTAGAGGGTAATGCCGATACTGGCGCCGGCGTGTAGCATTTGATCGCCGATCAGGATCGGCTCTTCGGTGACGCGCAGCAGCTTCTCGGCAATGGCCCTGGCCTGGTTCAGACCGGTGTTGGGCAACAGGATGGCGAACTCGTCGCCGCCCAGGCGGGCGATGGTGTCGGACTCGCGCAGGGCCTGACGCATACGCTCGGCGATCTGTTGCAGCACCAGATCGCCATATTGATGCCCGAGGGTATCGTTGATGTCCTTGAAGCGATCCAGATCCATCACCAACAGGGCCAGCTCGTGATGCTCGCGTTGGGCCAGCAGAATGCTCTGGCGAATGCGGTCGGACAACAGGCTGCGGTTGGGCAGCTCGGTCAGCGCGTCGTGCAGGGCCTGGTGCTGCAGTGCCGCGGTCTGGCGTTTGTTTTCCGTGATGTCGCGCGCCACCGCCACAAAGTATCTGCGCGCGCCGATAAACATTTCGCTCAGGGCGACCTCCAGCGGAAAGGTGGTACCGTCCTTGCGCTGCCCCACCACCTCGGCGCGGTTGTTGATCAAACGCCCCTTGCCGGTCATCAGATACTTGGCGATGTAACGGTCATGCTCGTCGCGATAGGGCTCGGGCATGAGCATGGCCACATTGCGACCGATCAGCTCGCCGGGCGGGTAACCGAACATCTTCTCCACCGCATGATTGGCGCTGTCGATGACGCCCTGTTCGTCGGCGGTGATAATGGCGTCGAAGGCGTTTTCGCTGACCGCGCGGATGCGGGTTTCAGTAGCCACCAGCTGGTGCTGCATTTCGTTGAATACCGTCGCCACCTGGCCCAGCTCATCGCGCCAGTGGGTGGGCAGTTCCACTTGGCGCTCACCGGCACCAACCCGCATAATGGCGTCCTTGAGCCGGTTCACGGGCTTGAGCACGCTGACGCGCAACACCGCCAGCACCGTCAAGCCGATAATCACCACCAGCAGGGCGGCGATGGCCCAGAGACTGACACGCATGGATTGGATGCGCGCCAGGCCCTTTTCGCGCGACAGGCTCAGCTTGAGCACACCGCGCAGGGGGTTGGGATCGTAACCGTGACATGTCAGGCACTCGCTACTGGCCTCGATGGGCTGCAACACGGTGATCTCATCATCAAAACGCAGATCCAGGGCCACTTCGCCTTGCAGCGCTCGGTTAAACGCGCCCAGGGCGGGCTGATCCACGTGATGCGGCGGAGTCGGCTGGCGCTCGAACACCGCTTCGCCGAGAAAATCGTTGACTCGCTTTAAGGTGCTGAGATCGGTAAAGGCCTCGCGGCCATTACGGCGCAGCACCTCGATGTCGATGATGCCGGGGGCGCCGTGCATGCTGTCCAACCATTCCCGCGCCAGCGCCCCCTGACCGTTGAGCATGAGGATGCGCAGACTGGCCAACAGGGTTTGGGCATGGCTCTTGGCCTGATCGACCTCTTCGTTGTGAATGGCGCGGGTCAGCTGGCGTTCGATCAACACACCGGCCAGCAGTACCAATACCAATAGCACGGAGGAAAGAATCAGGGCCAGGCGGATTCCCAGACTCTTCACGAGCGACTACCTACGACCTTGCTTATCGGTTCCAGCCATGTTCGATATGCGCAACGCCGCCGAAGCTGCCGATCCACAAATCCCCGTCGCGGCCGTTGCTCATGGAGAACACATTCTGGGCGTAAAGCCCGTCATTCATGGTTCTGACCGAAAACGTCTCGCTGTCGCGATCAAACCGCGCCAGGCCCTTGCTGGTGCCGATCCAGAGATTATCCTGGGGATCGAGATAGAGCATGAAGATATGATCCGCCGGCAAGCCGTCCAGCGAGGTAAAATTCTTCCACTCGCCGTCGCGAAAGCGTGACAGCCCGGCGCCCCAGGTGCCGGCCCAGACCGTACCGTCCTCTTCCACCTGCATGGAAATGACATAGTTGGGGTTATACGCCACCTTCACGTTTTGCAGCCCTTGTTCATCTTTCTGCCGCGAATGGTGCATGGAGGCCTGGCCCGGATCGCTCTTGAATTCGATGGCGTCCTTGACCACCTCGTAATCCGCCCCCAAGCCGTCCGAGTGTTGCCAGTTCTGCCACTGACCGTCGCGATAGCGCGCCAAACCGTCCTCGGTGGCGAACCAGATATCGCCGTTGGCGCCCTCCTCGACGCCATACACCCAGGGGTTGGGCAGGCCGCCGTGGGTATTCTCTACGGTGAAGGTCTCCCAGGCCTCGGGGTTGTCAAAGTCACCGTTGCGGACCCGGTTGGCGCCGGACCAGGTGGCGATCCAGACGTCGCCGTTATCCAGTTTCATCACGTCGTAGACGAATTGATCCGCCAGTCCCTGGGGGATATTAACGATCTGCCAACTGCCGGCCTCGGGGTCGAACAGCGCCAGACCGCCGCCGTAGGTGCCGATGGCCATGCGGTGATCGAGGCGGCTGATATGAAAAATGCCGTTGGAGAGCAGGCCCGAGTTTTTGTTATTGAACAACTCGTAATCATCGTGCTCGGTGTCATAGCGAATCACACCGCCCGAGGTGCCGACCCAGACATAGCGACCGTCGGCGTAAATACTCTTGACGTTGCGGTTGCCGACGCGAAAATGGCTAAAGCGCGGCGCATTGGCTTGGACGGCGTCGGGAAACAGGGCCGCGTCCTGCTGCGGCTGCCGGCTCGGCTCCGCCGTCGCCGTACCCGCACTGCTCGGTGGCGGTGGCTGGGCTGCGGCGGGCTCAGCGCCCTGCTGGCCCAGCTGATAGGCACCGACAATCACCGCCGCACCGAACAGCACGGCGATGGCCCCGAATATTGGATTGAATTTCATTCTGCCTTACCTGCCTCTTGTTGCGCCACAGCGCGGCCGAAGCGCGTGACGCCGCCGCGAGTCCCGACCCAGACCTCGTCGGGCGAGATCAGCGCGATGCTGTAGACATGCTCGGAAAGCAGTCCGTCCTCGCGGCCGTAATTGAACCAATGCTCGCCATCAAAGCGGCTCAGGCCCTTGTTGGTGCCGAACCACATATCCCCGTTATCGGCCTCGGCGATGCTATACACCAGCGCGCCGGCCAGACCGTCGTCGACGCTGTAATTGCGCCACTGCTCGCCGTCGAAGCGACTGACCCCGCCGCCCCAGGTGCCGGCCCATACCCCGTCCTGCTTGTCTACATGGATACAGAACACGTAATCAGGGTTATAGGTCGGTTGGCCATCCGCCATCACATTCAGGTCGTGGCGCGAGCGGGTACCCAAGCCCGTGTTGAGACTGATAGGCAGGTTGTCCTGATTGGCGGCACCCAGGCCGTCCCTGTGGGTCCAGGCCTGCCAGTTTTCACCATCGAACATGGAGACGCCGCCCTCGGTGCCGAACCAGACGCGCTGCTTGGAATCGACACCGATGCCGTAGACCCATTCGTTGACCAGCTCGTCATAGTAGGTCTTGAATTCGCCGCTGTCCGGATCCCACTCATTGGCACCGGCCCAGGTGCCGATCCAGACCGTACCGTCGTCCTGCTGGGCGAAACTGTAGACCCAATAATCGGCCAGACCGTGCATGGGAAAGAACACCTGCCACTGCTCGTCCTTGTAGCGCGAGGCGCCGCCGCCGTTGGTGCCCATCCACGTGTAGCCGCCGCTGTCGACGAAGATGGAAAACACATATTCGTTGGCCAGCCCGTCGGCACGGGTAAAGGTATTGCGCAGCGACTGATCGGTCAGATCCACCTCGTTCACGCCCAGGCTGGTGCCCACCCAGAGCCGGTCGGCCCCGGGCTCTAACGCCAGCGCGCGCACGTAGACATCACGCCCGACCTCGAAGGCGTCGATGACTTGCCACGGGTCGTCAATCTCAAGCGCGGCCGCCGCGCTTG